>ERZ839489.216-NODE-216-length-68067-cov-140.054799_pt1 | contig 68067 bp, 57 predicted proteins | sample MGYA00519938_ERZ839489 | MGnify/ENA primary metagenome ERZ839489 (study PRJEB31850, sample SAMEA3708846) | human gut metagenome | biome: human gut; feature: human-associated habitat; material: faeces | place: China | collected 2014 ...
CCTGGGGTGTATTCTTAAATGAAGAAGAACAGGGCGGCGGTCCGCTGATCGATATTGGAACCCATGCACTGGACCTGACCTTATGGATGATGGATAACTATGAAGTAGAGTCTGTAACAGGACAGACCTTCCACAAACTGGCTGACCAGACCAATCAGGGAAATGCTTTTGGAGACTGGGATCCGAAGGAATTCTGTGTAGAAGATTCCGCTTTCGGATTCATCCGTATGAAAAACGGTGCAGTGATCGAGCTGGAAGCAGCCTGGGCACTGAACACACTGGAAGTTGATGAGGCCAAGACAAGTCTGTGCGGAACAAAAGCCGGAGCAGATATGAAAGACGGCCTGCGGATCAACTACATCCACCACAATAAACAGGTAGTAGAGAAACCGGCATTATCCGGCGAAGGAGTAGCATTCTTCTCAGGAGAAGAAAAACCGGCAGGGGATTATGAACAGGAACTGTTCTACCACATCGTTGCTGACGGAGCTGAACAGGTAGTAAAACCTGCACAGGCTGCAGTTGTCACCCGTGTACTGGAAGCAATCTATGAGTCAGCAAAGAGCGGTAAGACAATTTATTTTGATTAAAAAGTAATCTGACCGTGCAGGTCCAAAACGTAGACTGCTACGTCTGCGTTTTGGACCTGCGCACTCGAATCCGTATCCTGCGTGAATAATACAGTTATTTACGAAACACTGTAGTGGAAAGAAATAAAAAAAGATGGTAACTGTTCAGTACCTTTACAGTTACAACAGATTAAACATAAGGAGTAATCATGGAAATACATAAATTGCAGCAATTGCTGTCAGAAATGTCTTTGCAGGAAAAAATAGGACAGATGGTACAGCTTACCGGTGTATATTTTGACAAAGAGGCAGTGCTTACCGGAGTTGTCGGCGAACAATTACCGCCGGAATGGGTCATTCAGTATGCAGGCTCCGTGCTGGGAGTGATCGGTAAAGAAAAAATATGTGATATTCAGAGCAAATATATGGAACAGCATCCCCATCATATCCCTCTACTCTTTATGGCAGATGTGATCCATGGATGCCGGACGATTTTCCCGATTCCACTGGGGCAGGCATGTTCCTTTCATCCGGAACTGGTGTCAGAGGCAGCATCGATAGCTGCCTCTGAGGCATCTTCCGAAGGACTTAAGGCAACCTTTTCTCCGATGATCGATGTTTCAAGGGATCCCCGGTGGGGCAGGATGCTGGAGTCTTTTGGTGAAGACCCATATGTGAACGGAGTCATGGGAGAAGCCATGGTAGATGGCTATCAGCAGAAAAGCGATGAAGGAATCGCAGCATGTCTGAAACATTTTGCAGGTTACGGAGCAGTGAATGCAGGCCGGGAATATAACGATGTTGAAATATCCCAACGGACATTCCTGGAACAGTATGTAAAACCTTTCCGCATGGCGTTGAAGGCAAAACCAGCTATGGTTATGACCGCTTTTAATGCCATAGACCGAAAACCGATCAGTGGGAATAAGGAACTTCTCAGAGAACTTCTGCGGGATAAAGAAGGATTTGATGGTACAGTGATCTCAGACTGGGGTTCCATCGGACAGCTGGAAGAACAGGGTGTGGCAGCCGATATGGATGAAGCGGCGGTTCAGGCTATAGAAGCCGGAGTGGATATAGATATGATGAGTCCTGCTTATATGTTCCGACTGGAAGAACTGGTGAAGAACGGACAGATTCCGGAATCCTTTATCGACGAAAGCGCATTCCGGGTTCTGATGATGAAAAATCAGCTGGGACTTTTTGAAAATCCCTTTGCAGGTCTTGGAAAGAGCGGAAAACTGACCCTGTATAACCGGACAAAAGCATATCAGATGGCCAGCGAAAGCTGTGTCCTTTTGAAAAATGAAAAAATACTGCCCTTGTCTCAGAAACAGAAAGTCATCTGGGCAGGACCTTATGTGACATCCAGGGAATTTCTGAGCCGCTGGGCAATCTTTGGTGAGCATGAACCTGTTGAAACGATCGAAGCTATTCTTCAAGATAAGAAGATGAATGCGGAATGTATTACGGGCTGTAGAATGCTTTCTGAGGAAGAATGTAAGATCTGGCAGGTGGAACAGGATGATTCGGATGAAGAAATGGATGAGCAGTGGCTGGAAAGGATAACCCGGGAAGATACCGTTGTATGTGTACTTGGGGAACATGAATCTCAGTCCGGAGAGGCTGCCAGCAGAGCGTTTCTGACTTTACCGGAAGAGCAGCAGATGCTTTTTGAAAAAATAGCAAAACGCACGGATAATATCGTGACAGTGGTCATCTCAGGAAGACCGTTGGATCTGCGGAGAATCTCAGAAAAGTCCAAGGCCGTTATTATGGCATGGAGACCGGGAACCATGGGAGCGGAAGCGATCACAGATCTTGTGTATGGTATAACCAACCCTTCGGGAAAACTGGCTGTAAGTATTCCCTGGTGTGTGGGACAGGTGCCGATAAGTTACTGGGATATAAAAACCGGTCATGTGCTTACTGCGGATAACCTGGAGAACCGTTTCACCAGCAGATATATGGATATCCCCAATACCCCATTATATCCATTTGGTTTTGGATTATCCTATACAGAGTTTGATATTTCGGATGTTGAAGTTCGGATGGGACAGGACAAAAGAGTTCATGTGCATTGCAATGTAAGTAACACAGGTAATGTTGCGGGGGCAGAGGTCGTTCAGTGCTACTACGAAACATTGCATGCATCTGTGGTTCGTCCGAAGAAAGAACTTGTCCGTTTCCAGAAAGTCTTTCTGGATCCGGGAGAAAAGAAGAATGTGGATTTCTATATTGACCCGAAAGAGTTTTCTTATTATGATAAAAATATGAAAATCGTCAGCTGCGGAATGAAGCTTCGAATCAGTGTAGGAAACAGCAGCGACCATGAATGGGGAAGCAGTGAGATAGATATTTAAGTATAAGGAGAAGGAAGAGACCGATGAAAGACTTTGAAAAGGATTTGATTTATTATCCCAATCCGGATCCCATTGAGGAACCGAGATTTACCCTGAATTCTGTAGACGAACTGGAAAAATCAGAAAAATACAGTGTGATCTGCAACGGAACAGAACGTGTGGTATACCATACAGATTCATTCGATTATGTGGTAGTAGTAGACAATGAGGCATATGATCTGGAAATTTCCATCCATACACCGTTTAAAGAACTGGCCATCCGGCCCACCAGTTTCGGAATAGAACCTTCCGTAAAAGGAGAGACCGTTCATATTCATCTCGATGAACCGAGAAAATTCACAGTAGAGACAGACGGTGGTCTCCATGACGCCCTGTTTGTATTCTGTTCTCGCAGAATCGAAAAACCGGAAAATACCACTATTTGTTTTGAAAAAGGTAAGGCATACAATGTAGGAGTTCTTACCCTGAAATCAAATGATACGGTCTATATCGAGGAAGGTGCTGTTGTTTCCGGATGTATCTATGCAGAATACAGTGAAAATATTTCCATCGTGGGAAACGGAATTGTCAACGGAGCCTGCTGGCATCTGCCGGACAGCAATGCACATCGTTTCTTTATTTATATCAAATGGTGTAAGAATGTTCTCTTAAAAGGATTTACTGCAGTAGACGGACCATCCTGGCATGTGGTTCCGGCAGCCTGTGATCATGTTGTTATTGATGATATGAATATCATGTCAAGAATCGTAACAGGAGACGGAATTGATATCACCAGCAGCCAGGATGTGGAGGTGAAAAACTGCTTTGTCCGTTCCACAGATGACAGCATCTGCATCAAATCCCAGGGACTGTTTGAGGATCCTTCCACAGTACGTGATGTAACAAAAGTGCGCGTTCACAATAACGTGATCTGGAATGCAGAACCAGGTAACGCCATAGAGCTTGGTTATGCTCTCCAGAGTGAGATTCATGATCTGGTATTCGAGGATTGTGATATTATCCACTGCCAGTACGAAGGAAATATGGGCGGTGCTGCACTTTCTATCCATCAGGCAGACGGAGGCCACGTTCATGATATCCATTATAAAAATATCAGAGTAGAGCAGGCGGAACAGAAACTGTTTGATATCAAGGTTCTGCTTTGCAGATACACAGAGCAGATGGCGAAAGGGGAAATCCATGACATCTATTTTGATAATATCCAGGTATTAAACGGAGATATCCCAGTTTCTACGATCCGTGGATTCCAGACACCGACAGAAGAAGTGCGTGTCCATGATATTCACTTTGATAACATTACCTTTATGGGAGAAAAGTGTGAAACCTGGCAGGATATGCGGCTTGTCACAGAGCTGGCAAACGATATTTATGTCAATGGCGTCAGAACATGCAAGCAGATGAGATTCTAGAGGTGAAATATGGAACAAAATAGTACACTTTTTCAAAAAGACGGAAAGTATTTTTTGCAGCTGGACTGTGAAAATGCAAAAGAGCTTTCTTTAAAGTGGGATGATAAGACCTATTCATTTGTAAAAGACGGAGAAAAGTGGGTTCTGGAACTTCCGTTTTCCACAGCTGTGAATTATGTGCAGATCTGTGTGGACGGACAGGAGGTTTTGCTTCCTGAGCTGCCGATCGGACATGGATATGGCCGTTTATACAATTATATTGAACTGCCGGATGAAAAGAAGCTGGCTGAGATTCGTGACATCCCGCATGGAACGCTGACCCATGAATTCTATAAGTCTGAGATTTCCAATAACTGGGAACGATTCATCGTTTACCTTCCACCATGCGTACCATCCGCAGGTCTTCCGGTTCTGTATCTGCAGCATGGATTCGGTGAGAGTGAGATTTCCTGGACAACAACCGGAAAAGCCAATATCATACTGGATAACCTGATCGAGATGGGAAAAATAAAACCTTTTGCACTTGTGATGAGTGACGGCATGGTACAGGAAAAGGTCGGCTCAGAAGAACGATTAAACCATGTTTTGCTGGAACGGATGCTGGTGGAGGAAATTATTCCGATGGCAGAGAAAAAATATCAGTTTGGCGGTTGTAAGGAAAAGAGAGGTATGGCAGGCTTGTCCATGGGTTCTGTACAGACAACCCGGACGATATGCGACCATCCTGACCTGTTCAGCGAAGTCGGCATCTTCTCAGGTTTTATAAGAGAAAACATCGAAGGCAATCCGGACCGGGATGCGGTTGGAAGAAAACCTTATGAGCAGATTCATCTGAAGGCGATGGACGATCCGGACTTTAATAACTATTTTCATACCTTTTTCCGATGCATCGGAGATAATGACTGTTTCCTTTCCAGATTTCTGGAAGAGGATGCAATCATCCAGGAGAAAGGTGTCCATGAAATCAGGAAAATCTATCCGGGCGGACATGACTGGAATGTGTGGAGACCGTGCTTTACGGACTTTGCGCAGATGATTTTTCGATAAAACTGTATAAAGTAGCAGAATAAAAGTAACATGGCCGGGTGAGTTTTGCCCGGCTATTGTATTTACGAAAACAACGAGCCAAAGTCCATGCCGGCATGAGATCTTGGCGATTGCTATATACATAGATCACAGGTTATTATCCGGTCAAATATCTTCCGTGGATAGAGGAATCAGAAAGAAATATGTTTTTTAGAGTCTTTTAAAAAGAGGTTATGGATGATATAATGGCAAAAGGAGTAAAAGCCTGATGCTATTCGGAGACTAGAAGGAGGACATGAGAATGTATAACGAATTTGGTGGAACTTTAAGTAATCTTGCATTGGCGAAACACAGAAAAAGCCGTGCGATCAATGCGGAAAATCCAAGAGGAGAAAAAGGAAAAGGCGGCATGGCAGCCAGTGATCTCGGACCATCCAGAAAAGGCAGTCCCTGCCTCAGAGATATCTTAAGCGGTCAGACTGTGACACTGGCAGAGATCGAAGGTCCTGGTGCGATTAACCATATCTGGATCACAGTGGATGCAAAAACCACAGATGCAGACTGCTTTGTGTTGAGAGATCTGGTACTTCGCATGTACTGGGATGATGAAGAGGAACCGTCTGTAGAAAGCCCGCTGGGAGACTTTTTCTGCTGTGGTTTTGGTAGAGAATGCAATGTAAATTCTATGCCGATCGCGGTAGTGCCAAGCAGAGGATTGAACTGTTATTTCCAGATGCCTTTCAGAAAAAAAGCAAGAATCACTCTGGAAAATCAGCATGCCAATACAATTCCTGCATTTTTCTATCAGGTGGATTACTGCCTGTATGACGAGGGACTGCCGGAGGATATCGCTTACTTCCATGCACAGTGGAGAAGAGAAAAGATCACCCAGCTGAAGAAAGATTATGTAATCCTTGATAATGTCAAAGGAAAGGGTCACTATGTAGGTACTTATATGGCACTGACAACACTGGAACGTTACTGGTGGGGCGAAGGCGAAGTTAAATTCTATATTGACGGAGATGAGGAATATCCAACTATTTGCGGAACGGGAACAGAAGATTATTTCGGTGGTTCCTGGAGCTTTGCGAAACAGGTAGATGGTAAGACGGTGGAACAGAATTATTGCACACCTTATCTGGGATATCCATATTATTCTTCTCACGATGAGTTGATTCACAATTTCTATCACAACGATGATTGTATGCCGATGAGAGGTTTTTACCGCTGGCATATTCAGGATCCGATCTGTTTTGATGAGGATCTGAAAGTGACGATCCAGCAGATCGGTGTAGGCTACAGAGGATTCTTCGAGAGACAGGATGATGTGGCAAGTGTGGCATACTGGTATCAGGCAGAACCACATAACAGTTTCCCGGAACTTCCTGGTAAAGAAGATCGCTGGCCAAGATAAAACGAATTGTTTTACCTGAATATATTAATAAAAAGCAGAGGAAATCCGTTCATGAAGAACGATTTTCTCTGCTTTTTAAGTTACCAGGCATACGACAAAAAGGTCCGGCGGACCTTTTTAGTTGCGCGAGTAACGAGCTAAAGTCCGTGCCTGCACGAGACCCTGGCGACTACCGTGTTCCCATCTTACGCACCACACACAAAACAGCGCCAATCACATTCATGAACAAAAAGGATTTGCCCAGATCATCCACGATGTGGAAAAATAATTTGGCACCTTCCAACGGAGCCGGGCTGGCAGGAAGGATTGGATAGGCATAGGTGGATGCAAAGGCCAGAAGAACCAGAACAACGAAACCGAACAGTCCCCGTCCCATGTCAACCTGGCGGATCTTGCCGTGGTCCGGCATCCGTTTTCTGCTGGCGATCCACAGTGCCTGGATACAGCCGAAGGCAACACAGACCAGTGCACCGATCAGGTAAACTCCCTGAGCGTAATTTTTCTCCTGGACTACGCCGGCGATGGAACCCAGTGTTACCCGGTTGGCCCAGAAGTTCTGCGCCATGCGAAGGGTGGACAAAGCCATCAAGGCAACGCAGATCCACTGGAGCACAAGATAAAACAGGGTGCCTCCCAGTTTTACGCTCCCGGTGGTCAGGGAAGCTGCCGCAGACAGCAGTCCACCTCCCTTTTTCTTCTTTTTGTGCTTGGTTTTTGTCTTTTGTGTAGTGGTTTTATGAACGGTATGCTGGTTTGTGGCAGCATTTTTATATCTGCCGGGATCGGAGTTTTGCTTCTTTCTGTCTTCTTCCCGACGTCCTGCAGCAGTCCTGTTTGTACCGGAAGCAGGTCTGCCGGGATCGGAGTTTCCGGCAGCAGCTGATTTGCGGTTTACATAATCATCAAAAGATTTCCAATCGTCCACCAGACGATCATCATTTGTATGTTTAGCGGCTGAAAGATTGGCATCGGAAGCAGCCGGAAGCGGCGCACCACAGTAACTGCAGAAACGACCGGTGACCTCAGCACCACAGGATGGACACTTCATATGATATATTCTCCCCTTTATAAAAAAATTCACCGTCACAATCAGTCAGTAAACAACCGTATCTGAGATTGCTTATCAGACTCTGTGAAGTATTGGCGTGATGAGATAAAATCTCATGATTTATTTTATCACGAAACCAGGTAAACATATCTGAAAATTTTGTGAAAAAATAATGAAAAATAATTACATTTTTTGGTAAAAAAGCAAGAATCGGAAGGAGAAGATTGCGTTGACACCATCTATACCGATTGGTATAATATAGGAAAACAGGGAGTAATCCTGGAAAAATAGGAATCAACAGCTGATAAATATAAGGAAAAGGGGATGAAACAGATGGATAATCGGCAGCTGATCATGGAAAAAGCGCTGGAACTGTTTTGTGCCCGTGGATATGACGCAGTGGGGGTTCAGGAGATCGCAGAACAGTCCGGAATTACAAAACCAACGCTGTATTATTATTTTGGCAGTAAGCAGGGATTGATGGAGACGATCCTTGAGGAGAACAGTCATATTCTGGAAGAGATGCTGGAAAAGGCAGTGGAAGAACCGGGGGATGTCCCGCAGGTGTTATATCGTGTGGCGAGAGCATATTTTGATTTTGCGGGAAGCCACTGGCAGTTTTATCTGTTCATGCTGAGCCAGTTTTATTCCGGTAAAAAATCCGAAGGTTTTCGGGCTGTGTATCCGCTGATCCAGAAATATTATCAGTTGGTAGTGCGGATTTTTGAAGATTCTGCGGATCGTCTTGGTAATATGGGGGGACGACAGGAGCAGTTTGCCGTGAGCTTTATGGGAATCCTGGATTCGCATATGATGATGCTGGGAAGAGAGCAGGATGAAGAACACGGACTGGTGATGACGGATCAGAGAACGTATGAGATCGTCCGGCAGTTCCTGTACGGTATTTATTCATAACTGCGAAAGTATGGAACAGTTGCATGTATGAGTGTGAAAAATAACTGGAAAGACAGTTAAGATAAAAGAAAAAGGAGACGGGGATATGGCAAAGATGGAGTTTGGGGAACTGGATCAATATTTGTTTGGTCAGGCAACGCATTATGATATTTATAAGAAACTGGGAGCACATCCGGTAACACAGAATGGAAAAAGCGGCACGTATTTTGCAGTCTGGGCACCGAACGCAGAGGATGTTTCTGTTGTCGGTGAGTTTAATGACTGGGATCCGGAACGTCACCCGATGAAAAAGACCGGACCGATCGGTGTCTGGGAGACTTTTGTTGCAGGAGCAGAAGTGGGAGATTTGTATAAATTCTGTATCCGTGCCATGGACGGAAGGCTGCTGTATAAAGCCGATCCTTATGCAAATTGGTCCGAGATGCGCCCGGGCAATGCATCCCGTATCGCGGATATCACAGGTTTCAAATGGGGGGATGCCACATGGTTGAAAAAGAGAAAAGAGACGGATCCGAGAAGAGCTGCTCTTTCTATCTATGAAGTACATCCGGGTTCCTGGAAAAAGCATCCGGCTTCCGATGGAGATCCGGATGGCTTCTACAGTTACCGGGAACTGGCACATGAGCTGGCAGATTATGTAAAACGCATGGGTTATACCCATGTGGAACTGATGGGCATCGCAGAGCATCCGTTTGACGGCTCCTGGGGTTATCAGGTTACCGGTTACTATGCACCGACCGCCCGTTTCGGATCCCCGAAAGAATTTAAATACCTGGTCAATTATTTACATAAAAATAAGATCGGTGTCATCCTCGACTGGGTACCGGCGCATTTCCCGAAAGATGCTCACGGACTGGCAGAGTTTGACGGAACCTGTATCTACGAGCATTCCGACCCACGTCAGGGAGAGCATCCGGACTGGGGTACCAAGATCTTTAATTATGGGAAAAACGAAGTCAAGAATTTCCTGATTGCAAACGCACTGTACTGGATCGAAGAGTTCCATGTAGACGGTCTGCGTGTGGATGCCGTGGCATCCATGCTGTACCTGGACTATGGAAAAGAAGACGGACAGTGGATCGCGAACAAATATGGCGGTAACGAGAACCTGGAGGCTATTGAATTTTTCAAGCATCTGAATACCCTGATCCTTGGAAGGAACAAAGGAACAATGATGATCGCTGAAGAGTCTACTGCATGGCCGAAGGTAACCGGAGATGTGGAGAAAGAGAACGGTCTCGGATTCACGTTTAAGTGGAACATGGGATGGATGCACGATTTCCTGGAGTATATGAAACTGGATCCGTATTTCAGAAAGTTTAATCATAATAAGATGACCTTCTCCATGACGTATGCCTTCAGCGAGGCGTATATTCTGGTACTTTCTCATGATGAAGTTGTCCATCTGAAATGCTCCATGATCAACAAGATGCCCGGAGAGTACGATGACAAATTTGAGAATCTGAAAGCCGGATATTCCTTCATGATGGGGCACCCGGGTAAGAAACTGCTGTTTATGGGACAGGAGTTCGGACAGTTTCAGGAGTGGAGTGAGGCGAGAGAGCTTGACTGGTATCTGCTCCGTGAGGCAAGACATCAGCAGTTACAGGATTATGTAAGAGATTTGCAGATGATGTATAAAAAATATCCGGCACTGTATGCGGATGCTAATGGTTATGATGGTTTTCAGTGGATCAATGCCGATGATGCAGACCGAAGCATCTACAGCTTCATCCGCTGGTCACCGACGAAAAGAAACAACCTGCTGTTTGTCTGCAACTTTACACCGGTAGAACGGAAAGACTACTGGGTAGGTGTACCGCAGAAGAAACAGTGTAAATTAATCCTGAGCAGTGCAGACCCGGCTTACGGCGGACAGCAACATGTGGACAATCCGGTATTCAAACCGGTCAAGGGAGAATGTGACGGACAGCCATACCATGTGGCATATCCGCTGGCTCCATACGAAGTTGCAATATTTGCATTTAATTAAGAAAAGAAATATAGATAACAGAAAACGACGGAATCTGTCGGCAGAACAATCTGCCGACAGATTTTTTTGCAAGCAACGAGCCAAAATCCGTGCATGCACGAAACGCTGTACTGGTATGGCTACGTTTTCTGTAATCTCCGCTCACTAAAATCACCTCGCAGGATAGGATCAGTGAACAGATCATAAACATACCGAAAAACTATGTTTATGGTGAAAATGAATTGACAAATGCACCTTACTTTGCTAACATAATGAAGTATGATTGTTAAAAAATCAGGCCAAATAAGGAGGAGAAAGAGTAAAATGAAAAGATTCAAAAAACTTGTGTCTGTACTTACTCTGACAGCGATGCTTGCAGCAAGTCTGACAGCTTGTGGCGGAAAAGATCCGGTTGCAGAAGATGACAGCACAGCAGGCACAACCACTGCCGACAGCAGTACAGCTACCACAGAGACTTCTGGTGACAGCACATTTACCTATGCCATCTCCGGGGATCCTACAGAGACTGTCAATGTTATTACAACATCTGACCGTTGGGGATTATCTACTGTAAAGATGATCTACTCCCCACTGTATATGAATAATGCCGATGGAATTAACTGGTTCCTGGCTACAGATTACAGCGTATCCGATGACAATTTGACCTATACATTTAAACTGAGAGATGATGTGAAATGGTCTGACGGTGAACCATTTACCGCAGATGACGTGGTATTCACATACGAAGCCATGGAACAGGAGGATAACCTTGGCTGGGCTTATTCTCAGCTGGTTTACGATCAGGGAACGGTAAAAGTGGAAAAAGTGGATGACTACACCGTATCTTTCACATTCCCGTTCGTAACACCTACGGCTATCGAGATGTTAAGTCAGATTTTCATTATGCCGGAGCACATCTACAAAGATGTCACAGATTTCGAGCATAACGATTACAACATGAACTCCGTAGGAACCGGTCCTTACAAACTGGTAGATTATCAGTCAGGTTCATATCTGAAGTTTGAAGCAAACGAAAACTACTACAAAGGCGAACCGTCTGTTAAAAATGTAGTATTCCAGATCATCGAAAATGCAGATACTGCGATCCTGGCTCTGCAGAACGGTGAAGTAGATGCTTATCAGATGACACCACAGCAGGTGAAAAAACTGGATCTGGATGCAAGCAATCTGACGGCTTATTCTTACACAGAGGGTCGTGTCGGTTACCTGCAGATCAACTGTAACCGTGTAACAGACGAAAACGTTCGTAAAGCCCTGCTGTTTGCCATGGACAGAAAAGCAATGGACGATGCAGCCTTCGAATCTGACGAATACTACAGCATTCCGTATACCTTCCTGCCAACCAACAGCCAGTTCTACACAGAAGACGGCGTGGAAAAATACGAGCAGGATGTAGACAAAGCAAAGAGCATGTTAGAGGAAGCCGGCGTAAGTGGTCTGAAACTGAAGCTGGGTTACATCTCCAGTGATGCCGTACAGTCCGCACAGGCACTGCTGATTCAGGAACAGCTGCAGGAAGTTGGTGTGACCGTAGAACTTGCCGGTGGAGACGGAACAGCCATTGCAAACGCAATGAAGGATCCGGATAACGAGTACGATATGTATCTGGGCGGTTATATCATGGGTATTGATCCAGATACCTTCTCCATCCTGTTTGAAAATGATGGTGCTTACAACTACATGCACTACAGTGGATACGATACCATCGATCAGCTGTTTGAAGAAGGTCGTTCTGAGATGGATGAGTCTGCAAGAAAGGAAATCTATGCAAAACTGCAGGCAGCTGTCCAGGATACAGGTGCTTTCTATCCGATCATTTCCAACAACAAGATCCTGGTTGTGAACAACAGAATCCAGGGTGTGGAAGATGCAGGACTTGTTCCGGTATATACCTTCGAGGATACTTCCAGTCTGAAAATTGCTGAATAAGTAATCATCAAAGATTAGACACTATTTATAATGAGGGCGGAATTCTTCTGAAACAGGCGAAGAGTTCCGCTTTTTTGCTTAAGAATGAAAAACAAAAGGAGAAAAAGGTATGGCAAAGTATATTTTCAAACGTATTCTTACTGCGATCCCACTGATCATCGTGATCACAATCCTGTGTTTTTCTCTGATTCATCTGGCACCGTATGATGCAATTGATGCCATGACAACTCCAAAGATGTCTCCGGAGATGGTACAGATGATCCGTGAAAAATACGGCTATGATCAGCCGGTCTATGTGCAGTATATCCGCTGGCTGGAAGGAATCCTGAATGGAAACTTCGGCTATTCTATCGTGACAAAAACGAATATTTTCGATGAGCTGGCGACAAGAATCCCGAACACGATCAAGCTGGTGCTGCCGTCTTATCTGACTGCCTATGTGATCTCAATCGTGCTGGGCCTGGTGGCCGGTTCTCACAAAAACAAATGGCTGGACAAACTGATCGACGGGATCTGTTCCCTGTGGATCGCGATGCCGACTTTCTGGGTAGCGATGCTCTTTATCTATCTGTTCGGTTATAAACTGCGGATCTTTCCGATCCTTGGGATGCATACGGTAGGCGTGAATACTTTGTCTGATTTCCTGCTGCATTTTATCACACCGTATATGGTGCTGACACTGGCATTTATCCCGGACAATGTGCGTTATGTGCGTTCTTCCACAATCACACAGTACTCCGAGGATTATGTTATGGTACAGAAGGCATTTGGCGCTTCCAAAGCAGAGATCATGTTCAAACATGTCTGTAAGAACGTACTGCTTCCGGTTATCACAAAACTGGGTATGGCATTGCCAACGCTGGTAACAGGTGCGGTTATCACGGAAACCGTATTCAGCTGGCCGGGTATCGGACCGTATTTTATCAAGGCAGTGCAGGGTATGGACTATCCGATTGTTATGATCGTTCTGATATTGTCTTCCACCCTGGTGGTCCTGGGAAATCTGCTGTCCGACATTTTATACTGCGTGACAGATCCGCGTATCAGAAAGATGGGGTAATTGTATGGCAATGAATCATTCTCAAAAAAAACGTCTGGAAAATGTCTGGGAGGCATTAAAACACGACAAAATCGCAATATTTTCTATTATCTTCCTTGCACTGATCCTGATATTATCCTTACTGGCTCCGGCACTCCCGCTGGAACCGAATAAAACCGATGTCGCTCATATGTTAGAGGCACCAAGCAGTGCCCATATTTTCGGAACCGATGAAGTGGGTCGTGATTATCTGGCGCGTGTCATCTACGGAGGCCGTGTGTCCCTGCTGGTCGGCGTGCTTGCCATGCTGATGAGTGTGACCATCGGTGTCACTGTCGGGATCCTTGCCGGTTACCTTGGCGGTATCATAGATGGTATCCTGATGCGGATCGTTGACATTCTGCAGTCCATTCCGTGGCTGATTCTGGTTACAGTTATCAGTATTTTCTTCAAACAGGGACTGGTGTCCATTATTATCGTGATCGGATTCTTCTCCTGGATGGAAATCGCCCGTCTGGTGCGTGCGGAGGTTATGTCCGTCAAAGAGAGGGAATACGTCCTCTATGCGGACTTTGCCGGTGTGCCGTTATTTAAAATGGTACTCCGCCATCTGATTCCTTCGGTGCTGCCGACGATCATCATCGCAGCGACCACCAGTATCTCCAATGCGATCATGACGGAGTCATCCCTGAGTTTCCTGGGGATAGGTATTCAGGAACCGCTGTCTTCCTGGGGAAAATTACTGCAGAGTGCACAGAGTAACCTGCAGAATGCCGTTTACATGGCGATCATCCCCGGTCTTTTGATTATGCTGACCATCTTTGCGTTCAACAAACTGGGCAATCTGCTTCGTATCTATGTAGATCCCCGTGTCATGGATGCAGGCAAATAGGAGGAGTGGAGATGAAAGAAAACAGAGTATTAACCATAGACAATCTGACCACTACGTTTGAGAGTCACAAACAGAAGATTCAGGCGGTGCGCGGGGTCTCCCTCCATGTGGATGAAGGAGATATTCTGGCTATAGTAGGAGAGTCCGGAAGTGGGAAAAGTGTAACCATGAAGTCGGTCATGGGACTTCTCGGAGAAAATGCAGATGTGCAGGCAGATCATCTGGAACTGCTGCAGAAGGAACTGCTGTCCATGTCTGAAAAAGAAAAACGGAAAATGCGTGGAAAAGATATGGCAATGATCTTCCAGGATCCGATGACTGCCCTGAATCCGCTGAAAAAGATCGGATATCATATGATCGAGGTACTCCGACGTCATCAGAACCTGAGCAAGGCAGAAGCAAGAAAAGTAGCCATCGATATGCTGGGAAAGGTAGGAATCCCGTCGGCAGAAAGCCGGATGGATCAGTATCCCCATGAATTTTCCGGTGGTATGAGACAGCGTGTCATGATCGCAATGGCACTGTGCTGCCAGCCGCGGCTGCTGATCGCCGATGAACCGACAACCGCACTGGATGTAACCATCCAGGCGCAGATCCTGCAGCTTCTCAAACAGTTAAATGAAAATGAGCAGATGAATATTATTCTGATCACCCACGATCTCGGGGTGGTAGCTTCTCTGGCGAAACGGATCGAAGTGATGTACGGGGGTCTGATCATGGAAGAGGGAACCACAGAAGAGATCTTCGAACATCCGCCCCATCCGTACACGAGAGCACTGCTTCATGCGATTCCAAAATGTGAGAGCGGGTGTCGGGAACGCCTCGAACCGATCCCTGGTATGGCACCGTCTCTGGCGAATCCGCCGGCAGGATGTCCATTTGTGACCCGCTGCCGTTTTGCATGCGAGGAATGTAAGAAAGGGATCCCGTCCATGCGGGCATATTCCGATACCCAGTCCTCCAGATGTATCTTCACAAAAGAAGAACTGGACGAGAAAGAGAAGAAAGAAGAGGAGAAATAATATGGAAACAAAAGAACAATATCTTCTGGAAGCGAAGAATCTGTCCAAGTATTTCCCGGTCAAAAATTTCTTCGGAAAACTGGTACAGGAAGTACGGGCGGTGGACCGTGTGAACCTTTCTATTAAAAAAGGAGAAACCTTCGGTCTGGTGGGAGAGTCCGGCTGTGGAAAGTCCACACTGGGACGTACTCTGATCCGTATGTATGAGCCGACAGATGGAATCTTAACCTACGACGGTCACGACATCACAAAGACAAAGGGTAAAGAACTCCTTGCATATCATAAAAGAATGCAGATTATTTTTCAGGATCCTTATTCTGCGCTGGATCCCCATCAGAATGTAAGAGAAATCATGGCCGAACCGATTTCCGTCTTTGAAAAACTTTCGGAAAAAGAGATGGATGAGCGGATCGTAAGTCTTCTTGAAAAAGTAGGTATGAAGGCAGACGATATGGAAAAATATGCCTATGAGTTTTCCGGCGGACAGCGTCAGCGTATCGGTATCGCAAGAGCCTTATCTGTGAATCCGGAATTCCTGCTCTGCGATGAGCCGATCTCCGCACTGGACGTGTCTATCCAGGCACAGGTTGTCAACGTGCTGGAAGATCTGCAGCAGGAACTGGGACTGACCTACCTGTTTGTGGCACATGATCTGTCCATGGTACGCCATATTTCCGACCGGATTGGCGTGATGTATCTTGGTAAGATCGTGGAGAGTGGAGACAGTGATGAAGTGTACGACAATCCGTGTCATCCGTATACCCAGGCACTGCTTGCCTCTATTCCGATCGCAGATCCAAAGCGTGCACTCAGCCTGGAAAACTGCGGTATCGAGGGGGATCTTCCGAGTCCGCTGCATATCCCGTCCGGCTGCCGTTTCCACACCCGCTGTCCATATGCGACCGAGCAGTGCAGACAGCAGGAACCGGAACTGGAAGAGAGAACGCCGGGTCATATGGTGGCATGCTGGAAAAAATAAAAAGAGTGAGGAACAGATAAAAATATGCTTTCAAAAGAACTTTACCGAACCTATGTCCAGATCCTGAAAGATGAACTGGTACCGGCGATGGGATGTACCGAACCCATCGCCATCGCTTACGCGGGAGCCGTGGCCAGAAAGACACTGGGAGTCCTGCCGGAGCGGGTGGAGGTTGCGGTCAGCCGAAATATCATTAAAAATGTAAAAAGTGTGGTTGTTCCCCACACCGGGGGCTTACGCGGAATCGAAGCCGCAGCAGTTGCCGGAATCGTGGCAGGGGATGCTGCGAAGGAACTGGAGGTCATCTCCCATGTGGAACAGGAAGACATCGAAGCGATGGGAAGCTTCCTGAAGGAAGTTCCGTGCAGTGTCTGTGAGGCATCCTCTGATCTGATCTTTGATATTCAGATTACTTTGTATCATGGAGAAGATAGAGCGAGTGTACGGATCACCGATTTTCACACGAATCTGGTGCATGTGTCCAGAAACGGGGAGATTCTTCTGGCAAAAGAGATTACCGGAAAAGAAGAGTCCGCGCTGGCAGACAAATCGACACTTACCATAGAAAATATCTTTGCATTTGCAAAGGAAGTGGACCTGGCAGATGTCCGGGAAGTACTGGAACGTCAGGTTCGTTACAACATGGCGATCGCCGAGGAAGGGCTCTGTGGTAATTATGGAGCCAATATCGGAAAGGTCCTGTTGGCCACTTACGGCGATCAGGATGTCAAGGTGCGCGCCAAAGCCATGGCGGCTGCCGGTTCCGATGCAAGAATGAATGGCTGTGAACTTCCGGTAGTGATCAATTCCGGAAGCGGCAACCAGGGAATTACAGCTTCTGTCCCGATCGTGGTTTTTGCAAAAGAACTGCAGGTATCGGAAGAGACGATGTACCGGGCTCTGGTGATCTCAAATCTGGCAACGATCCATATCAAAGAAGGAATCGGCAGACTTTCCGCATACTGCGGTGCAGTGGGTGCCGGATGTGGCTGTGGCGCCGGGATCGCCTACCTGTACGGAGACGGCAAGAAGGAGGGCGAACATGCCATTGTCAACGGTCTTGCTATTGTATCAGGCATGATCTGCGACGGAGCAAAAGCATCCTGCGCAGCGAAGATCGCATCCTCTGTAGATGCGGGAATCCTTGGTTACTTCATGTATAAGAACGGACAGCAGTTTATCGGCGGTGACGGTATCGTAAAAAAAGGAGTGGAAAATACGATCCGCTGTGTTGGTAAACTGGCATCTGAAGGTATGCTTGAGACAGACCGGGAGATCGTGCATCTGATGATCCACGGATAATACATACAGAAAAATAAGCTCCTTTTGCATGAAAAGAACGGTTAGTTGTATGAAACCAAAACGCAAAGGGGGCTTTACTTTTTGGACAAAACGTGATAAAAGTATAGAGGAGTAACTATTCGGTAAGAATATTCTGTGAGTTCTTTTGACAGGAACTGTTGAAAGAACTCACAGGATATGCAGACAAAAATTCAGGGCTGTTTTAGAGAAAACAGCCCTTTTTGGGCGTTTTTCAGGAGGTAAAAAACATGACAAAGATTGACATTATTTCAGGATTTTTAGGAGCCGGAAAAACAACACTGATTAAAAAACTGCTTTCTGAAGCTTTAAAAGGCGAGCAGGTAGTGCTGATTGAAAATGAATTTGGAGAGATCGGTATCGACGGAGGATTCTTAAAAGACTCCGGTATCGAGATCCGTGAGATGAACTCCGGATGTATCTGCTGTTCTCTGGTAGGTGATTTCGGAACTTCTCTGAAAGAAGTGATCACAACCTATCATCCGGATCGTATCATCATCGAACCGTCAGGTGTGGGCAAACTGTCGGATGTCATCAAAGCGGTAAAAGGTGTGGATGTGGACTGTGAGATCAGCCTGAACAGCTATACAACCGTAGCGGATGTAAACAAATGCAAAATGTATATGAGAAACTTCGGTGAGTTCTTCGAGAACCAGTTACAGTATGCAAGAACGATTATTCTGAGCCGTACCGATACACCGAAGGCTACCGAAGAGAAAGTAGCCAAAGCAGTCGCTCTGATCCGCGAAGTGAACAAGGATGCAGTGATCATCACCACTCCAATCGAAAAACTGGACGGTGCACAGATTCTGGAAGCTATGGAGCAGGGAAGAGAAGAAGACGAAGATTTCTGCCCGGTATGCGGTGGACATCACGATCATGACCACGAGCATGAGCATCATCATCACGACCACGACGACGAGTGCGGATGTGATCATGACCACGAACATGAGCATCATCACCATGATCATGATGGCGAGTGCGGATGTGACCATGACCACGAGCATGAACATCATCATCACGACCATGACGATGAGTGCGGATGCGGACATGACCACGATCACGAACATCATCACCATGATGGCGAGTGTGGATGCGGTCACGAACATCACCATCATCATGCAGATGAAGTATTTACAAGCTGGGGTCGTGAGACTGCTAAGAAGTATACAAAAGAAGAGATCGAAGCTGCACTGAAGAAACTGTCAGAAGCAGAAGATCTTGGTGTGATTCTTCGTGCCAAAGGTATGGTGGACGGAAAAGACGGACAGTGGATCTACTTTGATATGGTTCCGGAAGAGTATGAGGTACGCACCGGTACTCCACAGATCACAGGTAAGATCTGTGTGATCGGTTCCAAGATGGCAGAAGACAAAATTGCTGAAATTTTTGGAGTGAATAAGTAATGATGAAGAGAGATGTTCCCGTATATTTAATTACAGGATTTTTAGAGAGTGGTAAAACCCAGTTTCTGGATTTTACCATTCATCAGAGTTATTTTCAGATTCCGGACAAAACGCTTCTGATTCTCTGCGAAGAGGGAGAAGAGGAGTACGATGAGGAAAGCCTGAAGAAAATGAATACGGTGATCGAGATCATCGAAGATCCGGAAGACTTTAACGCGGATACCCTGCAGATGTTGAATAAAAAACATCAGCCTGGCAGAGTCCTGGTAGAGTACAATCCGCTGTGGTCTGTAGATAAGTTCTATCAGACCGATATGCCACGTTACTGGGATCTGGCACAGCACATCGTAACCGTGGATGCCAGCACCTTCCAGATCTATATGAACAATATGAAATCTTTATTCATGGAGATGATCCGAAACGCGGACCTGGTAATTTTCAACCGCTGCCAGGATGAACATCCGCTGGCAAACTTCCGTCGCAGTGTCAAAGTTGTCAATTCCAGAGCGGAAGTTGTCTTTGAAAATGAAGAGGGCGAAATTGACGATATTTTCCAGGATGAGATGCCGTATGATATGAATGCGGACATCATTGATATTGAAGATATCGATTACGGTATCTGGTATGTGGATATGATGGATAATCTGAAAAAATATGTGGATAAGACGGTTCGGTTTAAAGGACAGGTGTTGAAAAGTCGTGAGCTGAACGCAGGATTTTTCGTGCCCGGACGTATGGCAATGACCTGCTGTGCGGACGATACCCAGTTTATCGGCTATATCTGTAAGAATCCGGCAGCCAAGAGACTGCGGATCGGCAGCTGGGTAACGGTAACTGCAAAAGTTAAAGACGAATTTATGGAAGTATACAACGGCAGAGGTCCGGTATTGTACGCAACAGAGATTGAAGCGGCAGAAAAACCGGAGCAGGAGCTGGTATACTTCGGCTGATGAAGGAGTTATCATTATGTATCTGATCGTAGGCCTGGGCAATCCGGGAAAACAGTATGAAAATACCCGCCATAATGTGGGATTTGACGCGGTTGATCTTCTGGTGGATGAGTATCGCGTACCCTCTTCGGGAAAACAACATAAGGCAATGTACGGAAAGGGCGTGATCGCGGGTCAGAAAGTGATCCTGGCGAAACCGCTGACCTACATGAACCTGAGCGGGGAATCAGTGAGAGCCCTGGTAGACTATTATAAGATCGATCCGGAAGAAGAACTGATCGTGATCTATGACGATATCAGTCTGGAACCGGGAAAGATCCGGATACGGAAAAAAGGAAGTGCGGGCGGCCATAACGGCATCAAAAATATTATCGCACAGCTGGGCACCCAGAACTTCCAGAGAATCAAAGTTGGAGTCGGAGAAAAGCCGAAGGGCTGGGATCTGGCAGATTATGTGCTGGGACACTTTTCCAAAGAAGACCGGGGACTGGTGGATGACGCGCTGAAACGCGTGGCAGGCGCCGTGGAACTGATGGTGCAGGGAGAAGTGGATCAGGCGATGAATCAGTTTAACTAGAAAGGGAAAACGATGGATGCATTCGTACAACCATTATATGAACTGGCCGATTTTGATGCGATCATAAGACAACTGAAGAAACCGGGAATCGTACAGGTTTCCGGATGCCTGGACTCCCAGAAAGCTCATTTTACCAATGGGCTTCTCCGGGAGTTTCCTTTTCGACTGATCGTTGCGGAAAATGATCTGAAAGCCAAGGCATTTTATGAGGATTTTCGTCTGTATGACCCGGAAGTACTGTATTATCCGGCGAGGGATCTGATCTTTTATCAGGCAGATATCCATGGTAATCTTCTTACCAGACAACGGATCCAGGTGCTTCGCGCACTGCTGGAGCGGGAAGAAGTGACGATCGTTACTTCGATCGACAGCTGCCTGGACTGTCTGGTGCCGCTTGCCGTGTGGAAGGAAAAAGTAATAAAGATTCGCAATGACAGCGAGATTGATCTGGATCGGATGAAAAGACATCTGTTGGAACTCGGGTATGAATGGGCGGCGCAGGTAGAGGTTCCGGGACAGTTTTCTATCCGTGGTGGAATCATGGATGTATTTTCTCTGACCGAGGATAATCCGTGGCGTATCGAACTGTGGGGAGATGAGGTGGATTCCATCCGCAGTTTTGATGCGGAAAGCCAGCGCTCGATCGAGAATCTGGAGGAGATTACGATCTATCCGGCGACGGAAGTGGTGCTGGATAAGGAGACGATCCGACAGGGCATCAAAGCCATTGAAAAAGAGGCGCAAAAGAGTCAGAAGAAGTTCCGGGACGAGATGAAGACAGAGGAAGGGGCGAGAGTCCGCCAGATCGCCGCTGAATTAAAAGATCAGTTAGAAGAGATGGAGCATATTGCCGGAGCAGAAAGTTTTGTCCGGTATTTTTATAAGAAAACAGAATCGTTATTGGAATATCTGCCGGAGAACACGCTGGTTGTGATCGACGAGCCGAACCGGTTGACAGAACATGCAAAGACAACAGAAGAAGAATTCCGGGAGAGTATGATTCACCGTCTGGAAAAGGGATATCTTCTGCCCGGACAGATGGAAGTGATCCGGAACCATCAGGAAGTGGTGCACCGGTTTCACCAGATGCATACGCTGTCGCTGTCCACGATGGAGCCGCGCGGAAATGCATGGAATTTTACGATGGAGATGCAGCTGACTGTAAAATCGGTCAACCCGTACAACAACAGTTTTGAGATGCTGGTAAAAGATCTGTTGCGCTGGAAAAAATCCGGTTACCGGATGCTGTTATTATCCCCTTCGCGAACAAGGGCGGCCAGACTGGCAAAAGATCTGCAGGATCAGGAACTGTCAGCTTTTTACAGTGAGGATCCGGAAGAACTGATCCAGCCGGGACAGATCAAGGTCACCTGGGGACGGGTAAGCCGTGGCTTCGAGTATCCGATGGTCAAATACGTGGTGATCTCGGAGACGGATATTTTCGGTAAAGAAAAGAAGAAAAAACGGAAAAAATCCCAGTACAGCGGAAAGCAGATCCAGAGCTTTTCGGAGCTTTCCGTAGGAGACTTTGTGGTTCATGAAAACCACGGGCTGGGCGTGTACCGCGGCATCGAGAAGATGGAAGTGGATGGTGTGGTAAAAGATTACATCAAGATCGAGTATGCGGGAAAAAGCAACCTGTATATCCTTGCCACCCAGCTGGACGTCCTGCAAAAATACGCCGGTTCCGATGCGGCAAAAGCCCCGAAATTAAATAAACTCGGCGGACAGGAATGGAAGAAGACCAAGACGAAGGTCCGCGGAGCTGTAAAGAATATCGCGAAAGATCTGGTGGCTCTGTATGCAGCCAGACAGCAGGAAGCCGGTTTCCGCTATGGACCGGATACGGTATGGCAGCGGGAATTTGAAGAGATGTTTCCATTTGAAGAGACGGAGGATCAGCTGCAGGCGATCGAGGCGGCAAAGCAGGATATGGAGAGCCCGAAGATCATGGATCGGCTGATCTGCGGAGATGTGGGCTACGGGAAGACGGAGATTGCGATCCGTGTGGCCTTTAAGGCGATCCAGGAGGGAAAACAGGTGGTTTATCTGGTTCCGACCACGATCCTTGCACAGCAGCATTACAATACATTTGTACAGCGGATGAAGGATTTCCCGGTGCGCGTGGACCTTCTGTGCCGGTTCCGCACCGCCAGCCAGCAGAAAAAGACGATCGGGGATCTGAAAAAAGGTCTGGTGGATATTCTGATCGGCACCCATCGGGTGTTGTCCAAAGATGTGCAGTTTAAAGATCTGGGACTGCTGATCATCGATGAGGAACAGCGCTTTGGTGTTACCCACAAAGAAAAGATTAAGCAGATGAAACAGAATATCGATGTCCTGACCCTGACAGCGACGCCGATTCCGCGAACTCTTCACATGAGTCTGATCGGAATCCGGGACATGAGTGTTCTGGAAGAAGCTCCACAGGACCGTACACCGATCCAGACCTATGTGATGGAATATAACGATGAGATGGTACGGGAGGCGATCAGCCGGGAACTGGCACGCGGTGGTCAGGTGTATTATGTATATAATCGTGTCAACAACATTGAAGAGATCACCAATCAGATCCGAAAACTGGTTCCGGAGGCGAGCGTGGCATTTGCCCACGGACAGATGAGCGAGCGTGAACTGGAAAAGATCATGTATGGATTTATTAACGGAGAGATCGATGTTCTGGTCTCCACAACAATCATCGAGACGGGGCTGGATATCTCGAATGCCAATACCATGATCATCCATGATGCGGATCAGATGGGACTTTCTCAGTTGTATCAGCTGAGAGGAAGGGTAGGACGATCCAACCGGACCGCATACGCTTTTCTGATGTACCGGAGAAATAAGATGTTAAAAGAAATCGCAGAAAAACGCCTCCATGCGATCCGCGAATTCACTGAACTGGGAAGCGGGATCAAGATTGCCATGCGTGATCTGGAACTGCGTGGTGCGGGCAATCTTCTGGGAGCGGAACAGCACGGTCACATGGAAGCGGTAGGATACGATCTCTACTGTAAGATGCTGAATGAAGCCGTACAGGAAGCAAAAGGAATCGAAGTACAGGAAGACTTCGAGACGACGATCGACCTGCAGATCAATGCGTACATTCCGGAAAAATATATTCCGAATGAATACCAGAAGCTGGATATTTACAAACGGATCGCGGCGATCGAGAACCGGGAAGAGTATGAGGATATGATGGAAGAACTGCTGGACCGTTTTGGAGAACCGCCGAAGATGGTGCAGAACCTCCTTGCAGTGGCAAGCCTGAAAGCCATGGCTCACCGGATCTATCTGACCGAAGTCAAGCAGCTTGATGACAGCCTGAAACTTACCATGTATGAGCGGGCGAAGATTGACACAACGAAGATACCGGAGATTTTGAATCAGTATCCGGAAGAACTGCAGTTTAAAGTCGAAACGAATCCGTATTTTCTATATCGGCCGAGGAACCGAAAGGCAAAGGATGCAGTGCCGATGCAGGAGAAGACGATGGAATTACTGACGGTCATGCAGTGTCTGGTATAAGTGCGGGCAAATTCCTGAGAACAGGAAAACAAGAGATGAGCGCTTGGTTACTGTTGCGAAAAAAGATTGAAATAAAAGGAAAAAAGTTGCCCCATAGGCGGAAATAGTCTATAATAAATGCTATTAGTGAATAAATGTACTCCTGGAGTACATAAAAGGGTAACGGAGGAAAACATGAGAAAGTTAAATAAAACCGCAGCATGTGGAATTCTGGCAGCTGCTCTTGCAGCAGGTACACTGTCCGGATGTTCAAAAACAATCGACGGAACAAAAACCGTAGCAACTGTAGGAGATGAAAAAGTAACATTGGGTCTGGCAAGCTATATGGTAAGAGACCAGCAGGCGCAGACCGTGAGTTATTATAATATGCTGATGTCACAGTATGGTGTCAGCGGTTCCGCATCTAATGTGTGGGATCAGAAAGGAGACGACGGGAAAACTGTTGGGGAAAGCTCCAAGGATGGCGTCATGAAGACAATTAATCAGTTGTATGTACTGAAAGCACATGCGGCAGATTATGACGTTACGATTACGGAGGATGAAGAAAAAGCGATCAAAGAAGCAGCAGCGGAATTTATCAAAGATAACGATGAAAAGATCCTGAAAAAACTGGCAGTATCTGAAGCTGATATCGTTACGTATCTGGAACTGGTAACAATCCGCAGCAAGATGCACGATCCGATGACTGCAGATGTAGATACCGAGGTCAGCGCCAATGAAAAAGATCAGACAAGAGTCACTATCGTAAAAGTTTCTACAGAAGGAACAGAAAAAGATGATGACGGTAAAGCCATTGATCTGACCGATGAAGAAAAAGCGCAGAAAAAAGACCTGGCACAGCAGGTTCTTGATAAAGTAAAAGCATCCGATGACGTGGCAAACGCAGACATGGATGCACTGGCAAAAGAAGTAGATGACAGTTTAAGTGCGACAGCACCGGCATTTACCACGGCAGGAGATACGGATGATACCTTGGATGAAGCAGTGCAGGATGCGGCTCTGGAATTAAAAGACGGAGAGGTTGCTGACAAAGTCATCGAAGGTGATGACGGTTACTATGTGGTACGTCTGGATAAGATGCTGGATGAAGATGCGACAGAAAACAAAGAGAAGACGGTTATTTCAGAAAGAAAATCTGATCTGTATGACAGCACACTGCAAGACTGGGTAAAAGAAGAAAAAATCAAGGTTGATGATAAAGTCTGGGATCAGATCAAAGTTACGGACAGTGTGTCTTTTGAGTATAAGAGCACAGACAGCAGTAAGGGAGACTCTACAGCGACAGATGCAGACAGTACAAAAGACACAGAAGATACATCCGCACAGGATAGCAGTGCATCAGATTCAGCCGCAGAGGACAGTGCTGAATAATATTACAAAGTAAAAAAGCGGAGGATACAGAGGATGAGTGTAGTACAGTGGACGACAGGAATCCAGCATATCGGAATTCCCACATCAGATATCGAAACAACGATCCGATTCTACGAAGGTCTGGGATTTCAGACCATGCACACAAACCAGGTGCCGGCAAACAAAGCCAAAGTTGCATTCTTGCAGCTGGGGAACCTGATGATCGAAACTTATGCCGAGGGCGGCAACGGTCTGGACGGTGCCATCAATCACTTCGCTTTAAACTGCACAGACATTCAGGCTGCTTATACCTGGATCTGTGAGCATGGCTATAAAGTGTTGTCGGATGGAATCGAAGAACTTCCGTTCTGGGAGAACGGAGTTGCCTTCTTTATTATTGAAGGACCGAATAAAGAACGGATTGAGTTCTGTCAGCGGAAATAAAACGGCTGTACCATATGGAAGGTAAACCTGACGGCAGTGGCTGCCACTGCTGAGAGGTAAACTGACGGTCAGTTTTGAAGAGCTATGTCAGAAATTGCGAAATTACTGACTGTGGATGGAAGCACAAGATACGGTTCGAATACACAAGAATCCCTCTGCAGATCCGCAGAAAAATGCAAAGTGATGAGACGAGATATCGAAGACAGCTATGGATATACAGAGGAAGGAGAAAAACATGACAAGACAACAGTTTGACGAATTAACAGCAAAAGGGGTAGTGATTCTGGACGGAGCGACCGGTTCCAATCTACGAAAAGCGGGTATGCCGGTAGGCGTATCTTCCGAACAGTGGGTGATCGAAAATCCTTCCGTTTTGCAGGAATTACAGCGTGCTTATGTGGATGCCGGAAGCCAGATCGTATACGCTCCCACATTTGCAGCCAATACGATCAGCCTCAGAAATTTTAATCTTCAGGATAAAGTACAGGAGCTGAATACAAAACTGGTCAAGATCAGTAAGGACGGAATTGGCGGACGTGCGCTGGTTGCCGGTGACCTGACGACTACCGGTCAGCTGATGGAGCCGAGAGGAGTGCTGACATACACGGAACTGTATGAAGCGTATAAAGAACAGCTGAAAGCACTGATCGATGCAGGGGTAGATCTGATTGTTGCAGAGACCATGCTGAGCGTAGATGAGACGGTGGTAGCGCTGGATGCGCTTCAGGCAGTCAGCAATATCCCGATGATCTGCACCCTGTCTCTGGAAGCAGACGGAAGCGCTATGTACGGAGGCAATGCCGTGGAAGCTGTTCTTACTCTGCAGGAGATGGGAGCAGCAGCTGTCGGCCTGAACTGTTCCGTAGGCCCGGATCAGCTGGAATCTGTTGTAGCCAACATGAAAGAAGTGGCAACCGTGCCGGTCATCGCAAAACCGAATGCCGGAATGCCGTTTGTAGATGATAAGGGCGAAGCCCATTATGACATGAATGCAGATGATTTTGCAAAACACACCAAACGCCTGGTAGATGTAGGCGCCGGAATCGTCGGCGGCTGCTGCGGCACCACACCGGAGTATATCCGGAAGCTGGCGAAGGCGTTGGGAAGATAAAAAATAAAGGTGGGGGAAGTTATGGCGAAAGTCAAGGAATACCGCATTGATCAGGTTGATGAAGTGTGTAATCTTGGAAAAGCTTTATCTTCTCCGGTACGTCTGGAGATACTTCAGCTTTTGTACAGAGACAGCATGATTATCGGAGAAATAGCAAAAAAATTAAACCTTCCGGCCTCCAGTACCGCGTTTCATCTGAAAATACTGGAGCAGGCCGGGCTGATCCGTATGGAAGAACAGCCGGGTACACGCGGGAGTACGAAACTTTGCAATCGTAAACTGGATGTTTTGACCATTTATACAACAAAACGTAATATGGATGTAAAAGAAGTATTTAGTGCTGAGATGCCTATTGGTTCATATAGCAGTTGCGAAGTGAGTCCTACCTGTGGACTTTATGGACCGGATGGCAGTGTGGGAAATGATGACAGGGAATACTCCTTTTATTTACCGGAACGAATCAAAGCCGGTCTCTTATGGACTTCATCCGGATATGTGGAATATAAATTTGCCAATGGTGTTCCGGATGGATGCAATGTGGACCGATTGTCGATTTCCATGGAACTGTGTTCCGAAGCACCGGGATACCGGGAAGACTGGAAATCGGATATTACTGTGTGGATTAATGGAATGGATTGCGGAACGTGGACCTGTCCGGGAGATTTTGGGGCAAGACGTGGAAGACTCATGCCGCCAGACTGGCCGGTAGGAAGTACACAGTACGGTGTGCTGAAAACATGGGAAGTGCGAAAGGACGGAAGTTATCTGAATGGCGAACGTATCAGCGATGTTACGACCGACATGTTGAAAGTAATGGAAAAACCGTATATAAAAGTCAGAATCGGAAATAAAAAAGATGCGAAATATGTCGGAGGATTTAATCTCTTCGGAAAACATTTTGGAGATTATGATCAGGATATTATTCTGTCAATGGAATACTAGTACATCGTTTTCGAAATAACTGTATCATTCACTTGTCTACGAATCCGATTGCACAGTTCAAAAAGCCTCAGCGTAGTCCGCTACGCCTGCGTTTTTTGAACTGCACACTCGAATCCGTATCCTGCGTGAATAATACAGTTATTTACGAAACGATGTACTAGAGTGTGTTTGAAAAAACAGTACCGGGCTACAGCCGGTACTGTTTTTTTTATGTCCAAAAATCGAATGTAAAAATTGTGCAAAAATACAATTTCTCACAATTATAATAAAATCTTTGTTGAAAAATAAAATATTACAACAGAAATACTGTTATAATAAAAGAAAATAACAGTAAAAATGTATAAAAAGAAGCGAAAAACAGTTGACAAACCGATGAAAAAGCATATAATTATGGATAAAGAAACAGAAATACTGTTGTAAATAAACCTAAAACAAAATATTGGGACATAAACGAACAGTAAAACTGTTAAAATTATTCTGGCCGGATAAAAGAGAGAATGATGTAATGTAAACAAACAGGAGGGTATGTAATGAAAAGAAAATTAATTGCTTCACTTATGACAGCAACGATGATCGCAGGAATGCTGACAGGATGTGGCAGTGGAAGTTCCACAGATGACAGTGCAAAGACTGATGATACCAAACAGGAAGAAACAGCAGAGGCAGGAACAGATGAGAGTTCATCCGGGGATGAAGCGGACGTGAATGAAGATGGAACCGTAAATAATCCGGAGGCTGTAAAAGTAGATGAAAACAAACTGGTATTCTGGTCACTGTTCGCTGGCGGTGATGGAGAGTACATGGACAAAATCATTTCCGATTACAATGCTACAGATCCTGATAAACAGGTACAGCCCATTATGCTGGTATGGGCAGATTATTATACCAAACTGCAGACGGCAGTGGCAGCAGGAAAAGGGCCGGATATCGGAATTTCTCATGCATCTAAATTACCGGAACTGGTAGACCAGGGAGTTGTAGAACCTCTGAATGATTATTTGGATGAGTTAGGGGTGGATCTTTCTTCCATGTATGCGGATAACTCCATTGAGTCTGTGGCATTCGACGGCGATATCTATGCAATCCCATTGGATACACATGCAGAAATTATTTACTACAACACAGATATCCTGGAGAAAGCCGGTGTAGAGTTAAACGCAGACGGTCAGCTGGATATCAACAGTAAAGATGATTTCTTTGCTATTCTGGACAAATGTAAAGCAGTTATCGGAGATGGAGAATCTGTGATTTCTCTGACTAACAATGGCGATGATCCATATCGTGTATGGTGGGCAACTTACTTCCAGATGGGAGGAACTCCACTGGTAAACGAAGACGGAACAGAAGTTACTATGGATAAAGATATCGCAGTAAAAGCAGCAGAATTTGTTAAATCTCTGTATGATGATGGTTATGTGGCAGAAGGTATTGACGATCACCAGAAGTTCTTCCAGAGTGGAAAAGCAGCATTTTATATCGGTGGAACATGGGGTACAGGTGCTCTGGAACAGACAGATGGTCTGAACTTTGGTGCACAGCCGTTCCCACAGCTGTTTGACAACGATTCCTGCTGGGCAGATTCTCATACTCTGATTCTTCCGGTTAACCCAGACAGAACAGAAGAAGAAACTAAGGCAGCAGTAGAATTTATGGTAGCCGCTTCTAAAGATGGAGGTGCTACATGGGCAGGATCTGGTCAGATCCCGGCAAACAAAGAAGTTCTGGACAGCCAGGAATACAAAGACATGCCATACAGAAGCAGCTATAAAGCAGCCCTGGATACAGCAGTGCTTCCTACCAAGAACCCTCACTTCTATGCTATGAAAGCCGGTATGATCGACAGTCTGAATACATTGTGGTCTGGTACAGCAGATGCAAATGAAGCAATGGATTCTTTGTATGGAGAACTGGAATCTAATCTGGACTAATAAAAGCGTTTTAGCCTGTAGGGGGAGCCGGAAGGCTTCCCCCGTTTTATAACTGAAAGGGAGAAGGGTGGACGATGAGTAAAGCGAGAAAAAGGAAAACATTTTTTGTGGCAATGGCTTTCATACTCCCGTTTTTTATCTTGTATACGGTATTTACCATATGGCCGGTAATACAGGGCTTTTATGTGAGTCTGCATAAATGGGGATTGATGGGTAAGCTGAAATATGTGGGATTTGATAATTATACGAAGTTTTTGCGGGACAAAAATTTTTGGGGAGCGTTAAAAAACACGGCCTTTTTTACATTGATTACGACTCCGATGCTGGTGATTACCGCACTTGTACTGGCGTTGCTGGCTAACAGAGCAACAAAAATGAAAAAATCACTGCGTGTGATCTTTTATCTTCCAAGTGTGTTATCAGTATCGATTGCATCTCTGATTGCAAAGTATACGTTCACACCATATACCGGTCTGATCAATGGTACATTGCATGCGCTTGGAATTTTACCAAAGTCAAAAGAGCTGCAGTGGCTGCAGGATCCCAATCTGGTATGGATCACGATTTCTGTTATGACAGTATGGTGGACTATTGGCTTTAGCATGTTGTTGTATTTATCCGCATTGCAGGATATTTCACCGGACGTTTATGAAGCAGCTTCTATTGATGGGGCGTCCAGCACGCAACAGCTGTTTCGCATTGTTCTTCCACTGTTGAAACCGACGACCTGGCTGGTATTTCTGCTTCAGATGATCGCATGTTTTAAAGTATTCGGTCAGATTTATATGATTACAGGCGGAGGTCCGGCTTCTGCAACACGACCACTGATTCAGTACATATATGAAAATGCATTTGGAAAAAGCAACATGGGATATGCAGCGGCTATGTCCTATGTATTGTTTGGAATTTTGCTGATTCTGTCACTTGCTCAGCAAATTCTTCAGAGAAAGGGGGAAGAATAACATGAAAAAGACCAAGAAGCCCGGCTATTGGGTGTTGAATGTGGTATCTGTTTTTCTGGCAATCCTTTTCCTGGGTCCGATTGTATGGGCACTGGCAGTATCCTTCCAACATGAAGGAAAACAGATCAAATCGGTAATCGATTGGTTTACACCGCCATATACGCTTGGAAACTATCCGAAGATTATTTTCAACTCTCAGGTTCCTACCTGGTTGTTTAACAGTTTGATCATAGCTGTTATATGCACGGTATTAACGGTTATTGTTTCTGCAATGGCGGCTTATGCAATTGCAAAAATGAATTTTAAGGGAAGCAAACTGCTGTTTACGTATTTTCTGATTGGGTTGATGGTGCCTGGTGAAGCTACCATTGTTCCACTGTTTATCACCGTAAATAATATGAATCTGATCGATACGTATGCAGGTTTGATTTTGCCTTCGATAGCAGGTTCCATGAATATGATTATTATGGTAACATTCTTTAAAGGGCTGCCGAATGAATTGCTGGAAGCTGTACGTATTGATGGCGGTGGAGAGCTGACATTGTTCTTTAAAATAGTGCTTCCGTTATCCAAAACTATTCTGGCAACGGTATGTATTTTCTCTTTTGTAGGTAGCTGGAATAATTATCTCTGGCCGTTACTGTGCGCTATGAGCAGTGAGCTGTTTACGCTTCCTGTCGGTATACCTACTTTTGCAGGTACTTACACGGTAGATTATGTACAGCCGTTGACGGCAAGTATGGTGGCATCCTTACCGATGATTATTATTTACATTATATTTGAAAAACAGATTGTTGCAGGAATTACTTCAGGCGCGGTTAAAGGCTGAGAATTATGAATGCGAGAAAAAGAGAGATTGATATTCAAAAAGGAATGTTGACTGTAGCAATGATGCTCTGTCACTGTATTCAGTTTTTTGGGAAAGAGGAATATGGATTACAAAAAATATTGGTCAATCTTATCAATCTGTCTACATTTTCGGGATTTATGTTCTGTTTTGGGTACACCAATCAGATAGCTTATTACCGGAAAGAGTGGAAAAACAGTTTTGGAAAAATGCTGAAAAACGTATGCCGCATGTTGATTGCATTTTATATTTCGGGCATCGCCTATGTAGCATTGGTAGAGGGAAAGATATTTCGTTGGAAATTTGTAGCGGAAGTGGTAATGCTGAAAAAATATCCGGGCTGGTCGGAATTTTTGGTTTCTTTTGCAGCAGTATTACTGGTGGGGATTTTTCTGTATCCGATCATAAGACGGATGAATACGATAATGTTTTTGGGGGTGGCTTGTATAAGCTGTATTGCGTGTTATATCCCTTATGAGAGGATACACAACTCCTGGCTGGCATTGCTGACCGGATCAAGAGATTATATTACTTTCCCGGTGCTACAGTATGGTGTGTTTTTTGCGGCTGGAATTCTGGTTTGTAAAAAGGAGATCAGATGGAATCTCCGGATACTGCTGCTGACAATAATTGTAGGAATCCCATGCCTGATTACTGTTTTGAAAACCGGTTTTTTGCCGGAACGTTTTCCGCCTTCCGTATGGTTTATCTGTGGGGGATTTGTACTGGTATATGGATATTATCTGATAGCGGTGGGGATGGAACGGAAAAGGAATCTCTATATAATAGAAAAAATTGCTCATTATTTTGAAGAGATAGGGAAGACTTCGTTGTATTATCTTCTTATGAGTAATCTTTTAATATTTGCACTTGCGAGCTCTAGCTTTAGTTTCCGCAGTGAAATGTATGCCTATACATTTTTTGGGATGCTTTTGTTGATCATGTGGTATCTCAATCATATAAATAATGCAAAAAATGGAGGAAAGCAAAAATGAAATGTTACATCAAGGACTATCCAAGACCACAGTTTGTAAGAAACAACTGGGAAAATCTGAACGGAACCTGGGATTTCGGGTTTGATGATGCAAATGTGGGTGAAAAAGAAAAATGGTATCAGGAATTTAAAGGAGACAAAAAAATCAATGTTCCATTTACTTACGAGACCAAATTAAGCGGTATTGAGGATGAAACGCGCCATGATTTTGTCTGGTATCACAGAATTATTACAGTAGATGGCACAAAACTGGAAAAGAACCGTTATATCCTGCATTTTGAAGGCAGTGATTTTATTACAAAAGTATGGGTAAATGGTGCCTATGCGGGAGATCACAGAGGAGGTTATGCAAGAGCCTCTTTTGATGTTACAGAACTGGTGCATGATGGAGAAAATGAGTTGACTGTCAAAGTGGAAGATTCTTATGATCCGCAGCAGCCAAGAGGAAAACAGCGCTGGATCAAAGAGAATTTTGGCTGCTGGTATATTCAGACTACCGGTATCTGGAAGACTGTATGGAGCGAGTATGTACCGAAGATCGGCCTTGCATCTGTCAAGATGACACCGGATCTGCAGAATGCGGCATTAAAACTGGAATATGAAGTAGATGCAGCGGAGGAAGTTCTGGGTGAAGATCTGATTGTCACCGCATCTGTAAGCTTCAAAGGTGTTCCGGTTGCAAAACAGTCTGTAATGGCAAACCAGAAACATGTGGGAACAACAATGAACGTATCCTATTATGGAAGTATTGGACTGGAATGGGGCGTTTGCACTTGGACACCGTCCCAGCCGGATCTGTATGATATTGATTTTACAGTTATATATAAAGGAGAAGCTGTGGATGAGATTGGTTCTTATTTTGCTATGCGTGAGATCCGCATTGACGGACCAAACATCCTGTTAAATGGTCATCCGTTGTACCAGAGACTGATCCTGGATCAGGGATACTGGAGAGATTCGCATCTGACTGCGCCAAGTGAAGAAGCACTGATCGAGGATATCGATAAGATCCATGCACTGGGATACAATGGTCTTCGTAAACATCAGAAAATTGAGGATGAAAGATTCTTATACTGGTGTGATGTGAAAGGAATGTTGGTATGGAGTGAGATGGCAGCTGCTTATCAGTATTCGGATTATGCAGTAGAAGAATTTGCCAAAGAATGGATGGAGATCGTTCGTCAGAACTACAATCATCCATGTATCATTACCTGGACACCGATCAATGAATCCTGGGGTGTAAGCCAGGTGGAAACCAGAAGAGTAGAGCAGCACTTTACAGAAGCAGTTTACCATTTGACGAAGAGCTTCGATATGATGCGGCCTGTTATTGTCAATGATGGATGGGAACATACTATTTCAGATATCATCACACTTCATGATTATGAAGAAGTGGGAGATACCTTGTACAAACGTTATACCGAATACAAAGATCAGATCATGACTACAGAAGTATATCACAGCAGTGGAAAATCGGCCTTTGCAAACGGATATGAGTATAAAGGACAGCCAATGATCATCAGTGAATACGGCGGAATTGCGTTCAATAACGATGATTCAGGATGGGGATATGGAAATAAGGTAAATACCAAAGAAGATTTCATCAGACGTTTTGATGATATCACAACAGCAGTGAAGAAGATTCCATATTGCTGCGGCTTCTGCTATACGCAGGTCAGCGATGTACAGCAGGAGATCAATGGCCTGATGGATATTGACCGGAACTTCAAAGTGGAACCGGAAGTGATCAAAGAAATCAATGAACGTCAGATTGGATATTGGAGATCGTTTATGTAAATTCAGGTAAGAAGTAGAAAAATATATTGTAAGACGGACATGCCAGCCTCCGAATCAGGAGGCTGGTTTTTTATGGGATTACATTTAAGCAAGATAATAAAAGAATATAGAAAATAAACACAGCAATCTGATGACATTTATGCTGATACGAAACCGAAAGGATTCGTGATACGATCCACCAATCTATAGATATTCTAAATAAATCCCCCAAAGAAAATGATAAAATTTTGCAAAAACACTTGTTAAAATCTTATCAATACGTTATAATATATCCAAATGGAATCGAGCTGATACTTATCTTAGCGGAGGGAGAAGTGTGAACTCTTATATTTTTATGAGAAAATCCAAAAAAGCTAATTGATAGAAAGCGAAGATTTCATATTTTTTTGCCACAATTGTTAAAAAATAGACAAATAGAAAGGAAGAAGGAGACACTATGAGCAGCAAAATTACAGTTATCGGAGCCGGAAGTGTTGGTTCCACAATTGCGTATACCTTATCTAATCAGAATGTTGCATCAGAGATTGTCCTGATCGACATTAACAAAGAAAAAGTAGAAGGCGAAGTCATGGATATCGCACAGGGAACCTGCTTCAGAGACCCGATCTCCATCATTGCCGGTGAATACGAAGATGCGAAAGACTCTGACATCGTAATTATCACCTCCGGTATCGCACGTAAACCTGGTCAGACAAGAATCGAACTGACACAGACCAATGTAAATATCCTGAAATCTATCACACCGGAGATTGTAAAAGTGGCTCCGCATGCTTTATATATCATTGTAAGTAATCCTGTAGATATCATGACCTATGTATTTACCAAGATTTCCGGACTTCCGGAAAATCAGATCATCGGATCCGGAACTATTCTGGATTCTGCTCGTCTTCGTTGCGGACTTTCCGAACATCTCAATGTAGCACAGAACAACATTCATGCCTATGTATTTGGTGAGCATGGAGACACATCCTTTATTCCGTGGACCGGCGCATATGTATCCGGTGTAAGCCTGGATGAATATTACGATATTGCAAAGAGCATGGGAAAAGAAGTAAAAGAAGTGGACAAAGATGCGATGCTCGAATACGTACAGAAATCTGGCGGACAGATCATCAAAAGAAAAGGAGCTACTTTCTACGCAGTATCTGCTTCCGTATGCAAACTCTGCTCTATCCTGTCAGCTTCTTCTGATTCCATCACAACCGTATCTTCCATGATGCATGGAGAATACGGAATTGACGATGTATGCTTAAGCACACTGACACTGGTTGGACCAAACGGTATTCAGGGTAAAGTGCCGATGCGTATGAACAAAAAAGAGATCGAACAGTTACATAAGAGTGCCGATGCGCTGAAAGCAGTCATCGCACAGATCGATCTGGATTAAGCAGACAGTAACGAATGTCTGTTGGCTGCAACCGGTGACCGACAGGCAGGAAACTTACATAAAGAAAGGATACAGGAACTATGAAGTACAGTTATTTTCCGGGTTGTACCCTGAGAACAAAAGCAAGAGATCTGGATGCATATGCCAGAGTATCTGCAAGGGCACTGGGATTTGAACTGGAAGAAATCGACAACTGGCAGTGCTGCGGTGGTGTATATCCACTTGGTTCTGATGAGATTGCCACAAAACTTTCTTCCGTCCGTGCTCTGAATGAGGCCAAAGAAAAAGGTCAGGATCTGGTAACTCTTTGTTCTGCCTGTCATCACGTAATCAAACGTGTCAATGATGATATGAAGAATGTAGAAGATATCCGTACCAGAGCAAACAACTACATGAAACTGGCAGAGCCATATGAAGGCGAGACTGAAGTGCTCCATTTTCTGGAAGTGCTCCGTGACCGTATCGGGTTTGATGAATTAAAGAAAAAAGTAGTGAATCCGTTAACCGGAAAGAAAATCGGCGCTTACTATGGCTGCCTGCTTCTTCGTCCGGGCAAGATCATGGCATTTGATAATCCGGAGAATCCAACCATTATCGAAGATTTCATCCGTGCCATCGGTGCTGAACCGGTTGTGTATCCATACCGGAACGAATGCTGCGGAGGATACATTTCTCTGAAAGAAAAAGACATGTCCAAAAACATGTGCAACAATATCATGGACAGCGCAGCAGGATTTGGTGCAGAGATGCTGATCACCGCCTGTCCACTGTGTCTGTACAACCTGAACAAGAGCGGAAACGGCAAACTGCCGGTTCACTACTTCACAGAACTTCTGGCAGAAGCTCTCGGAGTAAAAGAGGAAGCTCTGCAGACACTGACATCCGACAAGGAGGTGGCTGAATAATGAGTACCGAGAAAAAACAGGCAGAACTGATCAAAGAGATCAGTGGTGTGAATCCCCTGAAATGTATGAAATGCGGTAAATGTTCTGCTTCCTGCCCGTCTTTTAACGAGATGGATATCAAACCACATCAGTTCGTATCTTATGTAGCCAATGAGAACATCGAAGAACTGGTCAATTCTAAATCACTGTGGAAATGTCTCTCCTGCTTTGCCTGTGTAGAGCGTTGTCCGAGAGATGTAAAACCGGGTAAACTGATCGACGCAGCAAGACAGCTGGTAGTCCGCCAGAAAGGTCAGAATTATCTGACACCGGATGAGATTCCGGAATTACTGGATCCGGAACTGCCGCAGCAGTTGTTAGTCAGTGCATTCAGAAGATATAGGAGGTAACCCTGGTGCAGAGAATAGGAGTATTTGTCTGTCATTGCGGAAGTAATATCGCAGCAACGGTAGACGTGAAAAGAGTAGCAGAGATGGCTCTTATGGAGCCGGGTGTTGTTCATGCAGAAGACTATCAGTATATGTGTTCCGAAGCCGGACAGGCCCTGATCGCAAAAGCGATCGAAGAAAAACAGCTGACAGGACTGGTAATCTGTTCCTGTTCCCCACGTATGCATGAGGCAACATTCCGGAAAGCAGCTGAGAGAGCCGGACTGAACCCATACATGGTAGAAATTGCCAACATCCGAGAACATTGTTCCTGGATCCATAAAGATATGGAAGAGGCAACAAAAAAAGCTGTGATCCTGATGAGAGCAGCAGTAGCAAAAGTAAACCTGAACACACCGCTGCAGCCGGGCGAAAGCCTTGTAACAAAACGTGCACTGGTTATCGGTGGCGGTATCGCAGGTATCCAGACGGCTCTGGATATTGCAGATGCAGGTTATGAAGTAGATATCGTTGAGAAAGAGCCAAGTATCGGCGGAAGAATGTCCCAGCTGGACAAAACCTTCCCGACTCTGGACTGTTCTGCATGTATCCTGACACCAAAGATGGTGGAAGCTGCAGCTCACGAAAAAATTCATATTTATACATACAGTGAAGTAGAAAAAGTATCTGGTTTCGTTGGTGACTTTACCGTAGATATCCGGAAAAAAGCAAGAAGCGTCAACATGGACAAATGTACCGGATGTGGCGTATGTCAGGAAAAATGTCCATCCAAGAAAGCACCGAGCGAATTCAACCGCGGTCTGAACAACAGAAGCGCGATCTACACACCATTTGCTCAGGCAATCCCGAATGTACCGGTGATCGACCGTGAACACTGTATCAAGTTCAAAACCGGAAAATGTGGTGTATGTTCCAAAGTATGTCAGGCAGGTGCGATCGACTACGATCAGAAAGACGAGATCGTAACAGAAAAATACGGTGCAATCGTCGTTGCCACCGGATTTGATATCATCAAACTGGACAACTACGATGAGTATGCATACAGCCAGAGCAAAGATGTCATCACCTCTCTGGAACTGGAACGTATCATGAACGCAGCAGGTCCGACAAGCGGCCATCTGGAACGTCTCTCCGACGGAAAACCTCCGAAGGAAATGGTATTTATCCAGTGTGTGGGAAGCCGTTGTTCCGATGACAGAGGAAAGAGCTACTGCTCCAAGATCTGTTGTATGTACACCGCAAAACATGCGATGCTGATCCGTGATAAATATCCAGATGTCAATGTAACTGTCTTCTATATTGATGTGCGTACTCCTGGTAAGAACTTCGATGAGTTCTACCGCAGAGCCGTAGAACAGTATGGAGTAAATTATATCAAAGGTCAGGTAGGAAAAGTGATTCCGCAGCCAAACGGAAAACTGCTGGTACAGGGATCCGATCTGTTAGATAACAAACAGATCCTGAAAGAAGCAGATATGGTTGTTCTGGCAGCTGCCATCGAGCCGAACCCGGGTGTTCGTAAGATCGCAACCATGCTGACAGCAAGTATCGATACCAACAACTTCCTGACAGAAGCACATGCAAAACTCCGTCCGGTAGAGTCCCCGACCGCAGGTATCTTCCTGTCCGGTGTATGCCAGGGACCGAAAGATATCCCGGAAACTGTAGCACAGGCAGGTGCAGCAGCTGTCAAAGCCATCGGACTGCTGGCAAAAGACAAACTGATGACCAACCCATGTACCGCAAAACCGGATGAACTTCTGTGTAACGGATGTTCCACCTGTGCAAATGTGTGCCCTTACGGAGCAATCACATACGAAGAGAAAGAAATTAATGACCACGGTATCCGTGAAACCCGCCGTGTGGCTCAGGTCAACAGCGCACTGTGCCAGGGTTGTGGTGCATGTACCGTAGCCTGCCCATCCGGAGCGATGGATCTGCAGGGATTCTCTAACAGACAGATTATAGCGGAGGTAGATGCAATATGTCGATAGAAGCAAAAGAAGAATTCAGACCGAAAATTGTAGCGTTCTGCTGTAACTGGTGCAGTTATGCAGGAGCCGATCTGGCTGGAAGCAGCCGTCTTGGTTACCCGGCAGATGTAAAGATCATCCGTGTTCCATGTTCCTGCCGTGTCAACCCGATGTTCATCCTTCGTGCCTTCGAAAAAGGTGCAGACGGCGTGATCATGTGTGGATGTCATCCAGGAGACTGCCATTACAGCACCGGTAACTATTACGCAAGAAGACGTATGACACTGCTGTTCTCCATGCTCGACTATATCGGTGTGGAAAACGGACGTACCCGTGTAGAATGGGTATCAGCAGCAGAGGGTGTAAAATTCTCCACAACCATGAACGAGTTCGTGGAAAAGATCCATTCCCTTGGTAAGAACGTTAGATTGGAGGATATAAGATGCAGGAATTAATCAACCGTGCGAAAGAACTGCTGGCAGACGGAACAGTAGCCCGGGTTCTTGGCTGGAAAGCCGGAGACCTGCCTTACAATCCGGAACCTGCGTACTTTGAGACAGAAGAATCTCTGAAAGATTTCGTATACAACGGATTCTGCGGAGCAAACTTAAGCAAATATATGATCGAAGCTTCCAAATTGGAAGGAAAGACCATGGTCTGTCTGAAACCCTGTGATACTTACAGCTTCAACCAGCTGATCAAAGAGCACAGAGTAGACAGAGACAAAGCCTACATCGTTGGTGTGGGATGTAAAGGAAAACTGGATATCGAAAAAATCAAAAAACAGGGAATCAAAGGTATTCAGTCCATCCAGGGTGCCGAGATCACAGACGATGCCGAGACACTGACAATCCAGACTATCTACGGTGAGAAGACATGTGCTTACAAAGACGGTATGCTGGAAAGATGTCATGTATGTAAAGGCAAAGAACATCAGATCTATGACGAGATCATCGGCGAGTCCAAGGACACCAAAGATGCAGATCGTTTTGATGAAGTAAGAAGAATCGAAGCTATGAGCCCGGAAGAAAAATTTGCTTTCTTCCAGAGCGAGCTGAGCAAATGTATCCGTTGTAACGCCTGCAGAAATGTATGTCCGGCATGCAGCTGCAGAAAATGTGTTTTTGACAGCAATAAATTTGACAGTTCCCAGAAAGCAAATGTGGACTCTTTTGAAGAGAAGATGTTCCATATCATCCGTGCTTTCCATGTAGCCGGAAGATGTACAGACTGTGGTGAGTGCAGCAGAGTATGTCCACAGGGTATCCCGCTTCACCTGTTCAATCGCAAATTTATCAAAGATATCGATGAACTGTATGGAGAATATCAGGCCGGTGAAGATACCGATTCCAAAGGACCGCTGACAAACTTCACATTTGACGATGCAGAACCGAGCATCGTAACAGAAAGGGGATAATGTATGTATAAGATAGCAAAAGAAAATCTGTCGGCATTATTCCAGAGTATTGCCGAGAATCAGGAATTGTATCTGCCGGTAGAAGTAAGCGGACAGGTGAATTTTAAAGCATGGACTCCGGATGCGAAAGTATCTCTGGAGACTCTGAAAACTGTAAAATCTCCAAAAGATGCATTCTTCCCACAGAGCGAAAATCTGTATACTGTACAGAGAGATGGAAAGAAACTGAGCATTCAGCCGGAAGCACTGAAAGAGCAGAATTTCGTAGTTTTTGGTATGAAAGCCTGCGATATCCAGGGCGTGAAAGTTCTGGACAACGTATTCTTAAGTGATCCGGCGGACAGCTTCTATGCTGCAAGAAGAGAACACGGAACCATCGTTGCCATGGCATGTCATGAGCCGGAAGAGTCCTGCTTCTGTAAAGTATTCGGCATCGACTGTGCAGAACCTGCAGCAGACGTGGCTACCTGGATGGTAGAAGGCGAGCTGTACTGGAAAGCCCTGACCGACAAAGGTGAGGCCCTGACCAAAGCAGTAGAAAGCCTGCTGACTGAAGCTGATGGCACAGATGCAGAAAAGCTGGAAGCAGAAAAAACTGCCATCCGTACCATTGTAGAAAAACTTCCATACTCCAATCTGTCCCTGGAAGGATGGAATGGAGACGCACTGACAGAAAAATTCAATTCTCCTGTATGGGAAGAACTGTACAAACCATGTCTGGCATGTGGTACCTGTACGTTCGTATGCCCGACCTGCCAGTGCTATGATATCAAAGATTATGACACCGGACATGGTGTGAAGAGATACCGCTGCTGGGATTCCTGCATGTATTCTGATTTCACCATGATGGCTCATGGAAATAACCGTACCAGCCAGCTGCAGAGATTCCGTCAGAGATTCATGCATAAACTGGTATACTATCCGGCAAATAACAACGGTATGTACTCCTGCGTGGGATGTGGCCGTTGCGTGGAAAAATGTCCGGCATCCTTAAACATTGTAAAAGTTATCAAAGCATTTGAAAAACAGGGAGGTGACAAATAATGAGCGAATGTACCTGTCATAAAAATTACACGCTGGATACCCTGATCCCTCAGGTTGGTATCATTACAGATATCCGTCAGGAGACACCGGATGTAAAAACATTCCGTGTCAACGCTCCGGAAGGAGGAAAATTATTTGAACATATGCCGGGTCAGTGTGCCATGGTGTGTGCACCGGGTGTAAGTGAAGGTATGTTTTCCATTACTTCTTCACCGACCAATAAAGAGTACCAGGAATTCAGTATTAAGAAATGTGGTATGCTTACCGACTATCTGCACAGCCTGCAGATAGGTGATGAGATCACAGTTCGTGGACCGTACGGTAATCATTTCCCAGTAGAAACCGAATTAAAGGGTAAAAACCTGCTGTTTATTGCCGGTGGTATCGGTCTGGCACCACTTCGTTCTGTAATCAACTATGTGCTGGATAATCGTGAGAATTATGGAACGGTAGACATTCTTTACGGATCCCGTTCCGCTGACGATCTGGTTCAGTTAAAAGAGATCCAGGAAGTGTGGATGAAAGCAGAAGGCGTAAACGTATATCTGACCATCGACCGTGAACAGGAAGGCTGGGACGGTCATGTAGGATTTGTTCCGACTTATCTGAAAGAGATCGGATTCGACACTGACAAAGTAGCTCTGGTCTGCGGACCGCCAATCATGATTAAATTTGTTCTGGCTGGTCTTCAGGAAATGGGATTCACCAAAGAACAGGTGTACACAACCCTGGAGCTTCGTATGAAATGTGGTGTTGGTAAATGCGGACGTTGTAATATCGGATCCAAGTACGTATGTAAAGACGGCCCGGTATTCCGCTTTGATGAAATCGACGAATTACCTAACGAGTATTAAGAAAGGACTGGTACCGACAAATGGAAAAAATGGTAAATGTATATTTTTTCGGTAAAAAATATAGTGTGCCTGCAGAACTGACAATTATGACAGCTATGGAGTATGCCGGTTACACTCTGAAAAGAGGATGTGGATGCCGTCACGGTTTCTGCGGAGCCTGTGCAACAATCTACAGAATCAAGGGTGACAACGAGCTGAAAACCTGTCTGGCCTGTCAGACACAGGTTCAGGAAGGTATGTATGTGGCAAGTATCCCATTCTTCCCGACCGATAAGAGAACATACGATATCGAAGAGATCAAACCGAACGCTCAGATCATGATGGAACTGTACCCGGAAATCTACAGCTGTATCGGATGTAACGCATGTACAAAAGCATGTACCCAGGATCTGAACGTTATGCAGTATATCGCATACGCACAGAGAGGTGAACTGGAGAAATGTGCAGAAGAATCCTTTGACTGTGTAAGCTGCGGATGCTGTTCCGTAAGATGCCCGGCTGGTATTTCTCATCCGATGGTAGGTCTTCTGGCAAGACGTCTCACAGGAAAATATATCGCACCGGAAGCAAAACATCTGACAAAGAGAGTGGAAGAGATCCACGAAGGTGCTTACGATGACCTGATTGAGAAGATCATGCAGAAACCGATCACAGAAATGGAAGAACTTTACAACAACAGAGATATTGAGAAATAGGAGGGCGTAAAATATGTATGCACCATATCCGGAAAATATGATGGAATCTATCAAAAAGGTAGAGGCTACAAGAGCACAGCGTATGGCAACAGAGCCAAGACGTCTGACAGCAGACGAAAAAGACGCTCTTTTGAAAAAATTCCATCCAGATTATAACCCAGACGCATTTGCTGAGATCAAAGTTGGACCGAACAAAGGTCAGAAAGCTCCTCTGGAGCTGGCTGATATGCTTCATTCCACAAGCCGCCTGATGACTGACAATGTAGATCTTACAAAAGTAGACTACGATGTAGATGTACTTGTTATCGGTGGTGGTGGAGCAGGTTCTTCCTGTGCTATCGAAGCACACAAAGCAGGTGCAAACGTAATGATCGTTACAAAACTGCGTATTGGTGATGCCAACACCATGATGGCTGAAGGCGGAATTCAGGCAGCAGACAAAGAAAACGACTCACCGGTACAGCATTATCTGGACTGTTTCGGTGGCGGACATTTTGCTGCAAAACCAGAACTGGTAAAAAGACTGGTTATGGAAGCTCCGGATGCTATCAAATGGTTGAACGAGCTGGGTGTTGAATTTGACAAACAGACAGACGGAACTATGGTAACTACCCATGGTGGCGGAACTTCCAGAAAGAGAATGCATGCTGCAAAGGACTACTCCGGAGCAGAGATCATGCGTACTCTGCGTGATGAAGTAATCAACCGTGCAATCCCGGTTGTTGAATTTACATCAGCAGTAGAACTGATCAAAGATGAAAAAGGTCAGGTTGCAGGAGCTGTTCTTCTGAACATGGAAACAGGTGACTACTCTGTTGCAAGAGCAAAAACAGTAGTTATCGCAACCGGTGGTGCAGGAAGAATGCATTATCAGGGATTCCCGACATCCAACCATTACGGTGCAACTGCCGATGGTCTGGTTCTGGGATACAGAGCAGGTGCTGCCCTGTTATATCAGGATTCTATCCAGTATCATCCGACAGGAGCAATCTACCCGTCACAGATCCTTGGTGCACTGGTAACTGAAAAAGTTCGTTCCGTTGGTGCACAGCTGGTTAATGCAAACGGTGAAGCTTATATCCATCCGCTGGAGACTCGTGATGTCAATGCATCCGGTGTTATCCGCGAGTGTGAAGAAGGCCGTGGCGTAGATGTTCCGGGCGGAGCAAAAGGTGTATGGCTGGATACTCCTATGATCGAGATCCTTGGTGGTGAAGGCACCATTGAGAAGAGAATCCCGGCTATGTTCCGTATGTATATGAACTACGGTATCGATATGAGAAAAGTTCCGATCCTGATCTACCCGACACTGCATTATCAGAACGGTGGTCTGGAAATCACAGGAGACGGATTCACAAAAGAAATCCCGAACCTTCTGGTTGCCGGAGAAGCTGCAGGCGGAATCCACGGAAGAAACAGACTGATGGGTAACTCCCTTCTGGATGTTATCGTATTCGGTAGAAACGCAGGTAAGAAAGCAGCAGCAAAATGCAAAGATGTTGAACTGGGTGAGATGAACCTGGATCACGTAAAAGCGTATGATGAGGAACTGAAAGCAGCCGGTGTTGAAACAGATCACGTTTCTCCGTTACTGCTTCCACACTATGCAAGACACGAAAGATAAGATTCGTGCACGCTGGGTCAAAGTTGTGTATAATAAAAAGTGAAGGTGTACCGGGCGGGAGGTAACTCTCGCCTGGTTACAAATATAGAGTGACCGGAAAAACAGAAAGCTTCCTGCTGTAAGGAGTGGACACATGAATGACGGCTCAAAAGAAAATTTTTCGGAAACTCAAGTTTACATAAAAAGGAGTAGAGTGGAATGCGAGAGATAGACGTAAAGCAGATCACAGATGTAGTGGAAAAGCTTTGTATCGCAGCAAATGAACATCTTCCGGAAGATGTAAAATGTGCGATCAGAAACTGTCGTGCCTGCGAAGATGGCGAGATTGCCAAAGGTGTTCTGGATAACATTATTGAGAACTTCGAGATCGCAGACAAAGAATGCGTACCGATCTGTCAGGATACCGGTATGGCTTGCGTATTTCTGGAGATTGGACAGGATGTTCATATGGTAGGCGGAGATCTGACAGATGCTGTCAATGAAGGTGTTCGCCGTGGATATGACAAAGGATACCTGAGAAAATCTGTTGTAAAAGATCCTGTTCGCCGTGGAAATACCGGTGACAATACACCGGCTATGATCTACACAGAGATCGTTCCGGGAGAAAATATCAAAATCACAGTTGGTCCAAAAGGTTTCGGAAGTGAAAACATGAGCGCGATCCGTATGTTCAAACCTTCTCACGGTCTGCAGGGAATCAAAGATTTCATCATCGAGACTGTAGAGACAGCAGGTCCTAACCCATGCCCGCCGATGGTAGTCGGTGTTGGTATCGGCGGAACCTTCGATAAAGCAGCTCTGCTGGCAAAGAAAGCTCTGATGAGACCACTGGATTCCTCCAACCCGGATCCATTCTATGCGGATCTGGAAAAAGAGATGCTGGAAAAGATCAACGAACTGGGTATCGGACCACAGGGATTTGGCGGAAAGACAACAGCAATCGGACTGAATATCGAGACCATGCCTACCCACATCGCAGGTATGCCATGTGCCATCAATATCAACTGTCATGTAACCCGTCACAAAACGGAGGTGATCTAATATGGCTAAGAAGATAACACTGCCTCTTACAGAGGAACTGGCAAAAACACTTCACGCAGGAGATCAGGTACTGTTAACAGGTACAATCTATACCTCCCGTGATGCAGGACATAAAAGAATGTGCGAAGCACTGGCAAGAGGAGAAAAAATCCCGTTTGATCCAACCGATGCTACCATTTACTATGTAGGACCGACCCCTGCAAAACCAGGTCAGGTCATCGGATCTGCAGGACCGACTACCAGCGGTCGTATGGATGCATATGCACCGACGATGATGTCCGTAGGTGCCCGTGGAATGATTGGTAAGGGTGCCCGTCTTCCGGAAGTTGTGGAAGCAATGAAAAAATACAGCGGTGTATACTTTGGTGCCATCGGAGGAGCAGGCGCTCTTCTGGCAAAATGTATCAAAAAAGCAGAACTGATCGCATACGAAGATCTGGGCGCAGAAGCACTGCGTAAACTGTATGTGGAAGATATGCCGCTGGTTGTTATCATCGACAGTGAAGGAAACAACCTGTACGAAGAGGGAAGAGCGGAATATCTGAAAGGAAAAAAGAACTAATTAAATAACGCAAAAGAAATGGAGAAATACTACGATGGATATGGAAATGATTACTGACCTGATGGAAGCCGTGATGATTCTTTGCTTTGGACTGTCCTGGCCGATTTCCATCCGGAAATCATGGGTTTCCAGAACTGCGAAAGGAAAGAGCCTTTTTTTTGAGTGCTTTATCTGGATCGGTTATGTATTCGGTATCGCTCGCAAATTCATGCAACTCGGCATGGGCGTAGAGACCAGTTGGCTGTTTTATCTTGCATGGTTCTTCTATTTTCTAAATATAGCTGAAATTACGATCGACATACTTCTTTACTTTAGAAATGTAAAATTAGATAAAGAACGAGACGCAAAACAGGCATAAACAATGTAGACTGCTGTCGGAACACAGTATCAAAGTGTTCCGGCGGCAGTTTTTTTGCGCCCTTTCAGACTCCATCCGAAAAAATGCGACAAAAGTCAGAAAATGTCGTTAAAAATAAAACAGTTTCATGGGAATGAAGATTTTTATTTTAGTTGCAGAAAGATAAAATAATAGAAAAACAGGAACGCACAAAAGCGCAAAGGAGGAGAAAAAGTATGGGAGAATTAACACATAAAGCGACACGAGCCGCATTCGGGAAGGCGATTGAGCTGACCTTAAAACACGTGGAAAAAGACAGAGAAAAAGGGCTTTTACAGCTGGTAGATCTGACAGAAAAATTCATGGGAGATAATTTCCCATCAGAATCATATGAAGGAGCAAGAAACCTGATTCGGGATCCGGAGTCCAAGTGGATGCAGTATGTGAACCGTGCACTGGATGAGATCCATCCTAACGTGATCAAACAGACGGCATTGAATCTTGGTTTTGAAGCGGCATTTCATGGAACAAAAACGATCCGTGCGATGCGAGAGACACATCAGTGCAATATTCCGTGGCTGATTCTGATGGATCCGACCAGCGCCTGTAACCTGCATTGTACCGGCTGTTGGGCAGCAGAGTACGGTCACAAACTGAACCTATCCTACGAAGATCTGGACCGGATTATCACACAGGGAAAAGAACTGGGTATTTATTTCTATATGTATACCGGTGGCGAACCTCTGGTGCGGAAAGCGGATATCATTAAATTGTGTGAAAAACATTACGACTGTGAATTCCATGCATTTACCAACGGTACCCTGGTAGATGACGCCTTCTGTGAGGAGATGCAGAGGGTAGGAAACCTGTCTCTGTCGATCAGCCTGGAAGGTTTTGAGGAAGTCAACGACCTCAGAAGAGGAGTGGGTGTTTACGATAAAGTTATGGCAGCTATGGACAAATTAAAGAGCCACGGACTGATCTTCGGAACATCAATCTGTTATACAAGTAAAAATATCGAGACGGTAACCTCCGATGAATTCCTGGATATGATCATCGAAAAAGGATGTCGCTTCACCTGGTATTTCCATTATATGCCGGTTGGAAATGAAGCCGCTGTGGATCTGCTTCCGACCAAAGAACAGAGAAAATATATGTATCACAGAGTCCGTGAGATCCGTGGTGCGACCGGCGGAAAACCGATCTATGCGATGGATTTCCAGAACGATGGAGAATTCGTTGGCGGCTGCATCGCCGGAGGAAGAAACTACTGTCATATCAATGCCAATGGAGATGTGGAACCGTGTGTATTTATCCATTACTCTTCTGCAAATATCAAAGAAGTGTCCCTGTTAGAAGCACTGAAACAGCCGTTGTTTATGGCTTACCGGGATCATCAGCCATTTAATAACAATCACCTGCGACCATGTCCGATGCTGGAGAATCCGGAGATCCTGCAGGAGATGGTAGAACAGACCGGAGCAAAATCCACCGATCTGCAGTCCCCGGAGACTGTGGAACATCTCTGCGGAAAGTGTGCGGACTACGCCTGTCAGTGGAAAGAAACCGCAGACAAACTGTGGGAAGAGCACCCGTATGTTCACAAAGGCTACAGTAATTACAAGAAAAAATAAGTAAAAATTTCCATAGACAATCTTTTTGTGTTAAAATAAGCCGAAAGGATAACACGGGGAGAGACGTCTATGGAACGAAAAGGAGAAGCAACGAAACATCAGCTGGCGGAAAGCTTTAAAGAACTGATGTTGAAAGGCTCATTTGATAAAATTACCATTCGGATAATAACAGAGCAGGCGGGAGTGATCCGGCCTACTTTTTATAACTATTTTCAGGACAAATATGAAGTGATGGAGTGGCTTCTGGAAGAAGAGGTCTTCCGGCCGGTTTTTGAGATGGTGGAAGACGGGATGGAACGGGAAGCAATCTATCTGCTGTTTCGGAAGATGGAGAAAGATCAGCAGTATTATCAGAAAGCGTTTGAGGTCACCGGACAGAACGGGTTTGAAGAGATTCTGGCAGGCAAGCTTCGCAAGCTGATCAGACAGATGATGAAAAATCATAAGATCACACTTCAGAAATTGGAAGGTCTGAGAGATATCAATATCTTTCTGGAATTTCATACACTTACGGTAGTCAATGGCTTAAAATACTGGCTGACCAGCCGGGAAGTACATATGAGCGCGGACGAAGCACTGGAATTTTACCGGTTTTTGATGTCCCACCCGATTCTGGATGTGGTAGGACAGGTGGAGGATTATACAGAGCAGGAACAGACAGAGGGCTGACGGTATGAGTGAATTACAGGATTGGAAAAGAGATGGATTCCGGGGCGAGAAAATGATCGTGCTGCCGACGGAGTCTTTTCAGGATTATGTAGAACATCCACTGGTAAGGAGGCTGTATCTGACGGATGTGGGAATATTTCCCCGCGCGGAATATCATTTCAGAGAACGAAAAGACGGAATTGAAGAGTATATCTATATATATTGCATGGAAGGCAGCGGAACCATCGAAGTCGAAGAAACTTCGAAGGAGGAACAGAGGAATACTGGGGAATCGGCTGGTATCAGTCGGAACTTGAAGTTCCGGAAGAATGGCTTTCCGGATGTGTAAGATTATACTTTCACAGTGTATATCATGATGCAAAAATATATGTAAATGGCGAACTGGCAGGAGAACATAAGAATTCCGGATATACACCTTTTACAGTAAATATTTCCGAATACATAAAAGAGGGAAAAAATATAATTACGGTAGAAGCAAATAATCGTTTTTCGCCGGATATGCTTCCGGTAAATCGAAGCTTTGACTGGGCGAATGATAGAGGAATAATTCGTCCGGTAGAACTTTGGGTAACCGGAAAGCAATATATAAAGGAACTGACAATTACAGCAAAACCGGTAATCCTTGAAAAGGAAGGCTCTCAGATAAAAATAATCTGCAGAAACAATTTACCGAGTTATACAGTTCAGGGATACAGTCTTCTGGTTCTTGACAAAGAAAACAAGAAGGAGATCCGGATACCAAAGCTACTCCCGGGCATGAGTTGGACAACGATTCTGGAAAAAGGGGATGTTACGGTTCAGATCTTACGGCCGAATGGTGAGATTGTGGTAGAAAAATAAAATTATGGGATGGAAAGTCCTGATTAAAGATTAAGATGTGATATTCATGAATAAAAAGGAACTTGCAATGCCTGAATTGAAACAGTCATACAAGTTCCTTTCTCTTGAATTACATATCAATAATTGATCCGTTGGTCCAATTATTGATTTAAGCAGTCACTTTCTTATCCAAAGCCCTGACCTCATCTATCGTAAGTTCTGCTATTTTAGCGATTTCTTCATATGTCAGTTTACCGGACTCCAGCATTCCTTTTGCATCTTTGATCGCTTTTGCACGTTCTGTTTCATTTCTCATCTCTTCCATCACTCTGCTCATAGTTGCAACCCCCTTCTCATCTTCTTTAAAATACCGAACCCGGTCCGCCAGAATTTCATAATTCATTTTTCCGGCATCTGTACAGTAAAAATCATACATCAGTTTTCCTAACGCGGATTCATCGTGTATCTGTGAGTTCACATATATGATATGCGCTTCATCACCAAATAATTTACCTGTCTCTATTACCGTTCTGTCGACATGATAGATCGGTAACCCTTCTTTCATTATATCATTTTCCGTGATAAAAATAATATAGGATTCACACAAATTTTCATATTTTTCACCAGGTTCCGTTACATTGGAATCAATAAGGCTGCTGTTATATCTTGCCCGTTTTACCGCAGCACCTTTATCACTTCTCTGGATTTCAATATTGTATACTTTGTTATCTGTATCAACAGCCAGTATATCCAGAGTTACCGAACGCCCCTGCAGATTCTTGATATCCTGCTGTCCTTTTACATGCAGCACTTTCAGGTCTGCTCGCTTCAAAATAATCTGAAGCAAAAGTTCTGTACATGCCTTGTCTTCGAATACCTTTTGCATGAAATCATCATCCAGCAATCTCAGTCCCCTGAGACGCCGCAAATCTTCTTCATGCTTCTGGGTAAAATCGATTTGTTTTGCATCGTTTTTTCCCATGCTATCGCTTTTCATCCTTTCGTCTGTTTTTTGTTTGTAACTGTTCAGTACCTTCACAGTTACGAGCCAAAATGCATTTAAACGATAAAAACACGCTTTGCGAGTTTTTATCGTTATCGCGGCACTCCTCAAGGTTCCGTGCAAGCACGGACTTTGACTCGTTGCTCGCGTAAATCACCTTCGGTGATGGCATTTTGGCTTGTATGTCTCGGGATTTTGACATATTCATGTCAAAACACCTTGCGGGACAGTGGCTACTGAATAGTTACTTTTGTTTTTCATATGGGGAATCAGATAACCGAATGGTCTTAGAATTGTTTCCCAGATATGTCTAAACTTAGAATAGCATATGCGCTATACGGTGTCAACTCTTACTGTGCTTATATTATATTAGCCATTGTGCAATCGTCCATCCCGTATTACAATCAATCATAGAGTATTATGAACGAAAGATAATCGCAGATTTTTACAAAATGAAGGAAATATATCAAAATAAGAAAGAAAACTTGCAAAATAAGAAAGACGGAAGGAACAGGGAGATGACATTCAGAGAACAGATCAGAAATCTTGCCGGCAGTCAGTCCTACAGCAGAGGGATGCAGATTTATAACAGAGGAAAAGTATTGCATTTTCATACAGAAGAAGCAGAAGATGTTCATGCGGATGAAAATGTAATTATCGAAGCGGATGTGGAAGGAAGTCGCAGTACGCCATACCATGTGTATCTGATGTGGAATACGGTCTGGGAGGATCTTGTAGAGTCGGAGTGCAGCTGTCCGGCTTTCTGGGAGTATGATGGGATATGTAAGCATTGTGTGGCGGTTCTTCTGAGATATTACTATGAGACAAAGAATCGGACGGGTCAGATGAATTTGATGCAGATACCGGGTATACAAAAGGGAATGGCAAGAAAAACAACAGGAAGTATCCAGCAGCTGCTTCAAAAAGGTGCACTGGTGAAAAGTCTTCCCATGATTCAGGGGGATATCTGTGGAAAAGTCCGTCTGGAACCGCATATGGTTGTGGAAAACACCGGGATTACCGTCAGCTTCAAGCTTGGAATCAACCGGATGTATGTACTGAAAGATGTTTTCGGTTTTGCAAGAGCGATAGAAAACCATGAGAAAGTTTTTTATGGGAAAAATCTGCAGTTTATCCATGCTGTTGAATCGTTCGTTCCACAGTCCCGACCACTGGTATCTTTTCTTGTGCAGTGGGCAGGGAAAAATGAATATCGGTATGGAGGATATCACAGCTATTATTCGGTTTATGGGAATGCCAGGGAAAAACAGATTGATTTGTCTGCCAATGATATGGAAACTTTTCTGGAGCTGATGAAGGGACAGGAGATCCTGGCATCCGTGTTTTACATGGATGAGAAGCCGTGGAAAATTGTGGAACAGATGCCAGAGAGAACGCTGAAGATTCAGGGAAAAACGGATGGAATTGAAGTAAGTATCAATCGATTGTCGGGAATAAGAGGAAACAGATACAATATATTTTTTTCGGGTAATCAGATTATGATGGAACCGACGAAAAGAATGGAACCGGTAAAAGAATTCCTGGAATGCATGGCAGAGATTCCGGAACGGAAGATTTTTGTGGAAAAGACAGATGTTCCGTTGTTTTGTATGGAACTTCTTCCGGCGTTGGAACAGTGTTTCGAATGTACAAAAGAAAATTTTGAGGAACAGCAGTATGGAGTTGCAGTTCCGGAATTTTCCATATATCTGGATGCACCACAGACAGATATGATCACCTGCAGACCGCAGGTAGCGTACAATAAAAAAATATACAGTCTGTATGAGACCACGGATGTGGCACTGCGAGATTTGGGAAAAGAGGCGGCTGTACGGGAGGTGATTCAACGGTACGGGGAAGCATATGACGAACGACAGAAAGCTATGGTGATCACGGATGAGGATAAAATATATGATCTCCTGACAGAAGGAATTCCGGTATTTCAGCAGCTGGGGGAGGTATATATATCAGATACGCTGAAAGGAATGCAGGTGCATCCGTCACCGAAAGTTGCGGTAGGAGTATCGATTGAAAGTGGTCTGATGCAGCTGAAAATGACAGCGGGAGAAATGTCAAAAGAGGAACTGATCGATATTCTGTCACGTTATAATAAAAGGAAAAAATATTATCGTCTGAAGGATGGAAGCTTCGTTCAGAAAGAAGACAGTGGTCTGGATATACTGGCAGATCTGAAGGAAACGCTGCAGCTGACAGATCAGCAGCTGATGCAGGAGAGCGTTCCGGTGGATACCTACCGGGCGTTGTATATAGATCAGCAATTACGGGACAATCCGGTGATTTCTTCGGTGAGGGATAAGAATTTTCGTTCTCTGATCCGTAACATGAAAACTGTAGAAGACAATGATTTTGAGATTCCGACGGAACTTGAACCGATCCTGCGCGGATATCAGAAGACAGGTTTTCTGTGGTTAAAAACGCTCAGTGCGAATGGATTTGGCGGAATCCTCGCCGATGATATGGGACTTGGAAAAACGTTGCAGGTGATCTGCTATCTGCTTTCCGAGTATCAGGAACGTGAAATACAGGAAAAAAGTAAGAAAGAGCCGGTGGAAAAAGAGCAGGATATCGAGAATGAGGGACGGCAGCGGGAAAAGAAGAGCTCAGATGACCGGCTGCGGCGGAATGCGCTGATCGTTGCACCGGCTTCCCTGGTCTATAACTGGAACAGTGAACTGGAACGTTTTGCTCCCCGGCTTGCAGTAAGAATGATCGTAGGAACGGCTGCGCAGCGCCGCACACTTCTGGAAGCAGCAGATGAGGGAGAGATTCTGATAACTTCCTATGATCTGCTCCGCAGAGACATCGATTTCTATAAAAAGTACCGTTTCCGCTGTCAGATCATCGATGAAGCACAGTATATCAAAAACCACAGCACCCAGGCTGCAAAAGCTGTGAAAAAGATCAAGGCAGACACCCGGTTTGCTCTCACCGGAACACCGGTAGAGAACCGGCTGAGTGAACTGTGGAGCATCTTTGATTATCTGATGCCCGGATTTTTATACAGCTATTCCCGCTTCCGTGAGGAACTGGAAGTACAGATTGTCCAGCATGAGAGCGAGGAAGCCAGTGAGAGACTGCGAAAGATGATCCGCCCGTTCGTGCTGCGGAGACTGAAGAAAGATGTACTGCGTGATCTTCCGGACAAACTGGAAGAAAATATGTACACCCGTCTGGAAGGAGAACAGCAGAAGTTATATGATGCACATGTAAAACGGATGAAACTTCTGTTAGATAAACAGAGCGAGGAAGAATTTAATACTTCCAAAATCGTTATCTTATCCGAACTGACCAAACTGCGTCAGATCTGCTGCGATCCGGCATTGCTTTTTGAAGAATATAAAGGAGAGTCGGCAAAACTTGAGATGTGTGTGGATCTGATTCGAAACGCGGTGGAAAACGGACATAAGATTCTTGTATTTTCCCAGTTTACCACGATGTTGAACCGGCTGGCAGACCGGCTGGAGAACGAAGAAACGGCGTACTATATGCTGACCGGTTCGACCGGAAAGGAAAAGCGGGCAAAGCTGGTGGAAGAATTTAACAAAGAAGATAACCCGACAGCTGTTTTTCTGATCTCCCTGAAAGCCGGAGGAACCGGTCTGAATCTGACGACGGCAGATATTGTGATCCACTACGATCCCTGGTGGAATCTGGCAGTCCAGAACCAGGCTACTGACCGGGCTCACAGAATCGGTCAGAAAAATGTAGTCAATGTATACAAACTGATTGCTAAGGATACGATTGAAGAAAATATTGTAAAATTACAGGAAAAGAAGCATGCCCTTGCTGACCAGATCCTGAATGGAGCAGATATGGGAAGCGGCAGTTTTTCCAGAGAAGAGATTCTGGAACTGCTGGGTGGCAAGTAAGAATCTGGGGTAACTGTTTAGAAGCTACTGCGAAGATACTGAACAGTTACAGGTTGAAAGATAATTCTGGGAGAAGGTATATATTAATCCATCCTTTCACCCAGGATTATTTTTTTCAGCTCTCTTGCTCCGGAATTCAGAGGGTGCTGATGATCATGAACCAGGCATATGTGGCGAAGAGGCAGCTTTTCGGATATTGCAATCTGAAGAACCTCCTGTTTTGCCAGAGATTCTAAAGCCATAGGTTCCGGAAGAAATGCCAGTCCCAGATTGTTTTTTACCAGAGGAAGGATCTGGTCTGTAGTAGCAGCCTCAGTATCAGGTATGAGTTCCAGCTCCTGGGAAAGAAAAAGCTGATTATAGAACTGAAAAGTGGCAGTTTCTCTCCCCAGGCAGATGAAAGGATATTTCTTCAAATCTGAAAAACAAAGTTCCTTTTCGGAAAGAGCGGAAAAAGAAGGTCCACCGATAAGGATCTCCCGGAAGGACTGCAGCGGAGTAAGGTGCAGTGGCGGTTCCGCAGGAACAGGGGTTGATAAAACAGCAAAATCGATTTTTCCGCTTTTTACAGCTGCGATAGCCTGGGGTGAAGAGTAGTTATAGATTTTCAGTCGAATTCCCGGATATGCGGTACGGAAAGCCTTCAGCTTACAAAGCAGAAAAATATTCAGCGCCGTCTCTGTGGCTCCGATAGTAACGCTCCCGTGGGTCAGAGAAGCACTGTCAGATAACTCCTCCTCAGCGATAAATAATTGAGCCATGGCAACAGAAACGTGGGTGTAGAGCTGCTCGCCTTCCGGAGTGAGCTGTATCCCTCGATTGGTGCGGATAAATAAAGTGTTGTGCAGCTGCTGTTCCAGACAGTTCATAGCCCGGGTTACATTTGGCTGCGTGCTTCCCAGTGCCCGGGCAGCCTTCGTGAAACTGCCATATTTGGCAACATAATAAAAAATTTTATAGTATTCAAAATTAACGTTCATGGGCGTACCTCTGATATATCAAAAAATAATATATAACATATCTATTATAGCTTTTACTTATTATTGTGTCCATAGTATAATTGTTCGGAATAAAAAGAGCAAGAAAAGTGAGGCAGCGAATATGAAAGAAAGTATGATTTTTCCAAGAGAAGAAAAAACGGAAATATTGTTCCAAAAGATTCTGGAAGATCCATGGGCCTGCGAAAAACTTCAGGAAACCTTCTGCAATTCGTGTTTATGTGGCGAAGAAACAGATGAGGTATTTTCGCCGGATCAATTTTCAAAAGCTTTATTTACGGCTTATCGAAATCGTGATCTCTCGGCATTCCTGATGGAAATCTGCCGGAATACCATGTTTGATCTTCTGCGAAATGCATGTCTGATCCCCTATCGTTTCGATGCAGACGGAATCAAAAATCCCGTGATCATGACCGACGGGCAGGGGAAACTTCTTCTTGAATACAGTAGTGTAGCTCATGAAAAAGAGTACAGACATTTCGAAGAGGTCTATCAACGTCTGGGAGCCGGAAGAAAAATGTATTTTGCAAAGGCTTATCGATACAGTCATTGTTATGACAGCCATATGGAAGTGGAACAGCAGATTCTTGAAAAAAATACAGGTGTGTTATTGATTCATGAACTGCCGGATACTGTAAAAAAGAAAGAAACAGAAGCTCAGGCATATGCAGCTGTTTGGGATCTGATGGCAAGACTGGAAAAGAATCTGCCCATGGCTTTTGTTTTTTACGGCCAGGACACATTGATGGAAAATAATAAAACATATGACGAGATCGGTATTTTTCTGCCAAACTCTCACTTTTTAAAAAATCTGGAACGTCATGTGGCGAAGGCGGAGGCGATTCTTTATGGCTGATAAAGAAAGTGTAGTAAGACAGACATCGGAATATACGGATATTATGGAAAAAAATCATATGGAAATTCCATGGCATGATTATGCCAAGGCAGACAGCAATGTGCTGATCGCAGAGGCGGATCTGATCGAAAAAGCATCTGTGATCGGCAGGGTAGGACTTATGATGCTTTCCTGTGGAACCGGTGCCTGGCGTGTACGCACCTCTATGAATCGATTGTCCAAAGAGCTGGGAGTGACCTGTACCGTAGATGTTGGACTGATGTCCATCGGGTTTAACTGCTTCGACGGGACAGATTGTGTTTCCCAGTCCTTAAGTATAGCCAATACAGGAGTCAATACATCCAAACTTTATCGGATGGAGCAGTTTGTAGAAAACTTTCCGAAGATCGAGAAACAGCTGACGGGAGAGGAGATCCACAAACGTCTGGATGAAATAGAACAGATTCATGCGCTCTATTCGCCCTGGAAGCTGGGAGTGGCTGCGGCGCTGGCGTGTGGCGCTTTTACGTTTCTTCTCGGTGGAGGACCGGTGGAGATGCTGTTGGCCTTTATTGCCGCAGGTATCGGTAATTTCATCCGCACCAGGATGATAAAGCATCATTATACCTTATTCTTAAATATTGCAGTTTCCGTATCAGCGGCATGTCTGATCTATGCAATCTGTCTTAATCTGGCGGAAAGCCTGCTCCATATATCGGCGGCTCATGAGGCAGGGTATATCTGCTCCATGTTATTTATCATTCCGGGATTTCCTTTTATCACCAGCGGAATCGACATGGCGAAACTGGATTTGCGTTCCGGTCTGGAAAGACTGACCTATGCGTTGATCATCATACTGGTGGCAACCATGGGAGCCTGGATCACGGCAATGATCCTGAAATTACAGCCGGAGGATTTTATAGCAGTACACCTGGGAACGGCATCCAGGCTGATTTTTCGTCTATGTGCCAGCTTTTGCGGGGTTCTTGGATTTTCTATTATGTTTAACAGTTCTATTCCCATGGCCTCCACGGCAGCGATGATCGGAGCAGTAGCCAATACTCTGCGGTTGTCCCTGATCGATTTTACCGGGATGCCGGCGGCTGTAGCTGCATTTACCGGGGCACTGGCAGCTGGACTGCTGGCGTCGCTGATCAAAAAAAACAACGGATATCCAAGAATTTCACTTACAGTTCCTTCAATTGTTATTATGGTGCCGGGATTGTATTTTTATCGAGGATTTTATAACCTTGGAGTCATGTCCCTAAATGAAGCGGTCTCCTGGCTGGCTGCGGCAATATTGATTGTAGTGGCACTGCCTCTGGGACTTATTTTTGCAAGGATATTTACGGACAGGACTTTTCGGTATTGTACCTGATATATATCCTGAAAAGTGATGTTTCATTCGATAGTTTGTATGAAGAAAAGTAACTATTCAGTAGGTAGTATTCCGCGAGGCATTTTGGCTCGTAACTGTGAAGCTGCTGAACAGTTACGAAGAAAATATTATTGTCGAAAGAAATCTTTGCAGATTTTACTTGGGGTCATAGAAAAAAAGAGTGTTTTTTGATCTGTATATTGTATAAAAATACACAATAAAATGTAAAGTGTGATATAATGGAGAAAAGTCAGTTGCTGTCCGGTATTCCCGGGAATATTGAACAGATACCAATTTGATTACTACATAAAATTATACAATGACGGAGGATTTTTACATGAAAGTAGGATTAGCAGGAACAGGATGGAGAGCACAGATGTATGTGCGTGTAATGAAAGCGCTGGGAGAAGAATTTGAAGTATCGGCAGTGTATGTGCATTCAGAGTCCAGCAGGGAGCGGGAAGAGAAAAATTTCCCGGGGAAGGTGTATACAGACTATGACGAATTTCTGGCAACAAAGCCGGACTGTGTAGTCTTTATGTTAAAATACGGTGCTGCACTTCCATTTGCCGAGAAAGCCATGGAACAGGGAATTCCGGTTCTGTGTGAGACACCGCCGGCAGCAACAGTAGAGGAATTACAGGCCTGGTATCAGGCAAAAGAAAAATACAACGGAAAAGTACAGGTGGCAGAACAGTATTGCTTCCAGCCTTATTATCAGGCACTGATCCATATGATCGACCAGGGTAAACTGGGAACGATCAGCAATCTGGATATTTCCCAGGCCCATGATTACCATGGCATGAGCGTAATGAGACGATTACTCGGCACAGGTATGGAAAACTGCAGGATCACAGCCAGAACCTATGATTTTCCGGTGAATTATCACTGCGGAAGAGAGGGCCTTCATAAGGGGGAAAAAACCATCGTGGATACAAGAAAACGTGCAGAATTTGTCTTCCCGGATGGAAAGGTTGGGTTCTTTGATTTTGCCGGTGAGCAGTATTTTAACTATTTCCGTACCCGTCATCTGACACTTCAGGGAGATTGCGGAGAAGTTCATGATCAGCAGGCAGCCTGGCTTGGTCAGGACGGTTATCCGGTCCAGGGAACCATCCAGAGAGACGAACTGGGACAGTATTCTAACCTGGAAGGCTACGGAATGAGAAGTCTGAGGCTGAACGGAGAGATTCTGTATAGAAATCCATATGCAGACAGAGATCTTCGTCTGACAGACGAGGAAATCGCTGTTGCCCAGATGATGGAAGGCATGAAAACATATGTAGAGACAGGAAAGGAAGTGTATCCGCTGGAAGAGGCACTGCAGGACACCTATCTGTTTCTGATGATGGATGAAGCGGCGAAGGAAGGAAAAGAGATCCAGACCCAGGATCAATGCTGGAAAAAACAGTAATGTATAAAATAAAAAACTTGAAATATCGTTTTTGACAGAGTATACTTTACCGCTGGAAAAATAAAACAACTGGGAGAATAAGACAGAAGGTTGTGTAGAAATGAGGGAAGATCATTGAAACAAAATTCAGGGCGACAGATGTCAGAATCTTTTCTGACAGCAGCTTTTTTATCTATATCCGGCGGTCTGCAGGATGCCTATACCTATATATGCAGAGGCGAGGTATTTGCCAATGCACAGACAGGAAACATTGTGCTCTTAAGTCAGAGCCTTGTGGAACGAAAATGGTCCACGGTGATTCATTACCTGATCCCATTGGGATTTTTTGCCATGGGAATCGTAGCGGCAGAAGGTATCCGGCAAAAATATAAAAATGTACAGAGGATTCACTGGAGACAGTTGGTTTTACTGATGGAAATGCTTTTACTGCTTGTGGTCGGATTCCTTCCAACAGCATGCAACCTTCTGGCCAATGCTATGGTATCCTTTGCCTGTGCCATGCAGGTGCAGACCTTCCGTAAAGTCAACGGCTATGCATTTGCCAGCACCATGTGTATCGGCAATATCCGAAGCGGCATGGAATCTCTGTGTGTTTATGGAAAGACAAAGGATAAAGAAAAACTGTACAAAGCCGGTCATTATCTTGGAATCATCGGAATGTTTGCAGTAGGTGCCGCTGTCGGAGGCCATCTGATCCTCCTGCTACATGAACGAACCATCTGGGTTTCCTGTGGATTGCTTTTCGTGGGATTCCTCCTGATGTTTATCAAAGAAGAACTGGAAGAACATCCCCGGATCCTGGAAGAAGAGCAGGAGATTCGCAAGAATATTCAAAATATCCGCGAGGAAGCCAAAGAAGTAGAAAACATTATTAAAGATGACCTGAAAAAATAAAACAGATCCGTATCTGTGTTGCTGTCCTGGATGATAGTTGCGGCATAGATACGGATCTTTCAGGTGTTACGGTATTGTTTGTTCCGCTGATGTCGTCTGATCAGACGAAGTGTCCGGCCTGGTATGCGGTTGGTGTGCATCCCATATGTTCCCGAAATACTTTGGTATAATAAGAAGAACTGGAAAACCCGCATAGATTACTGATTTCAGTAATAGACAGCTGTTGGTCAACCAACAGAGGAAGGCTTTTCTCAATCCGGAAGGAAAGAAGATAATCAAATAAAGATTCATTCATATGTTTTTTGAAAAAGCGACAACACTCACTCTGACAGATATTTGCAGTTGCAGCAATATCAGCCAGAGTGATTTTTTCCGCGTAATGTTCCTGAATGTACATCAGAATATTTTTCAGACGATCGGTATGCTTAGATTCACTGTTTCCGGAACTGCTTGTCTGATGGGAAAGGTGGTTCCATAGAAACATCCAGATATGGGTGAGTCGCCATTGCAATTCCATCTCATAAGTGGCGGAGGGCTGTTTGGAAAGCATCCAGATGGCAGACAGTTCATCCAGCACCTCTTTTTGCCAGGGAATGTCAGGAGAAAATGCCAGACTATGCAGTCCGGGATGCTTTGTAATAGTGTTCAGATATTTATTCTGGATCACGCTGTCTTCATATCCGTAAAGAAAGCGGGGATGAAAGGTTGTGGAAATATAGATACAATCGGAATCATGACAGGAAGAACCGGTATGCAGACGGTTGCTGTTGCAGAAAAGCCCCTCACCGGCCTGCAGGTGATAGATGGTATCGTTGACCTGATATTGCATCTCGCCCTGAAGGAGAATCGTCAGCTCAATTTCTTTATGCCAGTGCCAGAGAAAAGACTTTCTTTCATAGCGGGAAAGCTGTTCGTAGCTTACGTTGACCGGGAAAGCATAGGTTCCGTGAGACTTTAATTCCTTTTTGTTGTTGTCTAACTGTAATTGCATGAAAAAACCTCAATATATTTATAAAGTAAGCTAATATAGTTATTGTGATGCTATATGATTCTCATTATAATGATAATTAGCAGATAGTCAATATCAGTATGTGAAAATAAAAAAGGAGAAGAAACATGAAAACAGCAAATGTAGCAGAAGCAGTAAAAAGTGAACATGCAGTTGCCCTGTTAAAACAGATGTACGGGGAGAACAGAGCAGAGGAAAATGCAGCAAGATATCAGCTGGTAGCGGATGGATTTACAAAAGAATTCGGAGATAAAGAGTTCGAATTCTTCTCAGCACCGGGAAGAACAGAGATCGGTGGAAACCATACCGACCATAACCACGGAAAAGTTCTGGCAGGAAGCGTACATCTGGACTGTGTGGCAGCCGCTGCACCGAACGGAACTCATACCGTAAACCTGATCAGTGAAACATATAACCAGCATCTGGTGATCGATCTGGATGACCTGGCTCCGACAGAAAAAACAACAGGAACCGAACCGCTGTTAAAAGGAATCTTTGCAGGATTGCTGGAAAAAGGATGCAAAGTAGAAGGATTTGACGCTTATGTAACTTCCAACGTAATCGGTGGGGCAGGGGTAAGCTCTTCCGCATCTTTTGAGATGCTGGTATGTGTTATCGTAGATTACCTGTTTAACGAAGGAAAGATCGACGTTGTCACTTATGCAAAAGCAGGACAGTATGCAGAAAATAAATACTGGTTGAAAGGTTCCGGTCTTCTGGATCAGCTGGCATGTGCCGTTGGCGGTATGATCACCATCGACTTTGCAGATATCGAAAATCCGGCCATCCGTGAGATAAAATGCGATTTTGATGAGATGGGCCATGATCTGGTTATCATCAACACCGGAAAAGGTCATGCAGATCTGAGTGCAGAGTATTCTGCAGTTCCGAATGAAATGAAAAAAGTAGCAGAATACTTCGGAAAAGAAGTTCTGGAACAGTGCAAGGAAGATGATGTGATTGAGAATGTAAAAGCTATTCGTGAATTCGCCGGTGATCGTGCGGTTCTGCGTGCATTCCACTTCTTTGAAGAAAACAAACGTGTGGATGCAGAAGTAGAAGCACTGGAAAAGAAAGATTTTGCCACCTTCTTTAACAAAATCACAGAGTCCGGTGATTCTTCCTGGAAATGGCTGCAGAACTGCTACTGCAACGAGACTCCGGATGAGCAGTCCATCACGGTTGCTCTGGCTTTGACCAAACTGTATCTGGATAAGATCGGTCGTGGCGTGTGCCGTGTTCACGGAGGAGGATTTGCCGGCGTTATTGCTGCATTTCTTCCAAAAGAAGAAACAGAAAGATTTACAAAATATATCGACAAGGCACTGGGAGAAGGTTCTGCATATGTTATGCATATCCGTCCGCAGGGAGCCGTAAAAGTAGAATTCTAAGTATCTGAAAAAGGGTCTGCAAAGAAGAAAATTCGAATTTGCAGACCCTTTTTATAAAATAAAACATTACACATAATAAGACAACCAACACGAATAGCCAAAAAATAATAAAAAACCCTCAAAAAGCAAATACATAATTTGCTTTTGCAATTGTGAAAATATGCACAATATGAATTGTCGGACAGGAGAAATATAATTGTAAGAACACAGACAGTGCGAACCGAAAAAATGGCGAATAGCGCTGTGCGGTAAAGGTGGTGATTACAATTATAAGCTACGCGCCCGTGTGGAAGACAATGAGGGAAAAGTGCATTACGCAGTACGAACTGCTTCATCGGGGAATCGATAACAGAACATTAGATACTCTGCGTAAGAATGGAAATATGACATTATATACGTTGGAGAAAATCTGTAAAGCTTTAGATTGTAATCCTGAAGAAGTAGTAGAATTTACAGATGATGAAGATAACAGTTCCGAAAGGGAATAAAAATAAATGAGTGGGAAAAAAGAATGATTTTCAGCAGTCGAAAAGTAAATGAGCTTTATCAAAGATATTGCAGACAGGTGCTGAAAATCTTACGCAGTCCGTCTTATGATCTGACAGGTGAAGAATGTCGGGAAATATGGGATGAGATCTGGAAAGAGGCGATGCGCAGAAAAAGGGAACTTCGGAAGCTAAAGAGTGAAGAAGAGAGGCAGAGCTGGATATTGGCTGTTGTAAAAAGAAAGCTGGAAGAAAGAAAATCGAAAGACAAAAGTCACAGATTATGAGACAAAAGAAGAAAGAATTATGGTAGAATGTAGGTAACTGGAAAATCAGACAGTTGCCTTTTTTGTTGTGACAGATATGAGTGACAGAAGCCTGAAAGAAAATCCGGTGCATAGATATTTCAGCAAAGAGAAACAATGAAGATCAGAAAACAGGAGGTGGGACAATGAAAAAATGGCTCATGATGCTGGCGGTACTTGTTACGTTCTGTCTGGTGGGATGCGGGGAAAAGCCGATGACAGCGGTGTATTTTCAGGCAGATGATAACAGCTGGTATTTTGCGGATCTGGACACGGGCACGATTTTCTCCGGAACGATACCGGATAAGCTTACGGATGAGAACGGAAAGAAGCTGACAGAGGAAGATATGATGGACGGAGATGTCTATCTGATCTATGGAGATGATATCATGCTGGAAAGCTTCCCGGGACAGTATCCGGGAATTACAAAGATGGTACGGAAAGAACAGGGTAATCAGGAAAAAGCCGATCAGTACCGGCAGGAACTGTCTTCCATGATGCGTCCGGTGGCTGTCGAGTGAAAAAATAAGTTACTGTTCACTTCGTGCCCGGCAACTAAAATAAAACTTTTTGTAACTGTTCAGTACCTTCACAGTTACGAGCCAAAATGCATAAAAAATCACCTTCGGTGATGGCATTTTGGCTTGTATGTCTCGGGATTTTGACATATTCATGTCAAAACACCTCGCGGGACAGTGGCTACTGAATAGTTACAACTTTTTTACATTAAAGTGTTGACAAATGAAAGAATAGAGCATAGAATAGAACTATCAAAAGCAAAACCGATGAGAAAGAGGAGTAAGCTTTAAAAGAAATTTCAGAGAGTGGCAGGTGGTGTGATTGCCGCATGGATTTTATAGCCGAATGGACTTTCGAGGGCAGCCCGAAATAAAGATTTTAAAGAGTAGGCACTGCCGGGAACCAAACCCGTTATCAATGAGGAACGTATGTTAGTACGTGTAAAGTGGACGATTCGTCAATTTGAGTGGTACCGCGATAATAAAGAATTTTATTACCGTCTCAAGCATAATTAGCTTGAGGCGGTTTTTGTTTATAAAAAACAAAAATTCCATCTCTTTTGCTTTTGAAACACTAAAAAAGGAAAAGAAAAGGAGAAAAAAATTATGAAGAAGAAAGTACTGGCAGTAATCTTAGGAGCAGTAATGGTAGCATCTATGGCAGGTTGCGGAGGAAGCGATACCAAGACTACAGATGCAGCAGCAACAGAAACGACAGACAGCACCGATGATGCAGAAAGCACAGAAACAGCAGAAGCTACAGACGGAGAAAGCTATACTATCGGTATTTCCCAGTTCGCAGAGCACGGTTCCCTGGATAACTGTCGTGAGGGATTTCTGGAAGGTCTGAAAGAAGAGGGTATCGAAGAGGGCAAGAACCTGACCGTAAAAGTAAATAATGCAGATGCAGATATGGGAACCGCATCCCAGATTGCACAGAGCTTCGTGACAGATAACGTAGATCTGATCTGCGCAATCGCAACACCAAGTGCCCAGGCTGCCTACAACGCAGCAATGGAAAATGGGATACCGGTTGTATACACCGCAGTTACCAATCCGGTAGAAGCAGAACTCGCAACGGATGACAAAATGCCGGTAGGTGCAGTTACAGGAACCAGCGATCAGCTTCCGGTAGAAGCACAGTTAAAGATGATCCGTGAGATCCTTCCGGATGCAAAAACCATCGGAATCCTTTATACCACCAGCGAAGCAAACTCTGTATACAGCATCAGTCAGTACGAAGAGCTGGCAGATCAGTATGGATTTACCCTGGAGACCGCAGGAATCACCAGCAGCTCCGAGATTTCTCTTGCAACCGCAGATCTGCTGACGAAAGTAGACTGCCTGACCAACCTGACAGATAACACAGTAGTCAGCTCTCTCCCGGCGATTCTGGATCAGGCAAACGAAAAAGGGATTCCGGTATTCGGAAGTGAAATCGAACAGGTGAAGATCGGATGTCTGGCAGCAGAAGGAATCGACTATGTAAGCCTTGGAAAAGACACTGGTAAGATGGCAGCGAAAATCCTGAAGGGAGAAGTAAAAGCAGAAGATATGGAATACCAGCTGCTGACAGAAAGTAACCTGTATGTAAACGAAAAAGTAGCAGAAAATCTTGGAATCACAGTTCCGGACAGCATGAACGACCGTGCAGTGGAAACATTTTCCGAGATTTCCGAGGGCTAAATAAAAGCGGAGGAAAAATGTGATGGATTTTATCATGACGATTGTGGAGCAGGGTCTGATCTACGGCATCCTGACTCTGGGTATTTATATAACATATAAGATTCTGGATTTTCCGGATCTGACCGTAGACGGAAGTTTCCCTCTGGGAGCAGCTGTGACAGCGGCACTGATTACACGTGGGGTCAATCCGTATCTGACTATACCGATAGCATTTCTGGTCGGTGTTCTGGCAGGTATCTGCACCGGTCTGATCCATGTGAAATGCAAAGTCCGTGACCTGTTATCCGGAATTATCATGATGACCGCACTGTACACTGTAAATCTGAAAATAGCGGGAACCAATAACGTTCCTCTGTTTTCTCAGGAAACTATGTTTAAAAACGGTATGCTGGAATCCCTCTTTGGAGAAACGATTCCGGGATACATGAAGATCGTTCTGATCTTACTTGTTGTTCTGATCGCAAAATTCCTGCTGGATTTTTATTTGCAGACCAAATCCGGGTATCTGCTGCGTGCAGTAGGAGATAACGATAATCTGGTAACTGCTCTGGCAAAAGACAAAGGAAATGTTAAGATTCTCGGTCTTGCCATCTCCAACGGACTGGTGGCTTTATCCGGTTGTGTATTTGCACAGGAACAGAAAGTATTCGATATTTCAACAGGTACCGGCTCTATGGTTATCGGCCTTGCCAGCGTCATCATCGGAACCAGCCTGTTTAAGAAACTGACATTTGTAAAAACGACAACAGCGGTTATCATCGGCTCGATTCTCTATAAAGGATGTGTGGCGATAGCCATCCGCTTCTTTGATCCACAGTCCATGAAACTGATTACTGCCGTACTGTTCCTGGTGATCCTTGTCATCAGTATGGAAAGAAAACAGAAAGCCAAAGGCATGGCAGTAGGTCAGAAAGGAGGAAAAAATGCTTGAACTTCAACATATTCATAAATATTATAATCCGGGTACGGTAAATGAAATGTGCCTGTTCGAGGATTTTAATCTTTCTATTAAAAAAGGGCAGTTTGTATCCGTAGTGGGGAGCAATGGTTCCGGAAAAACTTCTATGTTAAACATCGTATGCGGAAGCATCACCCCGGACAGCGGGAAGATACTCATTGAAGGGCAGGATATTACCAAAGAAAAAGAATACCGTCGTCTGCGCCGAATCGGACGGGTATACCAGAACCCGGCAATGGGGACCTGTCCGAATATGACCATTCTGGAAAATATGTCCATGGCAGATCACAAAGGAAAATTCTTTGGTCTGAGCATGGGAACAAATAAGAGCAGAATCCCGTTCTATCAGGAACAATTGCGTCAGCTGAATCTGGGGCTGGAAGATAAGCTCCATGTAAAAGTTGGTTCTTTATCCGGCGGGCAAAGACAGGCAATGTCGCTTCTGATGTCTACGATGACACCGATTGACTTTCTGATTCTGGATGAACATACAGCTGCGCTGGATCCGAAGACCGCAGAACTGATTATGGAGCTTACCGATAAAGTTGTACGGGAGAAACAATTGACCACTATTATGGTTACCCATAATCTTCGTTATGCAGTGGAATACGGTGACCGCCTGCTGATGATGCATCAGGGACATGCAGTGATGGATCTGGAAGGAGACGAAAAGAAAAATATGAACGTTGATACGATTTTGGAGAAATTTAATGAAATCAGTATCGAATGTGGCAATTAACAAATTACGCGATGGATCAGTATCTTCACGATCACCTTCGGAGATGACATATAAACCATAACAGAAACAGACAAACAGACCGTCAGGAAGTGTGGGAAACATCCTGGCGGTCTGTTTTTTGAACTGCACACTCGAATCTGTATCCTGCGTGAATGATACAGTTATTTACGAAACGATGTACTGGTGAGTCAATCAAGTGTCAGAAATATAGTAAAAAACATGAATAAATAAATTATAAGAAAAATTAAAAAAAATATTGACAAATCCGGGCAGCGGTGGTATTCTATCAGAGTTGCGTCTGAGAGATCTCACAGAGATCACAAAACTGTCAAAAAGAAATGAAAAAAGTTCTTGACAACAGCCGGTTGGATGTGATAAGATATCAAAGTTGCTGCAAGAGAGAAACAAAAACAACTTCAAAAAAGTTGAAAAAAGTTCTTGACAGGCAGGAAACGACATG
>ERZ839489.230-NODE-230-length-65825-cov-162.525589_pt1 | contig 65825 bp, 45 predicted proteins | sample MGYA00519938_ERZ839489 | MGnify/ENA primary metagenome ERZ839489 (study PRJEB31850, sample SAMEA3708846) | human gut metagenome | biome: human gut; feature: human-associated habitat; material: faeces | place: China | collected 2014 ...
TTTTGAGTATTAATAACTTATTTAATAATCGTCTCGTTTTAACGGGACACTAGTGGTAAACAATGAAATATTGCTTACCGCTTGGTATGTAGGCAAGTATGTTTCTGAAAAATTAAAAACAGAAGAATGGGGGAGCAAAGTAGTTTCCCAACTGTCAGAATACATTCGCTCAAACCACCCTGAAATCAAAGGCTTTAGCCGAAGTAGCATTTACAATATGGTAATGTTATACGATGAATATTCGTCGAAAAGCTTTAAAACTGCCGTAGAGAAATATTTAGGTTCTCAATTTGTGCAGCCACTGGCTGCACAAATTGGCGATAATGTATCGGAATCTTCCTATAAGATTATGAAACCAACAATGGACAAACAAATTGTCCAAATGCCATCTGGACAATTCCCAAATATTTTATTTCTGACCACATTATCAAATCATTATGACATATTGTGCAGATGTAAAAGTTTTGAGGAACGTCTCTTTTATATACTTTATGCACACAAAGAAAGATTAAGCCATAAAGAACTTCAAAGAGCTATTACAACGCAAACTTATGAAACTTTATTGAGTGACAAGAACAATATGTCAAAGGGACTTCTGGAAACTTATCCAAATTCGCCCATTATGTTCAAAGACACATATTTCGTTGATTTTCTCAATTTACCAAAGAAACATAGTGAAAAAAGACTGAAGAACGGTTTGTTAGAACACATGAAGCAATTTATTCTCGAATTAGGTAAAGATTTCATCTTTATGGATCAAGAGTATCCGCTCACCGTTGGTGCATCTACCTATAAGGCAGACTTGCTGTTTTTTCATCGCGGTCTCCAGGCACTTGTTGCGGTGGAATTGAAGAAAACCAAATTCCATCCTCGAGATCTTGGTCAATTAGAGTTTTACCTTGAAGCTCTTGACCGTGATGTGAAACGTTCCAACGAGAACCCTTCTATAGGCATCATTTTATGTCCTGATGTGGACAAGGTTGTTGTTGAATATGCTATGAGTCGCAGCATGAGTCCTACGATGGTGGCGGAATATAAGCGTATCTTAATTCCGCAAGAAAAAATGCAACAACAATTAAGGGAATTCTGTCAGTTCTTCTCAAAAGAAGATAAATCTTAAAATTAATAACGAATGGATGAAATAGATGGTAAACGATTGCGTATATCTCTATATCATGGAGGGTGTGTTATAAGTCCATGATGCACCTTCACAATAGTCTTGTTACTGAATATAATCAATGTCAATACAGATAGCTTTGCTCTCATTGATTAATTAATATAAGTGCGCAGTTCGAAACATCTTAGTATACTTCAACAGAGGTAATTGAAGTTGTCAGAAGAATTACTATCTGTTTTTAGAAAACATGGCTTCTAAGACCGCACATCTGCTGTTGTGCGGACTCTTTTGAAAATTCTGCTTCCTTTGTTCCTAAAAGTGAAGCCACTCGTTTTTCTTATTTTTGGACTAATAGAGGGGGAGTAATCACAATTTTACTGCCAACCAAAGAGCTACACACAACATTTTTAGAAAATTTCTCTCTTTTTTTGATATTACATTCAGAAATAATCACTATCTTTGCAGTCGTAATCTTGCTGAAAGCCCTCGAATGGGCTTAGGTGGGATGACATATACATAAATAAAGGCGTAACTGACGCTTTGGTTTTGACGATTCGTGAACTTCGCAACTTCAACTGTCAGCCAAGAACAAAGCAATGGGGACGCCCTATGGGATGTATTATATACAGCCCTCATTGGCTTCGGACGTTTTTGTTCGTTGGTAGGGAGGGTGAATTATATATTTACATCAACGTGGGGCTTTCGGCATTGCTCGTTTCGACTGACAGGGGCAATGCGAAGGCCTACGAATCGTGGAACGGGCAGCAGACTGGCTCCACGTTTTCGTTTTTGTATATCCAAAAACTTAATATTAACTGTCAATCAGGGAGTCGTTGGCTTAATTGAATTTAGACAATGAAAGTAGTTAGTATTTTAAGCGTTTTATTTTTGGCAATGCTTGCATCCCCTTCTTTTGCTCAAATCTCAAAAGAACAAGCAAAAGAGCGCAAGATGATTATGAAATCATCCAAGTCAGAGCTAACCCAGAAAGCAACAAAAATTGCCAGAAAAGAAGCCAAGAAATTGCGGAAAGAAGGCTGGACAACAGCTCCAGGTGCACTCCCTATCGAAAAGCAATTAGACAAATCTTACATGATGGCATATGAGTATGATGACAACATGTATCCAAAGTATATCATGGGAGAAGCCATGAGTATTAGTGAGAATTATGACGCTGCAAAGATGCAAGCATTGGAACTTGCCAAGCAAAACCTTGCAGGACAGATTCAAACGGAAGTAACAGCACTAATAGAAAATACGGTTGCCAACAAACAATTGTCACAAGAACAAGCTGCATCCGTAACACAAAGCATTATGGCAAGCAAGAACTTGATTTCGCAAAATATCGGCAGAACGATTTCTGTCGTTGAAGTTTTCCGCACCTTATCTAATAAAAATAAAGAAGTTCTTGTGCGTATCGCCTACAATAGCAACATGGCGAAGGAAGCTGCCAAGAAAATCGTGCGTGAAGACTTAGAGAAAAAAGGAGATAAGTTGCATAAGGATTTAGACAAAATGTTAGGTTGGTAAATGGATTTGCGCTATTTTTTCATCATTTTTCTACTCATGCCATTACTCTCTACATTCGCTCAAAAGATAGAGAGAGTTCATGGTGAATACGCTTATCAGGTCCCCGATAATATTTCGTTGGAAGAAGGTAAGCGTACTGCCCTAGAACGTGCCAAGATTCAAGCTCTAGTTGACGCATTCGGTACACTTGTATCTCAAAGCAATTCCACGATTGTAAAGAATGAGGAAGGCAAATCTTCCGTTGATTTCTTATCCATTGGTGGAAGCGATGTCAAGGGAGAATGGATAGAAACTCTTGGTGAGCCAAAGTTTGATATATTTTATGAGAATAATGCGTTAATCATCAAAGCCACAATTGACGGAAAAGCTCGTGAAATCAAGAATGCAAGTATTGATTTTGAGGCAAAGCTCCTCAGAAATGGTACTGATTTGAAGTTTGAAAGCGATGAGTTCCGGAATGGTGATGACTTATATCTATATTTCAAATCATCCATTAATGGCTATTTAGCAGTTTACCTATTGGATGAGACCACCCAACAAGTTTTCTGCCTCCTGCCTTACAAAAGTTCTGGTGAGCCAGCCTATACGATTGGTCATGACAAGCCTTACGTCTTCTTTTCTTGCCAAAAGGCAGATAGGAATCCCAATGCAGTTGATGAATATAACATGACTTGCGAACATTCTTTGGAACAGAATACCATTTATATCGTTTTTTCTCCCAACATGTTTGCCAAGGCAAATACTAAAAACGAGGATGCAGGACTTCCCAGGCAATTACCATTGAAGGAATTTCTGAGGTGGTTGGGAAAGTGTAAAACTAAAGATACAGAAGCACAAATAAAAAGTATAACAATCAAAATCTATAAACGATGAATATTTCAGAATCAATATTAAGTCATCAAGATTTCTGTTATTTTCTTGCAAGGATCATGACAAATATAGATGAATATCCTTCATGCAAAAAACTTTTGCTTAGTGGAATACATCTTATAGGGCAAGATGATTTAAGACATGGTTTAGATGACCTGCGTAATGCACTAGAAATGCTTTTGAAAGATTTACTTCAAAATAATCTTTCTATTGAACGGCAATCTCAAAAGAAAATCAGCGAATTATTGCTCAAGAATGGATGGGAAGAGACAATGCTAGCACTTTGGCCAATGACAATGAAATACTTCAAGAGATATCAAAATTCTCACGTAAAGCATGATGATGGATCAAACATAACAGAACAAGATGCTGAGTTAATTCTTGTTCAAGCCCTACAATTGATAATGTGTCTTGTTTGTAAAAAACAATAAAAAGTAGTTCAATAAAACTATGGCAAAAAATAGAAACATAGAAGAGATATACAATCATCTCTTAGATATCGACAGAAAACGTACTCTTACTTCTAACAAGCAAGAAAGAGAACGTATAGAAGACTATATTCGCACTTATGTAAACAATTGCATAGATGACGACATATTTGCTCAAATGAGTGAAGGTTGTGCAAGCGGTCTTTTCGCTCATGGACATTACGATTTTGATATGGAGCAAAGTCTAAGAATACTTAAAAATATGTCAGACCATAAAGAATAGAATTATGAGAAATTTAATTATAGCGATATTGCTTTTTGCATCACCATGCTTATATGCTCAAAATCAACCAACTTTTGAGCAAGCATTGCAAGATGCAAAAAATGGAGATTCAAGTGCGTATGGTTGGGTAGGTTCTTTCTATTATAGAGGAGAAGGCGTAGCTCGTAATTTTTCTGAGGCAATAAAATGGCTCAAGAAAGCCGCCGAAACTGGAGATTGTGAGTGTTATGGCTATCTTGGTTCAAGCTATTTTGAATTGCAAAATTATCAGGAAGCTGTTGTATGGCTAAAGAAGGCTGCCAACAATGGAGATACACGAGCATATGGCACGCTCGGTGCAAGTTACATGTTGTTAAAACAATATACTGAAGCTATATCTTGGCTAAAGAAAGTTGCAGATTACGGTGATAAGCAAGCATACATGTTGTTGAGTGAATGCTATTATGCACAATTAGACTATGAAGAGGCAATTACTTGGGCTAAGAAGGCTGCCTACAATGGAGATACACGAGCATATGCCGCTCTCGGTGCAAGTTACATGCAGTTAAACCAATATACAGAAGCTATACCTTGGCTAAAGAAAGCTGTTGTCAATAACGATATACAAGCTTTTTATTGGTTAGGCATATACTATATTAACCAAAAGAATGAACAAACAGCCTTTAAGTGGATGAAAAAAGCGGCAGAATCTAACTTTCCCGCTGCTTATGGTCCTTTAGGAAATATGTATTTAAACGGAAAAGGAACTTCTATTAATAAAAATGAAGCTTTTAAATGGATAAAAAAATCGGCAGAAAATGACTGCTATGATGCCTTTGGCATTCTTGGATGGTTATTTTATAATGGAGATGGAACACAAACTAATATACAAGAAGCATATAAATGGGCTAAATTAGGAATAGAAAAAGATGTCCCTTTATCCATGTGTCTATTGTCACGTATGTATGAAGAAGGAAAAGGTGTTTCAAAAGATACTATAAAATCCTTTGAGTGGCTAAAAAAAGCAGCAGAAAAAGGCTATATAGAAGCCTATTTACAACTTGGTACAAGATATGAGGATGGTTTCGGAACTCTCAGAAATATAAAAGAAGCTATTACTTGGTATCAAAAAGCTTATGATAGCAGAGATCCAAAAGCACCAGAATTTCTCTGCATGGCATATTACAAAGATGGGAATTATACAGAAGCTAGAAGATGGGCTGAAATTGTAATCTCACAAAATAAATATGTATTTATTGGTTATCGTACACTTGCACGTCTTTATATGTATGGATATGGAGTTGAAAAAGACAAGACTAAAGCTTTTGAGCTAATGTCCAAAGCCATTGATGAAGCTAAAAAGGCAGGTGGTTCAATGCCTAATACATTAGACACAGAAGGAGAATTGTATCTTGCAGATAATGATGTAAGCAAAGCTCGTGAGATTTACAATACAGTTCTTAAAGAAACCCCTGAATTTTATGCTCAGACAGAAACAAAGCTCTCAAAATACATGAAAGAGCATAAAGGTGGAGATGTTGACTTTGAAATGCCAATCGCTAGTAATATTAACGATAAAACATTCGCAGTCATCATTGCCAATGAGAAATATCAAATGGAGAAATCTGTAGAATATGCAACAAATGATGGAAAGGTCTTTATGGAATATTGTAAAAAGACTTTGGAACTACCTGAGAGAAACGTCCATTACATAGCAGATGCTACACTCAACAACATAAAATATGAAGTAAAATGGCTTCAAAATGTAATAGCAGTATACAAAGGTGATGCCAAAGTCATCTTCTATTATGCAGGTCATGGTATTCCTGATGAGAAGAACAAAAGTGCTTATATACTACCTATTGATGGTTATGGCTCAGATGCAGCAACAGGTTATGCATTGGAAGACTTATACAAATCTTTAGGAAGCTTACCTTCTAAGTCTGTAACAATTTTCTTGGATGCCTGTTTTAGTGGAGCAAAGCGTGATGGAGATATGCTAGCATCTGCTCGTGGTGTTGCCATAAAGACAAGACCAACCGCACCTATTGGCAATATGGTAGTCTTTACAGCAGCACAAGGTGATGAGACCGCATATCCATATAAGGAACAAGAGCATGGATTATTCACTTATTACCTCTTGAAGAAATTGCAAGAAACAAAGGGAGATGTTACTTTAGGAGAACTTGGCGATTACATTAAAACACAAGTGGAACGACAGTCCGTTGTAACGAATAGCAAATTACAATCTCCTTCTATCATGGCAACATCTTCTGTAGGAAATGATTGGAGAAGTTGGAAGTTAAATCAATAATTTGGGTATGAAGAAATCAAGTTATAAGTATATATTTATCATCGGAGCAATACTTTTTGCTCCGAATCGTTCTTTTGCCCAATCCAACGATTTTCAAACCAAATATGAGGCATTCAAGAGACAAGCAAGAGCTGAGTATGAAGATTTTCGTGCTCAATGCAACGCAGAATATACTGAGTTTGTAAAAGAAGCATGGAAAGAATACCAAGTCCTTCCTGCTATTCCTTGTCCAAAAGACGAGATTACTCCCCCTATTATCAAACCCAATAAAGATAATGGTAAGAAGAGAGAAAATAAGGTAATTGCCATCAAGGACATAGTTTCTCCAATAGAGCAAAAGACACAACCTAAGCCAATTTCTCCTATTTACGATAAAGAACAACAAGGAGAAGACAAACAACAGTTTGTATATTGCGGCACGGAATGTATAGTACGTTGTCCAAACAACATTAGCATGGATTTGAGTACTTGTGACAACCAGCATATAGCAAAAGCATGGAAAGTTTTATCAACCGTTTTGTTTAACAATACCATTCGAGATTTTCTCGGAATAAGGATTCGAATGCAACTATGCGACTGGGCTTATCTCAACCTAATAAACACCTTTGCCAAAAAATATCTGGGCAAGGGGAATTTAGCCACGCTCGTCACGGCATACATCTATAGCCAAAGTGGTTATCAAATGCGATTGGGGCGTAATGACAACCGTCTCTATTTGTTATATGGTACCAAGCAAGACATCTACGACAAAGGTTACTTTCGCATAAATGGCATCAACTATTATCCTCTCGAAAATGATGTCCAAAAGATGGAAGTATGTGATTTCGCTTTTCCAAAAGAACAAGCTCTTTCACTATATATTCCTCAGAATCAACTCTTCACTTATCAACCAACTCCAATGAGGATATTGATTTCCGATAGGTATAAGGATATGAGCTTTAGTGTTCAAATCAACAAGAACCTCATTGATTTCTACAACACATACCCTTCGTCTGAAATCAATGGAAACTTCATGACGAGATGGGCTATGTATGCAAATACTCCTATGGAGCGAGAAATACAGAATCAGCTATACCCTATACTGAGAGAAAAGATTTCTGGTTTGAGCGAGCACGATGCAGTCAACAAGGTGTTAAACTGGGTTCAAACTGCATTTGTATATGAATATGATGATAAAGTATGGGGGCACGATCGTACTTTTTTCGCTGAAGAAACTCTCTTTTACCCTTATTGCGACTGTGAGGATAGAGCCATCCTCTTCACTCGCTTGATACGTGATTTACTCGGTTTAAAGTGCATCTTGACTTATTATCCAGGGCATCTTGCCTCTGCCGTTTGCTTCAATCAACAAATAAAAGGAGATTACCTTTCCCTAAATGGAGAAAAGTTTGTAGTATGTGACCCTACGTTCATTGGCGCTTCTGTTGGCTTGACTATACCTAATATGGATAACCAAAAGGCTACAGTCATTTTATTAGAATAATTCAGTTTGATTTGCAAAGAAAAATCCAATATTATAGAAATCCCCAAAAGGAATATAAAAAGAAGGACGCATCATGGAATTATGACACACCCTCTTTTGGACTATTAGCTCGTTTCAACCGTACAGTTAGAAATAATTTGCAACAGGTTACCACGCTTAAATGATTAAATGTCTTATTTTCATTCGGAAAAGACAAAAAAGTATAAATAGTGAATCATATAAGCGGTTTTGTGAAATTTTATCATTATCTTTGTAGTTGAATCAATAGGCTTCTGACAGAACCATAGACCAAATGTCAATTCGAGGCTATTACGGAGTTGGAAAAAGATAGTGTGGAATTTTAGACAGATAAAAACGGATGAAATTAGTAAACGTGAAGATTCTCTGTTTGAGCATGTAGCAAAGCTGATAGATGAGGCTAGGAAACATCTAAAGACAACCATTGATACCACAATGGTTTACACCTATTATGGAGTCGGCAAATACATTGTTGAGGATGAACAGCAAGGGCATGCTAGGGCAAAATATGGGAAAACTGTGCTAAGAAACTTGTCGGAAAAATTAACTAAAAGATATGGCAAAGGTTGGTCTGTTGAAACTCTTACTGCAGCCCGAAAATTCTACCAGATATACAGCGAAGGAAAAATCGCAAACACTGTTTACGAAATTCAAGAGAATGCTGATATACACTTCACTCTTACCTGGTCTCATTATCTCATACTCATGCGTATTGCTAATCAAAATGAGCGTAATTTTTATGAGATTGAATGCTACAAGCAGAATTGGAGTGTCCGACAATTACAGCGGCAGTACAACTCCAGCCTCTATGAGCGATTGGCACTGAGTCGTAATAAGGATGAAGTGATGAGGTTGGCGCAAGAAGGACAAACTATAGAAAAGGCAAGTGATGTGATAAAAAGTCCACTCACATTAGAGTTTTTGGGATTAAAGGCTGAAGCCGTTTATTCTGAGTCAAAACTCGAAAGTGCAATCATCAGTAAAATTCAAGATTTCTTGCTGAAGCTGGGAAAAGAATTTCTCTTTGAGCCCGACAGAAGCGATTCACTTTTGATGAACAGAATTTCTATGTTGACTTGGTTCTATACAATCTTCTCCTGCAATGTTATTGCCTTATCGACCTAAAAATCGATAAGCTGACGCACCAGGATCTTGGACAGATGCAAATGTATGTCAACCACTTTGATAGATTTGTAAAGCAGGATTTCGAAAAACCTACTGTCGGCATTCTCCTTTGCAAAGAAAAGAATGACGCACTTGTAGAACTGACATTGCCAAAGGATGCCAATATCTATGCATCGGCTTATCAGCTCTATCTGCCAGATAAGGCTTTACTTCAAGCAAAGGTGAAGGAGTGGATTGCTGAGTTTGAAGAAAATGAGGAATTAATGAAACATGAAAGTAACGAATAGTATTATGCAATACAAGAATATCATATTTGATTTGGGTAATGTCCTGGTGAAGCTCAATCCGGAAGGATGCATCGGGGCTTTCAAGGCGATAGGACTGGGGGAACTGGCTAATCCGAATCCTCAGAGTGAAGGGATGAAGCTGATGAGCAAACTGGGTGTTGGAATGATTACCACCGAAGCGTTCTGCGATGCAGCCCGTGAGTTGACAGGAGCTGATGTGACGAATGAAGAAATCATCGATGCAGCCAACAAGATGCTGGTGGAGATTCCTGATGAGAAAAAGGAGCGACTCCTGCAGTTGAAGAAGGCTGGTTACCGCCTCTTCCTCTTGAGCAATACCATTGATATACATTGGGATTATTGCGTGGAGCATCTCTTCCCTTATCAGAACCATGGGGTAGAGGATTATTTCGAGCACTGTTTCCTCTCTCAGCGAATGCATCTGGCAAAACCTGATGCCCGTATCTATGAAGAGGTAATCAGGCAGGCGAACATCAATCCCGATGATACTCTCTTCATCGATGATCTGAAGGAAAACTGCGAGGCTGCCGAGAAACTGGGCATCCATACCTTCCAGAACGTGAAGCTCGATGATTGGCTTTCACTTCGATTCTGACGGATATGTTAGAATCGAAGCTTTTATTCGTTAAATAATTTTGTGTTAATTTGCATTTTTTCTGATGAATAATCGCAATAACCCCACACTTTTTCTGACGAATATCTGTAGAAGTCCACACTTTTTCTAACGAATAATCAATAAATTCCCACACTTTTTCTGACGAATAACTAAGGAAAAGGCTGATTTATTCGCTTTTTCCAATAAAATGTTATACCTTTGCCAACTCATAATAACTAACAAATAATATCAAAATGAATTTTTACAAGACATTAGGACTGAAAAACAGCCGTATTGACGTGGCTGATGCCTTGAGAGGATTGGCCGTAGCAGGTATTATTCTCTATCACTCTGTGGAGCATTTCAATATGTACGATGGAAGCATAGCGCATGCTTATACGCTGGGGTGTGATGATTGGATGGCAGATGTGCTGGCATTGCTGCTGTCGGGAAAGATGTATGGCATCTTTGCCCTGCTCTTCGGATTAAGCTTCTTTATCATGAATGATAATCAGCAGCAGCGTGGAAATTGCTTTTCGGGTAGATTCGCCTGGCGAATGTTCCTCCTGGCAATGCTCGGTATCGTGAACACCGCCTTCTTCGATGGTGACATCCTTTTTTCCTATGCCATCTATGGACTGGTTCTCATCCCATTGAGTTATTTTCCTACCAAATGGCTCTGGTGGGTGGTTGTCTTTCTCTTTATCCAGCCGATAGAAATTTACTCCCTCATTACCGGATGGCAGGTAGATGCATCGTCGTTGGGAGAGGTGTATGGAAACATGTATCATGGTCATCAGCACGGCACCTTCCTGGAGAATGCCTACAGTAACCTGCGATACGGACAGGTGGCTACCTATTACTGGTGCCTGATGAAGGGAAGACATACGCAGACCATCTGCCTCTTCATACTCGGAATGCTGGTGGGCAGAAAGCGTTGGTTCTACAATGAGAACAACAACCTGGCTTTGTGGAAGAAGGTGCTGGCGGTTTCCATCCTAGTATTGATTGTGGGTGGCATCGCTGATGTGCGCCACATGGAAACATGGAACAATTGGCTTTATCCTATCTACAACTTCTTTATCCTCTCGTTTGTAGTATCAGGATTCGTTTTGTTGTGGTACGGAAAGGAATGGTTCAGAAAGGGATTGTCGTTCCTGCGCCAGTTTGGTAAGATGAGTCTTACCAACTATTTCCTCCAGTCTATCATCGGTTGCGGATTGTTTGCCTATTATGGTTTCAATCTCCAGACAAAGCTTGGCATCACCTACGCCTTTTTTGTGGGTATCGCCATGGTAGTAGTACAATGCCTCTTCTCCAACCTCTGGCTCAAGTATCACTCCCATGGTCCTTTCGAGGGAATTTGGAAGAAGCTGACCTGGATTAAATTCTAAGTTTTCAAGATGATAAAATAAAAAAGGTGTGTCATGATTCCATGACACACCTTTTTATTTTTTATTGATCCTTTCTGAATATCTTATCCACGACAATGGCGATGGCGCCAGACACGATTTCCTTGAATTCCTGGAAGATGTTCTTCATGGTGCGGCTTTTTTTAATCTGTCATGCTCACTATAAAACTTTCATGATGTTCGAAGGTGGGCGCTGCGCCATGAGTTCCTGCTTCATATAATCCATGTAGGGCGCTACATGCTGATAATAATGGTAATAACCCGGACAGAGATAGTTGAGACCGGAATCGCCATACTTATTAATGCGGCTTATCAGAAGGTAAAAGTAGTTATAGGCATATCCTTCTTTTACGTGAAGTTCGATGATTGGCTTTCACTTCGATTCTGACTTCTTATCATCTGACAGGAAGCCCTATCTTGTTACACACATAACAAAGCGAGAAAAATGATAGATATAAATTATTGCCACAAAAACAACATATCCGATAGCAAAATGTCATTTTTAAGGCTAAAAACAAGTGGTTGACCCATATCAAGAAAGACATATTGCAATGATATTTCTCGGCAAAAGATGCTGTTATTCGATAAAAAAGTGTTAACTTTGCACTCGTGTTTAAGGAATAACAAATAATAAATTTTAAAAAGGTTAATAATTATGATGACTATTTTTACAATGGCTTTCGCCGCAGTTATGTTTTCAGGTATGGTTCTTTGCATGGGCATGTTCTTGAAACACGTAGTAAACTCAATTCCAGAAATGACTAACATGAGCCATTCTGTTAGCTTGAGCAAGTAAGAATAGAACATACGATATACATAATATATATATGAATCACTTTAGAAATAGAGAGAGATTTATATAAAGATGAGGGTGCGTCACAGACTTATGACGCACCCTCTTTTATTTTTTATTTATCCTTTCTGAATATCTTATCCACGACTATAGCAATGGCGCCATCGCCGGTTACATTGCAGGCGGTGCCGAAACTGTCCATCGCAATATAGAGGGCTATCATAAGTGCTTGCATATCAGCATTGAAACCTAAAACTGAGGCTAGCGGACCTAGCGCTGCCATGACGGCTCCTCCCGGAACTCCCGGAGCTGCTACCATGCAGATGGCGAGCACGAAGATGAAGTTGAGAAAGAGGGGGAGATTGCAAGGCATACCATTGATGAGACAGATGGTGAGCGCACAACAGGTAATCTTCATCATTGATCCCGAGAGATGGATGGTGGCACAGAGCGGAATGGTGAAGCCGGCAATGCCATCGGTGACGCCGTTTTTCAAGGTCTGCTTCAGAGTTACCGGAATGGTGGCTGCTGATGATGATGTGCCAAGTGCCGTGAAGTAGGCTGGCAACATGTTGAGCAACAGCTTAAAAGGATTCTTGTGGGACAAGCCGCCAGCCAACAGATATTCGTAAAGTAAGATGACGATATGGAGCACGAGAATCACGAGGATAATCTGTGCGAAGACCAGCAGAATGTGGTAGGCTTCGCCGGAGAAAGTCATGCCCAGGAAGATGCCGAAGATATAAAGGGGCAGTAGGGGAATGATGACTTTGGCAATGATACCTGATACGATTTCCTTGAATTCCTGAAAAATCTTTTGCATGGTGCGGCTGCCTTTGTGGGCAATGCCCAATCCAGCTATGAACGAGAACACAAGTGCACTCATCACATCTACCATGGCAGGTATCTTGATTTCGAAGAAGGGTTTGAGTTCTTCTGCCTTATCTACTGCCACATGGGCAGAATTGGCAATCATGTGTGGAAAGAGTGCCGAACCTGTACCATAGGCTAGCAGACCAGCCAGGATGGTGTCGGCAAAGGCGATGCCCACGGTGGCAAGAAGGAGCTTTCCGGCTCCGTGACCGATGTCGGCAATGGCTGGTGTTACGAGACCGATGATGATGAGCGGTATCATAAAGCCCAGAAACTGGCTGAAGATGCCGTTGAAGGTGAGAAACGCTCTGACGGCCGCTTCATTGAAGAAATTGCCGAAGATTACACCCAACAGGATGGCAATGATGATTCTTGCCAATAGTGGCATTTTGATTCTTTTCATATTCGTAAAATTGCTTTTTGCCTGCAAAGGTACGATATTTCTGACTTTTTTCCAAGTATTTTGCTGTTTTTTTAGAATCTGTCATGCTTACAGTACAACTTTCATGATGTTCGAAGGTGGGCGCTGCGCCATGAGTTCCTGCTTCATGTAATCCATGTAGGGCGCTACATGCTGATAATAATGGTAATAACCCGGACAGAGATAGTTGAGACCGGAATCGCCATACTTATCTTTCATGAAGCGGTTCTTTGGGCATTCTCCATGACAGGCAAACTCCATGTCACACTCCTTGCACTGGCGGGGAAGAGAACTGTGTTTCAGACGGCTGAACTCCTGCTGCTGCTCACCATAAAGCATGTCGATGAGCGAATGGTCACGGATATTGCCCAACTTATACTCCGGAAAAACAAAGTGGTCGCAGGAATAAACATCGCCATTGTGCTCCATCACTCCCGCATGACCGCATTCCTTGGAATAAGCACAGATGCCGGGAGAAATACCCATCCAGTTTGCCAGTGTGCAGTCGAAAATCTCAACGAAGATTTTGCCCACATCCTTCCGGACCCATTCATCGAAAATTGCACAGAGAAAGTAGCCCCACTGCTCCGGCGTAACTGATGCCTCGCTCAGCGGAATCTCATTCTTGTCGGCAAGACTTGCCAGGGTACGGCCATCCTCATGTCGGGTCAGTCGCTCAACGATAGGTGTGAACTGCAGAAACTGACAGCCGTTTTCCTTGAAGAAGCGGTAGAACTCCATCGGATGATTGACATTATAGGCATTTACCACCGCCATCGCATTCCATTCTACCCCGTGTTTCTTCAGCAGTTTGATGCCTTGCATCACCTTCTTCCACGATGGTTTTCCCGCAGCCGTCAGCCGGTAATGGTCATGATCAGGCTGCTGACCATCGATAGAGATGCCTACCAGCCAATGGTTCTGGGCGAAAAACTCGCACCATTCATCGGTCAGCAACGTGCCGTTGGTCTGAATTACGTTGTCGATGCGCCTGCCTCCAGCATACTTTTGCTGTAGGGATAAAGCCTTGCGGTAGAAGTCGATGGAGCGCAGCAGAGGCTCGCCACCATGCCAGGTGAAGAGCACCTGGTTCATGGTTTGCGCCTCAATATATTCTCGGGTAAACTGTTCCAGCATCTCATTGCTCATCAGATGTCGCTGAGCAGTGGGATAGAGCTTGTTCTTCTCCAGATAATAACAGTATTTGCATGCCAGGTTGCAATGGGCACCCGCAGGCTTCAGCATTACATACAGTGGCTTGGCAAAGGAATTTGCTATGTTGTCGTTCATCATTTTTTCTTGAATCTAGTTGTAATCTCTATCTCTCTGTAACCGGGAGATAAAATCAGAACTTAGGCAGCGTAATTTCGAAATCCTTGCTGTCTCGATGCTCCTTTCTGATGGCAGCCAGGAGTTCGGTAAGAATCTTAGGATGTTCTGCCGCCACATTATGGTCTTCGTGGATATCGGAAGCCAGATTATAGAGCCGCGGCTCGCCTTTTACTACCACCAGTTTCCAGTCGCCCTTTCTCACGCCAATCTGGTCGGTTTCGTGAAATTCCCAGTACAGGTAATCGTGATGTTTCTGCTCTGCATCCTTGCCCAGAAGGGTAGGAGCGATAGAGATTCCGTCGAAACCATCATCAGCCAACTTTCTGTTGGTATAACGCTTGGCAAAGTTTCTGATGCCAGCCAAATCGCAGAAAGTAGGCAGCAGGTCGTAAAAGGCAAACTGGGTATCGTTCACCGCTCCTGCCTTGATATGCTCAGGCCACCAGGCGATAAACGGTATGCGGATGCCGCCTTCGTAGCACTGGCGTTTCAGACCTTTCAACTTACCGTCACGACCGAAGAACTCCGGGTCGGCACCACCTTCTTCATGTGGTCCGTTATCTGAAGTAAAGATGACAATGGTGTTCCTGTCGAGTCCCTTCTCCTTCAGTTTGGCGAAGATTTCGCCCACATACTGGTCTAGTCGGGTAATCATTCCGGCAAACTGTGCGTGGGTATGAATCGCAGCGTTGTATCTCGAATCTTCCCATCCGCCCCAGGTTTTATCGGTAAAGAACTGTTTCTGGTAATTCTCTAGAATAGAGTCTTCCGGCTGGGCAAGTTCGGCATGCGGCAGGGTATAGGTAAGGAATCCTACGAAAGGATGTTCCTTATCCTGTCTGTCTATCCATTCCAGTGCCTTGTCGTGGATGATGCGGGCAGAATACTGTTTGCGCTTGAAATAATCCTTGCCGAACATCGGATGCTGGATGTTCTGTTCCATTACCTCTCTTACCACCGCTGTATCTCCCATTGCACGACTGTAGCGGTTCAGGAAGTTAGGATAATAGAGATGAGCCTGAAACTGGCAGATATAGCCATAGAATTCGTCCACGCCACGCTTGTCGGGAGTAGAAACCGAACCCTCATATCCGCCAGCCCATTTCCCGAATACACCGGTTCTGTATCCTTTGTCCTTCATGATTTCGGGCAGAATCTTATGCTGCGGGTCGTAAGGTTCCTGTCCTACGACAGAATACTCCTCGTTGTTGCCATATTTTACCATTGGCACACCTCTCCAGTATTCCTTGTTTCCACGCACATGTGTATGTCCCGTATGCTGACCCGTCATGAGGGTAGCTCTCGACGGAGCCGAGACGGGAGAACCGGCATAAGCCTGGGTGAATCTCATTCCCTCTTGTGCCATCCGGTCTATATTAGGCGTGTGGATATAAGGTTGGCCGTAACAAGCCAGATCGCCATATCCCATGTCGTCACACAGTATGAAGAGAATGTTGGGCGGGGTGTTCTGTTTTGCACAGAGCAGGGTAGGAAGACACGCCAAACCTACCCCTGTAAGCCATATTGTCTTGTTCATATCAATATTATTTTGTTCGGTTCCTTTACTCATCTACCTTCAGATTTCTGCGATAGGTAGCGAGGAGTTTCTTCATTTCCTTTTCTACCTTCTGCATGCCAGGCTTGCCGTAGAGGTTGTGCAGCTCGTTCGGATCAACCTGGATATCATACAACTCGTAGTAGTCAATATCGGCATCATTGGTGATGTAGTTGATGGATTTGAGATATTCGAAACACCAGTTTTCTGAAGTTCCCGGTTGGCACTGATACTTGTTTTCTGGAACGGCTCTTTCGCCACCCTTGCCGTAGAAATGAATCAGTTTGTAGCGCTCGGTTCTCACACCATCGTGCTTGCGTACCAGATGATAATTAGGGTAGTCATAATAATGGTAATACAGACTCTTACGCCATTTTCTTACAGGCTGTCCGGCAAACAATGGTTGGAGCGAAGTGCCCGGCATATAGGCAGGCTTCTTCAAGCCCGCCAGGTCGAGGAAGGTAGGAGCAAAGTCGATGTTCTGTACCATCTGGTTGCACTCGCTCTTAGGCTGGATATGCTTAGGATAGCTGATGATGAGCGGTGTATGGAATGATTCCTCATACATGAAACGCTTGTCAAACCAGCCGTGTTCGCCCATGTAGAATCCCTGGTCGGAGGTGTATACGATGATGGTATTATCCGTGAGATGATGCTCATCGAGATAAGTCAGAAGTCGGCCTACACTCTCATCCACCGAAGCAATCACTGCCATATAGTCGCGGATATAGTTCTGGTATTTCCATTCTACCAGTTCCTTACCCGTGAGGTTCTTGCTCAGGAATTCTCTGTTTCTCGGCATGTAATAGGCATCAATAGCCTCGCGCTGCTGCGGTGTCATGCGGTTCATCTCCCCCATGAGTCCGGCATACGAGTCTCTGCCTTCCGGTGTGGAAGGGTCGTACATTTCGGGCACTTTCAGGTCGCGTACCATTTCCATATATTCACCGATAGTCATCTTCTGGGTGGATGCAGCCGAGCCTCGGGTCGCATAGTCGTCCCAGAAGGTTTCAGGTAGCGGGAAGTTTATTTTGCCGTATTTCCCAACATACTTGGTGCTAGGCATCCACAGACGGTGGGGTGCCTTATGATGAACCAGCAGACAGAATGGCTTGTTTCTGTCTCTTTGGTCGAGGTATTCGATGGCATGGTCTGTGATGAGGTCGGTGGCATATCCCATTTCCTGCTTGTATTCTCCGTAATGGTCTGTTGATGCGAAGGTTGGGTTGTAATATTGTCCCTGGTCGTTGAGGATGTGATAGAAATCGAAACCTTTAGGGCGGCATGACATGTGCCATTTTCCCACTACTGCCGTCTCATAGCCTGCCTTCTGCAGCATTTCAGAGAAGAAGGTTTTGGTGGAATCGATGCCCTCTGCCAGCATGCGCTGTCCGTTCTGATGACTGTAGAGGCCGGTCATCAGGCAGGCACGGCTTGGTGTAGAAAGCGAGTTTTCAACGAAAGCCTCGTTGAATTTCATTCCCCTTTCTGCAAGTCGGTCGATATTTGGGGTAGGCGCCAGTTGGGAGATGGCACTGCCGTAGGCGCTGATAGCCTGTATGGCGTGGTCATCGCACATGATATACAGGATGTTTGGTTTTTCGCCTGTATTCTGGGCGAAGAGAGATAGCGGCAAGGCTTGAAGGGCAGCCATCGCCAGCAAAGATCGGTTGAAAGATAGATAATTATTAGCCATAATGTTTAAAATATTTATCAAAACAACAAAAAGAGGGATGCCAACTCACTTGGCATTCCCTCTTGATGTTTTAACATGAGTCATACTACCTGAAAAGTAGACAAGTCATGTGACTAGCTTATGAATTGATTACTTAAAAAGTTTATTTCTTCAAGTTTGGGTTCTTCTCACCATCGGTTGTTGGATATGGACAGTAAATTCTATCCTCTGACCAAGGACCAGTAACTGTAACGCTTTCCTGAGCGGTATATTCCTTGTCACCCTTCTTAGAGATAACTACAGGAGCATTGGTAACGCGATACTCGAAGTTCTTCTTGAGCTCGTCCATACGGAGCTCATCTGAACGGCGGGTAACCATAGATACCCAGTTACCTGCAACTTCCCATCCGTGTTCGATGTAGCAAGCCTCAGCAAGCTGGGCAGCGCTCATGTTGTCGATCTTTACGGTAGTTCCGTCGCCAAGTGTCACATTTTCAACATCTGTTACGGCACGGCTGCGAACCAGCTTCAAGCATTTCTTAGCTTCTGTCAAGTCAGAGAGGCCTGCACGGGCAGCACTCTCAGCATACCAGAGGAGCACCTCAGAATAGCGGATGAGGTTATGACGGCGGTCATTAACCATACCACTATAGTTAGGTTTCATACAATCGTATGGTTGTCTGAGCATACCACCTTTCTCATCACAGTTTACAGTGAAGATAGTGAACATTGGGTGATATTCTTTGACACACTTCTTACCCTTCTCAAACAAGAGCTTTTCGTATTTTCCGTTAACTTTTCTGACGGTCTTCTTTTCACTATCCTTCTCTTTTTCGATTTTTTCATCCAGACCCTTAATCTGCTTCTCGAGTTCTTTAGCATCAGTCTTCATTGTAATAGGAACCCAAAGATCTTCAGTAGGAATATCCCACCAATTACAATCTGCAGTGATTACAGTACCATCCTGGAATGTAATTCTTTTTGCGTAGATGGCATTCTTACGAGGTCCTTCTGGATATCTCTTCCAGAAAGCAATCTCACCCCAGGCGTCACCCCAGCCACCATCACCGAGGCTTTCGAAACGGCAGCAAGAAGAAAGCTGTGAGTCATGATCCCACCAACCCTTGGCATCATTGTTGATACCGAGTAAGGTCTCCTTGTTGTAGTTGTTACCCATAGAGTAAACATCCTTCCAGTCTGGGTTCAAGATGAAGCCATAAGTATGGTTGTTGTCAATGACATCTTTTGCCTGCTCTGCAGCGAGCTTGTAGTATTCTGTGCCCTTATTGAGAGGGTAGCCTGCCATAGACATATAAACTGCAGCCAATGTTGACTGTGCAGCCTGCTTGGTAACCCAAACATCTACATCAAACAAGCGAGCTGGCTCATAATCGTACTTGGTAGGAAGTTCGTTGATGGCATCCTTCAAGTCCTTAACGATCATTTCGTAAACTTCTGCAATTTCTGCAGGCTGAGCATCCAACTGGTTAATGTCTGTATTTGTGATGATAGGTATTTTACCGAATACACGTACCAGATAGAAGTAAGAATATGCACGCCAATAGTGTGCATTACCAAAGGCTACGTTCTTCTTTTCCTGTGAGCCATTCACATTTCCTGCTCCATTTACAATCAGGTTAGCAGCCTTGATCACAGAATAATGCAGATTCCATGCATCTGTTACACCCTTGTTGGCACCCTCAGATGCAAAAGCATCAAGAGCCGCACAAGCCTGCTTGTTTGAACCAGGGTTGGCTGTGATATCATCACCCTGCCACTGTGGGTACATAGGGTTGGTCCAGCTCTGTGTCTGGTTGATTCTTTCGTACAAAGCGTTAACACTTGCAGTAAGGTCATCTTCTGTAAGGAAGAACTTCTCTGGGGTTAACTGTCCCTTAGGATCCTCATCCAAGAAATCGCCACAAGACGAGAAAGTAACCAAGGATGCTGCCATGAGACAACCAATGTATAATAATTTCTTAGTTTTCATAATTATTACAGTTTTTAGATTGTTGAAATTAGAAGGTTACACGAACACCCATTGTGATGGTACGAGGATTAGGATAAGCACCCATATCCAAACCATTATCACGGTCTATATTCTTTTCGCCGAATGAAGCACCTGCTGGGTCAATACCCTTATAGCCTGTGATGGTGAAGAGGTTCTGAGCTGAGAGTGAGAGACGAATGTCTGCCAACTTGGTTACGCTACGTGGGAATGTGTAAGCAACACTGATATTCTCGCAGCGGAAGTAGTCTGCATTCTCGAGCCACTTGTCTGAGTTACCATAGGTCTTGTTTTCAGCACCTGGAGTTGGCATGGTGATACCTATATTACTGAAGTAATCCTTATCAGTTACGAACATAGAAGCACCAACCATTGAGTTCATTGCAAAACGTACCATATTCAATCGCTTAGCACCGAAGGCTGCATTGCAGAATACGTTGAAGTCCCAGTTCTTATAGGTTATGGTGTTGTTCCAGCCTAATGTAACGTCTGGATTTGAATGACCTAATATGAAGCGATCCTTAGAAGCGTCTGGATCTGCTGTCTTGTTGCCGTCTGCAGTGTAATACATATCAACATATTCTCCCTTGTCATTCTTTTCTACACCAGCCCACTTGAAGCCGTAGAATGTACCGATAGCCTCACCTTCCTTGATGATAGTACATGGGTCAACAGTACCAGGAGAAGGAGTCTGACCGTAAATAATAGGATCTGAAGCTGTCATCTTGGTTACCTTGTTCTTCAGGTAGCTGACATTCAGAGTTGTTGACCATGTCCAATCCTTAGTCTGAATAATCTGACCATTGATGGTTGCCTCAATACCCTTGTTGTTTACTTCACCTGCGTTTACCCAATATGTGGTACCGCCTATGTAACCTGGAGATGATGTCTCTAAGAGAGCATCCTTGGTAGTCTTGTTGAAGTAGTCGAAGCTAACGTTCAGACGGTTGCCGAAGAACCCGAAGTCAACACCGAGGTCGAACTGGTGTACCTTCTCCCATGTCAAGTCTGGTGTAGCAAGACCATTTGCCCAGTAACCTGTGTAAGATTGGTTTGTACCGTATGAGAAATCTGTAGTTTTCAACAATCCAAGGGTAGAATAAGGATTGATGTCCTGATTACCGATGACACCATAGCTGGCGCGGATCTTCATGTATTCTACAGCATTCTTGATAGGCTCCCAGAACTTTTCATTAGAAACAGTCCAAGCACCTGCAATAGATGGGAAGTAACCCCACTTCTTGTTGGTGAAACGGCTGGAACCATCGGCACGGAGAGTACCTGTCAACATGTAGCGCTCGGCATAGTTGTACATTACGCGAGCTACACCAGAGAGCATGGTCCACTTGCTATAGCCGTTGGTAGGAGTCTTAGATGTAGCATCTGCTACGTTCCAGTAGCCCACCTGTTCGTGGATAATACCTGTACCAGTCATACCCATACGGCGAACCTCATTAGAGGTAACTTCCCATACACCTGTTGCGGTCAAAGAGTGCTCACCCCACTTGTTGTTATAGGTCAAGTTGTTGGTTGACTGCAAAGCGGTAACTGTTGCATCGTTGTTGCCCATTGAGTTACCAGAGGTATTCACCTTGCTTGATGTGAAATTGTACCACTTGTAATCATTATAGTCGATACCATTGGTTGTGGTGAATGTCAGGCCCTTGAGAAGGTTGAACTTCAAGTCAACGTGACCAGTTACCATCGTGCGCTTTCGGTCGTATTCACCACCATGGAGAATACCATAAGGGTTGTTCTGGATATTGTTGTTGGTATCTTTAATATAATTGCCATTTGCATCCATCATCTCCATGGTAGGAGAGTAGTTCAAACCTACCCAAATAGGGTTAGATTGGTTCTGAAGGAAATCAGCACCTGAGTTGTCGGTCTGAGCGAGGTTGATATCGGTGGTCATTTCCAACCAGTCGAATATCTTGTTGTGCATGTTAGCCTTGATAGCGTATCGCTTAGAGCTGGTATCTGTGATAACACCCTTCTGGTCCATATAGTTGGCAGAGAAGTAGGTCTGAGTTTTCTCATTACCCTGAGAAACTGCTACCTTATAGTTCTGAGTGATACCTGTACGGAGCAGTTCGTCCATCCAGTCGATACCTGGCTTGGTGCCGTCAAGATAATCCTGCATAGCACCCTGAGATACACCCTTGTAATCAATCAAAGCCTGTGCATATTCTTTGGTTCCCATTACCTCTGGAATGTGGTAAGCGTTAGAGAAACCTACGGAAGCATCGAATGTTACCTGGGTAGCACCGGCCTTACCGCTCTTGGTCTGTACCATAACTACACCATTGGCACCGCGGGCACCATAGATGGCGGTAGAAGATGCGTCCTTCAATACCTGAATGCTCTGGATATCTTCAGGGCTGATACCCTCAAGACCTGTCTCGCGAACGATACCGTCTACTACGTAGAGAGGGTCGTTGCTCTTGTTAACGGAACTTGTACCACGTACACGAATCTTCATGGCTCCACCAGGAACACCGCTTGACATTACCTGCACACCAGACATACGTCCGTTGAGGGCATCCTCAACACGTGCAACAGGCTGGTCCTTGAAATTCTTGCTGTCCAAAACTGCCACAGAACCTGCCAAGTCAGCCTTCTTTACTGTACCGTAACCGATGACTACGGTCTCTTCAAGCATGTTGGCATCATCCTGCAAAGTGATGTTGAGCGGACTACCGCTCCATGTGAGGGTCTGTGATTTGTAACCCACATAAGTGATGGTAAGTTTGGTACCCTTTTCGATGTTGCTGAGGGGAAGTTACCATCCAGGTCAGTTACGGTTCCACCGGTCTTACCTTCGATTCTGATGGTTGCGCCGATGATAGGTTCTCCGGTAGCGTCTTTAACAGTACCTGTACATGAGTTTTGCTGCTGGGTAGCTGTAGCAATGGTAGAATTGCTTTGAGCAGCCAATGCAGAAACAGTGCAAAGAGGTGACATCGCACCTAAAAGCGCTGCAAAATACAAATTTGCTCTTTTGTTCATAGGGCTATTATTTATTGTTAGTTAAAAATTTTTTCGTACTTCTTTCTAGTTATTAGAATGCTGAAACAGAGTTTATACAAGGGCATCCCTTTGCATCGTCGATTACGATGCGGATGCCACTTGTAGTAATCTTGTCGAAGCGAAGTATTCGCTTGTAGCCGATAGTGGTAGTCTCTTCCTTAGGGTCGAGCCTTACCCAGTTTTTGCCTTGTCGGTAATAGATTGAGAAGGCTTTTACGCGCTGCCCCAGAGGTATGTATTCCTGGAGCATGAGGCGTGTGATAGATTTTGGTTTTCCGAGTTGAAACTCGATATAGGCATCTTTTTTCTTTTTAGAAGCCCAGAAGGTGTCATACTGGCCGTCTGTGATATTCTTGCCAATGTGCTTGCCTTGCTGGCTGTCTACTTTAGGTGTGATGCCTTTCAGTAGATTGACAGATAATTCTTGTCGGATTTTCCTGTGGAAGTTTACTGCATTTGCAGAGTCGATAGGGTGGATGAGTCCATCCTTGTCTACCGGGAAGTTGAGTAACATGGTAGCGTTGTGTCCTACACTCTTGTAGTAGAGATCGCACAGGTCTTCAACGGTTTTTACCTTACTGTCTTCTTTCTCATGGTAGAACCATCCCGGGCGGATAGAAACATCGCACTCAGCTGGTGTCCACTGGTCGCCGTCTTCCCATCCAAACTGCAACTGTTTGTAGTCTTTGAAGCCTGGATAGACGGTGTTGGATGGTATTGTAGACCAGCAGGTCTCGCCTGCAAATCCATTTTCATTTCCTACCCATCGGCATCCCGGTCCGCCATCACCGAAAAGAATGGCATTGGGTTGTAAACTGTCAACAATTTCGAAAATTCTAGGGAAATTGTAGTAGTTCCTTCTGTCGATGGTTCTGCTTTCTTCGGCACCGCCGTACCAGCCGTCTCCTCCGTTGGCTCCGTCAAACCATACTTCGAAAAGTTCGCCGTAGTTGCTCAAAAGTTCCTTGAGCTGGCGCTGGTAGAGCTTCAGGTAGTAGGGAGAACCGTAGCTTGCCTGGTGTCTGTCCCAAGGCGAGAGGTAAACTCCGAATTTCAAACCGTATTTCTTGCATGCTAGGGAGAGTTCTCCTACCACATCACCTTCACCATTCTTATAAGGTGTGTTGCGGATGCAGTAATCTGTGGTGCGTGTAGGCCAGAGGCAGAAGCCGTCGTGATGTTTTGCTGTAATGATGACTCCTTTCATGCCCGCTGCAACCAGGGTTCTTGCCCATTGTTCGCAATCCAGTTTCTTTGGATTGAAGGTCTTTACATCCGAATTTCCGTATCCCCATTCCTTATCATTGAAGGTGTTGAGGCCGAAATGGATAAAAGCATAGGTTTCCAGTTTCTGCCATGCCACCTGCTTGGCGGTTGGCACAGGTTGGATGGGGGCTACCTGGCTGTAGTTGCGCTGGGCGGCAGCTGTTATGGTTGCCAGCCCCAGGCATAGTGCAAAAAGAAGAGACTTCTTCATACTTAAAATTGGTTTTGTATTGGTTGTTTAAAATCCTTATTTGTTGATGTTCTCATTCAGAAGCCGGTATCTTGCCATCAGACAGGCTCCCGTGATTCCTGCAAGACCTTTCAGACTTGAGGTAACGATTTTAGAATCCTCATTCATGATGTTGAGAGAGAATTTCTTGATACCCATCTTTACCGGTAGCGTGAGGTAGTCGCCTGTAACCGACATTTCACCTCCGATGACCAGCATTTCAGGGTTGAAGATGTTGATGACTCCTGCCAGCTGTTTGCCAAGTTCATCTGCTATGCGCTGCAGTGTGGCAAGGCTCAGTACATCTTCCTTTGCTATGGCGTCCAGAATATCCTGGAGTGATAGGTCTTCATTCTTTTTCAGAAATCTTTCAGAGAGGATGGAAGTCTTTCCTTCCTTTATCTTCTCGATGAGTTTCCTTTTGAGTGCTCTGCCCGAAACTTCTGTTTCTATGCAACCAATCTTGCCGCAGTGGCAGATGATGTTGTTGTTGTAGGCAGTCATGTGACCGAATTCGCCAGAATATCCCGACTTGCCGTAATAGAGTTTGCCGTCGATGATGATTCCGATTCCGATGCCCCAGCATACGTTCACGAAGATGGCGTCTTTCAGGCCTTTGCACTGTCCCTTAATCAACTCAGCGAAAGCCATGCTCCGGGTATCGTTCTCGATACATACAGGTAGCTGTATGAGCTGGGTCAACTTGTCGGCCAATGATTCTTTCAGGAAGGTGAACATGTTGTAGGCATTTCCCTGTACAGGATTCACGCGCTCAGCCACGTTCACGCAAACTTGAAGTATTTCTTCTCTTGAAACAGGAAGGCTTTCGATAAACTCATTGATGATTCTGCTTATCTCTTCCAGATTTTCAGGAGAGTTCTCATATACGTAAGGCACTCTTGTTTTTTCGGTAATCAGATTGCCTGCGAAGTCGCTTGCTGCAAGTGCCAGGCAGTTCATCTCAGGATTGACGCCGATGAAGTAGCCTGCTGTTGGAACGAGGTCGTAAACCATCGGGATGCGTCCCGAAGAATTGTCTTTCTTTCCAATCTCTCTGGCGAGTCCTTCTTTTATCAACTCGTTGAGGGCACTTGTTGTTGTCGGTAAGCTAACTCCGATAGCCTTCGACATCTCTGGGATGGTGGAGGCTCCGTGAGAGATAAACTGCTCCAGGAGCTTGCCCTGAACTGAGGGCTTTTTGTTTATCTTTCTAAGATATTTTATTAAGTCAGCTTTCATAACTAATATTTTTTAGTTGCAAAGATAAGGTTTTTCCGTATAGGTGCAATATTTTTGCTGTTAATAAAACTTAAACGGCGAAAAATAGTATACTTTTCGTCGTTTTCGGACATCCTGTTTCCTTCTATACCTTATTATATATAGAGAGGTTGGATACGTAAGTGCACAAAAGGGGGTTACACTTAATCGGCATCAGAAGCGAGCGAAGTGCAGGTATTTCGGCCATAAGAAGGCTCAAAGTATAAAAAATGTTTCTGTTTTAGAAATATTAACGCTATTTTCATTGCAGTATTTGATAAAACTAGTAACTTTGCAAAATAAAATATTTTAGTAACGAACTGAGCGTTAATAAAGAATTTAATAAATGAAAGTTTGTATCGCTCATCGTTATTTTTCGATTTTAACCTATTAATTAAAAGAAGTATGGAATACGATGTAAAGTCTTTAGTGATTGGCTTGGATTTGGGTGGAACCAATTCCGTTTTCGGCATCGTTGATGGGGACGGAGAAATAATAGCTACAACCTCAATCAAGACCCAGACATTCCAACGCGTGGAACAATACGTAGAGGAGTCGGTAAAAGCTGTGATGCAGATAGTAGAACAGGTAGGTGGTATGGAGAAAATTCGTGCCATGGGCATCGGTGCGCCTTGTGGTAACTATTACAAGGGGACCATTGAAAATGCAGCAAACCTGGTATGGGCTAAGGGTATTGTACCGCTGGCTGACATGTTTGCAGAGAAACTGGGCATTCCGGTTGCTATTACCAATGATGCAAATGCGGCTGCTATGGGAGAAATGAAATATGGTGCTGCGGTTGGCATGAAAAACTTCGTAGAACTCACTCTCGGAACAGGCGTAGGATCGGGTATAGTGGCTAACGGACAGCTGATTTATGGTTGCGACGGTTTCGCCGGTGAGTTGGGACACATGGTAGTGGATCCTGACGGTAGACCATGCGGCTGTGGCAGAAAGGGCTGTCTGGAGACCTACTGTTCGGCTACAGGCGTGGTCCGTACTACCTTGGCCATGCTCGAAGCATCAACCGTGGCAACTGAGCTGAGAAATATTCCAAGGGAAGAAATTACATCTTATGCAGTTTATAAGGCAGCCATGGCAGGAGATACACTGGCACGGGAAGTGTTCAGACAAACCGGTACAAGAATCGGCAAGGCCTGTGCAGAGATAGCTACCTTTCTGAGCCCGGAGGCTTTTATCTTCTTCGGAGGATTGGCACAGGCTGGCGATCTGCTCTTCCGTCCTATTGAAGAAGCATATAACGAGCATGTGCTCTCATTATATAAAGGTAAGGCTAAGTTTCTGATGAGCGGACTGGATGGTGCCAAGGCTGCTATCCTGGGTGCTGCAGCAATGGCATCTGAACTCTAATCCGTCATTTTAAAAAAAGAAAATATAACCTATTTAAATATAGATAAAGATATGAGACTCAATCTTAGTTCGCAAATCGAACTCAATAAAGTACCTGTAGAGTTCTACAAGCCAAAGACGACTGTAGAATACTCTGAAATCTCCAGAATGGAGAAGATTCATACAGACATCTTTGCCTCTATGGCAGAAGGTGCCAGTCATGTAGCTGATAAAATAGAAGCTGGTATCAAGGCGGCACAGCAGGAAGGCAAATTCTATGTGATGGCGCTGGGTGCCGGTTCTTCTCTCTATTCTGTATACGATGAACTCGTTCGCCGTTACAACGAGAAGACCCTGAGCTTCCGCAATGTTGTTGTATTCAATGCATACGAATATTATCCGCTCCAGAAAGACAGCTCTCTCCGTACCATCAACCAGTTGAAGGAGCGTTTCCTTGATCATGTGGATGTGGCTGAGCAGAACATCTTTACACTGGATGGTTTTGTGGCACAGGATGCCGTACAGGACAGTTGCCGTCTTTATGAGCAGCGTATCAAGACCTTTGGCGGTCTCGATGTAGCCCTCATAGGTATAGGCCGTTCGGGTAATATTGCAGCCAACGAGCCAGGTTCGGGCATCCAGTCGATGACCCGTATCATCCTCATCGGCAATACCTCTCGCGAAGAGATGGAGAACAGTGAGCAGACCAAGGAAACCATTCCTCCATGTTCGCTCACCATGGGTATCGCTACCTTACTCTCAGCCAAGAGCATCTATCTGACAGCCTGGGGCGAAGAGAAGGCAGAGATTATGCAGAAGGTGGTGGAGAACTCTATCACAGATACCCTACCGGCATCATTCCTCCAGACTCATCCGAATGCACATGTTGTCATCGACCTGGGTGCTGCTCATCATCTGACACGTATTGAGCATCCATGGCTCGTAACTTCATGCCAGTGGAGTGATAAACTGGTGCGTTCGGCACTGGTATGGCTCTGCCAGAAACTCGGTAAGCCTATCCTGAAGTTGACCAATAAGGATTATAATGAGAACGGACTGAGTGAACTTCTGGCTCTCTATGGCTCAGCCTATAATGCCAATATCAAGATTTTCAATGATTTGCAGCATACCATTACCGGATGGCCAGGTGGTAAGCCAAATGCCGATGATACCTATCGTCCGGAGCGTGCAACACCATTCCCTAAGAAGGTTATCGTGTTCTCTCCACACCCAGACGATGATGTTATCTCTATGGGAGGAACCATCCGTCGACTGGTACAGCAGAACCACGATGTGCATGTAGCTTACGAAACATCAGGAAACATTGCTGTGGGTGATGAGGAAGTAACAAGATTCATGCACTTTATCAATGGTTTCAACCAGCTTTTTGCAGACTCAAAAGACAGCATCATCTCTAATAAATATAAGGAAATCAAGACCTTCTTTGCCAAGAAGAAGGAAAGTGACTTCGATACGAGAGATATCCTGACCATCAAGGGACTGATCCGCCGTGGTGAGGCTCGTACCGCTTGTACTTATAATGAAATTCCGCTTGACCATGTCCACTTCCTCGACCTGCCATTCTATGAGAGCGGCAAGATAGAAAAATTGCCAATGACCGAGAAGGATGTGGAGATAGTGAGAGCTCTGTTGCAGAAGGTGCAGCCGCATCAGATTTATGTTGCCGGCGACCTTGCTGACCCACACGGAACCCACAAGAAGTGTACTGATGCCGTTCTGGCAGCTATCGACGAAGAGAAGAAAGCGGGTGCAGAATGGTTGAAGGACTGTCGCATCTGGATGTATCGTGGTGCCTGGGCAGAATGGGAGATTGAGAATATCGAAATGTGTGTTCCATTGAGCCCTGAGGAGTTGCGGGCAAAGCGTAACTCTATTCTCAAGCATCAGTCGCAGATGGAGAGTGCTCCTTTCTTGGGTAATGATGAGCGCCTGTTCTGGCAGAGAGCCGAAGACCGTAACCGTGCTACTGCATCGCTCTACGACCAGTTGGGTCTGGCATGCTATGAGGCCATGGAGGCTTTCGTGGAGTACAAACCATTGTAATAACTTATTAATATATTAAATCATGGCAAAGTTCAATCGTTTATTAGGCTCGTTTGTAGCCTGTGCAGCGATGCTGGGTGGTATCTCCACTCCGGCATCTGCTGCCGATATTAATATTATCCCGATACCGGTGAAGACTCAGGTACAGAAAGGTGAGTTCGTATTGCCACAGAAGGTGGTAATCGCTTACCAGACGGCTGAAGGCAGAAATATCGCCCAGTACATGGCAGACAAACTGAAGGCTTCTACAGGTTATGAGGTAACGGTAGGTGGAAAGAAGGGGAATATCTCTATACAGATTTCTCCTTCGCTGAAAATTGCCGAGGAAGGTTATCGCCTTACCGTAACCGCCAAGGGGGTTGTTATCAAGGCGAAGACCGCCAAGGGCGCCTTCTACGGTATGCAGAGTTTCATGCAGTTACTCCCTGCCCAGATAGAGAGCGCAACTCGGGTGGATGGGGTGAAATGGGTAGCACAATGCTGTGATATCCAAGATGCTCCACGCTTCGGCTACCGTGGATTCCATCTCGATCCATGCCGCCATTTCATTTCTGTCGAGAATGTGAAGAAGCAACTGGACCTGATGTCTATGTTCAAGGTGAACACCATGCACTTCCATCTGACGGAAGACCAGGGTTGGCGTATCGAAATCAAGAAATATCCTAAACTTACTTCTGTGGGCAGTATCCGTACCGAGGGCGATGGCTCTCTTTATGGCGGTTTCTATACCCAGGAGCAGATTAAGGAAATAGTGGATTATGCTGCCAAACGCTATATTACCGTGATTCCGGAAATCGACCTTCCTGGTCACATGATGGCAGCTATCTCTGCTTATCCTTATCTTTCATGCAAAGGTGAGCAGTGGTCGTTGAGAACTGTTTGGGGGGTAGAGGATATCGTGATGTGTCCGGGCAAGGAAGATATGTTCCGCTTCCTGGATGACATCTTTAGTGAGATCGTTCCTCTCTTCCCAGGTAAGTACTTCCATATCGGTGGCGACGAGTGTCCGAAGACCAGTTGGAAAAACTGCCCTACCTGTCAGAAGCGTATTCAGACTGAGGGTTTGCAGGCAGAAGGAAAGCATTCGGCTGAGGAAAGACTGCAGAGCTACGTTATCAAGCGCATAGAGAAAATGCTGGAGAAGCGTGGCAGAAAGATTATCGGATGGGACGAGATTCTGGAAGGCGGATTGAGTGAGAATGCTACCGTGATGTCATGGCGTGGAACGGAAGGAGGTATCGAGGCTGCCATGCAGAAGCATGATGTCATCATGACGCCGGGCAGTGACGGTATGTATCTCGACTGGTATCAGGGCGACAGCAAGGTGGAGCCTGTAACCATTCCTAGTCCTCCTAGATATCTGGCTTCTACCTATAATTATAATCCGGTACCTGATACCATCAAGGCATTGGGACTGGCTCATCATATCCTGGGCGTTCAGTGTAACAACTGGTCGGAATATATGTATTCCAATGCCAAGATGGAGTATATGATGTATCCTCGTGCCATTGCTCTCTCTGAGATTGCATGGTCGCCAGTGAGCAGGAAAAACTTCAAGGATTTCTGCCGCCGACTGGATGCAAACAGTGTTCGTCTGGACGAGCGCCATATCCGTTATCATATCCCATTGCCTGAGCAGCCTTTCGGTTCTTGTGATAAGGTGGTCATTACTGGGGATACTGCGGTAACCTTTACCACCTCGCGTCCTATGAAGATGGTTTATACATTGGATGGAAGTACACCAACTCCTTCTTCTTCGGCTTATGCAGAGCCTATCAGGGTGAGTGGAAACACCATCATCAAGATAGCAACCATATTGCCTTCAGGCAAGATGAGCCGTATCAGAACCATTGATGTGGAGAAGCAGACTTATGCTCCTGCTGTTAAGGTGGAGGACGCAAAACCTGGGTTGCAGATGAAGCGCATTAAGGGCAACTATCTGAAGGTTGACCAGCTGGAATGGGCTGATGCTGCCTGGGAGTGTGCAAACATCGAGGGCTTGGAGCAGATGAAGATTCAGCAGAAGGATGATGCTGCTACCTTGCGCGGTGCCAATAATTATGCTGCCATCGCTGAGGGCTACATCAATATTCCGGAGGATGGTGTCTATTATCTCTCTTCCCGTCTGGAGCAGGTTTGGATTGATAACAAACTCATGATCAGCAACGAGGGGGATGTGAAGGCTGGTACCAATCATGATACTTCTGTAGCATTGGCTAAGGGATTGCATCCTTTCAAGGTGGTTTTCCTCAGCAATATCGTTGGCGGCTGGCCTTCTTGGTGGAGCAGTCTCGGCATTGAAATGCGCAAGGACAGCGAACAGAAGTTTACACCAGTAGATAACTCTATGTTTTTCAGAAAATAATAAACAGATATGAGCATCAGAAATATAGCAAATGTATCGCTTTGCCTCGCCTTGCTGTCTGTCGGCAATGGCGTGGCGGCTCAGAACGAGTCGCGCTGGCATAATGTGGATATCAACCAGCAGAACCGCGAACCTCGCCGTGCTGTTTTCTTTGCATACGAGACCCTTGACAAAGCACAGAGTTTTGACAAGAAGAAGTCGGCCAACTATCTTTCGATGGAAGGCATGTGGAAGTTTAACTTCGTGAAGGATCATAACAAGCGTCCAGCCAACTTCTTTGCAGCCAACTATGACGATTCGGAGTGGAAGGATTTCCCTGTACCGGGGCTGTTCGAACTGAACGGTTATGGAGATGCTACTTATAAGAATGTCGGTTATGCCTGGGCTACCCAGTTTGACCCAAATCCTCCTTATATCAGCGAACTCAACAACTATACGGGTTCTTATCGTCGTACCTTCGAACTTCCTAAGGACTGGAAGGGTAAGGATGTCTATTTCCATGTAGGTTCGGCTACCAGCAACCTGACCCTTTGGGTGAACGGCAAGTATGTGGGATATAGTGAAGACAGCAAGGTGGCTGCCGAGTTTAATATCTCCAAGTATCTGAAGCCGGGCAAGAACCTGATAGCTATGCAGGTGATGCGCTGGTGCGATGGGTCTTATTTCGAGGATCAGGACTTCTGGCGCTTTACTGGTATAGCCCGTGAGGTTTATCTCTATGCACGTCCGAAACTTCATGCTGCCGATATCCGTCTTGATGCTGGTTTGATGAATAATTATCGGGATGGTATCCTGAACTATCAGATAGCACTGAAGGGCGGCAAGACTGATGTGACTGTTGCCTTGTGCGATAAGGATGGCAAGCAAATAGCATCGGCTACCGGAACTCAGGGTGTAATCAAAGTACCGAAGGTGAAGGCTTGGACTGCTGAGACACCTTATTTATATAAGGTATACATCTTTCTGAAGAATAAGCAGGGGGTAGCGGAGGTGATTCCGCAGAAGGTGGGCTTCCGCGATGTGGAAATCAAGAACGCCCAGTTGCTGGTGAACGGCAAGCCTGTACTGATAAAGGGTGCCAACCGGCATGAGATAGATCCGGATGGTGGATATGTGGTAAGTGTAGAGCGCATGATTCAGGATATCAGAATCATGAAACAGTTGAACATCAATGCGGTTCGTACCTGCCATTATCCTGACGATCCTCGCTGGTATGAACTCTGTGATGAATACGGACTGTATCTTACTGCTGAGGCTAACCTCGAATCTCATGGTATGGGATATGGGGAGAAATCACTTGCTAAGTTCCCTGAGTATCTCCAGACTCACATCGAGCGCAATGAAGGTAATGTGAAAAGTTTTATCAATCACCCTTCTATCATCGTATGGAGTTTGGGTAATGAGTGTGGTTACGGCATCAACTTCGAAAAGACCTATGACTGGGTGAAAGCGCTCGACAAGACCCGTCCTGTTCAGTATGAGCGTGGCGGTTATGACAGCAAGACTGATATTTACTGTCCGATGTATATCGACTACGAGGAGAGTGAGAAATATTGCAAGAGTGATGGTGTTAAACCATACATCCAGTGCGAATATGCTCATGCTATGGGTAATTCGGAAGGTGGTTTCAAGGAATATTGGGACCTCATCCGTAAGTATCCTAAGTATCAGGGTGGCTATATCTGGGACTTCGTAGATCAGGGCATTCGTGACAAGAGTCCTGTCACCGGTAAGGAAATCTTTACTTATGGTGGAGATTACGGCCGCTATCCGGCAAGTGACTATAACTTTAACTGTAATGGTATCATTGCTCCAGACCGCCGTCTGAATCCTCATGCTTACGAGATTCAGTACTATCATCAGAATGTATGGATCAAGGACCTGGATGCTGTGAATGGTGCTTTCAAGGTTTACAACGAGAACTTCTTCAAGAATATCGATGACTTGAATCTGACAGCTACGGTTTATGCCAATGGTGTGAAACTGGCTACAGTTGAGATTCCTGAAACAAAGGGTATTGCTCCTCAGGCTACCAAACTGATTAAGAGTGATGAACTGAAGTATGCGGTGGCTGAGGCTGAATCGAAGCATGCAAAGGAGGAGATTGTTCTTAACTTTGCTTTTGCAAGCGATGGCACACAGCCGCTGGTAGACAAGGGCCAGGTGATGGCTCGCCAGCAGTTTATCATCAGTGATTATCAGTTTGCCAAACCGGCGGTTTCTGCTGTTGCTGCTGCACCAACCAAGAAGGGTAAGGTGCAGGAGACAAACAGTATGGAGGTTGAGGAAACCAACTCTTATGTGAAGGTCAGCGCACAGAGAATGTCTGTTACCATAGGCAAGAAGACGGGTATGATAGATTATCTCGATGTAGATGGTGAACCGATGTTGAAGTTCCGTGAGAGTATGACTCCGGAATTCTGGCGTGCTCCTACCGATAATGACTATGGAGCATCTCTGCAGAAGGAGATGAGAGTATGGAAGAACCCGCAGATGACTCTGAAGTCTTTCGACAAAAATGTGAGTAAGAACAATGTGGTGCTGACAGCTCTCTTCGATATGCCTGATGTGAAAGCTCAGCTGATGCTCCGCTATGACATCAGTGCTGCGGGCGAGGTGAATGTTACCCAGAAGATGACTACCGACAAGGAGATTCAGGTTGCCGATCTGTTCAGATTCGGTCTGCAGTTGCAGATGCCTGCTACTTTCTCTAAGCTCGAGTATTATGGTAGAGGTCCTGAAGAGAACTACGTAGATCGTCATTCTTCTGCTTTTATCGGCAAGTACGAGTCTGACGTGAAGGATGAATATTATCCATATATCCGTCCGCAGGAGAGTGGTAACCATACCGATATCCGCTATTTCTCTATCTTTAATCCAACCACCGGCAAGGGGATTACCTTCGAGGGGTATGAACCTATGGAGTGCAGTGCCATCCCTTATCTGGTAGAGGATTTGGATTCTGGTATCGAGAAGACGCATGCATGGGGACAACACAGTGGTGATCTGGTGGATAAGGGACTCGTGCAGTTGCATATCCAGAAATGCCAGTATCCTTTGGGCTGCATCGACAGTTGGATGACCAAGCCTATGGAGAAGTATCGTCTCCATTATGCTGATCGTGAATTTACATTCAAAATAAAGGCAAAATAAATTTTCCGTTATAAAACTCAGATATATGTGGAAATACGGGTATAAGATTAAGTTTAAATAATAAAGTGACCCTAGTTTTAGGGTTGAGAGTTTGTTTTTAGGTTTGCCGCTTGAGGGGTCTTTGGGGCCTTTCAAGCGGTTTTTTATTGTTTGTTTCAAAATGAAACGAATATTGTGTAATTTGCTTTCATTTTGTTCTATATTTTAAAAAGAACTATGCAAAATAATAACTAAATGAAAAATCAAGCATCAAAAAGTAAGTAATATTGTGAAATATCAAGCAAAATGTCGTACCTTTGCACCAGAAAATAAACAAAATGTAAATTAATTAATAGGAGAGATTAACATGAAAAAGATTGAAGCAATCATCCGTAAGACTAAGTTTGAGGATGTAAAAGAAGCTTTGCTTGCCGCCGACATCGAGTGGTTCTCTTACTACGATGTAAGAGGAGAGGGCAAGATGAGACAGGCTCGAATCTATCGTGGTGTCATGTATGATACCAGCAGTATTGAGCGAGTGTTGCTGAATGTTGTCGTGCGCGACAAGAACGTAGAGAAAACGATTAATGCCATCCAGGAGGCTGCCCGTACCGGCGAGATTGGTGATGGTCGAATCTTTGTAATTCCTGTAGAGGATACCGTGAGAATCCGTACAGGTGAAAGAGGCGACATCGCTCTCTATAATGCTGAGCAGGAGAAATAATATTTAATGTTAAGTGTTTAATGTTAAATGTTAACTGAATTGGATGAATTAATAGTAAAATCGGAATGTTTGGGAGTTAGGTGAGAGTATCGAGTGCTAAGTGGACGTATGCTAACTTAACATTTAACACTTAACATTTAACATTCCTTCTTAAAAGGTAAAGATTATGAGTGTACAGGATTTAGGAATTTCATTAGATACTGTATGGATGCTCTTGGCAGCCATGTTGGTCTTTTTTATGCAGCCGGGATTTGCCCTTTGCGAGGCGGGCTTTACCCGTAGTAAAAATACAGCGAACATCTTGTTTAAGAACTTCGTCGACTTTATGGTCGGTTCTGTTCTCTTCTGGTTCGTAGGTTTCGGATTTATGTTTGGTAGCGATGGCGCCGGTTTCATCGGTATGCCTAACTTCGGCGATTTGTCTTTCTATACGAATGCAGCCGGTCTTCCTACAGAAGGCTTCCTGATGTTTGAGACAGTTTTCTGCGCTACTAGTGCTACCATCGTTTCTGGTGCTATGGCAGAACGTACCAAGTTCTCCATGTATTGCATCTATTCATTCTTCATCTCATTGATCATCTACCCAGTAGAGGGTCACTGGACATGGGGTGGCGGTTGGCTCTGCAACGCTGATGCCGGTTCTTTCATGATGAACACCTTCGGTGCTGCCTTCCATGATTTCGCAGGTTCTGCTATCGTACATAGTGTTGGTGGTGTACTTGCTTTTGTGGGTGCTATCTGCTTAGGCCCTCGTTTGGGTAAGTATCGCAATGGCAAGAGTACTGCTATCCCTGGTCACAACCTGATGGCTGCTGCCCTGGGTGTCTTCATCCTCTGGTTCGGATGGTTCGGATTCAACCCTGGTTCTCAGCTTGCTGCTTCTGGTGAGGTTAACCGTGTAGCCATCAGCCACGTATTCCTGACAACCAACCTGGCTGCTGTTTGTGGTGGTCTCGGTACTATGTTCACCTCTTGGATCAAGTATGGCAAACCTTCATTCTCATTGACATTGAACGGTATTTTGGCTGGTTTGGTAGCCATTACTGCTGGTTGCGACTTGGTTAGTCCATTGGGTTCTGCCATCATCGGTCTCCTGGCTGGTATCATTCTGGTTTTCTCTATTGAGTTCATCGATACCAAGCTTCATATTGATGACCCTGTTGGTGCAAGTTCTGTTCATGGTATATGTGGTATCTTCGGTACCGTGATGACAGGTCTCTTCGCCCTTGATGGTGGTGCCTTCTATGGTGGCGGTTTCGGTTTCTTCGGCGCACAGTGCTTCGGTATCATCTGCATCGACCTTTGGGCAGCTGCTACAGGTATCATCCTCTTCTGGGGTATCAAGAAGATTGCTGGTCTCCGTGTTGATAAGCGAATCGAGGAAGAAGGTCTGGATATCTACGAGCATGGTGAGAGCTGCTACAACTAATTATTAGTACCTTTGAATAAGGTACGCTGCATCTCAACAATAAAAATAAATCACGATTTATTTTGTATTGTATTCGATTTGCAGTACCTTTGCAGCCAAAACTTGTAAAAGACAAATGTATCACATAAAAAGAGAGAATATGAAGCATTTAGATATGAAGAAGATGGGTGCGTTGGCACTCGGTTTGATGGCATTTGCTCCTGCTGCTATGGCACAGGACAAGGTGGAAACATCTATGGGGGCTGATATCGTGAGCCAGTACTACTGGCGTGGTCAGGATTTGGGAGCCGTTTCCCTGCAGCCTACATTGGGCATCGGATACAAAGGCCTCTCCCTCACAGCCTGGGGAAGCGTAGGACTTTCTCAGCCTGAGGATACCAAGGAGTTCGATCTTACCTTGGCATACGAGACGGGTGGTTTCCATATCGGTGTAACTGATTACTGGTTCAATTCTCCTAATGAGAAGTATTTTGCTTATTCTGCCCATGAGACTTCTCATGTATTCGAGGCGAATGTAGGTTATGATTTCGGTCCGCTTGCCTTGAACTGGTACACCAACTTTGCAGGCAATGATGGAGTAAATAAGGATGGTGACCGTGCCTATTCTTCATACGTTGAGGCTACAGCTCCATTCAAGTTAGGTGGCTGTGATTGGGAGGCAAGTGTAGGTGCTGTTCCGTTTGCTACATCCTTCTATGGTGATGCCAATGGTTTCGCTGTTACTCATGTAGGTGTGAAAGCAACCAAGGATTTGAAGATTACAGATTCTTTCTCTGTTCCGGTCTTCGCTCAGGTGGCTGCTAACCCTAGTACCGAGAAAGCCTACCTGGTAGTAGGTTTCACCTTGCAACCATAATATATAGTTTTTTGGTTTTATAAATGATAAATGCCGATAATTCTGGAATTTGGAACTATCGGCATTTTTTCTATTTTACAAATCTTGCGTTCTGCAGGAATTTCTGTGGAGTCATACCATATCTCTTAGTGAACAAGCGGTATAGCGATGTAGAGGATATGAACGAGCAGTCTTTCAGCAATTCTTCTACATTCTTGTATTTGCCGGTGAGAAGAAGTTCTGCCACATACTCGATTCTCAGGTCGTTGATGTATTCGCTGAATGTCTTGCCCGTGAACTGACGGAACAGACCTGCGAACTTGTTGGCTGGAATGTTGAATTCGTTCATCAATGTCTTGCGGGAGAAGGTATTGTCTAAGAAGAATTTCTCTCCGATAATCTTGCTCCTAATCTCTTCAAACAGCCGTTTGTCCATGTCCTCTTCTTCTGTATGTTGTGTCATGGTAGAGGATAGGGTGTTGAGGTTCTGTCGTTCCAGTTCCTCCTTGTATTTCATGGCTTCCTTCACGTTTGTCACCAGTGTGATGTTCTTTTTCTTGATGGTGTGGTAGTTGTAGCCCAGTATTCCTCCGACAATGATTAAAGCCACACCGAAACCGATGGTGATGATGAGTGCCCAGCGCTGGTTGGCGATTTGCGCCTCTTTATCCTTTACGTCATATATGAAAGCCAACTCTTGCGAGGAACTTTGCAATTCCCTGATGCGCAGACTGTCTCTCAATACGGACAACCGCTCGAAATAGTTTGCTGCCTTGTCGTACAGTCTCAGTCCTCTGTAGGCCATGCCGTAGAATTTGAGTGTGGATGACATGTAGAGATTGACGGTGTCCTTCCTGTCTTGCATTTCTTGTTCACGTTGTTTGCACAACTCCAAGACCTCGTGGTATTTGTGCTGGCCAAGTAGATAGGGTACTATCAGATAGGCGTATCGGCGGTTGATGCTTCCCGTCTTGTTGAACTCGTGATAAGCTTCTGCGGCTTCCTTGGTCATTCCCAGTTTTGAGCATACCACGGCACGGTGAGCAAGCCATTTGCATCTTTCCTGTTCATAGAGTCCTTCCATGTCAGTCTCGCCAGGATTTTTTGCATCTAGGTATTTCTCCAGTTTGTTCAATATCTTGAATGCCTCCTTGTGTTTCTTATCACGCTCATAGCAGATAAGTAGGTCGTTGTAATCTGCCCGCAGATTGTCGTACTTGTGGTCGTAATGCGACTTTTCCATTATCCTAAGGGCTTGCAACATGTAGGCGTATCCTCGTTCCTTCGAATCTTGCTCATGCAGGCTCTTGCCCAGATAAAACAAGGCAATAGACTCCATGCCCATGTCATTGGCAAGTTTCGCTTCGTGAATTAATTGTCTAATGGTTTTTGATTTCTCTTCTTCGTCGTATAGTCCGTCGTAGCAAGAAATCAGACGATGCAGTAGTTTCATCTTCTTGGTGGCATCTTGCTTGACGGCTCTTGCTGAGAGGGCGCTCTTGTAGAAGCGGGTGGCCATGATGAATCGTCCCGTATTATAATATAGGTCGCCTTCCGTCATGTCCAGTTCATAGGAAACTTGTTTGCCTTGCTTGCGCAACTCTGCCATAATCCGCTCTGCCAGTGGGGTGTCGGAAAACGTATATTCATATACTTTATCCTCGGTCACCATACTATCGGGCAATACGGTCCCCGTGGCGAACAGAGCGATTGTCCACCATCCCAAAATGAAAACTAGTAGCCATTTTGTCTTTTTTATGTGTAAAAGTCTATCCATCATTATTTATTTCTTAAAAGTAATGCAAAGTTACGGATTTTATCCGAAATAGGGTGAAATAAGTGCTGATTTTGTGCTATTTGGTTATTTTTGGGCAAAATAATGAAGTTTTGGGAACGAAACGAATAATTGGGAGCGAACTGTGAACAAGTGAAAACTCAATTTCGATGCCGTTTCGTGGATTTGTCTTAAATTTGCAAAACAAAAGATTTTCATACATTATATTACTAATCATTTAAATTTGTCAATTATGGATTTTACAAAGAAAAATTGTAGAGCCATGATGCTCTTTTGGGTTGTAATGCTGAATGTTGGCAGCATGGCATCTTTGCTTGCAGTAGTCGTGGGGTGCGATCATCATGTGGGCACGAACACATCCGCCTATATGGGGCATAAATATGTGGACTTGCAGCTTCCATCCGGTACGAAGTGGGCTACAGCCAATCTGGGAGGCGAAGAAGACGAACTGGCTTCAGAATTCTATTCGTGGGGTGAGTTGGAAGTTAAGCGTTCTTACTCAAAGAACAACTATCAGTGGATGTCTGGCTATCCGGAAGAATATGGCGTTCTTCAAGACAAGCACGACGTGGCTCATGTGAGATGGGAAGGAAAATGGCGCCTACCTACCAAGGAGGAGATGGAAGAGCTGGAGGACACCATCCATAACACCACTTGGGTGTTCTCACCGTTGAATGGGCATGTCAGTTGGCTCGTCAAGAGCAAGAGAAACGGTCAGACTATCCGTCTCATGGCTTTGGGCTACATGAAAGAAGGCAAATTAGAACAAGATTCCATCGGCTTCTACCTCGGAGCCTCTGTTGGTACAAGTATGGAGAATACCTTTGTCTGTATGGGTTTCAACAACGATACTATCAATATGGGAGATGCTGGGCGGTATTTCGGCTATACTGTGCGCCCAGTATTCAAGTAGCATCTCTCTGTTTTTAGACCAAAATACTACTTTATTTTATTAACAATAAAAATTATCGATTATGAATTTTACAATGATGAAATTTAGAGCCATGATGCTCTGTTTGTTGGTTATGTTGTTTGCTGGTAGTCTGATTAGTTGCAGTAGTGATGATGACGATTCTCCTAAAAGAGAAACTCCTACGGAGGATACCGAGGTGCCAACTTCAGGAACAGCCATGTTTTACTTTACGCCGTCTGAAGGTGATCTGCTCTTATGTGATGTAACCGTTGAGTATACCGATGCTTCAGGTAAGCTCCAAACAGAAACTATTACTGGAGAGTGGAAAAAGCAGATAAAATTTGCTAGTTTGCCAGCTAATGGAACAATAGCAATAAAGCGTTCTTTGAAGGCAAATGTAGAGTTGGCAAAAGATCATTACAAGTTCGGGTATACTGAACAAAGCGTTTTTTATGCAAATTATGCAAGTGGTGCTAAACCTGCAGGCCATAATCATGGTAGTAGTGCAAATATTTCGATAGGCAAGGATAAGGTAGAGCACTATGTCGTAGATAGGCATCCTGTTATAATCTCTTATTCTTATACTATTGATAAAAAGAAAGATTCCGATGGAAGTTTTGTGACTTTTGGTAAGTAGATAACAAAGTCATTCATCGCGAAATGTATGGAGTAAGAAAATGCTTAAGAATAAGATCTCTCTCTTGATACGTAGGTATCAGGTTTATCTCGAAAGGGGTAAACCGATACCTGCCAACACGAAAGCAGTCACAAGATGCAAGCATTGTGGCACGGAGTATCGTGGCAATTATTGCCCAAGATGCGGACAGTTTCATACGGCGGGAATATTCGGAAAATGGAGAATGGTGAAGACTTTCCGTGAGGCCTCTCCCATCATGTCGAATGCCTATATGCGCACCATCTTTGAGTTGCTTTTTCGCCCAGGGTATATGATTCGTGATTATTTCCGTGGGCATCAAGTCAGCTATTTGGGACCATTGACAACCTTGTTGGTTTCATTTTCCTTATTGACTTTGGTCACGCATACCTATGAAGAATTGACCAATACCGTGGAACCTGAAAAGAAAGAAGTTGTTTCCAAAAAGGATTCTTCTGGTAAGGAAGAAAAATATATATATCAGAAATGGGGAGTAACCATCACTAGCAAGGATGATGGGCGAATGGATAATGGAAAGATGGCTGCTCTGTGGCGAGTTTTGAGAGGAAAACTGGAGAGTGATACGACACTCTTTCTTTTTGCCATTTTCCCTATGTATGGTCTTGCTGCTCGACGTGCCTTTCGTAAAGTGAATTTCGGTTCATATCCTCTGAGGGCAGGTGCTCATTACATGGCTCTTGTCTATCTTTATACGCTTTTTGCGTTGTTGCCGTTGCCCGTGTGGACTATGGTGTACTATCTGGTTTGGACTTATCGTGGCATTTACGGAATGACATGGTTGCGTACCATTCGATATATGGCATTCACAGCCTGTTGGGTGGTGCTTTATTTGTTCCTGTTGTTGGTTGCGTTGGCGCTATTGGGGATAGGAATAGTCTATCTTATCAATTTCTTGTTTTTTACGTAATTATCTTTTTGAAATTCTAAAATCAATTGTAACATGAAGAAAAAACTTTTATTATTCGGAGGCTTGTTGGCTATAGGCTTGTCTTTTTTCGCATCGTGCAGTGATAAGGAGGATGAATCTTTGGCTCCTTCGTCCGTAGATGCCAAACCTTGGACATTGGATGAAAACATGAATACCCAGATAAAGCCTGGTGACAACTTTGCCCTGTATTGTTGGGGCAAATGGTATGAGAAGACCCCTCTGATTTCTGGAGAAAATTATGTTGGACTGTTGTATTCTGAGGCTGAGGCTGCTGTTGAGCAAAGAATGAAGTTTGAAATCCCACAACACCAAATGCTGAGAGATGATTTCGAACGGTTGGGAGAGGATGCAGATGCTATCAATCAGTTGAAGCAAAAGATACAGTCATTGGAAAGTATGAATACTCAGGAAGAGAAGGCGTTTGCTTTGGGTGAGAGCTTGAAGGCTGGGAATACGCCTTTTTTGAAAGGGGTGCTAACTGTCTTGGATGGAGAATTCTTGTATACTATAGAATCACAAAATCAACTGTCAGACCTCTTGTCGAAATTTGCCGATGATGATACCAAATTGGCGAGTTGGCTGGAATGGGCGTTGATACAGTTGGGAGTGGATAAAGAGATGGCTCCTATGCGTGTTGAGGAAGCACTCTCTTTGCAGCCTTCTAAAGAACAGGAAGATGCTAATAGCAGGATGAGGAGACTCTGTAGTCCTGAATATCATGAGAATTTAATTTCGGTAAAACAACTTCTTACGAGAGCTGCTGGTGATGAAGAACAAATTATTTATGCTCTCTTGGAAGGATTGGGGGTTGAACCGGATAAATTGAATGTGGATAGAGCTACCAGTTATTTCTTTGATGACATTTTACTATCTGATAGTGAAGGCAGTAAGGTGGTTAGTCTCTTGGAATGCTGTTTGGCGGTCGACTTGGCTTTGGCTTCACGAACAGCTTGCCAGAAACTTTTGGGCAAGACTGATGAGACTGTGTTGAAAGGCTTGATTGACGATAAACTGAGTTATCCGACAGCCAAGACTTTTTGTGATACGTACTTGAAGGATTCATATCGGCAGAAAATACTAGACTTGATGGAAAATCTCCGTCGTACATTCAGAGGAAGAATTGAAAAACTTGACTGGATGAGCCAGACAACCAAGAACAGTGCTTTGGAAAAGTTAAAAAAAATGACATTCCTGGTAGGCAAATCCGATTCTTGGCATGAAGAAGGAATTCCACAGTTGGCAGGCAAGTCCTTGTATGAAGATATGGCTTTGGTAAGAAAAAGCCAAAATGATTTAAGACATGTTTTACTCAGCAAATTGCCTAAAGACGAGATCGGTAATTTTTGTTATTTGGATGGTTTTTCTGTTTCAGCAGTCAATGCTTTTTACTATCCGTATTGCAATTCTGTTTTTGTCCTGCCAAATATTATTTTGCCTCCATTCTATGATGAGAGTCAATCCGATGCAATGCTTTATGCCTTGGTTGCGGTATTTGGGCATGAGATAACCCATGGCTTCGATGACGAGGGGGCTCTGTTTGATGCTGTAGGTCGCTTTAAAAATTGGTGGACAGTATCAGACCAGATGGCCTTCAAGGAAAAAACAGATCTGTTGGTTGATTGTTATAATCATCTTCCTCTCTTTGTTGATTCTGATGGGTATCATGTAAATGGTGAGCAAACGCTGGGAGAAAACATTGCCGATCTCGGTGGGTTGGAAATGTCTTTACAGGTATACGAGGAGAAACTGAAGGAACAAGGGTTTTATGGTGAGGAGTTAGTAAAGCAAGAGAAGAGGTTCTTCCAGGCTTATGCTAATATTTGGAGAGCTAAATTGTCGGATGATTATCTGATGAATATGTATGGAGGTGACGTTCATGCACCTAGTTTCGCTCGTGTCAATGGTTGTACCATGAACTGTGATCGTTGGTATGAGTTGTTTGACGTGAAGTGGGGCGACATGAATTATCTGAAGCCTGAGAAACGAGCGAGAATTTGGTAAATTATCAGAATTCTTTGTCCCACGGATTTCACGGATTCCACAGATGCATTTTGGGTGCGGTGCTGTTTTTTGAAGTATATGGGAGAAACAATAGAAAAGGGTCTATATGCCACGATGATCGGGTGGCGTATAGACCCTTCTTTTGTTATCTTATACTTCCTTCCAGTCAACCAGTCCCTTTCCCTTATCATCCAGTTCTATGGCAAGGGCAATTACTTTTCGCTTATCAGCCTGGAATGGCTCGGCATACTGCTTGGCTTTTATCTGCTCCGTGGCAGCATCCACGCCACCGTTGTTGCTCAGCTTCAACTCCAGCACATAGATGAAGTTGGTGACTTCCACCACCATATCAATCCTGCCCGTAGCAATCATCTTCTCTACTTCCACCCGGCAACCGATGGCATTGAAGATTGTGCTCAATATCAGACGATAGCGCTCCTCCATATCCATGCTGGCAAGTTTCTTGTTGCTGTAGGGAACGTCCGCAATGAGCGCCTTCAGGCATTTCATGGCTTCGGGAAGATTGCCTACGCTGAGGTGAGCATTCAGAAATGCCTGGGTAGATTGAAGGTCATTGTTCTTGCGCATGGTCAACGTTGGCAACACGATTTCATTCAAGGCTTGCCTTACCTCGAAGTTAGGAATGCCAAGAAGATAAGTTCCGTTTATGTAACCCTTAATCGTAAGATAGCCCGACTGATAGAGAAACAATTCAGCTCCACCACCTGTCACATCCGATGTCTCTATGGTTTGACGGAGGATGGCGCAACTATCAAAATTACCCAATTTGATTTCCATGTCATCCACAAACTTAGGCAGCAGCGAGGTTGCACCCGATGAAGCCCAGTAGTTCTTCAAATCAGAATCTGCCAAGGCATTGATGAGACTGAACGGATTGAAGACATCCACCATATTGCGGCGACTGAAATGATAGCCGTCATAATATGCCGTCAGATTGGCAACTGCTTCGTCGTAAGTCCAGTCTTCGTATTCTGCCAATTTACTGATTTCCGGCTTGAAATCACGTAAAACTTCTTCCTTCGTAATACCGCAGATAGCAGCGTATTCCGGCTCAAAGCTGATGTTGCTCAAATTGTTGAGCACTGAGAAAAGAGAAATCTGCGTAAACTTGGTGATACCGGTGATGAAGACAAATTTTTCGTATTTATCCTGTGCTTTCAAGACTGCAAATACTTCTCTATAGATATCGGTACATGCTTCATGCTGCGGAGTTTTCCACGAATGCTGCAAAGGGGAGTCGTATTCATCGATGAGAATGGCAACTTGCTGTCCGGTTTGGTTGAAAGCTGACTCAATGATGTTCTTGAATCTTACGGCTAGAGAACTGTCTGGGCGTACAGTAATTCCGTACACCGTTTCAAGGGTATGAAAAACATCGTCCAGATAGCTTCGTACACTTTCCGGCTCAGCACCAGCTTGACTCATATCCAGTCTGATGACAGGGCGCTTCACCCATTCCGTCTCCAGCTGCATGATCTTCAATCCCTCAAAGAGTTCCTTCTTTCCCAGGAAGTAGGATTCGAGCGTATCGACAAGAACGGATTTACCGAAGCGGCGAGGGCGGCTCAGGTAATTATACTTCTTTCCTCTGTTGGCAAGTTGCCAGATAATATCTGTCTTGTCAACATACAGACATCCTTGCACTCTGATTTCTTCAAAAGACTGGATGCCTACAGGCAATCTTCTATCGTTTGTCTCTACCATAATTCCTTATCTGTCTTTTAAATGAACTTTTGCGCAAAGTTACGACTTTATTTTTAAACCCGCAAGCTTTTCCCGGAATTTCTTTGTTTTTCCTTAGGGGGTGTTCTAAAGAAGCTATTAGACAGGGAAAATATCTCTGAGAAATAATAAAATATCTCTGAGAAATAATAAAATATCTCTGAGAGATAAAACTATATCTCCGTGAGATAAAATAATAGCGTATTGAAAAAACTTGATTCTTTGGGAAATGAGGAAAATCAAAAAAATAAGACACGAAAACTGAAGGAACTGAAGGCAAAGTTTTTTGGAGTGTTAAAATATGGTTAAAAAGTAAGAAGAATGGACAAAGTTGTTGGCTGAAGGACTGAAGGCACTTTTTCAAAATAATAATTTCATGTCAAAAACTGCATTTTAACACTTGGTATAAATATCGGTTATTATTCTAATAATCAGATAATTACCTCTCTTTTACTCTACGCTGCATATAAAAATGAATTTTTAATTTCAGATTTCAGTTTTTTTTTGTGACCCTTCCTTCACAACCTTCAGTTTTTCAGAGGGTATCCTTTACTCGTAATTCTTTACAAATTCTAAAATCCTAAATCTGCGTTATCTGTGAAAACTGTGGGACGATTAATGAAACGAAAAAGAGGATGTGCCATGGACTCATGACACATCCTCTCTCTATATATAAAAGGTGTATTATAAGTTGTTCAGCAAGTCTGCCTTGCCATCGTTGATCAGCTTAATCACTAATTCTCCAAACAGCGTGTTCTGCCATGCAAACCAAGGACGGGTAAACTTTGATGCATCATCCTTGTGGAATGACTCGTGGATGAAGCCCATGCCTGCATCCGTGTTCAGCAGCATCTTCATGCAGAAACGAATCTCGTCATCGCTCTGGGCAGTGAAACACTTCATCATGATAGACATAGGCCATGGCATGTCGTATCCGATGTGAGGACCACCGATACCCTCGCCAGCCTTGCCACGGAAGAAACAAGGATTGTCCTCGCTCCATACAAAACGGCGGGTGTTCTGATAGATAGGGTCGTTCATCGGAACATCGCCCATATAGCCCATACCCAGGAGAGATGGCACGTTGGAATCGTCCATCAGAAGCTGGTTGCCGAAACCATCTACCTCGTAGGCGTAAATCTTGCCGTACTTAGGATGGTTGTAGATGGCATACTTCTGCAAGGCTCCCTGCACCTCATCGGCAAGACTGCTGCAATCCTTGGCAATCTTCAGAGCCGCATCCTTCTTTGCCGCATCCTTCTCAGCCACATGCTTCAGAATCTCGGCAGCCTTGTTCATAGATGATACTGCCATGAAATTGGAAGGAATGAGGAATGGAAGAATCGTGGCATCATCTGATGGACGGAACATAGAAGCAATCAGACCTACTGGTTTCACCGGAGCACCGAAACCGTCCCAGCCGATGGTATCGAAGGCACGGTCGGAAACACGGGTAAAGTGATATGCCTTGGCGGTTACCTTGCGCTGCTGCTCATGGAAAGTCTTCAGGATATTCTCCACAGCCTTCATCCATACATCGCCGAAGATGGAGTCATCGCCTGTCACCTTCCAGTACTCGTAAGCCAGGCGGATAGGGTAGCAGAAGGAGTCAATCTCATACTTGCGCTCGAATACATCCGGCTGCATCTTGGTGCGGTCTTTCACCCATCCGGCACCCGTAGGACCATCGTTGAAGGCATTGGCATAGCGGTCGATGTTGATGCACTTCAGCTGGCGCAGAATTACGCCCCTCAGCATCTTCTTCAGCTTCTCGTCCTTGTTGGCAAGGGCTACGTAAGGCCAAACTTGCGCACCTGAGTCGCGGAGCCACATGGCTGGGATATCGCCTGTATATACAAATGTATCATCGTCACCATTTTCGAGCACACGGTAGTGAACGGTACTCTCCAGAGTGTTAGGATAGCAGTTGGCAAACATCCAAGCCAATTTTGGGTTCTTCTTCAGGAGTTTCTGCACTTCCTTGATCTTCTTCTCCACGGCAGTGGAGGTGAAGAGGCGGTCCTCTACAGGCGGACGCTTAGATTCGTACTTGCCATCCACCGGTGTCACCACCTTGGTATAGCGTGCGTGGACATCCACCTTGGCGTTCTCCTGAGCCATCGCTGTCATGGAGGCAAGAAGAGCCATTGCTAAAATAGTCTTTCTCATTTTCTTATCTTTTGTTAGTTAGTTCATATTATGGTCGGTCGGCAGGACGTGTTCCCCACTTGGATGGCTGGCTGCCCATCTGGAGTTCCAGGGTGCCGCCCTTCATGATGTCGTTATACATGATGTACGACTTGGTGTATGGCTTGCCGTTGAGCTTGGCATGCTGGATATACATGTTCTCCTTGCTGTTGTCCTTGCAGATGATGCTGAAGGTCTTGCTCTTGCCTACGTTCAGCGATGCCTTGTTGAAGATAGGACTGCCGATGATATACTTGCCGCCGGCTGGCTCTACCTGATAGAGACCTACGGAAGAAAGAATGTACCATGCCGACATCTGACCTACGTCTTCATTGCCGCTCAATCCGTCGAAATCGTCCTTATACATCTCGTCCATGGTCTGGCGCAGCAGGCGGGCTCCCTTCCAAGGCTGACCTACATAGTTGTACATGTAGAGCACCTGATGGCTAGGCTCGTTGCCGTGAGCATACTGACCGATGAGACCTGAGATATCAGGAGATGCATTATCGCCCATATTTCCGGTGACGATGAAGAGCGAATCGAGCTTGGTTACAAACTTCTGCTCGTTGCCGAAGAGCTTTATGAGTCCGTGAACATCATGTGGCACCAGCCAGGTATATTGCCATGCATTTCCTTCGGTGTAGTCATCGTCACGATGCTCGGCAGCGAATGGGTTGAATGGAGTACGGAACTTGCCGTCGGAACCGATGCCGCGCATGAATCCGGTTTCCTTGTCGAAGTATTTGCTGTAAGATTTAGATCTCTTCTCGAAATATTTGGCATCTTCCTTCTTGCCTAACATGCGAGCCACCTTTGCCACGCAGGCATCAGCCAGGGCATATTCCAGACCCTTTGCCACGGTTTCCTTGGTCTTTTCCTTGTCGTAAGGCAGATAACCGTATTTCTTGAGCAGACCCAGGCCGCGGTCTTCGCGCAGAGCCGATTGCTTCAGTGCCTCGTAAGCGCCTTCCTTATCCTTTACATAACCCTTCAGAACCATGTCGGCAAGCACTGGAATGCCTGGGTTGCCCACCATACAGTTGGTTTCGTTACCCATGAGATGCCATACCGGCAACTGGCCCTGCTGGCGATAGATGTTGATGAAGGTGCTTGCCATATCAGGCAGCATATCGGTGTGAATCATCGTCATCAGCGGATGAGCCGCACGATAGGTATCCCAGAGCGAGAGGGTGGTGTAGTTGGTAAAGTTGCCATCGTGCACCTTGCCGTCGGCACCACGATACTGTCCGTTGACATCTGAGAACACGGATGGAGCGGTCATGCTGTGATACATCGCTGTGTAGAAGATGCGGCGGGATACGGAGTCGTTGGTCTCGATGTTCACCTTAGCCAATTCCTTGTTCCATGCTTCGTCAGCGTCTGCCACCACCTGTCGGAAATCCCAGCCTGGAATCTCCTTCTGCAAATTCAGTTGGGCGTTCTCTGCACTGACCGCTGACATACCCGTCTTTACCAACAAAGGTTTGGTAACATCTGCTGCAGTAATCAACCATCTTCCGGTTCCCAATGGCTTCACGGTGACAGGCTGTGAGAATTCTGCGAAGAAGAATGCCTTCTGGTCGTTTGCCCAACCCTTGGAGAAGCGATGACCTGCCATAGTGGTAGATGTAATCTTGTCTACGTTGTAATCCTTTGCCGCATCCCATCCGATGCCCTGCTTCAGGTCGAGCACCAACTGTGCCTGCTGTGCATCTGCACCGAAGGTATAGCGCTGGAATCCGGCACGCTGGGTGGCAGTGAGCTCTACCCATACGTTAGGCTGCTGCAGTTTTACGGCATAATAGCCCGGGCGCACATTCTCGTTGGCATGACTGAAGAGGATTTCCTTCTGGTTGGCATCGGTTACTGGCAGGAATGCCACGTCGCCCAGGTCACCGATACCGGTACCGCTGAGGTGTTGATGACCGAAACCGATGAGTACGGAGTCAGAGTGATGATAACCGGAACACCAGTCCCAGCCACGTGATGGCTCAGTAGGGCCCAGCTGCACATATCCGAACGGAACGTTAGCTCCGAGGAATACGTGACCGTGACCACCCGTTCCGATTCTAGGGTTGACAAACTGTGTGAGATTGCTTGATTTTGCCTGTTGAGCAAAGGATGCCTGTGTGAAGCTACCTGCTATCACGCAAGTCATCATGAATAGGTTTATAAGTTTCTTTCTCATATTGTTATAGTAACTTCTACGGAATAATTGAATAAATTAGGTTATTTGTAATAAAACTAATAATACTGCAAAGATACGAAAAAAATGGGAAAAACGGCACAATCCTATATATTTTTTAACTAAACTTTCATCGTATTGATGTGGATTGCAGTATGGTGTTTGTCCATACGCCCTGCCCTTTCAGAGCGTAGGGATTTCTGTGGAATTAATGCTTTTATCTTATTTTTCTCTCTTTGTGTTATTCTGTAATGATTGATGTGATTTATGCTTTCAAAATGAAAGATTAAATGGATAGTTATGTGTAAAAATGTAATTATACCTCTTTTCTTAAGACAAAAGGTAACGAAAATCTTTTGTATATTGTCAAAAAGTAGTAATTTTGCACCCGAAACATAGCAAAATGATATTGAAAGCGAGTTTCTGATAAGAATTAGAGTTATAAATAACCGTAAAAGAAAGGAAAAGGTATTATGTGTGGAATCGTATCTATCTTCAATATTCAGGAGCAAACTCCTGAATTGCGACAGCAAGCGCTTCGTATGAGCCAGAAGATCCGTCATCGCGGACCAGACTGGAGCGGCATCTATTGTGGTGGTTCTGCTATCCTGGCACATGAGCGTCTGAGCATCGTTGACCCGGAAAGTGGTCGCCAACCTTTGTTTGCACCAGATAAGAAACAGGTGCTTGCCGTAAACGGTGAGATTTATAATCATCAGAATATCCGTGCCCGTTTTGCTGGCAAATACCAGTATCAGACCGGTTCCGATTGCGAGGTGATTCTTTCTCTCTATCGTGAGATGCGAGCAGATTCCGACTTTGATTCCTTAATATATAAAGGTGAGGATGCGCTCCACGCCCGTATCTCCAAGATGCTTGAAGAGCTGAACGGTATCTTTGCCTTCGCACTTTATGATGCCGAACGTGATGAATTTCTCATCGCCCGCGACCCTATCGGCGTGATTCCTCTTTATATTGGTTATGATAAGGATGGAAAAGTGCTGGTGGCAAGCGAGTTGAAGGCTCTGGAAGGTCAGTGCGACCACTACGAGCCATTCCTCCCAGGTCATTATTATTATAGCAAGAACCCTGGCATGAAGCGATACTATACACGCGATTGGTTTGAGTATGCTGCCATGCAGAAAAAATATCAGATTGATGATGACAAGAAGGCTGAAGAACAGCTGAAGGATGCTGAACCTCAGGAGAAAGTGGCAGTGAAAGAGATTCATGATGCTTTGGAGGCTTCTGTCAAACGTCAGTTGATGAGTGATGTTCCTTATGGTATTCTTCTCAGTGGTGGTCTTGATTCTTCTGTCATTTCAGCCGTAGCCGAGAAATATTCTTCTACCCGTGTGGAAAATGGGGGAGAGACCAAGGCTTATTGGCCACGTCTGCACTCCTTCGCTGTTGGTTTGAAGGGTGCGCCTGATCTGGCAAAGGCACGTTTGGTTGCCGAACACATCGGAACTGTGCATCACGAAATCAACTATACCATTCAGGAAGGTCTGGATGCTATCCGTGATGTCATTTATTTTATCGAGACCTACGATGTGACCACCGTCCGTGCATCTACCCCGATGTATCTTTTAGCGAGAGTCATCCGAAGCATGGGTATTAAGATGGTGCTTTCCGGTGAGGGAGCCGACGAGGTATTCGGAGGTTATCTCTACTTCCACAAGGCACCGGATGCCAAGGCATTCCATGAGGAAACCGTACGAAAGTTGGGTAAACTCTATCTCTACGATTGTTTGAGAGCCAACAAGAGTTTGGCTGCATGGGGCATCGAGGGCCGTGTGCCTTTCCTCGACAAGGAGTTCCTGGATGTAGCGATGGGTATGAACCCGGTTTTGAAGATGTGTCCGGATAAGACCATCGAGAAGAAGGTGGTTCGTGAGGCATTTGCCGATTTGCTTCCAGAAGAAGTGGCATGGCGACAGAAGGAGCAGTTCTCCGATGGTGTGGGCTATTCATGGATTGATACCCTGAAGCAGATTACCGCATCTGCCGTCAGCGATGAGCAGATGGCGCATGCTGCTGAGCGATTCCCTATCAACCCTCCACAGAATAAGGAGGAGTATTATTATCGTTCTATCTTCGCCGAGCATTTCCCAAGCGACAGCGCTGCCAGGAGTGTGCCTAGCGTTCCTAGCGTAGCATGTTCTACAGCCGAAGCCCTTGCCTGGGATGCCTCTTTCAAGAACCAGAACGACCCTAGCGGCAGAGCCGTGGCGGGAGTTCATGAACAGGCGTATAAATAAGTGAAGAGTGGAGAGTGAAGAATCACTTTGCACATCATATTTAAGTAATAAAAATAGTTAGAAATAACCGATATAAAACGAACAAGAAATGGAAAAAGGATTGTACAGTTCAGCCTATGAGCACGATGCGTGTGGCGTAGGTATGGTGGTGAATATCCACGGTAACAAGAGTCATGAGCTGGTCGATAACGCCTTGAAGGTACTCGAGAACATGCGTCATCGTGGTGCAGAGGGTGCCGATAACAAGACGGGTGATGGTGCCGGTATCATGCTCCAGATTCCACATGAGTTTATTCTTCTTCAGGGTATCCCAGTGCCAGAAAAAGGTAAATATGGTACGGGTCTCGTCTTCTTGCCTAAGGATGAGAAGAAACAGCAGGATATTCTCTCTATCATGATTGAGGAAATTGAACGCGAGGGATTGCAGCTGATGCATCTCCGCAATGTGCCTACTAACCCTGATTGTTTGGGTGAGGCTGCTTTGAGCAACGAACCAGCTATCAAACAGGTGTTTATCACAGGTGTTACAGATGATAAGGTGCCTGTCTTTGAGCGCACCCTCTATCTTATCCGTAAACGTATTGAGAAACGTGTCAGCGATCCTGATTTCTATATTTGTTCGTTGTCTAATTCGAACATCGTATATAAGGGTATGTTGAGCAGCCTCCAGTTGCGCCAATATTATCCTGACTTGACCAATAATTATTTCACAAGCGGTCTGGCTCTGGTTCACTCCCGCTTCTCTACCAACACCTTCCCAACATGGAGTCTGGCTCAGCCATTCCGTCTCCTTGCCCACAATGGTGAGATTAACACCATCCGTGGTAACCGTGCCTGGATGAAGGCTCGTGAGAGTGTGTTGAGCAGCGAGGCTTTGGGCGATATCCGTGAGATTTCTCCTATCGTCCAGCCTGATATGAGTGACTCTGCCAGCCTCGACAATGTATTTGAGTTCTTCGTGATGAGCGGTCTGTCATTGCCTCATGCCATGGCTGTGATGGTGCCTGAGAGTTTCAATGACAAGAACCCTATCTCTGAGGATCTGAAGGCATTCTATGAGTACCACTCTATCCTGATGGAGCCATGGGATGGTCCTGCTGCCTTGCTCTTCAGCGATGGCCGCTACGCCGGTGGTATGCTCGATAGAAATGGTCTGCGTCCTGCCCGCTACACCATCACCAAGAACGATATGATGGTAGTCGCATCTGAGGTAGGTGTGATGGATTTCGACCCAACAGAGATTGCCGAGAAGGGTCGTCTACAGCCTGGTAAGATCCTCTTGATTGATACCCAGGAAGGCAAAATCTATTATGATGGTGAAATCAAGGAGCGCCTGGCTGCCCAGCATCCATATCGCCAGTGGTTGAACACCAACCGTATTGAGCTGGAGAAACTTCGCAGTGGCCGTAAGGTGGAAAATGGTGTGGACAACCTCACTCGCAAGGAATTGGAATTCGGTTTTGGCGAGGAAGATATCGACGGTACTATCATCCCAATGGCTACCAAGGGTCAGGAACCTACTGCTTCTATGGGTAATGATACTCCGCTTGCTGTGCTTTCCGACCAGCCACAGATTTTCTTCAACTACTTCCGTCAGCAGTTTGCTCAGGTTACCAACCCTGCTATCGACTCTATCCGTGAGAACCTCGTGATGAGTCTTACCGAGTATATCGGCCGTGTAGGTTCCGGCATTCTGAATCCAGACGAGAGCAACTGCAAGATGGTTCGTCTGCCACATCCTATCCTGACCAATACTCAGTTGGATATCCTTCAAAATATCCGCTACAAGGGATTTAATACAGTAAAACTCCACATGCTCTTCGAAACCGCCAAGGGCGAAGAAGGACTGCATGAGGCTCTGGATGAGCTCTGCAAGCAGGCAGCACAGAGCGTGGATGATGGTTACAACTACATCATCTTGAGCGACCGTGGCGTGGATGAAACTCATGCCGCCATTCCATCTCTGCTCGCCGTGAGTGCCGTACATCATTATCTGATTGATGCCGGCAAGCGTGTGCAGACTGCCCTCATCGTTGAGAGCGGTGAGATTCGTGAGGTAATGCATGCAGCCCTTCTGTTGGGTTACGGTGCATCAGCCCTCTGTCCATACTTGACATACGCCATCCTCGACGACCTTGTAAAGAAGGGAAAGATTCAGGAGGATTACCATACAGCCGAGCAGAACTACATCAAGGCTGTGAAGAAGGGCTTGTTCAAGATTATGGCTAAGATGGGTATTTCTACCATCCGAAGCTATCGTGGAGCCAAGATCTTCGAGAGCATCGGTTTGAGCGAGAGCCTTCTGAAGAGCTACTTCGGAACAGAGGTGAGCACCATCGGCGGTATCGGACTCGAGACCATCGCCCGTGATGCCATCCGCCTGCACGACAAGGCATTCGAGACCAAGAAGCTCGAGTTCCTGCCAAGTATGGGACAGTTCCACTACCGCAAGGACGGTATCAAGCACGCTTGGAACCCAGAGACCATCGCCACCCTGCAGCTCGCAACCCGCAAGGGCGATTATGATCTCTTCAAGAAATATACACATCTCGTTGACGATAAGCAGGAGCCTATCTTCATCCGCGACTTCTTCAGCTTCCGCAAGAATCCTATCTCTATAGATAAGGTGGAGCCGGTAGAGGAAATCGTGAAGCACTTCGTTACCGGTGCGATGAGTTTCGGTGCCCTCTCCAAAGAGGCTCACGAGGCAATGGCACTCGCCATGAACGCCCTCGGTGCCCGAAGCAATACCGGTGAAGGTGGTGAGGATAACGAGCGATTCCATTCTACACAGGATGGCATCAGCCTCTCAAGCAAAACCAAGCAGGTGGCTTCCGGTCGATTCGGTGTGACTACAGAATATTTGGTAAATGCAGAGGAAATCCAGATCAAGGTGGCACAGGGTGCTAAACCGGGTGAGGGTGGTCAGTTGCCTGGCTTCAAGGTTAACGAGGTCATCGCCAAGACCCGTCACTCTATCCCTGGCATCAGCTTGATTTCTCCTCCACCTCATCACGATATCTACAGTATCGAGGATTTGGCTCAGCTCATCTTCGACCTCAAGAATGTAAACCCTAAGGCGGCTATCTCTGTGAAGTTGGTTGCTGAGAGTGGTGTGGGTACCATCGCTGCCGGTGTGGCTAAGGCAAAGGCCGACCTCATCGTTATCTCTGGTGCTGAGGGTGGTACAGGTGCCAGCCCTGCATCAAGTATGCGTTTCGCTGGTATCTCTCCTGAAATCGGACTTTCTGAAACCCAGCAGACTCTTGTGAAGAACGGTCTTCGCGGACAGGTTCGCCTGCAGGTGGATGGTCAGTTGAAGAGCGGTCGTGACATCATCCTGATGGCTTTGCTCGGTGCTGAGGAATTCAGTTTCGGTACTGCCGCCCTCATCGTATTGGGTTGTGTCATGATGCGTAAGTGTAACTTGAATACCTGTCCTATGGGTGTTGCCACACAGGATCCTAAGCTCCGTGCGCACTTCCGTGGCAGCTACAAGTATCTTATCAACTACTTCCGCTTCCTCGCTGAGGAGGTTCGTGAGTATCTGGCAGAGATGGGTTACACCTCATTGAACGATATCATCGGTCATACCGAGCTCATCATCCGCAAGAAGGATGAGGAGATTGTTCCTACCGAGGGTTCGGATGCCGTAGAGCCAGAGGTGGCCAAGAGCATCAAGGAGAAGGCCGACTTGCTCGATTTCTCTCGTCTCTTGCATCGTGAGACAGGTCATTGCTCGCTCTATCATACTACCGAGCAGATTCATGACCTCGACAATGTACTCGACCAGCAGTTGATTCGTGGTGCACAGCGTGCCATCGAGAACCAGGAAGAGGTGAACCTCGATTTTGCCATCAAGAATACAGATCGTGCTGCCGGTGTGATGCTGAGCGGTATGATTGCCGAGAAATATGGTGAGGCTGGTCTTCCAGACAAGACCGTGAACGTGAAGTTCAAGGGTTCTGCAGGTCAGAGTTTCGGTGCCTTCTTGGTTAAGGGAGTGGATTTCAAGCTCGAAGGTGAGACCAATGACTATTTCGCCAAGGGACTTTCAGGAGGTCGTGTTTCCATCCTTCCTCCTATCCGCAGCAACTTCTCTGCTGAGGATAACATCATCGCCGGTAACACCGGATTGTATGGTGCCACAAGTGGTGAGTTGTATATCAATGGTAAGGTAGGCGAGCGCTTCGGTGTTCGTAACTCCGGTGCCATCGCCGTGATTGAGGGTGCTGGCGACCACTGCTGCGAGTATATGACGGGCGGTAGAGTAGTAGTGCTCGGTGAAACTGGCCGTAACTTCGCCGCTGGTATGAGTGGTGGTGTTGCCTACGTATGGGATAAGAACCACAACTTCGATTACTTCTGTAACATGGATATGGTGGAGATCAACCTCGTGGAGGACAGCACCTATCGCAAGGAGTTGCATGAGCTGATCCGTCAGCATTATCTCTACACCGGCAGTAAGCTTGCCCGTACCATGCTCGATGACTGGAACCACTACGTAGAGGATTTCATCCAGGTAGTGCCAATCGAGTACAAGCGAGTTCTCCAGGAGGAGCAGGTAAAGAAGTTACAGCAGAAGATTGCGGATATGCAGCGTGATTACTAATTTTAACATTAGAAAAAAGATGGGAAATCCAAAAGCATTTTTGACTATACCTCGCAAGGAAGCAGGTTATAGACCAATTCACGATAGAATCCTCGACTTCAGCGAGGTAGAACAGACATTGAATAGCAACGATCGCCGACAGCAGGCTTCACGTTGCATGGATTGTGGTGTGCCTTTCTGCCACTGGGCTTGTCCGCTGGGCAACAAGGCACCGGAGTGGAATGATGCCCTCTACAAGGGCGACTGGGAGCAGGCTTACCGCCTCCTAAATTCCACCAACGACTTCCCTGAGTTCACAGGACGCATCTGTCCTGCACTCTGCGAGAAGGCGTGTGTATTGAATCTCATGGATCATGAGCCAACCACCAACCGTGAGGATGAGTGTGCCATCGTGGAGCACGCCTTCTCTGAGGATTATGTACATGTTGAGATTCCTGAGCGTAATGGCAAGACGGTGGCTGTCATCGGTGCCGGTCCTGCGGGATTGGTAGCTGCCAACCAGTTGAACCATAAGGGCTATAAGGTAACTGTATTCGAGGCACGTGAGAATGCCGGTGGTCTGTTGCGTTATGGTATTCCTAACTTCAAACTCAACAAGAGCATCATCGACCGCCGTCTTCGTCTTCTCGAAGAAGAGGGCATCGAATTCAAATACAATCAGCAGATTGATGTTACCAAGTTGCCAGAAGGCTTCGATGCCTACGTGGTATCTACCGGTACACCGACAGCCCGCGACCTGAAAATTCCTGGAAGAGAGTTGAAGGGTGTTTATTTCGCCCTCGAGCTGCTTTCTCAGCAGAACCGTATCCTCGCAGGTATGGAGTTCTCTAAGGACGAACTGGTTAACTGCAAGGGCAAGGATGTATTGGTAATCGGTGGTGGTGATACGGGTTCCGACTGTATCGGTACTGCTCATCGCCAGGGGTGCAAGAGCGTGACACAGATTGAGATCATGCCTAAGCCTGTAGAAGGCCCTGAGGATCCTAAGAATCCTTGGCCAAATTGGCCTCGCACTTTGAAGACCACCTCAAGTCACGAGGAAGGCTGTACTCGCCGCTGGAATATTAACTCTCTGGAGTTCCTCGGAAAGAATGGCAAGTTGACAGGCGTGAAGGTTCAGCCTATTGATTGGAAACCAAACCCTGAGGGTGGTCGTCCGTTGATGGTAGAGGCTGGTGAGCCGGAGATTATCAAGGCAGAGGCTGTATTCCTAGCAATGGGCTTTCTGAAGCCACAGCAGCCTGAATTTGCCGAGAATGTATTCGTGGCAGGCGATGCAGCAAGCGGTGCCTCTTTGGTAGTACGCGCCATGGCAAGCGGCAGAAAGATTGCTGCCCAGGTAGATAAATTCCTGAACAAATAAATCGGTTATTTTTAACTATAAGTGTAGGGAGGTTGACCTCAGTGATGAGGTTTTCCTCCCTTTTTCTTTCCTCCCTCTCCTTTGTCTTCTGTTCCGTCCCCCTTCTGCCCCCGTTCCAGGCGATTCCATCGCCTGTCCCATGAATAATAATCAATAAAAAAAGATCATTATTCGTGAATTCTCCCCATATTTCCCTTAATAATTTGGCATTCCCATATATAAAGTGTAAATTTGCACTCAAAAACTTCAGCTAATAATAATTAAACTAAGGAAATAACAGAAAATGAAAAAGAAATTATCAGCTGTTCTCTTGGCGTTGGCAGCCTCTATGCCAATGACTGCACAGAATCTTGTAAAGGGAAATTATGGTTATCTCTATTGTCATATGAGCGATAAGGGGGAGTGGACAGCCTACGCTATTTCCCGTGATGGTTACAACTATCAGGACATCAATGGCGGCAATCCTATCTTCAATCCAGAAGAGCACGCCTGCATTGAAGGCGGAACCCGTGATGCCTACATCACCCGTATGCATAATGGTAAAGGATACATCATGGTTACCACCGATATGTGCGTGCGCAAGAGTCACAAATGGGACAACTATGGTATCGATCTCCTGAAGAGTAAGGATTTGACGAACTGGACCAGCGTTACCTTCGATTTCCGCAAGGGCATGCAGAACTTCTGCGATGCCGCCACAGCTACATCTCCTTATAAGGATTGGAGCGCCATCAACCGTGTATGGCACCTCAGATCTTTTAAGACATTCACCAAACTCACCACTCCTAAGCTACTCTTCGACTGGGGCTATGCTACCATCGATGCCGATATCAATTTCCTGAAGAGCAATGGTCTCTACCACATGCTCATCAAGAAAGAGGGTGGAAAGAGAGGTATCTTCACCGCTACCAGCAAATATCTCAATCATGGTTGGAGCGCTCCTGTCGATGATGACTTTGTAAGTTTCGAGGGAAATAAACTGACAGAAGGAAGTTCTGCCTTCCAGCTTATCGGTGATGATACCTGGCGTGTGGCTTATATCCAGTACAGCGACCATCCTAAACATTATCGTATATGCAAGGCAGATAAGTATCTCCGCAATTTCTCCGATCCTGTAGATATCAAGGGAGTTACGGCTCCTCAGCATGGCAGTTTCATGAGAATTACCAAGAACGAGTACAAAATGCTCCAGAAATGGGATAAGGAGTTAAAAAATAAAGCAAAATAGGCGATTTTTTCAAAAAAATGTCGTATCTTTGCCACGTTATATCAATTGTATAGAAGTTCTGGGTGACTAGAGAAAGTAAAACTATATTATTTACGAAAAAGCGTTTCGGATTTATCGTGGCAGCTTTGTTGACTGCTTCCTGTGCCTTTGCACAGACGATAGAGCCTTCTGGTGATAAGGGAGATAAGAACATTCTCAATCATCTGGATGGTTCTATCTCTTTGGGAACCACTGGCGTGGGTGTAGATTTGGCAATGCCTATTGGTAAAATGGTGCAGGTGCGCACAGGTTTCAACTTCTTTCCGCATTATGAGCAAACCATGCACTTCGGGGTGCAGGTGGGTGATGATACCGATCCTACGGTACAGGATGAGAAGTTCAACAAACTCTCTCAGACCTTGAATGAGATGTTCGCATTTGAGGTAGATCGTAATGTGGATATGAAAGGTAAGCCTACGATGAAGAATTTCAAGCTGTTGGTGGATGTCTTTCCTTTCCGCAACAAGCATTGGCATGTAACCACCGGTTTCTATTGGGGACCATCTACAGTAGCCAAGGCTGAAAATGCAGCTTATGATGCTACCTCTTTGGTGAGTGTTGCTATCTATAATAATCTTTATAACCGTGTAAAGGAATCGTGGGAGAGTCAGATTAGCGATGATCCGAATGTGATTCCTATACCTTATATCTCTATCGGCGGTAATAAAATTTATGCTGATGAGTCTCTCTACAATAAGTTTATGGATTATGGTAGAATGGGTGTTCATGTCGGTGATTATCCTGATGGAACTCCTTACCGTATGGAGCCGGATGCCAACAATATGGTTTCCTGCAAGATTAAGGTGAACAATTTCCGTCCTTACTTAGGTTTCGGTTATGGTGGTAAGTTGTCGAATCGTAGCGACCGTAATTGGATTTCGTTTGATTGCGGTGCCATGTTCTGGGGTGGAACTCCCCGTATCATTACTCACGATGGGGTAGACCTGGCTAAAGATGTGAAGAATATCTCTGGAAAAGTGGGCGATTATGTAAGTCTTTTCAAAGCAGTAAAAGTTTATCCTGTCTTGGAGTTGCGTTTAACTCACCGTATCTTCTAACCGGAAAAAGAGTTTTTTATAAAGAAAAAGAAGATGTGTAATAAGTCTTAATAATAGTTGGCGCATAACAGCTGTCCACCGCATGCACATCAGCTGTTGTGCATGCGCATATCAGCTGTTATGCAAGCGCACGACAGCTGTTGTGCGACCGAGGATACTAACTGTTTCTAAAATATATCCTATCTTTTCCAACAAGATATCCTATATATTCCAACAAAAAGAGGGTGAATCATTAACTCATGATTCACCCTCTTTGTTTAATTGATAGATTAATCCCTTATTTTACCACATATTTCTTGTTCTTAAAAATGTCGATGCCTTCAGGAAGACCTTCTACTGATGTGGCGTTCTCACGAACTTTTATGCCATTTATCGTATAGATGTCGTTTGATATGTTTGCATCTGATTCAATGACAATTGGTGTGATACCAGTATTATAATCAACCAGTTTCAATTCGCTTGGAGTTGTAGCAGTTACTGGGAGGTAGGCTGTGTTGTGAGGAATGGCGATATAATAGTAATCGCGGTCACCATCATAAAATTCAACTGGTGACATGTATTTATTTGAGTTATTGAAAACTAATTCGCCACTTTCATTAATACCTAATACTCTCATAGTGTTGGCATTAAACTCGGTGTAGATGAGATGTTGGCTTAGCCAATCACCTAGGCAGAAAAAAACTCCTTCTAAGCGGTTTGTAGCTTTAATGCTATTGCTCGTGCTCACTAATGGTGTAATTAAGTTGTCTTTAGCTTTATCAGAACTGCACTCAATGAGCACTGGAGTTTTTCCAGGGATTTCGCCTGTAATCTCTTGATATGTAGCTTCTCCCTTTTCATTGTTGATGGATGATATAGTGAATGCTTTCATGCCGCTTGACTGAAGTTTGTATGGGAATCCAGTCAGATAGGTAGCATAGTATTTGCCATTATTTGCTTTCACTAGAGGGGTAACGCCAATATAGTTGCTTCCGGAATTATTAAGTGGTATAATTTTCCATTGACGGGTATCTTCACCTCTTGTTTTTACGTAACTGTTATCAGCACCTTCGTTACTTACATTTTCGTCGCTCAAATAAAGTCTTGTGCCTTTATCTGTTTCCCAGAATTTATAAGATGCTCCGTTATTATTGGTATCTATACGTACATAGTATTTAATATGTTGGTACATATCTATACCCTGTGAAATAATATTGTATTCCGAACCATTTACCTTTTTGATGTAAAATATTGAACCTGGATCAGATTCGATATCACTCCATTCCTTTCTGGTAGCGAGAGCTCCTGCATCAACTGTGGTGGTATGTGCATTGGCTCCACGACTATGACGGTCAGCAAGTGTCATGTATCTGCCAGTCTTTACATTTTGAATACGATAGAAACCATCGCCTTTTAACTGTGCATGCATAGTACCCACATGCATGCAAGCAAGGAGCAAAAAAGTGTAATCTTTTTCATTATGTCTGTTATAAATATAAAAATAACCGATTCTCATGCATTATCACAATAAATTAGATAAGTATGAAAACCGGTTATCTTTTATTAATATTGATGTGTTTTCTATTTCTTATATTTCAAATTACTTTGCAATACAAATTGTAACACGGTTCATTCCGTTCTCTGAGTATGGCTGAACGCGTGAACCGGCAGACTTCTTAATCATGCGGCTCTTGGCAACACCCTTAGCTGCAAGTGCATTGTAAACTGTCTGAGCACGGCGAGCTGCTACCTTGTCGTTGATTGCGTCAGAACCGGTACCCTTGTCAGCATAACCGGTAAGAGTAATCTTAGCATCTGGATTTTCCTTCATGTAGTTGACAATCTCAGTAATCTTTGATGCCTGTGACTGTGCAATAACAGAGTTACCGATGGTGAAGAAGATATCACGACGGAACTCTTCTGCAGCAACTTCCTTCTTGGTCTCTACTGGAGCTGGAACAATCTACTTCTCAATTACGCGCTCAATAATCTTTTCTACTGGCTTTGGAGCTGGAATGGTCTTGGTGGTGTGTGTCTTGCCCAAAGCAATCTTTGCACCTACCAATGCGTTGAAGTACCAGTCTGGGTTGCCAGCCTTCTTTGAGTTGTAATGGTCGCTCAATGTGTTAGCAGAAACCTCAAGACCCAAGCTTACGCGGTCGCTGACACGGAAATCAACATTAGCTCCAACACGGGCAGCAAGGCGAACTTTTGAATCAGTCCAAAGGTAAGCCAAGCCTGATTCTGCTTTAGCAATCTTGTTAGCATCATTAACTTTGTCACCATATGCGGAGTTGAGCATGCTGTTGTATGCTTTATTCATGTTGTCCTGTGCTGTTGTTGCTTCATTATTGTTCTAAGCGATGTTGGCACCAATACCACCAAATACACCGAAGTTAACAACACGAAGCCGTGAGGGTTGAAGACGTTTACTGTCTTAGCTTCTTCTTGAGCAGAAGCTGCTGTGCAACCCAATGCCAATAAACTTGATAGTAATATACTCTTAATTTTCATAATATAATTCTTTATTAAAATTCTTTTTAAGATTGTTAGAGACAATCAAAATTGTCACTAACAATTGTTTCTTAAATTAATCTACTACCTTAACGAAGAACTCCTTGGTAACTGTATTTCCAAAGTAGTCTACGGCACTATATTTAATAGTATAAACTCCTGCCTTTGTTGCATTGAAACCAACCTTATACTGGCCACTTTTCAATACAACCTTACTTCCACTCTGTCTTGCAGCAGTCAAAGTTGCACCACCATCAACAGAAATCTCCTTTAAGTAAGCAGGAGCTAGCAATTCTGCAGAGTAAGAAGATGCAACGAATACGGTAGAAGCCTGTCCACCATTCAACTTCAGGTGAGATGCACCCTCTTCAACGCGTGCCAACTGACCCCAACTGCCACTATTAGTGGTATAGAACATTGCTGGCTGGAGTAAAGAGTTAGCCTTTGTCAGTAAGTTCTCGAACTTATTGATGTAAGCGTTAATGCGATTGATTAACTGACCATCGATAGCATCAGAGAATTTGTTAACCTTGTCAACTATTCCATTAACATTGCCAATCATGTTACCAACCTGATTGTTAATGTTGTCGATAATCTTGTTGAACTCATCCATAGGGCTGGTAACATCGTATGTACCAGTAGTCTTTCCTACTTTTACCTGTACATCTTCATGGTTAATCTTTACACTTCCGATTGTTACATCAGCTTTTGCACCAAGGCTTGATAAGTCGAAGATAACAGTCTTGTTAACCCTGCTGAGTGTACCTGTAATCTTATCCTTACCAATAATTGTTACGCCAACTTCAGGCTTTGGAACCCATACATTACCATTGATTTTAATGTTATCTACATCAGGAATACCTTCGAGAGTAACTTTCGTCTTGATATTTCCCATATGCTCAATAGGAGTCCAAGTAAACTTGTAGTTATTAAAGTTAATCTTAGACTGCAATGTAGGAATAGTAGGGAGGTCATCATTGATGCCATTCTCCAAGAATATGAATGACAATGGATTTAATGGTGTTGCTGCCAATTCATACTTTGAAGTTACTTTCTTATTAACCAACTTGCCGTCTGTACCACGTCGTGACCAGGATGCCTCTACAGCATACATGGTTAAACGGTTGTTGAATGTACTGTTGAGAGTAGATGCAATGTCGCCAAGCTGCAAGTTCGTTGACTTAGGGTGCTTTAATTTCTCAAGAATCTTTTTGCTAATCTCTATAGTTGCATTGGTAATCTCTTTGTACAAGCGATCACTCAGAGTGTCAATACGTACAGAGTTGTTTATAGCTAATGCCTTTGTATAGGTCATGTCCTTTACTAACTGGTCTACCTTAGAGGTGATGCCAACAGTACCAGTCTCTTTGTTGTCATAAAGAGTACCCCAGATTTTAGCTACGCTGTCAGACAACTCTTTATTGTTACTTGCGATTTTATCTAGGACATCCTTATAAGCCCGTGAATTGAGAATGGCGATATTAAAATCCTGGTATTCACCCAATATAAGCTTTTTGATGGTCTCGTTCAATTGACCTTCCTCAATACTGCCTTTAGTTAAGTTGAGAATCGCATTTTGAACATCTACATCATTAGTAATGTTGTTTGTCAACTGTCTCTTTAATTCCTGGATGATGTTTTGGTTTGTCTTAATCTGATTCTCAATCAACTGCTTAGTCTTTTCATCTGTACAGCTGCAAGACTTAATAGCTTCGAACTTTCTAGTAAGCTCCTCTACATCTTTAGCCTGCTGAGCAATGAGCTGGGCAATGTTCTTGTTAGTCCCAGCCAGATTTATTAAACTTATGTTGTCAAACTCTATAAATAAGCCATTCGCGCCTGTGACAACGTAGCTTTGAGTAGCATTGCATTGAGGACACGCATTGACTCTTTTTTATTTCATTCTTAGATATTTAATTCTCTTAATTTCTTTAATATAATGTATATATACGGTGTAAAGGCAAATTTTTTTTCGCAAACTCGTCGCTTTTTTGCTGTTAAAATGTCTATTTTATGTAGGCTTTTACTTTTTTAAGCCTTTCAGCCCCTTTAACTCATCGATTTCTTGTGTGTTAACGGACATTAAGTGAAATGTATAGCACTTTGTGCTGATATATGTCAATTCTGTCTTAAAACTCTGCTTAGTACGTTTTGGTTGTCGTTTGTTCTCTCTATGGGTGCCCTGTTCTTCTGCATATCTTTGAGATAATAAATATAATGTTCCTGTGCGCACGCGCGAATGTTTGTTACAGTTTCATCTTTCTTGACTTTTGCTTAATCTTAACATAAAAGTGATTCTTTTCCGCATTAAATGGTATTCCTTGTCTTTTCGCTAAAATAGGCGAAAATAGCTTCAAAATACCAATTAACTGTTTACAAGTGTTAAATAATAGGGTAAAAACAAACTTTTTCTTAGAAATATTTGGTGGAATGGAAAATTGTTAGTACTTTTGCACTCGCTTTTGAGAAATGCACTTTCTCTTAGCAATAAAGAAAGAGTTCTTTGAAAGATTTTACATAAACAGACAAGTAGTACAAGAAGC
>ERZ839489.238-NODE-238-length-64573-cov-7.324964_pt1 | contig 64573 bp, 50 predicted proteins | sample MGYA00519938_ERZ839489 | MGnify/ENA primary metagenome ERZ839489 (study PRJEB31850, sample SAMEA3708846) | human gut metagenome | biome: human gut; feature: human-associated habitat; material: faeces | place: China | collected 2014 ...
ACAGGCGGCGCGTGATTGTCTCGCGCACGATGTCGCCATTGTCGTTGACATACGCCGTATCCTTGGATATGAACGGATTTTCTGTCGGCACAGGCACGTCGGTGTTGTAGTTGCGGCGTGTCGGGTCGATGCGGTTCTTGCGCTTCGCCGCCTCGGTGAGATTGTAGGTCTCGTAGCGGTAGTTCATCTGCGAAGCATCGAGTTCGGTCACACCCGTTATAGGATTCAACTTATAGACGCTCTGAATGGCGCGTTGCTCGTCTTCCGTAGGGTTTCTCCACGGAATAGGCTTTTTCCAGTTAAGATAAGGCTTGACAGGGTTTCCTTCCTTGTCTTCCTCGATTTTAAACTCCTCGTCGCCACCGTATGCAGGGTCGGCAAGACGCTCGCGGATAATTGAGTCGCGCACCCAGTAGACAAACTGCCGGTATTTGGCATTTGACACCTCCGTCTCGTCCATCCAGAAGGACTCCACCGAAGCGCCGTTAGCCTGCGCCTTGATGTTCCACGTGCTGTCGTCGGCATTCGGGCCGAGCTGCATCGACCCGCGTTCGATAAGCACCATGCCGTAAGGCGTCGGTTCGCCCAGAGCCGAACCTCTGACTCCCGTCACCTCGCCTCCGTCGCCGCCCATCGACGCTTTCGGAGAGAATGCGCAAGAAGTTGCCAACGCCGCCAATGCGATATAAGTTGCTGTTTTCTTCATATTCTTACATTATGCGAATGCTCTTATGCTTGTTTTTATTTTTCCCCGCAAGATTCAACTTCATGTTGTATCCCACAAGGATTTCGTGGCTTCCGCTGCTTGCCTTCGAGATTGCCGAAAGCGGATAGTCGTAGCTGTAGCCAACGAAAAAGTTTTTATACTCTGCGCCCAGTTGCAGCGAGACGGCGTCGTTGTAGCGATAAGCCACGCCTCCCGAAAGGAACCTGTTGTAGCGCACGCGCGCCGTCACTTCCGCCTGCACCATACTCTTGATGTCGGAACGGAGCAACAAGGACGGTTGTATTTCAAATAACGTATTTTTTATCGGAATATTGCTGCCAGCCATGAAATAAAGCATTCTTCCCGCCTGCGACTCATAGCCTGAATCGTCGCTGCCCTCCTGGGTGTTGAGTTTCACGGTCGGTTGGGTGATGTGGGTCATCGACAGTCCAGCCCACAGAATTTTATGTGTATACCAGATTCCGAAATTCAAATCGAAAGCCGTGCCGTGAAGGTCGTTTGTGGGGATTGCGTTGTCGTTTTTCTCGTGATAGTCGTCACCGTCGGGGATATACACCTCAGAGCCTTTGAATCCCTGGTCGAAAAGGCCGAGCTGCACACCGATGCTCAGCGTGCCTTTGAAAAGTTTCATCTTGTAGCTTGCCTGCGCGCCGGCGTTCAGGTTGCTGAACAAGCCGAGGCTTTCCTGCTGCACCATCACGCCCACGCCGATGCGCTTGCCGAAAAGCTTCACGGGCATATCGGCGCCTGCAAGAAATGCCTTTGGAGCTTTGGGAATGCCTATCCATTGCAGACGCGTTCCGCCGCCGATGTGCAGATAGTCGGTCGTGCCTGTGGCGGCAGGGTTGTAGTATGCCGGCATTGCCCAATACTGCGACAGCTGCGTGTCGAACTGCGCCGACACCGACAAGACAGTCAGCAGCGCGGCGAGCGTTGCCAGCAGTCGGCGATATGTATTGTCAAGTTTCTTCAATTTTCTGTCATTCAAAATAGAACGTAAACACCACCATATTTGATGTCACTTTGTCGAGCGACTTGGTGAATTTCTGCTTGTCGATGTCGTCGACAAGGTCGGGGCGGTCTTTTTTCAGTATATTTTTAAGCCCGAAACAGAACTTAACCTCCGGCACGAACTTGAAAAACGGCACATACACGTCGAGTCCGAAACCGAGGGTAAGATAAATGTCGGTGTTGCTCAGCTGCAGCAGCTCGCCGTCCTTGCGCTTCGACACGTCGAAAGCCGCCATTGCGCCAGCCGTGACGTAAGGGCGCAGATTGTGATAGCGTTTGGCCGACATTTTCACATCGACCGGCACCACGACGCTGCTGTTTTTCAGATTCTGCTTCTCAAGCTCGCCGGTGCTTGACTCGCGGAATGTCACGGTCTTGCTTCCGAAATACATTCCCGGCGACAGTCTGAGATTGAAATGCTCGGCAAGCCGCAAGTCGCCCATGATGTTGACGCAAAAGCCCGGAGCAAGCTCAGCCACTTCCGGATACCACGTCTCTCCGCTCTCGGTGACAAAACCATTGCGCGTCATGCCAAGACTTTGATTGTGGAAACCCACAGAGAATCCGTAATGCAGACGTTTCATATCGGCATACGGACGGTTGAGTATCTTGTCGTTGTCCTGCGCACGCAGAACGGGCACGGAGACAAACAAGACAGCAGTCATTATTAACAATCTCAGCATTTTCATATACCGAATAAACGCAAAATAGCCGCCGTTATTGCAAACGCCGCGAAAAATCGCTAATTTTGAAGCCTATCTATTGACTAAGGCTACGATTATGAAAGATAACGACTGGAAACAACGTCTGAACATTGTCTATTCGACAAATCCCGATATGCAGTACGAAACCGACGACGTGGAAGAAGAAGAGACTCTGCCGCCTTCGAAACAGAAGTTGCGCATAATGCTCGACAAGCGCAACCGCAAGGGCAAGGAGGTGACGCTGGTCACCGGCTTTGTGGGGTCGGACGACGACCTCAAGGATTTGGCGCGCTCGCTAAAGACAAAATGCGGCGTGGGAGGCTCTGCCCGCGGGGGCGAGATCCTGATACAGGGCGACTTCAGGCAGCGGGTCAAAGACCTGCTCTCTGCCGAAGGCTACAACGCCAAAATCATCTAACCGCAAGCTTCTGAATTATGATTCTAATCAACAAAGCGTCGGCTGGCTCCGGCAAGACATACACTCTCGTAAAGGAATATCTGATAATGCTGCTCGGCAAGAAGACCGAGGGCGGAAACTACATCCTCGACAAGCATCCCAACGACAACCACCGCTACATCCTCGCCATCACGTTTACAAACAAAGCGACGGAGGAGATGAAGAGCCGCATTGTCGAAACGCTCGATGTGCTTGCGTCAAATCCCGACGAAAGCCCTTACATCACCGATTTGACCACGATGTTAGGAGCATCGAAGGATGACATCAGCAAGAGTGCGGGAATTGCCGAACGCCAGATGCTTGAAGATTACACCAATTTCAATGTGTGCACAATCGACACTTTTTTCCAGAAGATTCTGCGCACGTTTGCCTACGAGGTCAATCTGTCGAGCAACTACGGAGTGGAACTCAACGACGAATATGTTGTGGAGCTTGGCGTGAACAACCTGAAAACGAGATTGCACGACGAATCAGGCAAAAAAAACAAGAGCCTCAGCCATTGGCTGTGGATGTTTGTGCAGGATTCCATAAAGAACGGCAGTTCGTGGGACGTGTTCTATAAACCCAAGAGCAAGAAAACGGTCGACAATTCGCTGTATAATTTTGCAAAGGTGCTGACAAATGAGGTGGTGAAAAAAAACAGCAAGCAGCTGTTTGACTTTCTCGCCGACCCGAAAAACATCCAGGCGTTCAACGTGGCGCTGAACAGCGGCATCTCCAATCTGATTCCAAAAGTAAAGGAATGCGTGTCTAACATTTACGAATTGCTGAAGGGTCCAGACATAAAAGCCAACAACTACTTCACCAAATTCCTTGATGCCCTGAACAACTCCGCCAATCCGTTCCTGATAAAAGATTTAGACAAAAAAGTCGAAAAAAAAATCGCCGATCAATCTTTCGTCAACAAAAATAGCGCGAAAGTAAATGAATCCGCCATTTGCCTCTATCTGGAACAAATTAAAGATTACGGCACGGTGTATGCCTCGTACAAAAAGATTCTTGACCTCACCTACCAGCTCGGTCTGCTGGGCGACATCAACGCCAGCATGCAGGATTTCGCCAACGAGAACAACACAATATTGCTCTCCGGCACAAACGACATCGTGAAGCGCATCATTGATGGGTGTGAAACGCCTTTCATCTATGAGCGCATCGGCATGTATCTGCACAATTTTCTGCTCGACGAGTTTCAAGACACGTCGAGGATGCAGTGGGAAAATTTGCTGCCGCTTGTCAGAAACGGTCTGGCAAACGGCCACGACAGTCTGATTATCGGAGATGTGAAGCAAAGCATATACCGCTTCCGCAACTCCGACCCGCAACTGCTCCACTCGCAGCTGAAGGTCGACTTCAGCAACGACAGCATTAAATACAACGAGGGACGCAGCATCAATTGGCGCAGCGCGCGCAACATAGTCCATTGGAACAACGCGTTTTTCCGATTCCTGTCGACGGCTCTCAACATAGATGAGTTCTACGCCGACGTGGAGCAGGAGGTGTCGCCTAAAAACGAGAAGCTGCCCGGACATGTCGTTGTGGCAAGGAGGGAGATTCCCGACAAGAAAAAGGACACCGACGGCAGCAATGACAGCAAAACTGAAAGCAACGATAACAGCAACGACAATGATTCGAATTTCAAAGAGTGGGCTATAGAAAAGATGATTGTCGACCTGCAATCGCTGCTCGCCCGCGGCTTCAAGCAGAAAGACATCGCCGTGCTGTCAAACACCAACCGTGAGGGTCAGCTTGCCATCAGCCGCATCATGAAATGGAACATCGAGAATCCCGACAAACAGATGAAAGTGGTGTCGGAAGAGTCGCTGCTTGTCATCTCGTCGCCGGCGGTGAGAATTGTGGTCAACATCCTGAAGATGCTCGACCGGTGCGAGGCGCACAACGAGGACGGACGCGAGATGCCTATGGTGTTGAGACGATTCGAGGCAAACCGCAGCGAGGGTATGGACACTTCGGAGGCTTTTGAAGACGCTATCGTCAGCAAAGACGAGGATATAGCCGACTATATCGACCGCTTATACGAAACGTCGAAATCGGCGTGTCTCGACAGTGTGGTCGAACAAATCATCAAAAGCCAGCTGTCGAAACAGATGACTGAGGAAAACACTCCGTATCTGCTTGCCTTCCTCGACAGCGTGGTCGACTTCATGAGCCGCTACGGGTCAAACATCCATCATTTTCTGAAATGGTGGGACAAGGTTGGTCCGGGCTTGTCGATTTCCTCGCCCGACAACATCGATGCCATCCGCGTAATCACAATCCACAAATCCAAAGGTCTGCAATTCCCTTGTGTGCTGATTCCAATGTTCGACTGGAATTTCGACCAATCGTCAATTGAATGGATTGAGACCGCCGGATTCAAGGACAAACTGCCGAAAGGCGTGGCGATTCCGCCTATCGTGCCCGTGAAACGCGACAATAAAAGGACCTTATTCGACAACGAATTCAAAAAAATTGCGCGCAGCAACATAATGGACTCCCTCAACAAAACGTATGTGGCTTGCACGCGCGCGCAATACGAACTTATTATATATACCGAGAACAATAAAGAATTGGGCTTGCAGCTGTCGCAATTTCTGGAAACGTGCCGCAACAACAACGGCATTGCGCCGACGCCGACCGAGAATTGCGACCCTGATGTGGTTTACGAGCTCGGCAAACCAATGCTGCGCAGCGACATCCCTGCCCTCAACAGCGACGACAACGCGCTTCCCGACAATGTGGAGAGCCGGATAATGCCTCCCTACTCTGTGGTTTCCGACGTGGACAGGTGGAAACTGACGTCGCCCGACATCATCATCGACGTGCGCGGCACGACACGATGGGTTGGCGAGATGCTCCACAAAGTGATGGAGAGGGTGCGCACACCAAAAAATCTCAGAAAGGCATTCGGCCGCGCATTGCACCGTGGCATGATAACTGAAGAGGAGCACGATGAGTATCTGGCTCTGCTCAGCAAGCGGCTCGCCGACCCGCGGGTGGCTGATTGGTTTGCCAACGACAACCGCCTGATGCTCGAACGGTCGGTAACCATTGGCGGAAACGGGCAGAAACGCCCCGACCGAGTAGTGATGAAACCGAACGGCGAAATCATCATTGTCGATTACAAGTTTGGCGACCGTAGTGATGACAACGATACCAAATACAAGCGCCAGGTGGCTGGCTACAAAAGGGCGGTCTGCGACGCGCTGGGATGCCGACCCGACTGTGTGTCAGGCTATGTATGGTATATCCACTCGGGCGACATCTTAGCCATATAACTTACCAAAAGCTTACATTTTCGAGCCGTTGCAATCGTAAAAAACGATTGCAATGGCTCTCGTTCTATAAGAATTTGCGATAACCATTATCGTTAGAATCCTCGACCAACGCTTTACAAAGGATTGCACAGGCAGTAATTTTGCAATCGAAAAAAAATGATACAGCAACTATAAGAACAACGACTATGCAAGTAACAACAACATTTCTTTGGATTGCCATCGTGGGCGCAATCATTCTGGCTTTCGCCTTCCACGCCATCTACAAATTCAACCGCGCCACTGGCAACAACCATGTGTTTGGCATGGACCATGATGAAATTTACTACCATGACAACGACATTGAAGATGACGAAGACTGATTCAGACGCATTGCACGAACATCTGAAAAGCGTATGTCTTTTCTTTGCCGACTATGCGGCAAACCTGCTGGCCTGCGGCGCCACAAGTATGCGCACACAGCGCAACGTGGCGCGAATGGCGGCGAAATGGAATGTGTCGGCGCAGATGATAATCCTGCCAAACACGGTCGACATGTGCGTCTGGGACGCCGATGGAGAGCATTCCTACAAGCAGACGGTAAGCGTGCCACACAAGCCCATAAGCTTTGCCATCAACACCAAACTGAGCAACTTGAGCTGGCTTGTGGTGGAAAACTCTCTGCCATCTTTCGACGACGCCCGCAAGGCATACCAAAAGATTCTCGACACAACACGCCCCGTCAACAAATGGCTGGTGATGATTCTGGTGATGTTTGCCAACGCTTCATTCTGCCGACTTTTCGGTGGCGACTTCCAGTCAATGGGCATAGTGGCTCTCGCAACGCTGGTGGGATATTATCTGAAAATCATTATGCTTGACGCGCATGCCGACATGAGAATCGTGTTTATCTGCTGCTCGTTTGTGTCTGCCGTGATAGGCACGGCTGGCTACGTGTTCGGCATAGGCTCAACGCCCGAGCTGGCTCTCGGAGCAAGCGTGCTCTACCTGATTCCGGGAATCCCCTACATCAACTCGGTGAGCGACATGATCGACAACCACCATCTTTGCGCGTTTGCGCGATTTATGAACGCCGTAATCCTGACCGTGTGTATCGCAATCGGCCTGACTGGCGGATTCTTAATAATGAATATTAGATTGTTTTAGACTACTTTTGTTTCCAATGGAGATTTTTTTAGCAATTCTTCAAGACGCTTTTTTTGCAGCGGTGGCGGCGATTGGCTTCGCAAGCATCAGCAATCCACCACGGTCGGCTTTTAAATATTGTGCGCTGATAGCCGCCGTGGGCCACGCCACGCGCTTTTGTCTCATGAATCTTGCCGGATGGCAGATTATTCCGGCAAGCATCATTGCGGCTCTGCTTATCGGCGCTCTTGCCGTCTATCTGTCGCACTACGCCAAGTGTCCGCCCGAGACGTTTTCGTTTCCGTCGCTGCTGCCGATGATTCCGGGTATGTATGCCTACCGCACGTTTCAGGCTATGTTTCTGTGTATGACAAACACGCTCGACGAGCAGGCGTTCAACCATTATGCATATCTGCTTGAGTTCAACGGTCTGGTGACGGTGTGTGTGGTCGGAGGAATGGTGATCGGGCAGATTCTGCCGATGCTGGCGATGAAGAGATTTTCATTCAGCGCGACAAAATAATTTCGATTCAATCAATCTCGTTTATATAATATCGGCTGCATCTCGGCATAACATTTTCAAACAAGTTTGAATGTTCTGCACTCGATTTGCACTATCTTTAAATAATATCGGCTTCGCCTCGCAATAGCAAAATTCAAACAAGTTTGTTTTGCTCTTGTCTCGGCTTGCACTATCTTTGCCCTATGGAATTACGACAACTGAAATATTTCGTCAAAACTGCCGAACTGCTCAACTTTTCTGAGGCAGCGCGCAACCTTTACATCACGCAAAGTACGCTTTCTCAACAGATAAAGCAACTTGAGGCGGAACTCGGAACGCAACTGTTCGAGCGAAACACCCACGGGGTAGTGCTGACCGAAAGCGGAGAGGAACTGCTGCCGTATGCGCGAAAGACGCTACACACCGCCGACAGCTGCGTGGAGCATATCCGCGACATAAAGAATGTGGTCACCGGTTCGCTAAACATCGGCGTGACATACACGTTCTCGCCTATCCTCACCGAAACGCTGCTGTCGTTTATGAAGCTGTACCCGAACGTGAAACTCAACATCTTCTACAAGACGATGGAGGAACTGATGGCGATGCTCGACAAGCGCGACCTCGACTTTGTGCTGGCTTTCAAGCCTACGGGGACGGCGCAATATGCGCGCATATCGTCACACATCCTTTTCGACAACCATTTGGTGGCAATCGTGTCGGAGAGCCATCCGCTGGCAAAGAGGCAGAAGGTGACGCTCGAGGAACTGCAGGGCTACGATTTCGCTCTGCCGAGCAAGGGCTTGCAGGCGCGAAATGCCTTCGACTCAATGGTGGAAGGCAAGGCATACCGCATCAACACTCGCATTGAGCTGAACGAGGTCAACATCCTGCTGAAGCTGGTGAGGGAGAGCAATTTGGTGACAATCGTGTCGGAAGCCACAATCTACGGCGTGGAGGGAATCCATGCGGTGAGACTCGACGTGCCGGGCAACACCTACGAGATGGAGGGTTGCATACACGTGCTGAAGGATTCATACCAGAAAAGCAGTGCCAAGAAGTTTGTGCAACTGCTCAGCGAGTCTGATTCCATCAAGGAACGCGCGTTCAACTGGCTGTCGTCGGGATTTATGGAATAGACAATTATTCATCCATCTATTTTTAAGAATCAGCCCCCGGAGCATCCGTGCTTCGGGGGCTGAATATTATCGTGTATGTGTCTATGCTACTTCTTCACCACGCGGCTCACCGTTGTGCCTGCCGCTGTAGCCACTTTGAGCATATAGATGCCCGATGCGCATTGGCTCAGGTCGATTCCCGACTCGCCTTCCGAACGAGCGGCAAGGCGTCCGTCGGCGGCATACGCCTCTACCGAGATTACTTCGTCGGCTGCGTTTACGTTGACAAATCCCTCGGTCGGGTTCGGATAGACGCTTACGGCTGCCGATGTCTCGACATTGTCGACGCCTGCCTCGCCTGCCACAAACTCAAACGGCTGTGCGTCGGCTATCGCGAAGTCGGTGGAGCCGTTGTTGAAGCTTACCACGTTGAACGAGTATTTACGTCCCTGCTTAACCGAGGCTTTCATCATTGTCATTGTCACGATAAGGTCGACTTTGTCTTTGTCGCCAAGCGACACCGCCGGTTTTGTTGTCGTAAGCACTGTGCCGGCCTCCACGTCGCGCAACTCGCAAAGAAGATTGCCTTTCACGTTCACTTTGGTCTTGTTGCTGATGGAAACCGAGAACTTCACTTTGTCACCCGGGTTGATAGGATTTTTGTCGGCTGTTATAGGTGCGGCGAGCGCAAGATCGACCGACTCGCCGAAGGTGATGTCGTTGCCTTTCACGTTCATTATCGTTGCATCGTCGTAGTACATGCGAATCCAATCGTTTAATCTGTCCGCCTCGCGCGACACTGCCCATATCGTGTATTTGCCGTCAGGAAGGTTGAGCAGCTGTTCGTCAAACGAATACATCAGGTTGGAGCTAATCATGTTGCCTGCCGGAATCTCGGCATTCTTTATCGTCGAGAATGCCACGCAATTGAAGTCCTCGTCGTAGATGGCCACCGAAATGCCGCCATTAAAGTCGTGGACTGTAGACATGTTTGCTATACACTTGACATTGACGTCAAGCTGCTCGCCTTTCTTCAACGAGCTTTGCACTGGCTTTACTTGTCCGTCATAGCCAAACATGTTGTAGATCATCAGCGGCATGTGTCCGCTGTCGCCTGTCATTGTCTCGTCTTTGACCACTGAGACGACGCTCTGCATTGTGTTGAAGCCGCCCGAACCGCCACCGGTGCCGAGTGCTGATGGATTCATGGCGTCGACATCGAAATATCCGTCAGAAACGCCGCCCCATCCCCAGTTGATGTGGAAAAAGTTGTTTGTGTCATATCCGTCGGCTACGAAGCAGTGGCCGCCGGCCGATCCCTGACCGGAGAAAAGCAACGGATGCGAGGCGTCGAGTTCTTTTTTGACTACTTCCACAAATGCCGCCTTGTCGTACTGCGCACGATAGTGAATCTGGCAATTGTAGCCGAAGCGGCTGAGGGCATACGGGATGTCGGCATCCTGCGCGCCGCTGGCACTGGAGGCGTAGTCCATATTTACCGCCGCACCCAGGTCGAAACACAGTTTTGCCACTGCGTTGGCCTGTTCGTCGGTGTAGGCAAGTGTCGACACATAGGAGTCGAGCATCTTGTCCCAATCATATTCCGACTTTGAGAAGTCAACCTGCACGCGTGTGCCGTTGGTGCAACGGTAGGATGTGCTGAATGCCTGTGGCTTCAACGGCCATTTCCAGTAGTCGCACACCTGTGCCATCGCTGTTGCCACGCATCCCACGACCGAACGTTTCTTGGTGGTGATGTCGACAGGACAAAGATTGTTGTAAGGCTCAGACTGGTCCCAATGCGCCTTGACCAATGGCTCTACCACGGGCGCTGCGCCGTCGGTCAATGTCTGATGGTTGGCTGCCGCTTCGCCGCTCTGCACCCGTGCCACATAGTCGGCATAACCGTCGAGAAACGCCTGCAGCTGCACCGGCATGTTGGATATGTCGATGCTGCCGGTTTTTGAGTAGCCCACAAGTTCGGTCAACTGGTCGTCGCCGGCTACAATTACAAAACCTTTGCCGTCGGCTGAATTGAAAATGTAGTACGGAGCGTCGCTGCCGCCGTATGATTTGTCAACTGCGCGGACAAGCTTCTGCGGACCGCTGACAGCCACGTATTTCGAAGCCACTCCAAGGGCTTGCGACTGACTGATTTGCGCCGCCTGGATGCTGCCAAAAGCGAGACCGAGCAGCATCAAAGTCGAGATTTTCTTCATTATGTTGCGATTATTTATATTTTAGGCTACAAAAGTAGTGTTTTTTTCTTACTTCCGCCACGTTTCTTCCTGTCTTTAAGTTTTCTTCAACAATCGCAACACGTTCCATAAACGACGACAGGCGTCTCCCTTAATGGGAAACGCCTGTTGTCGTTTTGCTTTTCCTGTGAGGATTAAGCCTCGTGGATAGCGTCGCTTGGGCAGTTTTCTGCGCAAGTACCGCAGCTGATGCAAGTGTCTGGATCGATTCTATAGATATCGCCCTCTGAGATTGCCTCTACTGGGCATGCTGCTGCACATGTACCGCAAGCTACACAGTTGTCATTGATTACGTAAGCCATTTTTGTAAGTTTTATTTATTTGTTTATAATTGCTGAGTGCAAAGATAATGCAATTCGTGTGGATTTGTTGCGATGTTTCTTCCTTTTCTTCTTTTTAATATTATATCATACTATATTTCAGCAACTTATATTTCGTTATTTGGACTAATTGCAATTTATTCGTATTTTTGCACCATAATTTATAGTCAAAAGCAATGAATCCACTGTTTTCCATCATAACCATCACGTTCAACGCCGAGCAGGTGTTGCCGCCGACGCTCGAGAGTGTAAAGCGTCAGTCGTTTACCAACTTTGAGCATCTTGTGGTCGACGGAGCGTCGACCGACGGCACTGTCGAGATTGCGGAGCGGAGCGGAATAAAGGGGATTAGCGTGGTATCGGAGCCCGACCGGGGGCTTTACGACGCTATGAACAAGGGCATCCGCCGCGCCAAAGGTGAATATCTTATTTTCCTCAATGCCGGCGACGCTTTCCATACGTCGTCGTCGCTGCAGGAGATTGCCGATGCCATAGGGCAAGGCGCACAGCCCGACATAGTTTACGGGCAGACGCAGATTGTCAACGCCGACCGCAATTTTGTGGCGATGCGCCATCTGACGGCGCCGGAGCATCTGACGTTCGACAGCTTCAAGCACGGCATGCTGGTGTGCCATCAGGCGTTTGTGGTGCGCCGCGCGCTGGCGGAGCCTTACGACCTGCGCTACCGCTTCTCTGCCGACTACGAATGGTGTCTGCGCTGCTTGAAAAAAGCGAAGCGCTGCGCCTATACAGGCACAACGCTTATCGATTATCTTGCTGATGGGCTGACCGACAAAAACCACAAGGCGTCGCTGCGCGAGCGCTACGACATCATGTGCCAATACTACGGCACGCTGCCCACCATCGTGCGCCACATCGGGTTCTTTGCCCGCAATCTGAAGCGCAAACTGTTGAAATAGCGGTTATTTCCTCACTTTCAGCCATCCCGTCGTGTCGCTTTCCACAACGCGGCGGTAATAGTTTTCGTTATATCCCGGCGACAATGGCGCCACGGGATAGCCGTCGGCTGTACGCTCAAACTTGCCGTCCTTTTCTTTCTTGATTCGTCCGTCGAGGTATTTAACGAGCAGATACTCGCCAAGTTTGCGGTAGCTGTCGGTTGCCGACATGGCGCAGCTGTCGCTGTAGGCGGTGAGCATCGCCACTGCCTTGGCTGGGTTTTCCTTGTATGCTTCGAGGGCGCGTGCCTCAATCTGTGGTGCGGCTGCCTCGTAACTGTCTTCTATGCGTTTCTGCTCGGCGCGCACGTCGGGATACATCTGCGAATAGCGCGAGTAAACTTGGTTGGCTACCCAGTTGTTGACCCAGAACGCCGAGGTCCACGAAAAGTTGTAGAAGTCGCCGTTGCCCTGACGGAAGCATTCAGGCACTTGCGTAAGGCAGCAATACATCGGGTTGTAGACCGACAGCGACGAGTCGTCGACGCCAAACCACAGCACGCCGCCCACGGCGTCGGGCAGCCACGAGCGCATCTGTGCCACGAGGGTGAAACCGGTCTGCTGTGTGGCTATCGGACGTTCGTGCATATATTCCACCGAATCCTGTGTCCACGTGAGCGGCGCATAGCGCACGGGCGAGTCCCAGTCGCCGGCGCCCGGCTCCTTGCGCATGTCCATCGGAGTGCCGTCAAAATGGTCGCGCATCATTTCCTGAAGGTCTCTGACGCTGAGTTTCTTCGTCGGCTTCACGTAGAGCGGAAGCGCGTCGCCTTTCATCTCTGTTACCCACGGCAGATAGCGGTCCATACCGTCGGCAAAGCGGTTGAAGTAAGCCCACACGCGGCCGTCGCATCCGCGATACGCCAGATAGTCGCTGACGGCGTATGCCTGGCAGAAGCTGAAGTCCTCGTCTTTGCCCTTGAACCAGCCTTTGCGGCGTGCATACTTGACTACGTCTTTGGAGTAGAGGCAGTTTTGCTTGTCGCCAAACGGGATGCGGTGTATGCGCGACTGGTTGGCGTGGCCGCTGATGCAGTCGTCGGGTATGCGGATGGCTGCCCACACGGCGCCTTTCTCATCCATGCCTTTCGACACCATCTCGAGCACCCACACTTCGTTGGGGTCGGCTATCGAGAACGACTCTCCGCCGCTGTAGTAGCCGTAGCGCTCCACTAGCGACGTCATCACGCGGATTGCCTCGCGGGCGGTGCGCGCGCGCTGCAGCGTGACGTAGATAAGCGAGCCGTAGTCCATTATGGCGGTGGTGTCTGCAAGTTCGGGGCGGCAATCGAATGTGGTCTCGGTTATTGCCAGCTGATGCTCGTTCATGTTGCCCACGGTGGCATACGTGTGCTCCACCTGCTCTATCTGCCCGAGATATTTATGTGTGTCCCACTCCTTGATGTCGAGCATCTCGTCTTTCTTATGGTCGGCGGCGGGCTGACGGTAGAGCTCGCCGTAGAGCACGTAGGCATCGGCGTTGTAGGTAATCATTGTCGAGCCGTCGGCTGTAGCGTTTTTTCCTGCTATCAGGCTGGTGCATGCAAATGCCGCCTGCACGCCAGCAAGCATCAAGGCGAGCGCTGAGATTAGTTTTTTATTCATTTATTGTTTGTTTGAAGTTACGGAAAGGATACGGTTGCCACTGCTGAACGAATGCACGTCGTAGCTGGTGCCGAACGCTTCGGCTTGATAGCGGCTTGCCTTGGCATCGTCGGCAAGCGTATGGAGATCGAGACGGAGGTCACTGCTGAAGTCTACGCCTTCCTTGCCGGCACACTTGAAGATTGCCTCCTTGGCGGTCCATGCCACGGTGGCTTTCCAGGTCGACGTGCCGATGAAGCGTTGTTCTTCTGCCGAGAACACGCGGTCTTTCACGCGGTCTACGCGCTTGTCGACGATTTCCACATCAACGCCGACGCGCTCCGACGCCGACCATGCGGCAACCACCCACCCACGGCAGTGCGACAGGCTGAAGCCCATATCCATGCGCGCGCCTGCCTTTTCAACATAAGGCGCGCCCGACGGCTCATGGCAGAGCATCGCGTCGTCGCCAAACAGCTCGTGGACAAGCAGACGGGTCACCATTATTTCCGTGCGGCGGTTCACCGACTTCACGCCGTCGACAAATCGGTGCATACCGAAATCGTCGCCGGCGGCTTCGACACTCATCATATCAGGAATCTCCACTTCGGCAATCTCGATATCGCCTACGGAGGTGCGGTGTACTCTCATTTACTCTTCTTTTGTTTCCGGTTTGTCTTGCAGTATCTTCACTTTCACTTTCTCTATGCGGTGGCGCTCCACTGCCATCACACGGAAGCGGCAGCGTCCGTATTCTATAAGTTCGTTTTCCTGTGGGAAATCGTGCTTTATGTTGAGCAGCAGTCCGGCTATGGTCTCGGCGTCTTCGTCTACGTCGGCAAACTCATCGTCGTCAAGCCCCGTGATGCGGTAGAAGTCGTTGAGCTGAGTCTTGCCCTCAAACTCATAGATGTCCTGCGACAGGCGTTTGTAGTTTTTCTCGTCGTCGTCATATTCGTCGTTGATCTCGCCAACAATCTCCTCAAGCACATCCTCAAGGGTGACAACGCCTTGCGTGCCACCATACTCGTCGACCACTATCGCCATGTGCATCTTCTTTTTCTGGAAATCCTCGAGAATGTCGTCAATCATGCGGCTCTCGGGCACGAAGAAGGCGTCGCGCAGCAGCGACTGCCATTTGAACGCGGCGTCTTTCTTACCCACAAACGGCAGGAGGTCCTTGGCATAGACGATGCCTTTGATGTTGTCCTGATTGTCGACATAGACGGGCAGGCGCGAATAGCCCGACTCGCGCACGGTAGCGAGAAGCTGGTCGAAGGTCATATCCCAGTCCACGCAGGTCATGTCGACGCGGGGCGTCATGACGTCGCTGACGGTCTTGCCGCCGAACTTCAGGATTTCCTCAAGCATGTTTTTGTCTTTCTGTTCCTCCACGTCGGTGATCTCAAGCGCGTGCGACAGGTCGTCGAGCGACAGACGCTCTTCTTTCTTGGTCACGACTCGGTTGACAATTACCGTGCTGCGTGTCATCAGCGACGTCAGCGGACGCAACATGTGCGACAGAGAGCCTACGCCGCCCACAGCAAAAACTGCCCATTTCAGGCGATGCTCGTTGCTGTAGAGCTTGGGGAGGATTTCGCCGAAGAGAAGCAGGATAAACGTGAGCAGCACTGACTGCAGCACAAAGTTGACCACGGGGCTGGCTATCACAAGAATCTGCGTAAGGGCATAGTTGAGCAGAAGCACTATCGACACATTGACAAAATTGTTGGAGATAAGGATTGTGGCGAGCAGACGCTCCGGCTCTTTAAGCAGGCGCGACACTGCCGCGCGCTTGTCTTCGTTCTCGATATCGTCGATGTCGCTTTGAGAAAGGGCGAAGAACGCTGTTTCTGAGCCCGACACGAAAGCCGAAACCATCAGAGCCACGCATGCCACTGCGAGAGCCACCATACTCCCTGCCGTAGGCACATTGAAGCCTATCCAGCCTGTGCCGCCATTCAGCGAGGCGGCAATAAAATTTAAAATACTCGGGTAAGGGTCTAAGTCCAAAATTATTATGCTTTTATTAATCTGTCTGCAAAGATAGTGCAAATCGAGCGCATAACAACAAGCTTGCTTGTATGTTTTTCGCTCACCTTGCACTATCTTTGCTTTTTTTCATTATATTTGCATCACTTTAGAGACCTTAGGGTCACTAAAGACCTTAGTGACCCTAAAAAGATCTTGAAAAAATCATTACAAGAAACCCCTAAAAAACCTGAAATCGATGGAAGATCTAATCCCCAACAAGTGCAATTACGAAAATCTCCTGTCATATAAAAAAACAAAAGTAATTTTTGAGTTAACCTACTACTTCTGCCACACATACCTCTCTAAAGGCGACCGCACTATCGACCAAATGATACAAGCCGCTCGCAGCGGCAAGCAAAACATCGTGGAAGGATGCGCAGCAAGCCCCACTTCTGCAAAAACGGAAATCAGGCTGATTAGCGTTGCTAAAGCCAGTCTGCAGGAGCTTTTGGAAGATTTTAAGGACTATCTTTCCACTCACAACCACAGACAATGGGAAATGGACTCGAAAGAGATGGCTGCAATGCGACGCATTGGAAAAGAGCACACCGATGCAAATTTTTTTATGGAAATTGCCAAGACTCGACCGCCTGAAACAATTGCCAATATGGCTATTGTGCTTATCAAGCAAGCTGACTTTCTGCTCTTCCGCCAACTCAAAACGCTGTCTGACAAATTCAAAAACGAAGGTGGTTTCAGCGAGAGAATGACTCGCATACGCATCTCGGAGCGAAACAAGAAATAACCTCAATTGATTCTCCCAATCAAAGGCCTTACTCTCCCTCTCCCTCTCAAAAAAAACAAAAGCGGGCGGAAACTGTCGCTTCCGCCCGCCTGCTCATTCTTCGAAAATGATTATTTCACGATAACTTTCTTCACAACATTGTCTGCACGCACGATGTAGAGACCTGCTGCCACGCGGGTGCGGGCGTCGGTGCTTACCAATGCGCCTGATGTTGTGTAGACTGCTACGCTTTGTGCGCCGTCAACAACAATTTCGCCGTTTGCCGCTGCGATAACCACACCTGCTGCGTCAACACCTGCCACACTTGATGTCTTTCCTGTCGCTGCCTTAACGGTCCATTTGTCACCGACCTTAGCAACCGTGAGGATTACTGACGCTACGTCGCCTTTAGCGATGAGAGTCAAGTCATCACCAGGTACTGGATTACCTTGCAAATCTACAGCATCGCCATCCAAATCCAACACAGTGTTTCCAGCATAGTGGACTCCATTAATAATAATGCAAAAACCTTCTGACAACGCAGCCATATTTTCTTCTACCTCATATGTATAAGTACCGTTTGGATTGCTTACCATATCGGCTACCGTCCAACTATTAAACTTACCTTTAATCTGAACCTTGTCTGTTTTCACGCCAACGATTTTCAGTTTCCAAGTGCCATTGTCATTCTTGACAGTAAGTGTGATTTTGTCATAGTCGGCTGCGTCGGTAATCTTCATATTGTTGGCGCTGCTGCCACCGCTATACAAGTCCTTAAAGCCCCATTCGTTGTTAAGCGTACCTTTAAATTCATCATTGTGAAGCCAAGTGTTTGTGTCTACAATGGTTATTTTAAAATCGCCTGCCAATTTCGCAGTCTCAGTCTCTTCATAAACATATTCGCCTGTTTCTTTATTATAGGTAAACGCTGGAGCGTCAGTTCCCCAAGAATATTTAGCACCGCGCAACTGAACAGTATATGTTTCTACTGGTTCCGGAGTCACAGCACCTGGTGCGCCTTCTGTCTTTGTATAACTCCAATTTTCACCATCCCACTCATTATTCAACACGAAAGTACAGTCGCCTGTTATGCCTTTAATATCTTTTGTTTGCTTAGTTCCACGGCTTTGGTTATTATTAAAAAGGATGTTATACGAGCCTTCTGTATTGACGGTATATACAAAATAATCTGCGCCTTCGATTGTTTCTTTTTCTGTCAACTTATCCCCAGGCCAGCCATTTGTGCAGAATTTATTACTGTCATCCCATGCCCAAACTGCAAGATTGCTTTCTGCGGTTACTCGGCCTTCTCCAATTTTCAGATACACCTTTGCTGCCTGTGCAGAAACGATTGCCATCAAGGCAAACAATAACGTAAAAGTAAGTTTTTTCATAATAGTAAATTTTTAATTTTTCGATGTGTATATTGCCAAACTATGGTGCGCATTTCCCACACGCACCATAGTGTTTTTGTAAATTTATCTTCTGTTATTTCACGATAACTTTCTTAACCACATTGTCGGCACGCACGATGTAGAGACCTGCTGCCACGCGGGTGCGGGCGTCGGTGCTTACCAATGCGCCGGCTGCTGTGTAGACTGCCACATTCTGTGCGCCTTCAACAACAATTTCGCCGTTTGCTGCGTTTACAGCCACGCCTGCTGCGTCAACACCTGCCACGCTGCCTTCTGTTGCAACGAGTTTAAACGCACCTGTGTTGATGTTGAATGTCACCTTGTAAGTGCCAGGAGCTGTTGTGCAGCATTTTTCCAAGCCCTTTGTGAATGTGCCTTCGAGAGTGCTGACAGCTGTTTCTTCAGCAAAGCCCCAAGTGCCTTTGCCTCCAAGACCTTCAAAGATTCGCCAGTAGCTCAACTCGCTCTCTTCGGCTGCAGGGAAAGTTATCACTCCGCTGAACTCGCCGGCTGTCTCTGTTGCAGAAAGCTTACCGCTCGGGTCGGTGAAGTCCCAACCGTTGTTGTTGCCCATCACGTAAACCTCTGTCACTTCGCCTGCTTCGCCCTCTGTGCCTTCAAGGAGGAGAGATGCGTTGCCTTCACCGTCGATAGTAAGAGTGATTGTTTTGCAATTGTAAGTTGCGTCGCCAAGGTCGATGTTTGCACTTGCCCCACCCGGAACGAGTGAGTAAGACATACCGAGTTGTGGCACTGCTCCCGAGATACCGCCATAGTTGCAGGCATCGCTCCAATTAGCGTCTGCCACCTTGAACTGTCCGAAAAGTTCTTTATCTGCAAGCGTATAAACGCCTTCCTTTTCAGTTGTCTGGAATTCCCATGCTGGATCTGCACTCCAGTTTGTCACACCACCGCGAATAAAGATTCCTGATCCTGCGGCGTTACCAACCAATGCGCAGAGTGCGCACATCAAAAAAAGAGTAAATTTTTTATTCATAGGTTCTAAATTTTAATTAGTGAATCATTAACGCTGCAAAGATACACCTTATTTTCACAAAGTGGTCAACAAAAAGATATGTTCTTCAACATATTTTGGACATAATTACAATTCTAACATCATCAACGCTCTAAGAACCGCCTCCACCGCCAACCGAAGCCACAGCCAGAGCAGCCGACCGCGCGAGCGGTCACATCATCAACGCTCTAAGAACCATCTCCACCGCCAACCGAAGCCACAGCCCGAGCAGCCGACCGCGCGAGCGGTCACGTCTTCAGTTAACCCCCGACAGCGTCGGGGGTACACGCACCGACGCACATGCGCCGCGGAGCGCCGCCGCTGAAAGAAGCATCGCATAAAAAGAAAGGATGCTCCGCCGCAAGGCGAGGCATCCCTTCTCTAACAATAAATTATTCTGGTAGATTAGTCTTTTAACTTCATCTTCAGATATTCACGGTTCATACGTGCAATGTTGCTCAACGAAATGTTTTTCGGACACTGAGCGGCGCAAGCGCCTGTGTTGGTACAGTTACCGAAACCGAGCTCGTCCATCTTGCTCACCATAGCGCGGACGCGGCGTGCTGCCTCGACCTTGCCTTGTGGGAGAAGTGCGAACTGGCTGACCTTCGCTGAAACAAACAGCATAGCCGAACCGTTCTTGCAAGCTGCCACGCAGGCACCGCAACCGATGCAGGTAGCTGAGTCCATTGCCTCGTCGGCTGCCTCCTTTGAGATAGGTATTGCGTTGGCATCGCCGGCTCCGCCTGTGTTGAACGATACGTAGCCACCAGCCTGCTGGATTTTGTCGTAAGCCGAGCGGTCTACCATCAAGTCACGGATTACGGGGAATGCGTGCGAGCGCCATGGCTCGATAGTGATAGTGTCGCCGTCGTTAAACTTACGCATGTGCAACTGGCAAGTAGTGATGCTGCCAACAGGTCCGTGAGGATTACCGTTGATGTAGAGTGAGCACATACCGCAGATTCCCTCGCGGCAGTCGTTGTCGAACACTACCGGCTCCTCGCCCTTCTCCACGAGCTGCTCGTTGAGCATGTCGAGCATCTCAAGGAAGCTGATGTTGGTCGGCACATTGTCAAGTGAATAATCGACGAATTGACCCGGCTCTTTAGGACCGCGTTGACGCCAGATTTTTAACTTTATGTTGATTGTCTGTTCCATAATTAGCTAAAATATTAATGCCTAAAGGCGGGTTGTTATGACTTATAGTTACGTGTTTGAACCTTGATTGCCTCATAGTTGAGCGGCTCTTTCAGCAAGATTGGCTTTTCGCCCTCACCGGCATACTTCCAGCAGCTTACATACATATACTGGTCGTCGCGGCGCTGTGCCTCGCCATCCTCTGTCTGATACTCCTCGCGGAAGTGTGCGCCGCACGACTCGTTGCGGTGGAGCGCGTCGATAGCCATAAGGCGGCCGATAGTGAAGAAGTCCTCAAGACGGAGTGCCTTTTCAAGCTCTACGTTGAGTGTGTCTGCCTCGCCTGGTACAAACAAGTTGGTGTCGAATTCTTTCTTCAAGTTGTCGATTTGCTCGATTGCCTTGATCAAGCCTTCTGCCGTACGTCCCATACCTACAAGGTTCCACATAATCAAGCCGAGTTCCTTGTGGATTGAGTCGGCTGAACGTTTGCCCTTGATGTTCATCAATCGCTCGATGCGTGCGCGAACCTTTTTCTCTGCCTCAACAAACTCAGGGGCGTCGGCTCCCGGGTGTTTAACCTTAATCTGGTCAGAGAGATAGTTCTGCATTGTGTAAGGCAATACGAAATAACCGTCGGCCAAGCCCTGCATCAACGCAGAAGCTCCGAGGCGGTTACCGCCGTGGTCGGAGAAGTTTGCCTCACCGATTGCAAACAAGCCCTTGACTGATGTCTGGAGCTCGTAGTCTACCCAGATACCGCCCATTGTGTAGTGCGATGCCGGGAAGATCATCATCGGTGTCTTGTATGGGTTGTCGTCGGTAATCATCTCATACATCTGGAACAAGTTGCCATAGCGAGCTGCGATGACATCCTCGCCCAAACGGTTGATTGCGTCGGAGAAGTCCAAGTAAACGGCATTGCCTGTTCCTACGCCGTAGCCTGCGTCGCAACGCTCTTTGGCTGCACGGCTGGCGATGTCGCGAGGACAAAGGTTACCGAATGCCGGATAACGGCGCTCCAAGTAGTAGTCGCGGTCTTCTTCCTTGATTTCTGTCGGTTTGAGCTTGCCGGCGCGGATTGCCTCGGCATCTTCTTTCTTCTTCGGAACCCAGATGCGGCCGTCGTTACGCAACGACTCTGACATAAGGGTAAGTTTCGACTGGTTCTCGCCGTGCTTTGGAATACATGTCGGGTGAATCTGCGTGAAGCAGAGGTTTGACAGGTATGCACCGTGCTTGTAGCACTGCACTGCAACAGAACCGTTGCAACCCATAGCGTTGGTCGAAAGGAAGAAAACGCGGCCGTAACCGCCTGTTGCAACAACAACTGCGTGTGCGGCGTAGCGCTCAATCTCTCCGGTGATAAGGTTGCGCACGATGATACCGCGTGCGCGGCCGTCTACAACTACCAAGTCGAGCATCTCGCGGCGTACGTAGCTCTTCACTGTGCCCTTGTTGATCTGACGGTTCAATGAAGAATATGCGCCGAGAAGGAGCTGTTGGCCAGTCTGACCTTTGGCGTAGAACGTACGGGAAACCTGTGCGCCACCGAACGAACGGTTGGCGAGCAAGCCTCCGTATTCACGTGCGAATGGCACGCCCTGTGCAACGCATTGGTCGATGATGTTGTTTGACACTTCTGCCAAGCGGTATACGTTGGCTTCGCGTGAGCGGAAGTCTCCACCCTTGACTGTGTCGTAGAACAAACGGTAAACGGAGTCACCGTCGTTCTGATAGTTTTTCGCTGCGTTGATACCACCCTGCGCGGCGATTGAGTGCGCGCGGCGTGGAGAGTCCTGGATACAGAAGTTCAACACGTTGAAGCCCATTTCGCCGAGTGTCGACGCTGCCGACGCTCCTGCAAGGCCTGTTCCTACAACGATGATGTCGAGGTGACGCTTGTTGGCTGGGTTCACGAGTTTCTGATGTGCCTTGAAGTTTGTCCACTTCTCAGCAACTGGTCCTTCAGGAATTTTAGAGTCAACTTTCTCGTCCGAATAAACGGCGTATTGGCTCATTATGCTTGTGCTATCAATAATTTTTTCTGACATGTCTCAATTAGTTTGAAGTGAATTAAAGAGCAAACTGAACTGTGAATACTACGGCTTGAATCAAGAACAATCCGATTACGATTGTCGCCCACCAGTTGCCAAGTGTTTTGAAACGTGGAATCCAAACGTTGTTGGTTGTGCCGAGCGACTGGAACGCGCTCCAGAAGCCGTGAGTCATGTGGAACCAAAGTGCCACAAGTCCGATGACGTAAACTGGCAATGTCCACATCTGGCCGAAAGCGTTCTTGATGTGGTGCATACCGTCGGCTGCCAAAAGAACTGCGCTGCCGTCACCACAGCTTGCGCCCAACTGATGGCATACCTCTACAAACTGCATCTTTGCCCAGAATTGAGCGAAGTGCACAATCATGAAGGCTACGATTACGATACCGAGCACGAGCATGTTCTGCGACGCCCACTCTACGCTTGCTGGCTTTGTTGTTACCGCGTAGCGGTCGTTGCCGCGCGCCTTGCGGTTCTGCATCGTAAGCCAGAATGCATAAATAATGTGTACAATGAAGCCGGCGGCAAGAATCGCTGTAGCGACCAATGCGTACCAATTAGCACCCAAGAACTCGCAGACCATGTTGTATGCGTCCGGAGATATCAGGGCTACTGTGTTCATTAATACGTGAAAGGTTACAAATAGGAGCAGGAAAAGACCGGTTACCGACATAACCACTTTTCTTCCTAAGGATGAATTTGTTAACCACATAGTAGTTCTGAAAATTTAGTTATTAATTAAGTTTATAGTTTTAATCCAAAATGCACGGGGCATAGTTCCCCGTGCAAAGTTACCTTTTATTAACCGAATATGGAAATTATTCTATAATTTTTTTACGCATCTCACTTTTGCCGCTTTGCGGTCGCGCTCGCGGCGGAAACTGTCGAAGGTTTCAAAGATGTCGCCGAGGGCGATGGTGGAGTTGCTGACCTGACTTTCGTAGAGCTGGGCGCCGGTGGTGCCGGCGGATGCCTGTCCTTGAAGGGCGCCGCTGACACCGCTTATCTGCTCAAACAAGCGCATCTGAAGATTGACCATCTCGTAGGCGCCTATGTTGGTGGCGTTGCCGCTCACTTGCTCCGGACGGTCGTTGCCGCCGCGGGGATGGTAGGGGACTATGCCGTTGGGCTTCGACCAAGCATAGCGGAGGTCGTTCCATGTGAAGCCTTCGGGAAGGATATTGTCGGGATAGAGGAGCACGCCTTTCGCGCTGGCGCCCATCACGTGGTCTACAAGGGTGACGAGGCGGTTGATGTATTTCTGCTGGTCGATCACGTCCTCAACCATCGAATGCACCTCGCCGTCGGTCAGCGGATAGAGCTTCAACGCGAAGGGGTGGCTGCCGTGGCCGTAGGGGCTGTCGTACTGGCTGAGGACGGCGCCGTCGGGGCTGAGCCAATAGCATCGCCAAACGTGGCGCAGCTCCCAGCGGCGGTCGATGTCGGGGTCGTGGACAGGCTCTTCGGGTGTGCCGGGCTGGAAAAACCATTCGCCGGTGCGCCGGTTGTGGCAGTCGTAGCCCTCCCGGCTCTCGCGCCGCCACAGCTCGACCACGCGCACTCGCCCGGGATTGCCGCTGCGGAAGAAGTCGGCGGTGCCTGAATCTACGGCGTCGGGCTGTGTCTGATAGTGGCGGCAAATGTCGAGGGCGCGGGTGCGGCTGCCGTCGCTGAGCCGCTCAACAAGAGTGGCAAGCGGCATGTCGTGCAGCTGACCGACAAGGTCGAAGTCGCAGCAGCGGGGGTCGTCGCCGCCGCGGAACAGCATCTGCGACGGCGACACGTTGCTGAGCGCAACCCGTCCTTCCTCGCCGAAGTCAATGCGCTGGAAGCAGCACCCGGAGATGAGAAATTCTTCCATCAGACGACTGTCGAGCTCGCCCACAAGGTTGCCGAGCAAAGGCTCCGCAGGTGCGGGTTCGGCGGCGAGACGGCTGCGGAACCGCCCCACCACGCTCTTGACCAGCTGGCGGATAAGATTGTTGGTCAGCGGATCTTTGCCGTTGTCGCGCAGATGCTGCCACTCGCTGACGCGCCGACCGTGCTCGTCGGTCATCATGTCGCACCACTGGTTGCCATAGGTGAAATTCTTGTTGCGCTCGCGTTTTTCTCTCAGCGGACGCATCCGCTCCCATGCCCTGTGTGCTTCGGCAAGCAGGTGCATGGCTTGGCTTGTATTCTCTGTGTTTTCCATAGTTTTCTTTTTTGGGCAAAAATACACCCACAACAATACAATCTGTCGCAAAAAAGAGACAAAAAAACAAACTTTTTTCATCGTCTTATTGTTGTCTACATATAAAAAAATGAGAAATTTTTTTTTATTTGAAAAAAAATAAGGCTTTATCAAAAAACAAACGTATATTTGCAGAAAGAATATACAAATTCAAAATCATCAATAACTATGAACAAAAAAATCAGTTTGTATGTATTGGTCGGTGCTGTTGCATTGACTGGATGTAACAAGAAAATGCAGGACTTCGCTGCCGAGCATTTCACCACCAACCCTAACCCACTCGAAGTTGTGGGCGACAACGTTCCTGGCACAGTAACTGCCAATGTCCCTCAAAAGTTCTTCAAAAAGAACGCTGAGGTTACTGTAACTCCTTACCTTTCTTATGGTATGGACAACAAGGCCACTTCTCAGTCTTACACTTTCCAGGGCGAGAAGGTTAAGGGCAACAATCCTGTTATCAACTACAAAGAAGGCGGTACAGTGACAATCCCTGTAAACTTTGTCTACACTCCGGAGATGATGAAGAGCGACCTCTACCTTGACTTCAACGTGGTTCAAGGCAAGAAAGTCTACACTCTCCCTGCTGTGAAAGTTGGCGAAGGCGTTGTAGCCACTTCTACTTTGGCTGACGCTACTACTGTCACTCCTTCTGCTGCTGCCGACAAATATCAGCGCGTAATCAACGAAATCTGCGACGCTAACCTTATGTTCCTTATCAACCAGGCCAACGTTCGCGCTTCTGAGTTGAAGAAAGGCACAAGCGTTTCTAACTTCAACGAAACTGTTGCCGAGGCTTCTAAAGCTGACAACAAAGAAATTGAAGGCATCCACGTTTCTTCTTTCGCTTCTCCTGAAGGTGGTGTGAAATTCAACGCCAAACTGTCTGAAAAACGTGAGCACTCTACTGTTAACTACTTGAACAAGAACCTCAAGAAAGAAAAAGTTGACAACTACGGCGACATCACGTCTGAGTTCACTGCTCAGGACTGGGACGGTTTCCAGAAACTCGTTTCCGAGAGCAACATCCAGGATAAAGACCTTATCCTCAGTGTTCTCTCTATGTACAGCGACCCTGAACAGCGTGAGAAAGAAATCCGCAACCTCTCTTCTGTATTCGATCAGTTGGCTAAAGAAATCCTTCCGCAACTCCGCTACTCTCGCATCTCTGCTTCGATCAACACTATCGGTCGCAGCGACGAGGAAATCGCAGCTCAGTACAAAGAAGATCCTACTCAACTCTCTATCGACGAGCTCCTTTACGCTGCCACTAAGACTGACAACGTTAACGAGAAAGAGGACATCTACAAAACTGCCGTTAAGCAATATCCTAATGACTACCGCGCTTACAACAACCTCGGTATGGCTCAGTATGTAAAGGGCAACTACAACGATGCTAAGGCTAACTTCGAGAAGGCTGCTTCTCTCAACCCTAACAGCGACGAGGCTAAGATGAACCTTGGTCTTATCAAGATGATGAACAAGGACTACAACGGTGCTCGCGAAGCTTTCGGTAGCGCTGCTAACGCTGAAGGTATCAACGAGGCTATGGGTGTTTACTACCTCCGCCAGGGTGACTACCAGACTGCTGCCAAAGCTTTCGGCGACAGCAAGTCGAACAACGCGGCTCTCGCTCAAATCCTCAACAAGGACTACAGCGCCGCTCAAAGCACTCTCGAGGCTGTAAAGGCTCCTAACGCTACTACTTACTATATGATGGCTGTCGTTGCTGCCCGCACTAACAACGAACAGGCTGTATACGCAAACCTCCGCAAGGCTGCCGCTCTTGATGCTTCTATCAAGGACCGCGCTGCCATCGACAAAGAGTTTGCAAACTACAACGTAGCAAACCTCTAATCTGAGCGTTACAACAATTTATAGAAAAGGCGGCTGTCATGACAGCCGCCTTTTTGCTTTTCATCATCACCACATCCTGACATTATGAACCGAATCAAAACCTTTCTGCTCCTAATGATTGCCGCGGCTATCCACTGCAATGCCGCAAATTATCTGCGTGTGAACCAAATCGGATACCTTGTCGACGACGTAAAAGTTGCCGTGATTATGATGGAACACGGCGACGCCCCGACCTCGTTCTGCGTGGTCAACGCCGACTCCGGAAAGAAGACCGTAATGCACTCGGTGAAACCTACGGGCGAGTTTGCTGGCTTCGCTCAGACGGCACGGCTCGACTTCTCTAAAGTAAAGACTCCTGGCACATACTACATTACTGCAGCAGGGGCGAAATCCTCATCTTTCCGCATTGCCAACGACGCCTATGCCGGCGCACAGGAGGTGCCGCTGAACTATATGCGGCAGCAACGCTGCGGATGGAATCCGCTGATGCGCGACTCCTGCCACCGATACGACGGACGCCTGCAGCTGTGCGGCGACCGCGACGGTGAACACGTTGACGTGCGCGGTGGATGGCACGACGCAAGCGACTATCTGCAATATCTCACCACTTCTGCCAACGCTGTCTACCAAATGCTGTTTGCCTACTCGCAGAATCCGTCGGTGTGGGCGGACAACTTCCAAGCCGACGGCACTGAGGGTGCAAACGGAATCCCCGACATACTCGACGAGGCTCGCTGGGGTCTGGAATGGATGCTGAAAATGAATCCTGACGACAACACGTTCCTAAACCAGATTGCCGACGACCGCGACCACCGCTCGCCAGGACTGCCCAACGAACAGATGGCCGACTATGGATGGGGTGCGGGGAAAGACCGACCTGTATACCCGTGCATCGGTAGCCCGGCGGGACTGAGAGAATACAAGAACCGCAGCCGCGGACTGGCTTCTTCGGTGGCGAAATTCAGCTCGTCGTTCGCTCTCGGCGCAAAGGTGTTTGAAACGCTCGACCCTGCTTTTGCCTCTACGCTGCTTAGAAAGTCGGGCGTGGCATACGATGTGGCGAAGGCAAACCCGGGCAACTGCCAGACAGTATGCACCGTGTCGCCTTATTTCTATGAGGACAACTGGACCGACGACCTTGAGCTAGCGGCGGCGACAATAGCGGCTTGCTCTGGCTCGGAAAAGATGATGACGGAGGCGGTTGATTGGGAACGTCAGGAACCCGTGACTCCGTGGATGGGTGCCGACAGCGCCCGACACTATCAATGGTATCCGTTTGTCAACATCGGACACGCATTGGTTGCAATGCACGGCAACGAGCGACAGCGCGCCGAGGCACTGCGCAACATGCGCTGCGGCTTGCAGCGCGTGGCCGACAGAGCCGCCGACGTAAATCCTGCCTTCAAACACGGCATCCCTTTCATCTGGTGCAGCAACAACCTTACAGTGGCATTTGTGACGCAGGCGATGCTCTATCGCAAGCTGTCGGGCGACTGCCAGTTCCAAGAAATCGAGACAGCCATGCGCGACTGGCTCTTCGGTGTGAATCCGTGGGGTAAATGCATGGTCGTGGGGCTGCCCGAGAATGGCGACTATCCGCGCGACCCACATTCAATGATAAGTCACGGACACGACTATAAAATCACCGGCGGACTTGTCGACGGCCCTGTCTACACTGCCATCTTCAAGTCGTTGCGCGGCGTGGTGCTGAGCCACGACGACAGATATGCCAAGTTTCAAGGCGGCGCGGCGGTCTATCACGACGACTATTGCGACTACAGCACCAACGAGCCTACGATGGACGGAACGGCCTCAATGACGTGGTTCCTCGGAGAGCTGGCGAAAGCCGCCCGCAGATAATCCTTCCGCGGCACTCTTACAAAGGCGTGCATCAATCAGCATATCATTCCTTCATCAACTTATCATATAATGGCCATATCGCCCATTATATGATAAGTTGATTTTATTTGGAAGCTACCCCTCATATAAAATAATCTGAATTCACTGCTCGCCGACACTTATTGCAACTTGTCTGCCGCCGCCGGTTACTTTCCGATGCAACATATTCACATCACTGATTATCAGTGACAATTCATCTTAATCGGTACACCCTCACTTCTGACAAGTTCACAGAAAATGGGGACAAATGCAAGCCGTTGTCTATCATCGTTTTGCATATACGTCTTGTACCGCCTCTCTTCAGCCCATTTGCAAAATGGCCACCATCAGTTTCAAAACACAGACCGATAGGACATTTCCGCATGGATGTTACAGAACGCTTGTGCAGACAAAGGTAGTGTTTTTCTTCAAATTTCGGTGATTTGCAGGGTAGTTTTTATAAATGTCAGTTTCGTTGAAGGCGCGATTCGTTTGGAAAAGTGTAGCAATTTCAGATTATTCGTTCCGAAAAGTGTAACGAGCCTCAATTATTCGCTTTGAAAATGTAATCAACTATCCAAAATCTTCGGATAGTTACCTCTTTCGTAGGCTCTCCTCGAATTGTTATCTGCCCTAAAACAGCAGTTGATGGTTCGACCATTTCAACCAAGCGGTTGAAATGCTTCGCAAATACAAGTGATATTGTCATGCGAGAATGTAGATATTTTTCAGAATGATATAAATATAATCTATGAGTATGTCGGAACTATTTAATATTAAACATTTTATGTCGCATACAGCGGTTGTAAAAAAATAACCTTGTTGAATTATATATAGAGAGTATAGAAGTGCAAAATATACCACATTGGGGATATTCTACATTTCAGTTATTCGAAAAAATCGAATAACTGAAATGCTACATAAGGTAAATGCACATAAACCATTATGCTTATGCGTGCATTAATTATTGTGTTAATTTTGCAATGTGGAATATCTCTATGTCTTTGGAATTATTCAGAAAACACTTTGTCGCAAATATATATTTCTTTTGCGACAAAGTGTTTTCTATCATCCTTGACTAAAATTAATAAAAGATGTTGAATATTGTGTATGATGAGATGTGTGTAGTGTTTTGCCTACGGATATTATTATAAAAATAATAGTATTTACTGCATCAATAAGTACAATAGATTATACTCAGCATTCAACATGAGGCACGATTTTCGCAACGGGTTAGACACAATATAATAGAACGCACTCCACGGATATGATATTACATAAGTTTAGACTGGTACGTATATATCATTCTAAAGGTTTATTTATACCAGCAGTAACAGCTTCCTTGATTTTATCAAGAAGTTCACTTAATTTCGTACGCTCATCTTCATCAAGAGTACCCCAATCGCACTCTATCTGATTATTCTGAGTCAATTGTTTTAACATTTCAATGTAATTAAACTCAGACAAAACAGTTCCTGTTTCAATTTGAACTTGAATATCTCCTTTTTCGTTTTTGCAAAAATGTAGTTTCATACTATTCTGTAAATTTTTTAAGATTGTATTTTTTTACTCTTTTCTTAATTGAAGGTTTACCTCCATCTGTTATCGAGGCAATTAAATCAAGAACAGGGATTCCGTTAATCATCCCCTCTAATGGAGCAGAACGAACAATAATCTTTCCTTGATTATTTTCGCAATAAATTATTTGTTGGGCGTCTCCCATCATTGGGATAGTAGCATTATGAGAAACCAATATTATCTGCTTATTCTTTTTTACTTTTTTTACTGCCTCTACAAGACCATCATTAATATACTTTGTGGCCAAATTATCTTCTGGCTGATCAATGATAATAGGAGCAATATCTTTATCGTAGCCCAAAATCAAATCTAAAAGAACAGAAGTCTTCCAACCGGCACTGAGGCTTTCAAAATCCTTACCGTCTTTTGTTGTTATCTTATAGACTGTTTTATTCATGGCGACAAATTCATTATATACACGATCAATAAAATCTTTGTAATCTTGTACTTTAGGCTTTTGTTTGCTAAAATTTGCTTCAAACAAGCATTGTGGGTGAATATCATCAAAGCGAATAATTTTCTTTCCAGATTTCAGCATATAGTTAAACACATTCAAAACGGTATCTTTATCCATCTTAAACTGATTACTAATGTATAGGTGATGCCCAGATGATACTATTTCCTTTGTTTCTATTTCGTCATGATAAGCAGCTATAGAATTAAGATGCTTCATGAATTTTCTATTTAAATAGACATATTGCTTTGCGTTTTCTAGTAAATAGTTGAATTCCTGTGTTTTTGTTTGATCCTCCTGGCTTTCAGTCCTTAGCTGCGTAGCATAATTATCTGAAGCATTTTTAATTTCTTTATATACCATGGCCTCCATTTCACTATAACGATAAACTTCCTGCAGCATGGCAATAAGTTCGTCAATCGTTTCATTCTGCTCTTTTACAAATGGATTTCTGCTTAAAATCTCTTTAATTTCGAGTAGAGCCGTGATATGTGCATCTTTTTTGTCTTTGCTATATTTGATTATATCACGATTTTCTTCTTGAGGAACAAAGCTGGTAATAATGTTTTGCTTAACCGCTTTAAAAACCAATAAACGACCAATTTGAGATGTGGTATTTAATTTATCCTCGATAGATTTAATATCTTCAACTGTTTGGATTAGCTGTGTAATATCATTCTTTAATTTAGCCAAGCTAGCATTTACTCTATTAACGACCTCTTTATTATCCGGGAATAAGCTGCGGATAATATCAATATCTTCAATATTATGTCCTTCATCATCCCCTACTACTTTCATAATATAATTTTGTCCAAGATAATGGGGATGCATACCCGATGGATTAATAACATTTAAATGTTCAACATCAAAACTATTATAATGAGAATCCTCAAAACTTGTATGTGACAATTTACGCCAAATCGAATCAACCAATAGAGTTTTACCGCTTGATGAGCCTCCAATAACGACATTTAGCCCGGAACTGAATTTTACATCTATGTCAAGTTTGTCATTAGCATATTTTACACAGTCAATATTCTCTGACCATGACTCAGGTTTCTGTGTACAATATATCAAACGAGACTTCTCTGACAATGAAAGGCGGAAACCTTCAAAAGTTGGCTCTGCAAACATCCAAGTAGGAATAAGACCTTCTGCGTCTTTTGCTTTTGCAGCTGGGTAGTGACTAGGTATATAATTATCCGAACATGTAACGAGATTCACAAATCCACTAATTCCAAGACGTTGAAAATATTTATCAGTTTCTTCACGTCCACTGTCGCTTCTTGCCGTAAAACCGTCAAATTGATTATAATATACGCTACGTTCCATCATCGTATCAAACTTCTTTCCCTTTGGAATAGCTTTATCAAAGGTTGCGTGCGACTGCCCACCATGAGGGAGCAGGACGAAATCGTATGAATCAAACTCATTGATGATTTTATCCAGAGTTGGTATACTTTTGTCTGTTTTTACGACAGTCTTTTGCTTATATAGATTATCAAGAATCTTATTTATATTATCTATTTCTTGTGCGGAGATATTATCTTTGAAAAATATGTGACAATGATATGCCTCTGTGTCTATCAAATAATGTATGTGCAGTTCAACACCGAGCAATAAATGTATATCAGGCTCACATTTTGTCATAGCATCAAGATATGCTTTCTTATTTATTGTATTGTGATCTGTAAGGGAAATAAGCGCATGTTGTCCTTGAGCTTGCTCTCTTACTTTTGCAAAAAGTAACTCGATATCATAATTCTGATTTAAACTGTCAGGATTATCTGATGTGTGAATATGCACATCTACATAAACTGGTTCCATATTATTGGCTATTTCGTTATCTATCATTTGCAAAGATAGTTAGATATTATCGATTTATCGAATATAATTCGCTATATTTGCACTATAAAATCGTATTAAAGAATGAAACTGAATAGAATAAAGGTTGTATTATCTGAAAAAGGTATCTCTCAAACATGGTTGGCGAAGAAACTTGATAAGAGTTTCAGTATGGTAAATGCCTATGCATGTAATCGGATTCAGCCTAATTTGGAGACCTTACAAGAGATAGCGGAGATACTACAAGTGGATTTGAAGGACTTGATAACCGACAAAAAGGATAGGTGATATGAAACAATTCTCGGAAGCGACACGGGTGCAGATGCCTGCAATGGTTCATCTTACCCGAATAGGATATACATACTTCGGTAAGTTGAGCGAAGATAAGAATAGCACTGTATATGACGGTGATACGAATATTCTGTTGCCAATTTTTGAGCAGCAATTCAAAAGACTGAATCCTGAACATGAGGGTGAGTTTCTTCAAGTTTTGAAAGATATTCGTAAGGAACTGAACGATGATGACCTCGGTCGAGGCTTTTATAATCGTCTCAAAGCTGTTTCGCCTGTAAAGCTGATAGACTTTGATAACATTGGGAATAATACATTCCATTTCACAGCCGAATTTACCTGTAAGAACGGACAGGACGAATTTCGTCCTGACATTACTTTGTTCGTAAACGGATTGCCACTTTGCTTTGTAGAAGTGAAGAAACCCAACAATCATGGTGGTATGTTGGCAGAGAGCGCACGAATGAATAAAGAACGCTTCCCGAATAAAAAGTTTCGCCGCTTCATCAACATTACGCAGTTGATGATATTCAGTAATAATATGGAATATGATGCGTTGGGCGGTATCGTACCTATACAAGGGGCTTTCTATTGTACTGGGGCACGTTCATACGCACCATTCAATTGCTTCCGTGAAGAAAATTTAAGCGGACAGAAAATAGCACCGTTCCATCGTGACTATCCGTATAAGGAGATTGACAAGACGGTGGAAAAACAGATATTGTCTGATTATAATTGCCAAGTCATTCATACAAGTCCTGAGTATCAGACAAATCTTGGTTTCAACACCCCTACAAACAGAATCCTAACATCCATGTGTTCGCCTGACCGTTTGTTGTATATCATTAGATATGGTATTGCCTATGTCCGTATGGAGCGTGAGGTGGATGGAAAAATAGAATCTACCGACCAAAAGCATATCATGCGTTACCAACAATTGTTTGCATCGTTAGCTATTCGACAAAAACTGGCAGAGGGAGTGAAATCTGGCGTAGTCTGGCATACACAAGGTAGTGGTAAAACGGCCTTGTCATATTATCTGACTTATATTCTTAACGATTTCTATTCCAAACAGAATAAGGTCGCCAAATTCTATTTTATAGTAGACCGCCTTGACCTTTTGGAACAAGCCACACAAGAGTTTGAAGCTCGTGGATTGGTTGTATCTACCGCCAATACAAGAGCCGAACTGATGGAACAATTCCGCAGTAATCAGGCACAACAAGGTGTAAGCGGACAGGCAGAAATCACGGTTGTGAACATTCAACGCTTTGCCGAGGATAAAGAAAAAGTACGCATCAGTGATTATGCAACCAATCTTCAACGCATCTTCATTCTTGACGAGGCACACCGAGGATATAAACCCGGTGGTTGCTTTCTTGCCAATCTCTTTGATGCCGACACCGATGCGGTCAAAATCGCACTTACAGGAACACCGCTGTTAAAGGAGGAACGCGCCAGTTGCAAGGTGTTCGGTAACTATCTGCACACCTATTACTACGATAAATCTATTGCCGATGGCTATACGCTGAAAATCATACGTGAGGATATAGAAACTTCCTACAAAGAGCGTTTGTCTGATGTGTACGACGAACTGGAAACCCTTGTGCAAAAGAAAGACATTCGTAAGTCGGAAATCATAGAGCATCCAAGTTATGTGAACGAGTTAGCCCGTTACATTATGACGGACTTAAAAGAGTTTCGCAAGATACAAGGAGATAATACTTTAGGCGGCATGGTCATTTGTGAAACCAGCGAACAGGCAAGGCGGCTTTATGATGTATTCCAAGAAGAATGGCAGAAGTATCAGCCGAAGCCCATCAAGATAAAACTTTCCGATGGTTCGTATGTAGTGGGTGAACCGGAAGTGGATTACAAATCAAAATACAGACCGCTGAAAGCTGGAATCATTCTTCACGATACGGATGACAAGGAAACTCGCAAGCAGATAGTCAAAGACTTCAAGAAAAATATGACAGTGGATATTCTCATTGTCTTCAATATGCTTTTGACTGGCTTTGATGCGCCACGCTTGAAACGCCTGTATTTCGGGCGCAAATTGAAAGACCACAATCTGCTTCAAGCCATAACACGTGTAAACCGTCCTTATCCCGGTATGCGTTACGGTTTTGTCATTGACTTTGCCGACATCAAGCGCAACTTCAAGGAAACCAATGAAGCATATTTGCAAGAGTTAAACCGCTTTAATGATGTGGATGAGACTGGCGAATCCGCTGCTACCGACACCTTTACCCAAGTCATTGAGGACAAGGAAGAGATATTGAATCAGATGAAGAAAGTTCGACAAACGCTTTTCAATTACACATACGATAATGCGGAAGAATTTTCTTCTGAAATCTCCACCGAAGAGGATAAAGCTGTATTGCTTGACCTCAAACAGGCATTGGAATCTGCCAAGAACATGGCGAACATCGTGCGTACATTCGGTGATGATGAAATGAAAGAGCAATTTGCCAAACTCGAAATCACAAAGTTGCCTCAGTTGCTTTCCGAAGTACAAAGGCGTATTGGCATCATCAACCAAAAGGAAGCTTTTAGCATCGGTGATGAGACAAAGACACTAATCAATGAGGCGATGATGGATATAGAGTTCACCTTCTCTAAAATAGGACAGGAAGAAATGCGCCTTATATCCGGTGGTGTGGAATTGAAAGAGAAATGGCAACGTACCATTGCTTCGTTTACCCAAAACTTCGACCAAGACGATCCGGAGTTTATCTCGTTGCGTGAAGCCTTTATGGAGCGCTTCAAGGAACACGGTTTTGTGATTGACACGATAGCCAAGTTCAACGAGGAGACACAGGCTTTGGATGAAATCATCGGTCGTTTGCAAGACTTACAAAAACGCAATAATGTCTTGTTGAAAAAGTACAAGGGCGATGAAAAATTTGCTCGTGTACACAAGCGTATTCGTGAAGTGAATAAGCAGAGGGAAGATAAGGGACAGAAGCCTATGTTCTCTTTCCTTGACGAAGATATTGCTGCCATTCTCAATATTATAAAAGAGAAAGTGGATGCCAAAGTGTATGATCGTAACGACATTCTGAAAAAGGATGCTTATTTCGGACGCACGGTGATGGCTATTATCAATGGATGTCTGTTCAATTTCCAACAAATAAAGCCCGAAATGGAGGATTACAAATTTATTCAGACACGCATTTCACAACAGTATATCAACCAATATAACGCCACTTACGGCATTGCATAAAGATTATGTCAGATATTAAAGAAAAAACATTAAAGCTCATCGACGGCCTGAAAGCCACTTGCCAGTCATACGGCATGGGTAACGATGGCAACGAATATAAGATAATCACTCAGGTGTTTCTCTATAAATTCTTGAACGACAAGTTTGGTTACGAACTGAAGAATGCGAAAAGTGATATTGCCAAGAAATTGACGGGAGATGTAAAATGGGAAACAGCATACGAGAATCTTTCTGATGATGAGCGTATGTTGATTCAGAGTGCCATATCGCCTGATGTCCCGATGCTCGAACCTTATCATTTGATAGCCAATCTTTGGAACCAGCAGGGAAAAGGTGATTTTGATGTCATTTTTGATTCCACAATGACAGATATAGCGGAACAGAATGCCGATATATTCTCCACGCAGACCACAGCCAACACAAAGATTCCATTGTTCGAGGCACTGACACCGTTTGTGACCGATACGGCACAACGTGCGCCATTTGCCCGTGCGTTGGTGGATAAACTTGTGAATTTCTCTTTTGAAGAGGCGTTTGCACAGAACTACGATTTCTTCTCCAGTATCTTTGAATACTTAATTAAAGACTATAATACCGCTGGAGGTGGCAAATATGCAGAATATTACACCCCTCATGCTATTGCTACCATTATGGCACGTTTGCTGGTTGGGGATAATGCCGACCTACATAGCATGGAGTGTTACGACCCATCGGCAGGAACGGGTACATTACTTATGGCACTCAGCCATCAGATAGGTGAAGACCGCTGTACCATCTTCTCGCAGGATATATCCCAGCGAAGCAACAAGATGTTGAAACTGAACCTATTGCTCAATGGACTTGTGCCTTCACTTGACAATGCCATTCAAGGCGACACGCTTGTAAGTCCTTATCACAAGAGCGATGACGGACAACAGTTGCGTCAATTTGATTTTGTGGTAAGTAATCCGCCTTTTAAAATGGATTTTTCCGATACCAGAGAGAAAATAGCTGCCATGCCTGCTCGTTTTTGGGCTGGAGTCCCCAATGTGCCAGCTAAAAAGAAAGAGTCTATGGCAATATATACCTGTTTTATCCAGCACGTTATCAATTCGTTGAAAAAAACAGGGAAGGGAGCAATTGTTATTCCAACAGGCTTTATTACCGCAAAAAGTGGTATTGAGAACAAAATTCTTCATAAGATAGTAGATGACAAAGTGGTCTTCGGCTGTGTTTCCATGCCAAGTAACGTGTTTGCCAATACGGGTACGAATGTAAGTGTGCTGTTCTTTGATAAGTCTGCAACCACTGACAAAGTAATCTTGATTGATGCCAGCAAATTGGGCGAAGAATACAAGGATGCCAACGGATTGAAAAAGGTGCGTCTGAACGATGCGGAGATAGAAAAGATTGTCGGCACATTCCAGCGCAAGGAGGCTGTGGAAGATTTTTCTGTGGCTGTTTCTTACGATGAGATAAAGGAAAAAGGATATTCTCTTTCTGCCGGACAATATTTCGACATCAAGATAGATTATGTAGATATAACGGAAGAAGAGTTTAACAACCGTATGGCGAATTATAAACAAACACTCTCCGAGCAATTTAAAGAAAGCCATCGGCTGGAAGAGGAAATTATGAAGCAGTTGGATGCTTTGCAGTTCAACGCAAATGTAGGAAACGATGAGTAACGAAATACAGTTTTTGTTATACAATCTTCCCGATAAAGAGGGAAAGGTGCAGGTGGTTATAAAAGACGAAACCATTTGGTGTACGCAAAAGGCTATGGCAGAGCTTTTCGGTATTGACAAATCGGGTATTAGTCGGCACATAGCCAATATTTTCAAGGATGAAGAACTGCAGCAAGATACGACAGTTGCAAAAATTGCAACCGTCGTAAATCGAGGCATAAGAGGTGAAGTTGAAGAGTTGGTCGATTTCTATAATCTTGATATGATTATTGCAGTTGGTTACCGTGTTTCTTCCCCAAAAGCTACTAAGTTTCGTCAGTGGGCAACCAAGATTCTCAATGAGTACATAAAAAAAGGGTTTGTGCTTGACGATGAACGCTTAAAGCAGGGAACAGCAGTATTCGGAAAAGACTATTTTCGTGAATTGTTGGAAAGGGTACGTTCCATCCGTGCTAGTGAACGGCGTATTTGGCAACAGATTACCGACATATATGCAGAATGTAGTATAGACTATGATAGGAATTCGACTACAACTCGCGATTTCTATGCCATGATACAGAATCGCTTTCATTATGCCATTACAGGGCAAACGGCAGCAGAGATTATCTATACAAAGGCAGACCATAACAAAGAACACATGGGGCTGACTACATGGAAGAATGCACCTGATGGACGTATCTTGAAATCGGATGTGTCAATAGCCAAGAACTATTTGCAGGAAAAGGAAATCCGCCAGTTGGAACGTGCGATCACTGGTTTCTTTGATTATATAGAAGATTTTATCGAGCGTGAGAATACATTCAACATGTCCCAATTTTCTGAAAGTGTCAATGAATTCCTCACATTCCGCCGTTATCAAATTTTGCCGGACAAAGGGCGTATTTCAGCATCACAAGCAAAAGTGAAGGCAGAAAGTGAATATGATATTTTTAATAAAACCCAACGGATAGATTCTGACTTCGACAAAGAAGTTAGGTGGGTGTTGGATAAATGAAGAGCAATGACTGATGAGTTAATCCAATGGGCTACACTGTTAAGTCCTATAATTAGTGTGATTGCTGTAATTGTTGCATTAAGAGTTGCTAATAACTCATCGAAAGATGCGCAGGAACAGATTAATGCTATTCGCCATCTGCTTGATGTGTTTGTGGCGGCAAATAATTTGGACATCGTAGAAGCACAGCGAAAATACCAACAGCAACTTGTAGAATTAGGCAACAAAATTGAAGAGGCGCAAATGGAAGTCGATACCGTATATCCTTTTGTTGGCGGAGCAAGAATTGACCATATCATAGCCGGACAAGAAAAAGCGCAGCAAAAAGCACATCTTAATCAGCTATTGATGAAGCGCAAAGAGATAGAGGTCAATCTATCTTTGATTCAAGATTATATTCATAAAGCAATGCAGTAAATGGAATTGAAAAAATATAAAAAGAGAAGGATTACACCACAAGGTTGGAAAGAGATAACACTTGCAGAAGTTTTTAACACATCCTCTGGTGCTACACCATTGTCCACGGAAGCAAGCTATTATGAAAACGGTACTATTCCTTGGATTAATAGCGGCGAATTAGCAAGTCCGTATATTTATGACACAACAAATTTTATATCACAGGCTGGATTTGAAAATTCAAGTACTGAGATATACCCTATTGATACGGTGCTTGTAGCAATGTATGGTGCTACAGCAGGTAAGGCATCTTTGCTTAAAATGGAAGCGTGTACAAATCAAGCTATTTGTGCGATTCTTCCAAACAAAGACTATAGTTCTACATTCCTTAAATATAGTATTGATACGCTTTATGATCATCTTGTCGGTCTTAGCAGTGGCTCTGCAAGAGATAATCTTTCGCAAGCAGAACTAAAAAAGTTGAAGTTAATAATGCCTCCTACTAAGAATGAACAGAATAAATTAGTATCTATTCTTGCTTCAATAGACCGCAAAATTGAACTTAATCGAACGATAAATCAGAATTTAGCGATATTTGACCGTTCATATGATTACAGGTCGTAATCTAAAAGCATTTTCATCTACGTCCATTTGGTATAACCTAATTTGCGGATTTAGTTTCTTGCGAATATGTTGAATTATTTTTTCTTTCTCAGTTTGTTCTATATTGACACCAAAATAGATAGACTCAAAGCATTCGCCGTTTAGTGGCATATAATGGTGTATCTCACGCCAATCCCATATTTCCTTTGTCAGCTTTGCCTGTTGAGGAGTAAATGCTGCATATATTGGACTTGGTTTTAGTATGACTAATCTAACCTCCTGCTCATATTCCCATTCCTTTGCTTTTGTCCGCCATTGATAACTGAATAAATCTTTTGTGGTATGATATGCGTTGGGACGCTCTATTATATCCTGATATTGAACATAAAGAACAAGCGGTTCAAGATATATTGTACCAAACATTGGAGGAACAGATTCTAGTACTTTATCCAAATCAAGACCGATGCAGATGCCTTTGTGGTTATAACAATAATGTGCCCACATGAGTATAGAGTCATTGATTTTTGACAAGCTGCACAGCCATGTATCATTACGCAAATTGAATGCATCGTTTTCCTCTTTCTCTACACTCCAATCCTTTGGTATCCATCCTTGAAGTTTAGAGTCTGGCACATTTGAGTAGTCAATTAATTTAGGATGACAATCAAAAGGGTCATTCAGTTGAGACGCATTAGTGAATTGGAGATTCCGGTTTCTAATCATACTCTTTGCACCAACTATATCTAAATATTTGTAGAGTATACGAGACATTTTTTATTCTATTGTTATTTGTCCATTCATTAAAAGTGGTAAAAGTTCGTCACGCTGCTTAGTCAAAACTTTGAGCTGTGCGATATTATTATGTAAATGTACTATTATATTTTCAATCAGTAGAGAAAATTTTATTGCTATTTCAGAATTATAAGGAAAATCAAATTTCATCATAAGTTCTGGATTTATTCTTCTGTGGCTATGAGAAGTACCAGTAGCACCTTGCGTACAGTATTCAATGAATTTTGCACTTTTAGCCAACATGAACAAGAAACCTTTTGTTTTCAGAGAAGCAGGATTCCATACAACAAATTCTGTTGAACAAATCTGATTAGATCCTCTATTTCCACAGATTACTCGACTTGTCCAAGGATTAAGTTTAGATACCAAAATACAATTGTTAGTGACTATAAACTTTGCACTTTGAATATCTATTCCATATTCTTCTGCGTAAGTTTCTGTTTTATCATATTCGGGCAAACTATAATGTTTGAATAATTCATTAGGCTGTGCCTGTGGATTAACTGTTTCTTTTGAAATACTTGCTAATTGATAAATGTTTGCATTTGTCCACTCTTTTGGAATCATTCTTTTTAACTTTTCATTCCAAAGCATTTTACCCCCACTTGACTTATAAGGTTTTCCGTTTTCATTCGGAAAGTCAAATTGCACAAACCAGTAATCGTAAAGCTGCTTTGCCATTGCTTCTAAATTCTGATTTATCTGTTCATTGAGTCTGATTTTTTTTTCAAGATTCAAGAAAAATGTGCCAATGCTTTCCTCCGAACAAGAAAGTGTTGGCATTTCATATCTTAGAATTTGCTCTTTATCTCCACGAGGCATTTTACTTCCTTTGGCTCCTTGCATTACATAGTCAAAAAAAGAATCTTGAAGTAGTACGGCATAAAGAAAACTTGGCGAATGTCCCTCTTTAACTCTAAAAACCAACACGTCAGAAGAGGCTCCACCGTCTATATCTGCAAACCAAACCTTTTTGAGATATGGTCTGATATTTGCTATTAATACATCGCCATGTTGATAGCGAGTAAGACAACAAGGTTGTGGCGGAAGATTGGTTGCAATTTCCCGTCCTTTTTTGTTCTGCAATATACAATCAGTCGTAACATATTCAGCTAAAGATATATCATTACTGCTGATTTTGTCTGTTACATAATATGCAATAGAAGATAATTTGGTCATTTACATTCATTTTTGAATGCAAAGTTACATTTTTAGGCAGAAAAAACACTATCTATCCTAAATACTTCTTATGCGCCAACTTTACATTGTTTTGATTCACAATGGCATAGTGCAGTGTGGTGTCAATGCGTACATGACCAAGTAGTCGCTGCACCTGTTCGATTGGCATACCTTTGTCGATAGCCATTGTTGCAAGGGTACGACGGAACTTGTGAGGATGAACCTTAGGTATAGAAAGTGCTTGTCCCAATTTCCGAATTCTTACTTCTACGCCACTAATTGTTAATCGTGTGTGAGGCGAATGGAGCGAGACGAATAAAGCTGGATTGCTGTCTGTTCGCTCATTAAGATATTGTTGCAAATGTAGTTTTGTACGGGCATTGAAGTAAACAACACGTTCCTTATTCCCCTTTCCGAATACCACACACTGTCGTTCGTGAAAGTCTATATCTTCACGGTTCAGTTTTACCAATTCACCTACACGAATGCCTGTAGATGAAAGAAAGTCAATAATGGCAAGGTCTCGTTTATTAGTACAACTATCTCGAAGTTGTTCCAATTGCTCGTCAGAAAGTACCTCTTTTACAAGTGAATCTGTCTTAACTTTGTGAATGCGTCTTACCGGGCTTTTGGCGATATAATCTTCATCTTCCAACCATGCGAAGAAACTGGAAAAGATGCGCCTCATATTGTCAATGGTTACTTTGCTCGATTGGTGTTCTTCTTGATAATCGGATAGATAAGTACGAATATCTGTTGTCGTAATGTGACAAATTGCCAATGAAAGCGTGACTAACAACCGTTCAATGGTATTACGGTAGTAAGTTAATGTCTTATCCGAACATCCCTCTATCTTTTTGGCTGATATAAAAGAGTTAAGAAGATGTTCATTCTCCTGCGTTTGCTGTGTGGCGCAATCGCTCTTTTCAATGATTTCTACATTATGTAGTTCTGATGTAAGCACAGCTTTAAGCTGCGCCATTTGTCGGCAATCTAAGTCACGCTGCATCTTCGCAACTATCGCCTGAATGATGTTTTCTTTCATAATTCTGATAATTTTGTTCTTATATATAATATAAGAGACTGCTAAATCAGAATTTACCGACATCTGACCGTTCATCAGAAGCGGTAGAAATTCGTCGCGCTGCTTAGTCAACTCTTCTATTTGAATCTTATTCTGCTTTATCTTCTCAATAAGCGGATAAGTTATATTTGCAAAAGCTTTAAGTGTAGAAGCGTTTGGATATGGTATTTCTATTGATGCAAGACTTGGCACTGTCAATTGCTGTTGTATAGAACCGTCATTTCTAAATTTTATTCTATTAAAAATCTGATGTAAATACACATCACCTCCTATATCATTCGGTGTTACTGCAAGTAATCTGATTATTGGAACATAGCCACCGTTTCGCATTGTGCAATATCCGATAGTCCCTCTTGCAGCAACAGTAATTCCACGTTTAAGGATTGTAGGTTCTTTTGTATAACCATATAAACCTTCATTGTCGGTGCCATTTGAATATATTGGTATTTGGCAATCTTTTGTTTTATACTTAGACCATTCTTGAGGACAGTCACCACCGGCTTTTATTGAGGCAATATCGCCAATAAACCTTTTGGGTAGCGTTTCTGCGTTTGATAAGAATTTGTAGTCCATTACATCTGCTATTACCGCCTCTAAATTCTGATTTATCGGTATATAAAAAAGAGAGGAAAAATCCCCTTCTCAATTCTAAACGATGTGTCAGACATTTAATGCAGTGTCCAAATAAAACTGCAACGATTTTCGTGGTAAAACTATGAAAAACGCTGCGGTCAGAATCCGTTAGAATCCATCAGTAAGGGTATGGAAAAAGCGTGCTGTAAAGCACGCTGTACTAATGGATTGTGACAATTATGTCATTTGCCGATGCAGAAGCGGGAGAAGATGGAGCCGAGGATTTCGTGGGTTGTGATTTCGCCGGTTATTTCTCCGAGATAGTGCATGCATTCACGGATGTCCTGCGACACGAAGTCGCCCGAGATGCCGCTGCGCAACCCGTCGAGGGCGCGTCTGATGGCCTCGCCGGCATGCAGAAGGGCGTCGTAGTGGCGTGCGTTGGTCACGATGACAGCGTTGGGGTCGGTGTCGGCAATGGCGGCTGCTTCAATCAGGCTTTGCTCAAGCGAGTCGACGGCGATGTCGGCTTTTGCCGAGATTGTGGCTATCGCTGCCGATGGAGCGGCAGTGGCTACGGCTGAGCGCAGCGCGCTGATGTCGGCATCCGAAAGACAGTCGATTTTGTTGATTACGGCAACAAGATGCTTTCCTTCGGCGTGCGGCAGGATGTCGGCTGCAACGGTGGCAATGTTGGTAAGAGGTTGTGTGCCGTCGATCATCCAGAGGATTATCGCTGCCTCGTCAAGTTTTTTGAATGTCCGTTCAATACCCATTGTCTCTATAGTGTCGGTGGTCTGGCGTATGCCTGCTGTGTCGATAAACCGGAATGTCAGTCCGCCGAGCGTTATGGTGTCCTCTATCACGTCGCGCGTTGTGCCGCGGATGTCGCTCACGAGCGCCTTGTCGTCGTGCAGCAACCGGTTGAGGAGTGTTGATTTTCCGGCGTTGGGCTCTCCCACTATCGCCACTGGAAATCCGTTTTTGATGGCGTTGCCGACGGCAAAAGAGTCGGCAAGGCGTGTCACGGCTGTGTTGATTTCTTCTGCGATGGCGATTAGACGTGTGCGGTCGGCAAACTCCACATCCTCTTCGCTGAAATCGAGCTCAAGTTCCATAAGCGACACGAATTCGAGCAGTCGTTCGCGCAAAGTGGAGAGCATACGGCTGAAACCGCCGCGCATCTGGCTCACAGCGATGCGGTGTGCCGCTTTCGAGCCACTTGCAATCACGTCGGCTACGGCTTCTGCCTGCGACAAGTCTAGACGCCCGTTCATAAATGCGCGACGCGTGAATTCGCCTCCCTCGGCGGCGCGGCATCCGTTGCCGATGAGCAATGCTACAAGTTGCTGCTGCACCCATAGCGAGCCGTGGCACGACAGCTCGATGACATCCTCGCCAGTAAACGACCGTGGACCGCGGAATACGGCTGCCACCACCTCGTCGAGCGTCTCGCCGTCGGTGTCGACGATGCGTCCGAGGTGCAGCGTGTGGGTCTGCACGGCATTAAGGTCGGCTCCGCGCCATGATTTCATCACGCATTTCACGGCGTCGCGTCCGCTGACGCGCACCACTGCTATTCCTCCCACTCCCGCCGGTGTCGACACGGCGCATATTGTGTCGTTGTTATGCTGGTTGATGTCTAATTGTTCCATTCGTAATAATCACAAGTTTTTTCTATTTCATTTTCCTCCTCGTCGGGCAGCGAAGAAAAGAAGTCAAACCCCGTGAGAGCCTCCACCTCGTCTACGCTTACTGCCTGCCGCTCAATCACCTTTTGTCCGCCTTCGTTCTTGTAGATGAATGCGATGGCGCGCTTCGGGGTGGCAAACGGAGCGAGCAGCACCTTGAAAAATCCGGTAGGCACAGCCACTCCGCTTTCCAAACGGTTGATGTGGCCTTGCACGATTGGCCCGGAAACAACAATGACTGCACTGTCGCGGTCTGCCCACAGGCGCACTTTCTCCTCCAGACGCTTCCACCCGCCGCTGTTGAGCGAATGGTTCTGCGGACATATATTTGTCAGAAAAAACGACTCCTGCATCGCCTTCTTGCTCCATTTCATATCGGCAGCGGGAGCCATATGACCGCGGTCGTAGCCCGAACCCTTATAGTCGTCGGTAGTCGGACAGCCCTCAACGTCGGTGTCGCACAAAAACTTGTCGTGACGCGGCTCCGCACCCTGGGTCTCGAAACGTGTGAGTTCGTAGACAACATAGTTGGGAATACGCAGGTCGGCGTTGAACGACGCGGTGTAGCCCTCATACGCAACAATCTGCTGCCGCAGCCCCTCTGGAGCATTCACCTCCATAAGCGCCTCTACATCGACATTGCTGGCGGGCACACCACTCTCAACACGCTTGAAGCCCAACTCCTTCGCATGTCCTATAAGCCACCACACAGCCACGATAACCGCCACAACAATCACGGCAGTTCTCACCTGACGCGCGGTACTGTTTCTTTTCTGATACTTCTTCTTTGCCATATCGATATTGATGACCATGCAAAGTTACGACAAATAAACGTCAGTGGCAAGAGCATCAATCCCCTCCACCTCCCGCGTAAATCTCACAAGAAGTTGTATCTTATTCCATTTCTACATCAAACCACAACGCGATGTTGGTGTTAACCTCAAAGCTGGTGGTTGTATCTTATTCCATTTCTACATCAAACCACAACAATATGGTCCACAACGCGTTGCGTAATCTCCAAACGTCTCGCCCTGTTGTATCTTATTCCATTTCTACATCAAACCACAACCGTGAGCTTAACGCTATTTATCAACCTTTAGTTGTATCTTATTCCATTTCTACATCAAACCACAACCATGAACGCAGTGTCAAACACACATTTAGGGTTGTATCTTATTCCATTTCTACATCAAACCACAACCTGCTCTTGGTGCAGGTTTGGAAATTGATAGTTGTATCTTATTCCATTTCTACATCAAACCACAACTATTTTGATGTCAAGGTACAAAGAAATCTGTTGTATCTTATTCCATTTCTACATCAAACCACAACCGTGCAATCAATGGCAAGAAAGACAGACTGGTTGTATCTTATTCCATTTCTACATCAAACCACAACTGTAACAACGTTTGAGCCATTCAAAAACGGTTGTATCTTATTCCATTTCTACATCAAACCACAACTCGGATAAGTTTTTTCAGTTCTTCTTCAGGTTGTATCTTATTCCATTTCTACATCAAACCACAACCTCTACTGCACAATCGTAAAAAGTCAAGTGTTGTATCTTATTCCATTTCTACATCAAACCACAACCGTACCATTCGGCGTAACGTTCATTTCTTGTTGTATCTTATTCCATTTCTACATCAAACCACAACTTTTATCATCTTAAACGCCAAACATACCGGTTGTATCTTATTCCATTTCTACATCAAACCACAACTTCAACAACGGGGTATCGTCCGGCGAATACGTTGTATCTTATTCCATTTCTACATCAAACCACAACCTATGGCGCATAAGACGCTATTTTCAAGCACATTATCACCTAAATCACATTCTCATTTTCAACGGAATGCTGTAGTTTGATGAGAAAATTTAAAAAAACTCGCTAAAGATTCATCAATAACGGTTTCTTCTTAATCACATAACAAAATTATACGTTTTCATCCAAATTTCAAAGAACTCAAAAAATTTCTAACTGTTGAGGAATCGGTCGCCTTTCTTTTTCCTCCTCCACCATTCCCCAAAAGTTATGAATGTCACCATATTGGCGATCTGTTACTGAGAGTATACTCACCTTTCCTTCCGGAGGAATGAATGACTTAACCCTTTTCACATGTACATCTCGGCTTTCTTTAGATGCACAATGACGTATGTAGACAGAAAATTGCATCATCGTGAATCCATCTTTTTCAAGCATTTTCCTGAAAGAAGCCGCATTTTTACGCTGCTTCTTAGTATTGGTTGGCAAATCAAAAAAGACAAACAGCCACATAATGTGATAAGCATTAAGTCTAAACTCTGTCATTTCATTATCGGAAATTTTAATTTCTTACAATCCCCTGCAACACATTTTGCCAACGAAGCGGTCGCCATTGTCAACGCTATATCAAGAGGCCGCGTCACTTTTGGAAAATAAGTATCAACAAAGAGCAATCCTATCAATTTCCCTTTGGCCTCCTTATTCAATTCAACCATCCCAGCCTCCATCATCTCATAAACAATCTCATCGACATATGGTCGGAATGGCTCCATCATATCGTCTGCCAGAGGAAACGCATTGTAACGATTGCGATGGAAAATACCAAACGCAGGGAGCAAACCGGAACCCATCAATGCCCTGGCCGTAGCAGCACGAAGAATAGTGTAGCCATAGTTAAGCAATGGGTTCAATCCTGTTCCCTCTCGCGAACGCACAAACGAACGCCCAAACATTTCTGCCCAATAAATTTTTGATGCCACCCCTTCCCTATTGTCAGAATCTCCACTTTTAACGTTCTGCCACAACGGACGCAACAAATCGCCATCCTTTCCCAACTTTGTCAACAAAGCTGCTTGATTGCGAATTTTTGCCACAACCACCTGTTGCCAGAGATTGCGTTTCAACGCAGGCGACACCTCAACCTGATTCCGGAAACTCTCCCCCTGCGTTGCGTTAGAGTCAAGGTTAAGCAACATTGCATTAGGCATACGATTGTCTCCACAAAATATGACAGAGACATTATTATCAGACAAAGCGTTGAGCAACGGCAACGAAACACTAATCTGCGGATGTTCAAGAATTACATAACCTATATCTTCTATCGGTATGGTTCGCTTTTCTTGCGGCATCTCCCGAGTGCATATCACCATTTGACAATTGCGAAGACTCAGCATAAACGGCTGAGTGAAAAACAGTGCCCGCTTAAGCATAATTTTTTATTTTAGCCATTCCACATCTCCTGACAATGTCAATCTGAAATCAATTCCTTCTACAAGGAAATTCGTTTGATTATGCGTTAACTTAATTTTGGGTCGCACATCCTCCCCAATTCTCCACTCCCCATTTTTATCTTTCAGGTCAATGCTCGGACGGGCCTCTTGGTGGAAAGTCAAAGAGAGCATTCCATAACAGTCTATTTTCCCTTTTTTACGAGTTATTCTCATCTCCGACATTCCCACAACGCGGTACAATCTTTTCGCAAGCTCTTTCTTTGAGCATTCTTTCAACTCTTTTGGAGTGTCTTGATAGAAGAGCACCACAGAGCCCGTCTTAAGAACACATTTCAATGGGAAATCATTACCATCCGACATTGGCAACAATTCCACATCTTCGCCGCGTTGTCTTGCCTTAAAATAGTTTGCAGCATCCATATTGTTGACTATCTTAAACGTCTTCTTCTTTTTGCCCTTTGCATCGGTTCCCTCATAAATTCCCATACAATAATTACCATCATTGGCAACATAATAATCTCGTTTGTAGTCATGCACCGACAAATCTCGTTGACGCTTCAATCGCAAAGGATTAGCAATTGATGTGTATATACGCACTTTTTTTATTGGAATCCTTTTTTCTTCATTCATCCAAATTCCGTCAGCTACAGCATCTTTCATACCTTTGGCGTCAACAGCCTCTTTAACTTTCTGCCGGACCTCTGGGTCTACAATCTTTTCTATATCTTTCTTCTCAAGGGAATCCAACGGTTTCCTCACCACATACCGTATCTCATCATCCTGTTTAATCGCCCCATAGAAAGTTTGCTGATGCAATGACAAACGTGCGCAATCGCCAGTAGCATACAACGCCCGCCCTTCGGCATTACGCTGAATGCGACCACGGACGCGCAACTTCTTTTTCGATGCTTTTCCAGCATTGTCGGGCACATAATGATGAATCAGCAAGCCCTCTGTCAGCTGCTTTACATCCTCTGTGAATGTAGACCACGGTTTGTCCATTGACGGACGCCCAGTTTCTCCTCGATAATACATATCTTCCGCCTCTTGATAACATTTCCAGTCATCATACTGCTTTTTCCCAATACATGCAATCGTAATAGCATCCACACAATGATGCACATGATTTATGCGTTCTTTCTTCTCATACACCGACTGCAGTCCCCAAACCTTTCGGAAAGCCGCAGTTGTAGCTCCTTTCACAACAAAAATCTTGTCAAACACGGTGTGCAGATACAACTTGGCATACTTGCCTATAATACCAATATCAACACCCTGTCGATTAGAGAACCCTGTAGGAACCTCTTTCATCTCAAACCGTTGCAACTTTCCAATGTAATAATCACGCTTCATTTTAAGCAAATGCCTGCGCTGAATTTTACCGTCTTTTGCATTCTTATCGGCGGCATAACCTTTAGTCCCTTCTATCTGCTTGGTCAACTCATAAATTTTCTTTTGCCACAGATTTTTTGCCTTCAACAATATTTCTGCATGATTCGCCAATTCCGATGGCAAATGTGCCTTCTTCACTTCTCGGTTGAAACGGCTGTCACAAAGTGTCTTGTTGACCTGAGAGTCATCACCGCCAGCAGCTCGTGGCAAAGTGTGCTCAATATCAAACTTTGGATTAGCCCCGATAAAATCAGCGACACTTATCATCTTGCCTGTATATAAACACTGATGATTCTGTTCCTCCCAAAGTTGATATTTCAGAATCTCATTTTCTGTAGGCTCAATATTTTTTCCAGTTTCTTTTAAATAACAGTCCTTTATTTCCTTGGCATATTTCTGATGCCTATCAGCAATTTCCCGCTGATAATTTTCTATTGCCTTGCGCATATTGGCATCGTTCAATCCCCTTGCAAACTCAATATTGACAACCGTTTCTGAATTAATTTCTCCCTTTTTAAGCAACTCGTTTGTCAACGCCCGCAATCTAAACAACGCCCGCATAGCCATTGGGTTGCGCACGGATGCCGTTCGAGGCGAGCCAAGCAACCGCAGACCGTTATTGTCGGGCTGTGCAGTTGGATAAGTTTCTGTTTTTGACGGATGATAAATCTTTCCAAGATGACGTTTGTCTACGCCATACTTCTCCTCCAACAATTCTGCCACTTCTTTTTCCAATGTATTTTTTCTACCTGCCACTTCACAGCTTTTGAAATTTCGCACACATGCGACTACGTCATCCTCAATTTTCCTATATTCATCAACATCTTCTACATTCCCAAGCGCCGCCGGAATATTTGCACAGAACACAGCCTCATCATAACGCAAGCCACGTCGCAGATATGGCAGAATCTTTCGGATAGCATTCAGGCTCAACGATGCATAATCACGTTCTATTTTGATTTTAGCAAACTTTTCTGCCTGTTCATCATCAAGCTGCAGATTCTTTTTTGCCCAATCCCGGATGTTTTCATCATTGTCAAAAGAATAGAGCACATGCCACACATCATCGATTATCCGGTCCTCTGTCTTTCCTTCCGACTTCATATACACACTACAGATTTCCGATTTCCATTCTTCTCCGAATATTTCTTTCAATCCAGCAGTCACCGGGCTGCCAGCAATGCTTGTTTCTTTTCGATAATTAAATTTAAGAGTACTTTCATCAGAATCATACTTGAACCCATAATTCTCTTTTTTATGAGCCAACACCTTTGCCAATTTTTCAAATTTAAATTGCGACTTGCATACAAATTTGGGAATTATTGCGCCAACCTCCTCTTTTGTAAGCACACGGAAATCAGAATCCTCCCCTTGACGATGCAAACGGATATTATTTATAAAACACAACATGCGGTACTCTTCATAAGCTGGATGCGATGTCGAACATCTTTGCTTGCCAAGTTCAAACGTACATCGCCCAATATTTCCTTTCTGAGACTTCAGAGGTCGCTGGTAAAAAATTGCATTATTCAAACGCTTGCACAAATCAGCCCCGAGGCACTGCTTGTCGCAAATTGCCTGAAATTCCTTCAGATAATGCTCATTGCGAGCCGTATAATGCCCTCGTATTTTATCCCCAGCCTGATACAATTTGTAGAAATACTCACAAAGATAACTACATCCTGCCTCTTTAATTTTATCTGACAATTCAGATATAGCAGCCTTGACCTCTCCTTCTTGCTCTTTCGTTGAATCTTTACGATTGCTCAAGAATCCTCTGCGCTGCGACAAGTGGTAAAATGCCCTGCCAAGTATATATCTATCGCTCTCTATCGACAAATCAAGTTTTCGTGTCAACGCAACATATCGATCATGATACGGATTTTTCTCCAAATTGTCGTTTGTGCGCTGCCATTCCATAAAGTTGTCTTCTTTAGGGTAGATTTTCTTAAACCGCCACCGTTTAAGATCTTCATCTGTCAACGGCGGGCACATTCTTTCCTCTATCAATATTTTAAGCAACTCTATTTTATGTAAACGACGGCGAAAATAATGTCGGCGCAATCCTCTCGCATTAGTTCGTAATTGCACACATGGATGCTCTCCTGATTTATCGTGATCCACTCCATCCTTAAAAATGTCAACACCAGATTTTATATGTCTGTATTTTCCATTTTCCAACTGCTCTACTATTGACCATCCTATTGAATTGGTTCCCAAATCTATTCCAAATACTCTTTTCATATCGTTTTTTGTTTCGGTTTTTTCAATATTCCGTAAATTTAGCGAAATTTATTTGGAAATATCAATTATTCTGTAGAAATTTGCAACATAAGATTATTTCTACATCTTATCACAATAAGGCTATATGCCGAAGGATATAAATCCTATGCCTCCGCGTACTTTCCGTGGAGGCTTTTTGTTTGTCCACTCATTAAAAAGATAGCCCGACGAACCAATCGCCGGGCTATCTTTATTGTCAGTTTTTTCAATCAGTTTCTTTATTTGCCTTTCTCTTCAGCCTTCTTGATTTTGGCAGCGTCTTCAGCCGCTTCAGCCTCAAGACGGGCGTCGAGACTCTTGTCGAGATATTCAAAGTCTTCCTTGCTTCCTACAACAAGCGAGTTGTAGTCGCGCAGACCTGTTCCGGCTGGAATCAAGTGACCGCAGATAACGTTCTCCTTCATGCCCTCCAGATTGTCGGTCTTGCCGTTGATTGCTGCCTCGTTGAGCACCTTCGTGGTTTCCTGGAAGGAAGCCGCCGACATGAAGCTTGAAGTCTGCAATGCTGCGCGGGTGATACCCTGAAGCATCTGGTCGGACGTTGCCGGAACGGCATCGCGCACCTGTACGAGATTCAAGTCCTTGCGCTTCAAAGCTGAGTTCTCGTCGCGGAGCTTGCGCGCTGTGATGATTTGACCAGCCTGGAGATTCTGTGAGTCACCGGCGTCGGTAACCACCTTCTTGCCCCAAATGCGGTCGTTCTCATCCATAAAGTCGCGCTTGTCGACAACCTGCGACTCAAGGAAGCGGGTGTCGCCCGGATCAAGGATGCAGACCTTGCGCATCATCTGACGCACAATCACCTCAAAGTGCTTGTCGTTGATCTTCACACCCTGCATGCGATAGACGTCCTGAACCTCGTTGACGATGTATTCCTGAACGGCTGTCGGGCCCTTGATGTTAAGAATGTCTGACGGAGTGATCGCACCGTCTGAAAGCGGTGTGCCGGCGCGCACGTAGTCGTTTTCCTGTACGAGGATTTGCTTCGACAACGGCACGAGATATTTCTTCACTTCGCCAATCTTCGATGTCACGCTGATTTCGCGGTTACCACGCTTGATTTTTCCGAACATAACCTCGCCGTCGATTTCTGAAACGATGGCTGGGTTAGACGGGTTGCGTGCCTCGAAGAGCTCAGTGACACGTGGAAGACCACCGGTGATATCACCTGCGTTACCAGATGCGCGCGGTGTCTTCATAAACACCTGACCTGCCTTGATTTCATCGCCGTCCTCAATCATAAGGTGGGCGTTGACAGGGAATGAATATGTTTTCAGCACCTGTCCGTTGGCGTCAACGATATTGACCTCCGGCACCTTGGTGCGGTCTTTCGACTCTATGATAATCTTTTCGTGCAAGCCCGATGTCTCGTCGGTTTCCTTGCGGTAAGTAACACCTTCAATCACGTTGACGAATTGTGCCTTACCGGCAACCTCGCTGACAACAACGGCGTTGAACGGGTCCCATTCGCAGATTACGTCGCCTTTCTTGACTGTTGCTCCGTTGCCGAAGTAAAGTTTCGAACCATAAGGGATGTTGGTGTTTGTCAGCACCATGCCCGTATTGGCGTCGACGATACGCATTTCTGCCAGACGGCCTACAACTACGTCGCAGTCCTCTGTCTTAACCGTGCGGAGCTCTTCAATCTCAAGCACACCGTCGTAGCGTGATGTCACTGACGATACGGCTGCGATATTGGATGCCACACCACCGACGTGGAACGTACGGAGGGTCAGCTGCGTACCCGGCTCACCGATTGACTGTGCCGCGATTACGCCGACAGCCTCGCCCTTCTGAACCATACGGTTGGTCGACAGGTTGCGACCGTAGCACTTGGCGCAGACGCCCTTCTTCGACTCGCAGGTAAGCACCGAACGCACTTCAACCGACTCAATCGGCGACTTCTCGATGCGCTCTGCTGCTGCATCGTTGATTTCCTCGCCGCTCTTCACGATGATGTCGCCTGTCAATGGGTCTACCACATCGTGAACCGACACACGTCCGAGAATGCGCTCGCTGAGAGTTGCAACAACGTCTTCGTTGTTCTTAAGCTCTGTGCAGACAAGTCCGCGAAGCGTGCCGCAGTCCTCCTCGGTGATAATCACGTCGTGGGCTACGTCGACAAGACGACGGGTAAGATAACCGGCGTCGGCGGTCTTCAATGCCGTATCCGCAAGACCCTTACGGGCACCGTGGGTAGAGATGAAGTACTCCAACACTGAAAGGCCTTCCTTGAAGTTCGCCAAAATCGGGTTCTCGATAATCTGACCGCCCTCGGCACCGCTCTTCTGCGGCTTGGCCATAAGACCACGCATACCGGCGAGCTGACGAATCTGGTCCTTAGAACCACGGGCTCCTGAGTCAAGCATCATGAAGATTGGGTTGAAGCCCTGGTTGGCTGCTGTAAGCTGCTTCATCAATGTGCTTGTCAAGCGGGAGTTGACATGCGTCCAAATATCAATAATCTGGTTGTAGCGCTCATTGTTGGTGATGAATCCCATGTTGTAGTTGTTCATCACTTCTTCAACCTGCGCGTAACCTTCTTTTACGTATTCTTCCTTCTCGGCAGGGATAAGCACGTCGCCCAAGTTGAACGACAAGCCGCCCTTGAATGCCATGTAGTAACCGAGGTTCTTGATGTCGTCAAGGAACTTGGCTGAACGAACCACACCGCAACGCTTGATGACGGCGCCGATGATGTCGCGCAACGATTTCTTGGAAATCAATGTGTTGACATAGCCCATCTCCTCTGGCACGTTCTGGTTGAAGAGCAGACGTCCGACAGACGTTTCCTTAACCATTGTCTTCACGAGGTTTCCGTTTTCGTCAAGGTCGTCGACAACAACAGAGATTATGGCGTGAAGCGTACATTTGCCTTCGTTGTATGCAATCTGAGCCTCTTCCGGTCCGTAGAACACAAGACCCTCGCCCTTGTCGCCCTTGCGGAGCTTGGTGATGTAGTACAGACCAAGCACCATATCCTGCGACGGCACGGTGATAGGAGCGCCGTTGGCCGGGTTAAGGATGTTGTGCGCGCCAAGCATCAGCAACTGTGCCTCGAGCACTGCCTCGTTGCCGAGAGGCAAGTGAACAGCCATCTGGTCACCGTCGAAGTCGGCGTTGAACGCCGTACATGCCAACGGGTGCAACTGGATAGCCTTGCCCTCGATCATGCGTGGCTGGAATGCCTGAATACCAAGACGGTGAAGTGTCGGGGCACGGTTGAGAAGCACCGGATGACCCTTCATCACGTATTCAAGGATATCCCATACAATCGGCTCCTTGCGGTCTACAATCTTCTTGGCGCTCTTCACTGTCTTCACAATGCCGCGCTCAATAAGCTTGCGGATGATAAACGGTTTATAAAGTTCGGCTGCCATGTCTTTTGGCAAACCGCATTCATGCATCTTCAATTCCGGACCTACAACGATTACCGAACGCGCTGAGTAGTCGACACGCTTACCGAGCAAGTTCTGACGGAAACGTCCCTGCTTACCCTTCAAGCTGTCGCTGAGTGACTTCAACGGGCGGTTGCTCTCGGTCTTTACAACGCTTGACTTGCGTGAGTTGTCGAGCAATGAGTCGACTGCCTCCTGAAGCATACGCTTCTCGTTGCGGAGAATCACCTCTGGCGCCTTAATCTCGATAAGGCGTTTCAAGCGGTTGTTACGGATAATGACTCTACGATAAAGGTCGTTCAAGTCGCTGGTGGCGAAACGGCCGCCGTCCAACGGAACGAGCGGGCGCAATTCCGGAGGAGTGACAGGCACCACTTTCAGCACCATCCACTCCGGTTTGTTGCGGTTTTTCGACGCACGGAACGACTCTACAACCTGCAGACGCTTCAATGCCTCCGTCTTGCGCTGTTGCGACGTGTCGGTGTCGGCACGGTGGCGCAACTCGTAAGAAAGGCTGTCAAGGTCTACGCTCTTCAACAAATCGTAGATTGCGTCGGCACCCATCTTGCAGATGAACTTGTTGGGGTCTGAGTCCTCGAGCATCGAGTTCTCGCGCGGCAACTTGTCCACGATTTCAAGATATTCGTCTTCCGAAAGGAGGTCGAGACGGGCAAGGTCCTCATGACCCTCAAGCTCGGCTGCGGCTCCCGGTTGGATTACGATATAGCGCTCGTAGTAGATTACAGAATCAAGCTTCTTCGACGGCAAGCCGAGAAGATAACCGATTTTGTTAGGCAATGAGCGGAAATACCAGATATGGGCTACCGGCACGACCAAAGAGATATGGCCTGTACGTTCGCGGCGCACTTTCTTCTCTGTAACTTCCACACCGCAACGGTCGCAGACGATGCCTTTGTAACGGATGCGTTTGTACTTTCCACAGTGGCACTCATAGTCCTTTACCGGACCAAAAATGCGCTCGCAGAACAGACCGTCGCGTTCAGGTTTGTAAGTTCGATAGTTGATCGTCTCAGGCTTGAGCACCTCGCCGTATGACCGCTCAAGGATTTCTTCCGGCGAAGCAAGCCCGATCGTAATCTTCGAAAAGTTACTTTTTATTCTATTATCTTTATTGAATGCCATATTCTTTTGTCGTTTTATTCCAAGTTTATGCTAAGTCCCAGACCACGAAGCTCGTGCAGAAGCACGTTCAAGGATTCAGGTATGCCCGGAGTTGGCATAGGCTCGCCTTTGACGATTGCCTCGTATGCCTTGCTGCGGCCAACCACGTCGTCACTCTTGATTGTCAGGATCTCTTGAAGGATGTGGGATGCGCCGAATGCCTCAAGCGCCCAAACCTCCATCTCTCCGAAACGCTGTCCACCGAATTGTGCCTTACCGCCGAGTGGCTGCTGCGTAATCAATGAGTACGGGCCAATGCTGCGGGCATGCATCTTGTCTTCAACCATGTGGCCGAGCTTAAGCATGTAGATTACACCAACGGTTGCCGGTTGGTCGAAGCGCTCGCCTGTGCCGCCGTCATAAAGGTATGTCTTACCATAGCGTGGCACACCCGCCTTGTCGGTCCATGAATTGAGGTCGTCGAGGCTCGCTCCGTCGAAAATCGGAGTGGCGAATTTCTCGCCAAGCTCGCGGCCTGCCCATCCGAGAACGGTCTCGAAAATCTGTCCCAAGTTCATACGTGACGGCACACCAAGCGGGTTCAAAACGATATCCACTGGAGTTCCGTCGGCAAGGAACGGCATATCTTCCTGACGCACTACGCGCGAAACGATACCCTTGTTACCGTGGCGACCCGCCATCTTGTCACCGACACCGATCTTACGCTTCTTGGCAACATAAACCTTGGCAAGCTGCATGATGCCTGAAGGAAGCTCGTCGCCGATAGAGAAGTCAAACTTCTTGCGGCGCAATTCTGCATCGATTTCCTTCGACTTGCGCAGGTAGTTGATGATCGTGTCGTGGATCATATCGTTCTTGTGAGCGTCTGTTGTCCACTTGCTGAGGTTGATGGTGTCGAATTCCTCGATGCCCTTCAGATACTCTGCCGTAAACTTCTCGCCCTTAGGAATAACCTCTGTGCCGAGGAAGTCCTTCACGCCTTGCGAAGTCTTGCCGTCGGTAAGCGTGATGAGTTTCTCGATAAGACGTGCCTTCAAAGCCACCTGACGCTGTTCGAATTCCTCGTCCATCTGCTGAAGCTCAAGGTTTGCCGCCTTGCCCTTCTTCTTCTGTGCCTTTGCATAAAGGTTAGTCTTAACAATCACACCCTTCAACGAAGGAGATGCCTTCAACGACGCATCCTTCACATCGCCGGCCTTGTCACCGAAGATGGCACGGAGAAGTTTTTCCTCCGGCGTCGGGTCGCTCTCGCCCTTAGGTGTGATCTTACCGATAAGGATGTCGCCCGGCACAACGTGTGCGCCCACACGGACAATTCCGCGCTCGTCGAGATCCTTTGTAGCGTCCTCGCTGACGTTTGGAATGTCTGACGTAAGTTCCTCCATTCCTCGTTTTGTCTCGCGCACCTCAAGAGAGTACTCGCTGACGTGGACAGACGTAAGGATATCCTCACGCACCATGCGCTCGTTGAGCACGATGGCATCCTCGTAGTTGTAACCCTTCCATGGCATGAACGCCACCTTAAGGTTGCGGCCGAGTGCGAGCTCGCCGTTTTCCGTAGCATAACCCTCTGTCAGAATCATTCCCTTCTCGACGCGCTGTCCCTTCTTGCAGATTGGACGCAAGTCGATTGTGGTGCTCTGGTTGGTCATGCGGAATTTCGGAATGATATATTCTTTAACCGAGTCCTCGAAATTCACGAATTCCTCGTCCTCAGTACGGTCATAGCGGATTCTGATAACGCTGGCGTCAACAAACTCGATGACACCGGCGCCCTCTGCCATAATCTGTGTGCGGGAGTCGTGGGCAAGCTGCTTCTCAATGCCTGTGCCGACAATAGGAGCCTCGCTGCGCAACAACGGCACAGCCTGGCGCATCATGTTCGATCCCATCAACGCACGGTTGGCATCATCGTGCTCAAGGAACGGAATCAAAGATGCGGCGATTGAGGCAATCTGCATCGGCGACACGTCCATAAGCTGCACTTCTTCCGGTGCTACCACAGGGAAGTCGGCGTCAAGACGCGCTTTAACCTTGTTTTTTACGAAAGTGCCGTCATCGTTAAGCGGAGCGTTGCCCTGCGCGATGATCTGACCTTCCTCGATTTCCGCTGTCAGATAAGTGACGTGGCTGTTGTCGAGATCCACCTTGCTGTTCTCAACCTTGCGGTAAGGAGTCTCGATAAAGCCGAGGTTGTTGATTTTAGCAAACACACACAACGACGAAATCAAACCGATGTTAGGACCCTCAGGGGTCTCAATCGGGCAAAGACGTCCGTAGTGGGTGTAGTGCACGTCGCGCACCTCAAATCCGGCACGGTCACGCGACAAACCGCCAGGACCGAGAGCCGACATTCTTCGCTTGTGAGTAATCTCGGCAAGCGGATTGGTCTGGTCCATGAACTGCGACAATGCGTTGGTTCCGAAGAACGTATTGATAACGGAAGAGATTGTCTTGGCGTTGATCAGGTCAATCGGAGTAAACACCTCGTTGTCGCGGACGTTCATACGCTCACGGATTGTACGCGCCATACGTGCAAGACCCACTCCAAACTGGTTGTAGAGCTGCTCGCCTACTGTGCGCACACGACGGTTCGAAAGGTGGTCGATATCGTCGACATCCGACTTCGAATTGATAAGCTCAATCAAATACTTGATGATGGCGATGATGTCTTCCTTAGTCAACACTTTCACCTCCTCCGGCACTGTAAGCGACAATTTCTTGTTGATGCGGTAACGGCCCACATCGCCCAAGTCATAACGCTTCTCGGAGAAGAAAAGGTTGGTTATCACCTCACGCGCGCTCGCATCGTCCGGTGGCTCCGCGTTGCGCAATTGGCGATAGATATAGTTGATAGCCTCTTTTTCAGAGTTGCTTGAGTCTTTCTGGAGTGTATTGAAGATAATCGAGTAGTCGCTCATGTCTACATCCTCCTTGTGCAGAAGGATGGTCTGAAGTCCCGAATCAAGGATTTCCTGGATATGCTCCTCCTCGATAACGGTCTCGCGGTCGATGACCACATCGTTTCGCTCAATCGAAACCACCTCGCCGGTGTCTTCGTCAACGAAATCTTCAACCCACGTTTTCAACACACGGGCGGCAAGCTTGCGGCCAATGCATTTCTTCAGGTTCGTTTTGTTTACTTTTATTTCCTCAGCAAGACCAAAGATTTCTATGATGTCTTTATCGCTGTCAAGACCGATGGCACGCAACAATGTTGTTACCGGCAATTTCTTCTTGCGGTCGATGTAGGCATACATCACATTGTTGATGTCAGTGGCAAACTCTATCCATGAGCCACGGAACGGGATGATACGTGCTGAATACAATTTGGTTCCGTTGGCGTGTGTGCTCTGTCCGAAGAACACACCAGGCGAACGGTGCAGCTGCGACACGACAACGCGCTCCGCACCGTTGATCACAAATGTGCCCTTTTCCGTCATATACGGAATCGGTCCAAGATAAACATCCTGGATTACGGTGTCGAAGTCCTCATGGTCGGGATCCGTACAGTATAATTTTAATTTTGCCTTCAACGGCACACTATATGTCAAGCCGCGCTCAAGACATTCCTCTATCGTATATCTCGGCGGGTCGATGTAATAGTCTAAGAATTCGAGCACAAAGTTATTCCTTGTGTCGGCAATTGGAAAGTTTTCCGCAAAAACCTTGTACAATCCCTCGTTCTTTCTCTTCTCTAACGGAGTGTCAAGCTGCAAGAAATCGTGAAACGACTTCAGCTGAATCTCCAAAAAGTCGGGGAAGGGCAACGGATTCTTTACGGAGGCGAAATTTACGCGTGGTTTTACTGTTGAAACTGACATAAAAATAATATTAATTGAACCCGAAATTGAAAATAACACAAAAAGGTTAAGAATCGACTTTATAGGGGATTCTTAACCTAATTACCTGAATTTCAGGCAATATTATTTAAGTTCAACTTCAGCTCCAGCCTCTTCGAGTTGTTTCTTAAGAGCCTCAGCCTCAGCTTTAGCAACACCTTCCTTGATTGTGCTAGGTGCACCGTCTACCAAGTCCTTAGCTTCTTTCAAACCAAGACCACAAGCTTCCTTAACGGCCTTTACAACCTGAAGCTTAGAAGCGCCTGCGCTCTTCAATACTACATCGAATGCTGATTTCTCTTCCTCAGCAGCAGCGCCGGCAGCAGGGCCAGCAGCAACAGCTACAGCTGCAGCAGCAGGTTCAATACCATATTCGTCTTTCAAAATCTGAGCAAGTTCGTTTACTTCTTTTACTGAGAGGTTAACTAATTGTTCTGCAAATGCTTTCAAATCTGCCATAATTGTATAATTTTTTATTGTTATTTTTTTGTTTATTTTTTATTAGAGAGTGTTTCAAGAATACCATGCAACTTGTTGCCTGACGACTGCAGTGCGGAAACAACGTTTTTGGCCGGTGACTGGAGCAATGCAACAACCTCTGCGATGAGCTCGTTCTTGCTCTTGATCTTCGACAATGTGTCGAGCTGATCAGCACCCATATAAACTGTTTCTTCCACATAAGCGGCCTTCAAAACTGGCAACTCTGATCCTTTCTTGTGGAACTCCTTGATTGCTTTGGCAGGAGCGTTTCCTACATTTGAGAACAGCATTGCAGTTGTTCCAGTCAACGCTGGATACAATTCTGAATAATCGCCTTCCAATTGCTCTAAAGCCTTGTGAAGCAACGTATTCTTAACAACCATCATCTTCACTTCCGCGTTGAAGCAAGCGCGACGGAACGCACTTGTCTGCTCAGCGTCCATGCTGGTAGTGTCGGTGAGATAAAAGCAGCTGTACTCCTTGAGAGTCTCGCCGATTTTCTCTATTATTATCGCTTTATCTTCCTTTCTCATGATTCTCTTAATTTAAAAATTCGTTACACATCAAGTGATTTTGTATCGATCTTCAGACCTGAGCTCATTGTACTCGAAAGATATATGCTCTTCATATAAGTACCTTTGGCGGTGGCCGGCTTCAACTTAATCAGCGTGTTGATAAACTCGCGTGCGTTTTCTGCCATTTGGTCTGCCGTGAAGGAAACCTTACCGATAGAAGCGTGTACGATACCGTTCTTATCTACTTTAAAGTCAATCTTACCTTGTTTTACCTCTTTCACTGCCTTTGCTACGTCTGGTGTAACTGTGCCGCTCTTTGGGTTAGGCATCAAGCCACGAGGACCGAGGATGCGACCGAGAGCACCGATTTTACCCATAATAGCAGGTTGAGTGATGATTACGTCTACGTCTGTCCAGCCGCCCTTGATTTTCTCAATATACTCGTCCAAACCTACGTAGTCTGCTCCAGCTTCTTTTGCGGCAGCTTGATCTGCCTCTGTGGCGCACAAAACCAATACGCGTACCTGCTTGCCTGTTCCGTGAGGAAGAGAAACAACGCCGCGCACCATTTGGTTAGCCTTGCGAGGATCTACACCAAGACGTACATCGATATCAAATGAAGCATCGAATTTCGTAAAGGTGATTTCCTTTATTTTTTCTGCTGCTTCCTTCAGTGTGTAAATCTTTCCAGCTTCAATCTTCTCTAAAGCCAACTTTTGATTTTTTGTCAGTTTACCCATGTCAATTGAAGTTTTTAATTGTTTTCAGGGAAAGATCCCTTAACTGTGATACCCATACTTCTCGCTGTACCAGCGACCATCTTCATAGCTGAATCTAAAGTAAAACAGTTCAAATCCGGCATTTTGTCTGTAGCAATTGCCTTTACCTGCTCCCATGTAATCTCTGCCACCTTCTGACGGTTAGGCTCTTTCGATCCCTTTTTCTGCTTTGAAACCTCAAGCAACTGTACTGCTACAGGAGGGGTCTTGACAACGAAGTCAAAGCTCTTGTCGCTATAGTAAGTGATTACTACAGGAAGCACTTTGCCTGCCTTGTCCTGGGTGCGGGCATTGAATTGCTTACAAAATTCCATGATGTTGATACCCTTAGAACCCAAAGCAGGTCCTACTGGGGGTGATGGGTTTGCCGCACCACCTTTAATCTGCAATTTGATCTGTCCAGCAATTTCTTTAGCCATTTCTGTTTTTGTTTTTTTGATAAGTTAAATTATCACAGTCATAGTCGTGTTCGTAACAACAAAACTATTCCCGCTCTACTTGCGAATTTTCCAACTCTACCGGTGTCTTGCGTCCGAAGATGCTTACCATAACCTTGAGCTTCTTCTTCTCGTTGTTGACCTCGTCGACCGTTCCAATCATGCCCGTGAAAGCGCCATAGTTTACCTTGACAGTCTCACCGACCTTGTAATCGATCAAGTCGGCCTCATTAGTTTCCTGAAGCTCGTCCGCAATGCCGAGCATACGGTTAACCTCCCCTGGTCGCAACGGTTCCGGACGCTTTGCCTCCGAACCCTTTCCGCAGCCGAGAAAGTCAATCACATTGGTCGTATTGCGAAGGATATGAGTTACCTCACCGATCAACTCAGCTTCCACAAATACATAGCCTGAATAGAGTGTGCGCTCTTTGACGACCTTCTTTCCAGACTTTGTGGTAGAATAAATCTTTTCAGTAGGAATCAATACTTGTGACACATAGTCGCCCAGCGAAGTATTCTTGATTTGGGCATCGAGCAATTCTTTTACCTTTGCCTCCTTGCCTGATATGGCACGGAGCACATACCATTCTTTCTTACCTGCCATGACTTACTTGTGTAATCCGTAAATCGTTTCCATTATGAAATTGATCACCTCGTCAACACCCCAAATAACCAATGAAAGAATGATGGAAGCTACCAATACAATCATTGCGCTGTTGACAAGCTGTGTCCTCGTTGGCCAAGAAACCTTATAGACAAGCTCGCTATAAGACTCCTGGATATCCGCAAACAGTTTATTAAATACTTTCATTTCCTTAATTCTTAGCACAGGACGAGAGGCTCGAACTCCCGACACCCGGTTTTGGAGACCGGTGCTCTACCAACTGAGCTAGTCCTGTATATTAGCCGGCCGTTGCCGACCGGCTGTTGTTTTTATTCTTCTATCGCTTGAGTATTATTCAAGGATTTCAGTGATCTGACCAGAACCTACTGTACGGCCGCCTTCGCGGATTGCGAAACGAAGACCCTTGTCGCATGCTACCGGAGTGATCAACTTAACTTGGATAGTTACGTGGTCACCAGGCATTACCATTTCTACACCTTCTGGAAGAGTGATCTCACCAGTTACGTCGAGCGTACGGATGTAGAATTGTGGGCGATAGTGGTTGTGGAATGGAGTGTGACGTCCACCTTCCTCTTTCTTCAAGATATAAACCTGAGCCTTGAATTCATCGTGAGGTTTAACCTGTCCTGGGTGGCAGATAACCATACCACGCTTGATTTCGTTCTTGTCGATACCACGGAGAAGCAAACCTACGTTATCACCAGCTTCACCTTCGTCCAAAATCTTGCGGAACATCTCAACGCCAGTTACAACTGACTTCTTGTCTGCACCAAGACCAAGGATTTGAACTTCGTCGCCAACCTTAACGCGACCAGCCTCGATACGACCAGTTGCTACAGTACCACGACCAGTGATTGAGAACACGTCCTCAACAGGCATCAAGAATGGTTTATCAACGTCACGTGGAGGAAGTGGAATCCATGTATCTACTGCATCCATAAGCTCCATAACCTTGTCTTCCCACTTAGCCTCACCGTTCAATGCACCAAGTGCAGAACCGCGGATGATAGGAGTGTTGTCACCATCATAATCGTATGACGAAAGAAGATCACGCATTTCCATCTCAACGAGCTCGAGCATTTCTTCGTCGTCTACCATGTCGCACTTGTTCAAGAATACAACCAGACGAGGAACGTTTACTTGGCGAGCCAAAAGGATGTGCTCACGAGTCTGAGGCATAGGACCGTCAGTTGCAGCAACCACGATGATTGCACCGTCCATCTGAGCGGCACCAGTTACCATGTTCTTCACATAGTCGGCGTGTCCCGGGCAGTCTACGTGTGCGTAGTGGCGGTTAGCTGTTTCATACTCTACGTGAGATGTGTTGATTGTGATACCACGCTCTTTCTCTTCAGGTGCGTTATCGATAGAGTCAAATGAACGCAACTCAGAAAGACCTTTCTTTGCCAACACTGTAGTGATAGCGGCAGTCAAGGTAGTTTTACCGTGGTCAACGTGACCAATAGTACCGATGTTAACATGCGGTTTGGTTCTTTCGAATTTCTCTTTTGCCATAACTTTATGCTTTTTTATTTATGTTTGACTATTTCAAGTACATTTTTCCTATTTATTGAGCCGATGGCGGGATTTGAACCCGCGACCTCTTCCTTACCAAGGAAGTGCTCTACCCCTGAGCTACATAGGCAACTTGAGCGGAAGACGAGGCTCAAACTCGCGACCCTCAGCTTGGAAGGCTGATGCTC
>ERZ839489.239-NODE-239-length-63687-cov-17.461450_pt1 | contig 63687 bp, 50 predicted proteins | sample MGYA00519938_ERZ839489 | MGnify/ENA primary metagenome ERZ839489 (study PRJEB31850, sample SAMEA3708846) | human gut metagenome | biome: human gut; feature: human-associated habitat; material: faeces | place: China | collected 2014 ...
AAGAACGTACAACGAGTTTTTAGTTATTTATATTGGGAGTTTTGACACGCCCTCCTCCTATAGTGTTTGTACTAAAAGCCGCTTAGAGCTGTGCAAGCTCCACCACCTTATCTACAGCAGCAGAGAGTCCGTCGACATTCTTGCCGCCAGCCTGAGCGAAGTGAGGCTGACCGCCGCCACCACCCTGGATGAGCTTGGCAGCCTCGCGAACCATCTGACCAGCGTTGAGCGAGTGGTCTTTCACGAGGTCGTCGCTCATGCAGACGTTGAGCATCGGTTTCTCATGAGCTACGGTACCTACAACGGCGAGCAGGTTAGCCGGAACAGCCTGGCGCAGCTTGAACATGAGATCCTTGGCAGCAGCCGGCTCCAGTGGGAGGACAGCTGTGATGACCTTCACGCCGTTCACCTCGCGTGCCTTAGCGATGAGGTCGTTCTTTGTGCGCTCTACGGCAGCAGCCTGGAATTGCTCGATGTTCTTCTTCATAGCGTCGTGCTCCTCGATGTACTTGCCGATGACGCCCTGCAGGTCCTTTGCGTTGTTGAACAGACCGCGGATAGCCTTCAGCATGTCCTCGATGTCGTACATCAGCTCCTCACACTCCTTGCCGGTCTTTGCCTCGATACGGCGGATGCCGGCAGCTACGCTGCTCTCAGAGATGATCTTGAACATACCGATGCGACCGGTCGACTGTGCGTGGATACCGCCGCAGAACTCGCAGCTCGGACCGAAGCGCACTACGCGCACCTTGTCGCCGTACTTCTCGCCGAAGAGGGCGATAGCGCCGAGCTTCTTAGCCTCCTCGAACGGAGTGTCGCGGTGCTCGTCGAGCAGCAGGTCCTGACGGATGAGGTCGTTGACGAGACGCTCCACCTTGCGCAGCTCCTCGTCAGTCACCTTGGTGAAGTGAGAGAAGTCGAAGCGCAGCGTTGTGGGCGATACGAATGAGCCCTTCTGCTCTACATGGTCGCCGAGCACCTGCTTCAGAGCGTAGTCGAGCAAGTGGGTAGCGGTGTGGTTGGCAGCCGAGCCCTCGCGAGCGTCTACGTCTACGCAAGCCATGAAGTCAGCTTCCGGGTTCTTCGGCAGAGCCTTCACGATGTGTACCGACTGTCCGTTCTCGCGCTTTGTGTCGGTGATTGTAACGGTCTCGTCCTCGCTAACGAGCACGCCGGTATCGCCTACCTGACCGCCCATCTCGCCGTAGAACGGAGTGTTGTCGAGCACGAGCTCGAAGTATGTATTCTTCTTCTGTGTCACCTTGCGGTAGCGCAGGATGTGGCACTCGTATTCGGTGAAGTCGTAGCCAACGAACTGCTGTTCGCCCTCGCGCAGGATAACCCAGTCGGAGTTCTCAACAGCGGCAGCGTTGCGTGCGCGTTCCTTCTGCTTCTGCATCTCTGCGTCGAACTCGTCTGCGGCAACGGTGAATCCGTTCTCACGGCAGATAAGCTCGGTGAGGTCGAGCGGGAAGCCGTATGTGTCGAACAGACGGAACGCCTGCACGCCGTCAAGTTCTGTCTTGCCCTGCTTCTTCAGCTCATCCATAGCCGAGTTGAGCATGTTGATGCCCTTCTCGAGAGTGCGCAGGAACGAGTCTTCCTCCTCCTTTATAACGTGGATGATGAGGTCGTGCTGAGCCTTCAGCTCGGGGAACGCCTCGCCCATCTCGCGTGTGAGCACGGGGATGAGTTTGTAGAGGAAGCCCTCCTTCTGTCCGAGGAAGGTGTATGCGTAGCGCACTGCACGGCGCAGGATGCGACGGATTACGTAGCCTGCCTTAGCGTTAGAAGGCAGCTGACCGTCGGCGATAGAGAACGCTACGGCACGCAGGTGGTCGGCGCATACGCGCATAGCCACGTCGGTCTCCTCCTTCTCGCCGTACTTCATGCCGGTGATAGCTTCCTCTTCATTGATGATAGGCTGGAAGATATCGGTGTCGTAGTTGGAGTGCTTGCCCTGCATAGCGCGCACGAGACGCTCGAAACCCATACCCGTATCGATAACGTGCATCGGCAGCGGAACGAGCGAGCCGTTGGCCTTGCGCTCGTACTGCATGAACACGATGTTCCAGATCTCGATAACCTGTGGGTCGTCCTTGTTCACGAGTTCGCGTCCGGGCACCTTTGCCTTCTCCTCTGGTGTGCGCGAGTCGAGGTGAATCTCCGAGCACGGACCGCAAGGACCCGTATCGCCCATTTCCCAGAAGTTGTCGTGCTTGTTGCCGTTGATGATGTGGTCGGCGGGCACGTGCTTCGCCCAATATGATGCAGCCTCGTCGTCACGGGCGAGTCCTTCTTCCTCCGAACCCTCGAACACTGTCACGTAGAGATCGGCGGGGTTGAGTTTCAACACGTCTACGAGGTACTCCCAAGCGTAGTCGATGGCGCCTTCCTTGAAGTAGTCGCCGAACGACCAGTTGCCGAGCATCTCGAACATGGTATGGTGGTATGTGTCGTGACCTACTTCCTCGAGGTCGTTGTGCTTACCGCTCACGCGAAGGCACTTCTGTGTGTCGGCACGGCGGCGCGGTTCGGGCTCGCGTGTGCCGAGGATGATGTCCTTCCACTGGTTCATACCAGCGTTTGTAAACATCAATGTTGGGTCATCCTTGATTACCATCGGCGCACTCGGCACGATGGTGTGTCCTTTCGACTCGAAGAACTTCTTGAACGAGTCGCGGATTTCGTTAGCTGTCATCATATTATATAATATTGTCGTTTTGTTTTTTAATTTCTTTCTAAAACGTTTGCAAAGGTACTTTGTTTTGGTTACTTTTGCAAATAAATTGCAAATAATATGGCATTGAATACCAATAAGAACGTGAAGTTGTACTACTCTATTAAGGAGGTGGCTGCTATGTTCGACATACGAGAGAGCACGCTGCGTTTTTGGGAGACGGAGTTTCCGCATCTGAAGCCCAAGACCGTTGGACAGAACGTGCGCCAGTACACAGAGAAGGACATCGAGCAAATTCGCGTGATACACAACCTTGTGAAGGTGCGCGGCTTCAAGCTATCGGCAGCACGCAAGATGCTCAACAAGAACCGCACGGGCGTGGACAAGAGTTCGGATATTCTTGCCACACTAATCAGCGTGCGCGACGAGCTGAAGGAGCTGAAGAAGCAACTCGACAGCATGGTTTAAGTCGTGTAAAACGTGATGTTTCGGAACGTAAAACTACTACAACTATTAGCGGACAGCGGACGAAACCCAATCGGATGGCGTTCGAAATCTGATCGGGTGGCGAACGCAATCTGACCGGGCGGCGAACGCAATCTGACCGGGCGGCGTTCGGTGCACGATGACAATCGCTGAACTTTCGCCCCACACAACCAAGCCATTCACCCCACACAACCAAGCCATTTACACTGAATTTATAAACTAAATCTACAATAAAACAATGAGAAAATTCTTCCTATTGTCTGCCGCTACGCTGCTTTCAACCGTAGTTTCGGCGCAGACCGTAGCACGTATGGACGACCTGAAACCTGAACAGAAGTCGATGGCTGTAAGCCTCAAGCTCACAGGCGAACTGTCAACGACGGGCAACAGCGACTACCGCCAGTTGCGCGACCTTTGTTTCCAGATGCGCTCCGTAGACCTTAGCGAGGCACAAAGCACCGCAATCCCTAACAACGCATTCCACTCGCGCCACCAACTCGAACAGATTACGCTGCCAACAGTAGCGAAGTCAATCGGCTCGCAGGCGTTCTTCGCATGCGACAAGTTGGGCAAGATAATCATTCCGGCTGGCGTTGAGAGCATCGGTGCAGCAGCATTCTCGGGTTGTACTGCGTTGGAGGAAATCATCATAAAGGGCAAGCCACAGATTGGAGAGTACGCCTTCGCACGACTCGCGGGTCTGAAGACCGTGCGCGTCGACTCGAAGGTGCCGCCAAAGGCCGACGCTACGGCGTTCTACGGCATCAACCGCCAGAACGTGAAGCTCATCGTGCCCACAGGCAGCGAGAAACTCTACCGCAAGGCTGCAGGCTGGAGCCTCTTCTTCAGCGACGCTAAGGAGCCGTATCAGGTGAGCAAGCCGGAGGACTGCCTCGTGCCGTTCCCCGTAGAACTGCAACTGCAGAAAGGTGGCAGTCTGAAGGTGAAAACCGCCTGGAACATCATAGCTGCCGACGGACTTGCTAATGAGGCTACGCAAGCACGACGCGTGCTAACAGAGCGCATCGGCAACATCATGAACAGTCGTCAACGTGGCACACAGATCACGCTGGCACTCGACAACTCACTCAGCGACGACGAGGCGTACACGCTCGCTATCAACGCGAAGGGCGTGACGGCGAAGGGCAAGACAGCGCGCGGTGTGTTCTACGCGCTTATGACGCTCGACCAACTGCTGCGCGGCAACGGCTCTACAGAGTGTGCCGACGCTATCCCTGCGCTGTTCATCAGCGACAAACCACGCACACATGTTCGCGAACTGATGGTTGACCCTGCCCGCACGTTCATTCCGTTCGAAGACCTGAAGGCGTTCGTGCCGGAGATGGCGCGCTACAAACTCAACGCCATGCACCTCCACTTGGTCGACGACCAGGCGTGGCGCATCGAGATAAAGAAATATCCGCAGCTCACAGCGCAGGCTTCGTCGCGTTGGGGTCAGGACGACATACAGATGCCGTACAAGGGATACTACACACAGGAGCAGATGCGCGAACTGGTGAAGCTGGGCGCTGAGTATCACGTAGACATCGTGCCGGAGATTGAGATGCCTGGACACGAGGTGGCTGCCATCAGCGTGTTCCCCGAACTGACATGCCACAAGCGTCAGGTGCCGGTGCGCACCACTTGCGGCGTGTCTAACGAACTGCTCTGCCCGGGCAACGACTTCACATACGAGTTCCTCGGCAATGTATTCAAGGAGATAGTGGACATCTTCCCGTCTAAATACATACACCTCGGCGGCGACGAGGCTGGCAACCCGGCACTCGACTGCTGGACCGACTGCCCGAAGTGTCAGGCACTGAAGCAGAAGCTCGGCATCAAGACCACCGACCGCTCTGAGAACTGGCGTCTGCAGGGCTACTTGTTCGACCGCATGATCGAACTGCTGCGCGACAAGTACGGCAAGACGCCAATGTTCTGGTACGAATCCGACTTCAAGGAAATTCAGCCTGGTTGCGTAACCTTCGCTTGGCGCAGCGGACAGACGCAGGAAGCACTCGACGCTGCCGTGCGCAACAACGCACGCATCATGCTCTGCCCTGGCGAGCACTGCTACTTCGACTACCCAATGTCGAAGGGCGACATGCCGGAGGTGAACTGGGGTATGCCTGCAACGACATTGAAGGACGCCTACTCGCTCGACCCGGCGTGGGGTATGGACGAGAAGTTTGAGCAGAACAACCTCTTCGGTGTGGCTGGCACACTCTGGAGCGAGTGCATCCCGACCGTTGAGCGCATCTACTACCAGACTTACCCACGCGCCATCGCTCTCGCCGAAGCCGGCTGGACAAAGCAGCAGAACCGCTCATGGGAAGGCTTCCTCACCCGCTTGAAGCCAACAATGAAGGACATGATGCGCCGTGGCATCACCTGCTCGCTCGAAGTGAACGGCGAGAAGTAGGTCACGAAAGTACACTTTGAATGCCTTCTCTGGCAAAAACGCATAAAAAAAATCCGCAATGCTAATCAACAAGCATTGCGGATTTTATATTTATAATATCTGTAAAACCTCTTTGAGGTCTTCAATCTTCTTTAGCTCATCCATGATGACGCTAACCTCGCTGCGATCGTGAACGCGAATCTCAATGGTGCCGTCGAAGATACCATCCTCACTCGAGATTGTGATGCGGTGCATATTGACATCGAGCTTGTCAGATATGACCTCCGATATCTCGCGCAGCATACCCTTGCGGTCGATGCCACGCAACTCGATTGTAGCATCGAAGAACATCACCTTATGCATATCCCACTTCGCATCAAGGATGCGGTTGCCAAAGCTTGCCTTCAACTTTGAAGCCACGCTGCAGTCGCGACGGTGAATTTCTATGCGGTTCTTGTTATCTATGTATCCCATGATGTCATCGCCCGGTATGGCGTGGCAGCATGTTGGGAAGATGTATTGCGATATATTCTCCTCATTGATAACGACAGGCTTCTTCTTATTAAAGCCCTCGCCAACAACAAACAGTTGGGGCTTCTTACCCTCCTTATTATCGCCCTTCTTGAGGAACGGCACGAACTTGCGCCAACCGCCATTTTGATCGGTTTTACGTTCACGCAGTTCGTCTAAATCCTTATCACCGAGCAAGACAGAACGTTTGCCGAGCATCAAGAACAGGTCCTCATGCTTCTTCGCCTCGTGCAGATCGCAGAGTTTATTGAGCACGGGGGTAGTCATCTCAAGCTCGTTCTTGCGCAACCACTCATCAAGTATCTGTTCGCCACGTTTCTGCAACTCGCGATTGTCGCGACGCAATATCGCCATAATCTTCTGCTTCGCCTTTGCCGTGAACACGAAGTTTATCCACGACGCCTGCACATGCTGCGACTTAGAGGAGAGTATCTCCACCTGATCACCGCTCTGCAGCTTGTGGCTAAGAGGCACGAGCTTGTGGTTGACCTTTGCGCCGATGCAGTGCGAACCGAGGAAGGTGTGTATCTGAAAAGCGAAGTCGAGAGCCGTACACTGCGCAGGCATTGTCTTTATTTCGCCCTTCGGTGTGAACACGAATATCTCGCTTGCAAAGAGGTTAAGCTTGATGGTATCGAGGAAATCCATTGCGTCGGGCTGTGGGTCGTCGAGGATTTCCTTGATAGTAGAGAGCCAGTTGTTGAGTTCCGAATCTTCATCAACAGTCTCTACGCTCGACTCCAGTCCCTGCTCCTTATACTTCCAGTGGGCAGCGAAGCCCTGCTCTGCCACCTCGTCCATGTGGTCGGAACGTATCTGCACCTCTATCCATTTACCCTGCTTCGACATGAGCGTCACGTGCAGAGCCTGATAGCCGTTTGCCTTCGGGTGGTTCACCCAGTCGCGCAAACGGTCGGGGTGCGACTTGTATATCTGACTGATTGCGACGTATATCTTGAAGCACTCGTTGATTTCCTCCGAGCGTTCCTTCGGCGTATAAATTATACGTACAGCAAGAATATCGTAGATTTCGTCGAAGGTGACGTGCTTGTTCTGCATCTTATTCCAAATAGAATAAGGACTCTTCACACGCGCCTTCAGATCATACTTGATGCCCATCTTGTCGAGGGCAGCACGTATCGGAGCGGTAAAGTTCTCAAAGAGCACATCGCGCTGCGCTTGCGTATCTGCAAGTTTTCCTTTTATATAGTCGTATTCCTCCGGATGTTCGTAGCGGAACGAGAGGTCTTCAAGTTCGGTCTTTATCTTGTTCAAACCTAAGCGGTTGGCAAGCGGAGCATAGATGTAAAGCGTCTCGCCTGCAATCTTATACTGCTTATTGGCAGGCTGCGATTGTAGCGTGCGCATATTGTGCAGACGGTCGCATATCTTGATAAGGATGACACGTATGTCGTCGCTCATCGTGAGCAGCAACTTCTTGAAGTTCTCTGCCTGCGCTGATGCCTTGTCGCCGAAGATGCCGCCCGAAATCTTTGTCAGTCCGTCTACAATCTGCGCTATCTTCTCGCCAAAGATGTTCGAGATATCCTCTACGGTGTAGTCGGTGTCCTCCACCACATCGTGCAAGAGTGCGGCGCAGATACTTGTAGAGCCGAGTCCCATCTCCTCTACGGCGATGCGAGCCACGGCGATAGGGTGCATAATATATGGTTCGCCCGACAACCGGCGCACACCTTTGTGCGCCTGTCGTGCGAAGTTGAACGCCTTTGTTATTATGTCTACCTTCTTTCGGTGACGCGATGCCACGTATATATCAAGTACTTCCTTGAAGGCTTGTTCAATCATTTGGTCATCAGCAAGCTCACGCTGCTTGTCTTTCAGATTTTGGTCGTCCATGATTTAGGTCTCCTATATATTAATAAGGTATATATATGTATGCAGCAGTAGGAAGACTTCCGCATCATTACTACTTGACGCGGAGCTTCTTGCCTGCACGGATATTAGTACCGCTGATTTTATTCAGTCGCTTCAGTTTGCTCACTGTTGTTCCACTACGACGTGCGATTTCAGAGAGTGTGTCGCCTTGGCGTATAGTCACGCTCCTACTACGACCATTCGAGCCTCTACGTGTTCTCGATTTGCTGTGTCTACCTCTGCCTTTAGAGCGGTACGACACGGTTGGGGTCTCTGTGTTCACAGCCACCTCAAGTCGTTTTGTGAGCAGTTCGTCAGGGCGATAGGCGTAGATAGAGTCTTCGTTATCGATGAAGTTGCCCACCATAGCCACGGGCAGACGCAGTGCTGACGGTTTCGTTCTGCCGTTAACCACATTGCGACGATACTGCGGGTTGAGCTGCTTCACCTGGTCGACATCCATACCAAGCACCTTAGCCACCTGCTCGAAGTGTACATCGCGGTTGACTACCACGGTGTCGGTCTTCACGGGCAAGTCGGCACGCATCGGACAGATATTGTGCTCGCAGTAGTAGTTCATAATATAGTTGGCGGCGATGAACGCCGGAACATAGCCACGGGTCTCCTTCGGCAGATAGGGATAGATGCGCCAATAGTCCTTCTCGCCGTTTGAGCGATGGATGGCTCGGTTAATGGCTTCTGGTCCGCAGTTGTAGGCTGCTATGACAAGGTTCCAATCGCCGAATATCTTATAGAGGTCGCGCAGGTAGTGAGCTGCGGCGTACGATGCACGCACGGGGTCGCGACGCTCGTCGACAAGCGAGTTCACCTCCAAGCCATACTTCTTGCCAGTAGTAATCATAAACTGCCACAGACCAGTGGCACCAACGCGCGAAACGGCGTTCGGGTTGAGTGCCGACTCTATCACTGGCAGATATTTCAGTTCGAGCGGCAAGCCGTAAGACTCGAGTGCCTCCTCGAATATAGGCATATAGAAGTTCTGTGCGCCGAGCATAACGCTCACCGAGCGGCGCAAGCGTCCGCTGTAACGGTCTATGAACTTCTGTACGACATCATTGTATGGCATCTCAATGATTGTCGGCATACGGCTCAGACGTTCTTTATACACCTCCGCACTATACACGGGGTTCACATCGGGCATGTTGCAGTCGAAGCTAACATGCAGATAAGTCTTGCTATTGTAGTTGTTGAGCAGACTATCATAATCGTTGGTAAGTGCCTCGGGCAGGTCGATAACCTCCTGCTTGCCATGAGCATCGGTTATAACGATTTCGTCGTCATTATTCTCGCTCTGCGCGAGAGCCTGACTGGTAAAGCCGAAAAATGCTGCGGCTATAAGTATCAGTGATTTATTCATATTCGTTTGTTTGTCTTTAGAAATTCAGGCTACAACTCAATCCCAAGCTATTAGCCTTGAACGGATTTCTTTCGCGGTCGTTGTTGAGTATCGTAGGCTCCACCCTCAAGCTCAAGTCTTTCGAGATATCGAACTCGGAGAGCGATGCATCGACGTAGGCATCGATGATGGAGAGTGCGTAGACTCCCACCAAGCAGAAGAAGCTCAGGTCGCGCCAACGACGAAACTTGTCCTTACGCTTCTTGAAGAGTTGCTGATAGCGTTGTATGTTTGTCTCGTCAATCTTCGCTCCGAGATGCAAGAACTGATTATAGCTCTGCGTGTTCGGGTCGTCGTCCATCAAGTCGAGATACGCTTGCGAATAGTCGGAATACATCTGGTTGTTCCAACGCATGGCATAGGCGCAACCAACGAATCCGCCATACACGATCGGCAGTTTCCAATACTTGCGGTTGTATATCTGTCCGGCACCGGGTAGGACAATAGCGAGCCACATTGCACGCTTCGGGTTGGGTCGCCACGTGCTCCAGTCGCGCTTAGGCTTACCTATGACGGTGTCACTGGCTACGAAGATGCTATCGGCTTTTATAGACGTGAACTGAACATCCATACTATCAGCTACGACCTGCTCTTGCGCCTTTGCTGTTGTACCGAACAGCAGCAGAAACGCAGTAAGTGTCAATGTTTGTAATATATATGTAATGTCCTTTTTCACTGTTCTTCTTTATGATTTGTTTATCTACAAGTAACGCACAGAACGTTTACTTCATCTTATCGAACACAGCCATGATATGCTCCAACTCCTCTTCGTTGGCGAAAGGAATGGTTATCTTTCCCTTGCCTTTCGGCGAGCATGTCATCTGCACTTTCGTTTGCAAGAATTCGGAGAGGTGGGTGCGCAGCGCGTTGTACTCCTCTGGAAGCTTCGACTTTGCCACAATCTTCTTCGAGCCACTGTTCACGTCCTCTCCATTCTTCAGCATCTGCGCCATCTCCTCCACCTTGCGTACGGAGTAGCCGTTCTTGAGCACTTCGTTGAAGAGCTTTATCTGCAACGATGGCGAATCGATTGCCAGGATGGCACGAGCATGTCCCATGTCTATCTCTTTCTTCTGCAGGGCTATCTGCACCTGAGCCGGCAGACGGAGCAGACGCAGATAGTTGGTAATGGCTGTGCGGCTCTTTCCTACACGCTCCGACACCTTCTCTTGCGTCATTCCGTCGGCATCGAGCAGATGTTCGTAGGCGAGTGCTATCTCTATGGCATTGAGGTCTTCGCGTTGTATATTCTCAACGAGAGCCATCTCCATAACGTTCTCGTCGGCGATGGTGCGTATGTAAGCAGGAATCGCTGTGAGTCCTGCCATCTGCGAAGCACGCCAACGACGTTCGCCGGCGATAATCTGGAAGCGGTCGTCAGACACCTGACGCAGCGTGATAGGCTGAATAATACCTATCTCACTTATGCTGTTAGCCAACTCCTGCAGTGCTTCAGGGTCGAAGTCGCGTCGGGGCTGATTGGGGTTTGCTTCTATCTGGCTGAGCGGAATTTCATTGATTGTGGACGTACCTTGCGTGCGCACACCACCGGTGTCGATAAGAGCGTCGAGTCCGCGTCCGCCTTCTATCTCGTCGAGTCCGCGTCCCAATACGCTTCTATTGTATTTCTTGTGTACTGCCATCGTCTTGTTTGTTTACTCTTTTTTCGTTTTTGTTGATTATTTCCTTGGCGAGTGCCAAGTGGTTCTTCGACCCTGCCGAGTCGGCATCGTAAAGTATTACGGGGAGTCCATGACTCGGACTCTCGCTGAGCTTCACGTTGCGTTGTATGACAGTCTTGAACACAAGTTCTTGGAAGTGTCGCTTCACCTCGTCGTATATCTGATTGGCGAGGCGCAGACGACTATCGTACATAGTGAGCAGGAAGCCTTCTATCTCCAACGCCGGATTGAGCTTGCTCTTTATAATCTTAATGGTGTTGAGGAGCTTTGTAATGCCTTCGAGTGCGAAGTACTCGCACTGCACGGGAATAATGACCGAGTCGGCTGCGGTGAGGGCATTCACGGTGATGAGTCCGAGCGACGGACTGCAGTCGATGAGTATGTAGTCGTAGTCGTCGCGTATCTGGTCGAGCATATTCTTGATAACGCGCTCGCGGTTCTTCAGGTTGAGCATCTCTATCTCAGCTCCAACGAGGTCAATATGGCTGGGAATGACGTCGAGCCCGTTGATGTCGGTGGTGTAGACAGCATCGTGTACGTCAGCATGATCGATGATGCACTCGTAGAGCGAGCAGTCAATCTCCTTGATGTCCACACCAAGTCCGCTCGACGCATTTGCCTGCGGGTCTGCGTCCACCACGAGCACCGTCTTTTCGAATGTAGCGAGCGATGCTGCCAAGTTTATTGTTGTTGTTGTCTTGCCTACGCCACCTTTTTGGTTGGCCAATGCTATTATCTTTCCCATTTGAAGTCAAAATTATTCGGCAAAGGTACATATTTTATATGAGAATAGGCTCGTTTAAACCTTTTTTCGTACTTTTGCATAAGAAATAAAACCAAAATTATGAATACGAAAAAGCCATTGATACTGATTTCTAACGACGACGGCTATCATGCCAAGGGTATAAACTCGCTCATTGACATGCTGCGCGACATTGCCGACATCATCGTATGCGCTCCTGAATCGGCTCGATCGGGCTTCGCCACGGCGTTCTCTGCCACAGTTCCGCTACGTCTCAAGCTGCGCCGCGACGAGGTGGGTATGCAGATGTGGTCGTGCAACGGCACACCGGTCGACTGCGTGAAGATTGCGCTGCAGGAGCTATTCGCTGACCGCCTGCCCGACATGATTTTGGGCGGCATCAACCACGGCGACAACGCTTCGGTAAATGTTCACTATAGTGGCACAATGGGTGTGACACTTGAGGGTTGCATGAAGTACATCCCGTCCATCGGTTTCTCGCTCTGCGATTTCTCTTCGGATGCCGACTTTGAGCCGCTGCGCCCGTATGTGCGTCAGATTGTGCAAAAGGTGCTCAGCGAGGGTCTGCCCAAGGGCGTGTGCCTGAACGTAAACTTCCCGAAACTCACTGAGTTTAAGGGCATAAAAGTATGTCGCATGGCTATGGGCACATGGTACAACGAATGCGTAAAACAGCGCCATCCGCACGGCTACGACTACTATTGGATGACTGGCTCCTACCGCAACGACGAGCCGGAGCAGGAGGACACCGACAACTGGGCGCTCACGCATGGCTACATATCCATCACACCGACACGCATCGATGTTACGGATTATGACCTGCTGCGCAACTGGCAAAACAAGTTTTGAGAAAAGTAAAAAGGTAAAAAAGTAAAAGGGTAAAAAAGCCCTTCCAATCCTTGGCTTAGGAAGGCCTAAAGAGGCTTAGTTCGGCTTAAACGCCACCTGCCCTCGGCTTAAACATCACCTAAAAATGAAATACTACTTAATCGTTGGCGAGGCATCGGGCGACCTCCACGCCTCGCATCTTATGAAAGCTCTGCTCAAGGAAGACCCCACAGCGGAGTTCCGTTTCTTCGGTGGCGACCTGATGTCGGCTGTCGGAGGCACACGTGTGCGCCACTACCGCGATTTGGCGTATATGGGCATCATCGCCGTACTGCTCCACTTGCGCACAATTCTGCGCAACATGGCGTTCTGCAAGCGCGACATCGTGGAGTGGCAGCCCGACGTAGTGATACTTGTTGACTATCCGGGCTTCAACCTGAAGATTGCGAAGTTCGTACACGACAACACACGCATACCAGTTTATTATTACATCTCACCGAAGATATGGGCGTGGAAGGAGTATCGCATCAAGGAGATAAAACGCAACGTCGACGAGCTTTTCTCCATCCTGCCGTTCGAGGTGCCGTTCTTCGAACAGAAGCACCACTACCCCATCCATTACGTAGGCAACCCTACTGCGGAGGAGGTAAGACAGTTTCAGGCTACATACAACGTAGACGATGCCACCTTCCGCCGTCAGCATGGGCTCGATGAGCGTCCCATCATAGCGTTGCTCGCAGGCAGTAGAAAGCAGGAGATAGCTGGCACACTGCCACAGATGATTGCTGCTGCGCAGCGTTTCGCCGACTACCAGCTTGTGCTTGCTGCGGCACCAGGCATCGAACCCGAGTTCTACGACGCACACATCAGCGGAAGTAACGTGCGCGTGGTGCGCGGTGAGACCTACGCCCTGCTTTCTCATGCCCACACGGCACTCGTCACGAGTGGCACGGCTACGCTCGAGACGGCACTCTTCCGCGTTCCGCAGGTGGTGTGCTACAACACCGCGCTGCCCAAACTGGTGGGACTGCTGCGTCCGTTGGTGCTGAAGGTGAAATACGTGTCGCTTGTCAACCTCATCGCCGACCGCGAGATGGTACCCGAATTAGTGGCTAACACGTTCTCAGAAGCTAACGTAGCCGAGCAACTCACACGCCTGCTTCCCAACGGCGAGCCACGCCAGCAGATGCTTGCCGGCTACGAGGAGGTGTGGCAAAAGATTGGTGCAGACAGTCCGTCGGAGCGCACAGCGAAGGAAATGGTTTTAAAAGTAAAAGAGTAAAAGAGTAAAAAAGGTGAAAGAGCAAAAAAGGTAAAATGCGCAGCTGCATTTTACCTTTTTACTTTAGAACCATGCCAAGACTCTTACATATACTTCTTTACGAACTCCAGCACTCTGTGCGTGTACTCCTCTTTGTAGTCGCCATACGCATCGGCGTGCTTGCTGCCATGCGCTATCCAGAGTGCCTTAGGCTGCGGTTTCGCCTCGTAGAGCGGATACACCATCCAGGTGGGCACGAACGTATCGTTGTCGCCGTGTATGAAGAGCATCGGCTTCTGGCACTTCGCAACCTGCTTCAGTGGCGATGCCTCATTGAAGTTCCAGCCGTACTTTGCCTGCACAAGCCACGAGGCAGTGTACATCAGTGGGAAGTCTGGTAACGAGAAGCGGGCTGAAATCTCGTTCGAGAACTCGTCCCACACGCTCGTATATCCACAGTCCTCCACGAAACACTTCACATACTGCGGTGTCTGTTCGCCACTGACGCACATCGTCGTAGCGGCACCCATCGAGATGCCGTGCACCACAAGGCGCATCGAGTCGGCTTCGGTGCGGAACAGTTCGGGTGCCAGGCTTATCCAGTGCAGCACGTCGAGGCGATCCTTCCACCCCATTTGTATTGCGTCGCCGTCGCTCTGTCCGTGCGCATAGAGGTCGGGCAGCAGCACGTTAGCCCCAAGCTCACGATTGTAGATGCGTGCGATGGGCAGCATACGTGTGGCGTTGTCGCAATAGCCATGTACAAGCACGGCGGTGCGACCCTCCGCACGTGGCGAACGAACAAACAAAGCATGGGCACGCTTACCTGTTGTGGGCATCACAACGAACGTATCGCGCAGTGCGCCTACGGTTTGCAAACTGTCGAGCCACGACTTCAGTTCGGGGAAGCGCTTCTCAATCTGTGCCAAGTCGGAGTTGCGCTCGCGTTCAGCACTCACAAGGGCATAGTCGACGAGGTAGAACGACCCTGCCGTGACTATGGCGAGGAAGAGTGCAAGGGTGGCGCCAAGGGTGACGAATAACTTTTTATGCTTCATACTGTTAAGAGTCTACAAATACTACTTCAGATACGGTTTTAGCACCTCCACCCACTTCAGGTATCCCTTGCCGAGCAGATGCAGTCCGTCGTTGGTATACTCCGGGTTCATCACGTCGGTAGAAGGCGTTACGAGCGACTTGTACACGTCGATGTATGTAACGCCGTGGCGTGCGGCAACAGCCTTTATCTTTGCGTTGAGCGCAGGAATATTCTTCTTACGGTCCATATGACCTGAAAACTTGTTGAACTTCGGATTCACGGGGAACACGCTCTGCACGTAAAGCTTCGTCGCAGGCGACTCGCGCTTCACGCGCTCCACAATTTTCTCCACATTCTTCACAATCTCGTCCATGCTCTTGCCGCGCGCAAAGTCGTTGGTACCGATGAGCAGGAATATCTTCGCCGGCTTGCCCTTTGTCACAGTGCTCAGACGGTCGAGTACGCCTTGGGTTGTATCGCCACTGATACCGCGGTTCTTGGCGTGCGGATTGCCCAGCAGCTCTGCCCACTCGCCACCGTTGGTGATGCTATTGCCGAGGAAGACGATGTCGCTCTTGCTGGTAGGCAATGCCTCGAAGAGAGTGGCACGCTGATAATAGAATGTGGAGTGTTTCTGCTCCTGAGCCTGCATCGTGCACGCACAGAACAGACTCAACATAACGATTAGCTTCTTCATAGCTGTACTTTTATTGTTACGCTACACTCAAGCCGGTGCAGCAATCGAATTGAAACGTTTATCTAACTCTAACGACAAAAGTACTAATAAAAATCGAAAGCGCCTATGTTTTTTGCATCCTTTTGTGCAAAAAACACAGCTACGAGGAAGACTTATTCGACAAAAATACGTAACTTTGCAAGCGTTAAATCAAAGTGTAACTAATTTATGGACGACTATCACGCGGAAAACCCGAATTTGTAATGCAGGAGGACGCTCTCACAATGCGGTCTCCCAAGCATCGTTTAACCCAAGGAGACAGCTTTATGAGAACATACTGGAACACCAATTCTACCCTCAAACAAATCGAAGAGTGGCAGCCGAACTGCTGGATACAAGTTACATGTCCAACAGAAGAAGACCAGCAATTGCTGGAAGACGAGTTTAACATACCCGATTATTTCCTTTCCGACATCAGCGATACCGACGAACGTGCCCGCTACGAGTACGACGACGGCTGGATGCTCATCATCCTTCGTATCCCATACGTGAAGGAGATACGCTCACGTACGCCGTACACCACCGTGCCGCTCGGCATCATTCACAAACGCGACGTGACCATCACCGTGTGCTACTACGAAACGAACATGATGATCGACTTCGTGTCCTACCACCAGAAGCGCGGCGAGGGATTTACCGACTATGTTGACATGACATTCCGCCTCTTCCTCTCTTCTGCCGTGTGGTATCTGAAACGCCTGAAGCAGATTAACACGCTCATCGAGAAAGCGAAGCACAACCTCGACCACAACGTGAACAACGAGTCGCTCATAGCACTCTCGCGTCTGCAGGACTCACTCACCTACTTCGTCACATCTATCCGTGGCAACGAGACATTGCTTGCCAAACTGAAGTTCAAACTGCAGGTGGACGAACTGGATGCCGACCTCATCGAGGACGTAAACATCGAGATGTCGCAGGCTCGTGAGACGACAAACATCTACTCCGACATCCTCGAATCGACGATGGACACCTACTCATCCATCATCAACAACAACATGAACACCGTGATGCGTACACTCACCTCCGTGTCAATCATCATGATGTTGCCTACGCTCATCTCCTCATTCTTCGGAATGAACCTCATCAACGGCATGGAAGAATACCCGTTCGGCTTCATCGTGGCGATAATAATATCGGTGATAATATCAGCCCTTTCGTGGATTATACTGCGACATAAGCGACTGCTTTAAAGCAAAATGCAAAAATAAATTGCGTTTTTTGTCGCTATTCAAAATATTTTATTTAAGTTTGCAGTCTATAATAAATAATGTGAGGATGTGGCTCCGCGCCACATTCGTGTGAATTACCCTTATCATAAACTTAAAACAGTTAAATGATGGACTCTCAAGAAAACGCCCTGTTGCAAGGTGCACAAGAAGAGCAGAACGTGGAGCAGACTGCCGTAGAGCAGACCGCTGCAGCCGACGTTCAGCAAGTAGAGAACACAAAAGTCTACAAAACTAAACAAGAAGTCGTTGACCGCCTGAAGGAAATCGTCGCAAGCGACGAAGCTCCAGTTAAGGAGGAAATCGACCTTTTAAAGACAGTATTCTACAAACTCCACATCGCAGAGCGTGAAGCACGCCTGAAGGAATACATCAACGGCGGTGGTAACCCTGAAGCTTATCAGGTTTTGCCCGATGAAACCGAGGAGACTTTCAAGGCGCAAATGGCTGTAATCCGCGAGAAACGTGCGCAGATTATGCAGCAGCAGGAGGCTGAAAAGCAAGCCAACCTGGAGAAGAAACTCGAAATAATTGAGAAAATCAAAGCCATGGCTACATCGCCCGACGAGGCAGGCAAGTCGTTCGGTGAGTTCAAGGAGCTGCAGCAGCAGTGGAAGGACATCAAGAACGTGCCGGCTGACAAGGCTAACGAGCTTTGGCGCAACTACCAGTTATATGTTGAGCAGTTCTACGACCTGCTCAAGCTCAACTCTGAGGCTCGCGAGTACGACTTCAAGAAGAACCTCGAGCTGAAGACAAAGCTCTGCGAGGCTGCAGAGAAGCTCGCCGACGAGGAAGACGTAATCAGCGCTTTCCACCAACTTCAGGAGCTGCACCAGCAGTACCGCGAGATCGGACCAGTGGCTAAGGAGCTGCGCGAGGAGGTATGGGCACGCTTCAAGGCTGCATCTACCGTAATCAATAAACGCCACCAGCAGCACTTCGAGGATCTCCGCGCTAAGGAGGAGGAGAACCTCGCACGCAAGACTGCCCTCTGCGAGAATGTGGAGGAACTCTGCAAGACCGACAACAAGGGCGCTGCCGACTGGGAGAAGCACTCTAAGGAGATTATCGACATACAGAACGAGTGGAAGACCATTGGCTTCGCTCCACAGAAGATGAACGTGAAGATATTCGAACGCTTCCGCGCTGCTTGCGACGACTTCTTCGGACGCAAGGCAGAATACTTCAAGGCACTCAAGGCTACCTTCTCAGAGAACATCGAGAAGAAGAAGGCACTTGTAGAGAAGGCGCAGGCACTCGCCGACAGCACCGACTGGAAGGCAACAAGCGACAAGCTCATCGCGCTGCAGAAGGAGTGGAAGACCATTGGCATGGTTCCGAAGAAGCTCGGCGACCAGCTCTGGCAGGACTTCCTCGGCGCATGCAACAAGTTCTTCGAGGCTCGCAACGCAGCCGGCGCAGGTCAGCGCAACGAGGAGCACGCCAACCTCGAGAAGAAGCAGGGCATCATCGAGCAGCTGAAAGTACTCGCCGAGAACGCTGCCGAAGCTACACGCGAGAAGGTGCAGGCACTCACCGAGGAGTACAACAAGGTGGGACACGTGCCGTACAAGGAGAAGGATAAGCTCTACGAGGCTTATCACGAAGTGCTCGACCGCATCTACAAGGAGCTGAACATCTCTACAAAGCGCCGCCGTCTGAACGACTTCAAGGCTAACATCAAGAACGTGGCAAAGCGTGGCGAAGAGGCTCTCGACAACGAGCGCGGACGTCTGGTTCGCCGCTTTGACCAGCTCAAGCAGGAGATACAGACCTACGAGAACAATCTCGGTTTCCTCAACGCAAGCTCCAAGAAGGGCAACAGCCTCATCGACGAGATGAACCGCAAGGTGCAGCACCTGCGCGACGACCTCGAACTGGTTCGCCAGAAGATAAAGGCTATTGACGCAGAAAACAAATAAACGCAATCCAACAATGCCTAAAGAGGCCTAAGAAGGCTTAGTAAGGCTTAATTCGGCTTAAAATAAAATGCCTAAAGAGGCCTAAAAAGGCTTAGTTCGGCTTAAAACAAAACGCCTAAAGAGGCCTAAAAAGGCTTAGTTCGGCTTAAAAGCAGTCTAAGAAGGCTTAAAACAAAAAAGATGGAGTAAACAATCGTTGGCTCCATCTTTTTGTTTTATCAGCGTCAGCGGAAAACACCGCCCATCATTTCTTCATATCCTTATCCACCATCGCCGCGACGCACGAGTCCGACCACACATTCTCGGCGGTCTCAATCATATCGAGCACCGTGAAGACGGGCAGTATAACACCCATTATCGCAACCGGCGCACCCACGCCCGACATCAGCGAGAGCGTGAGGAAGAAGCAGCCCATCGGCACTCCGGCGTTGCCGATGGCAGCCACCACGGAGATGAACAGCCAAAGCAGCATCACGGGCAGCGACAGCTCCACACCGCCGTTCTGCATCACGAAGAGCGATGTCACGAAGATGAACGCAGCACAACCATTCATGTTGATGGTTGTGCAGATGGGCAGCACGAAGCGCGCCACCTTGCTGTCCACGCCGAGTCGCTCCTCCGAGGTCTGTATCGTCACGGGCAGCGTGGCAGCCGAACTTTTCGTAAACAGAGCCATGAGCACAGCCGGCATCATGCGGCGCATAACGTGCACGGGGTTGAGTCCGCGAGCCACGAGGAACAGTGGCAGCACCACGAAGAACTGCAGCATATTACCACCCAATATCACGGCTACATACTTGCCTATCGATGCTACGACCGTGCCTGCCGACACCTCTGCCGACAGCTGCGCAGCGAACGCCACGATGCCCACGGGCAGTACGGCGATGAGCCAGCGGATGAGCCTTGACACCACGTCCTGCAGCGCACTCAGTCCGCGCATCAGTAGTTCTTTATTCTCGCCCATAGGCATCTTCGCCAACGCCAAGCCCACAGCCACGGCGATGAGCAGCACCGACAGCACATTGCCCTCGATAAACGGACGCAGGAAGTTGTCGGGCACGATGCCAATCATATAGTCGAAGTACGACCCATTGGTCACCTCCTGCGGTACGCCGTCACCCAAACGACTACTCTTCACCATCTCCATCGGCAAGTTGTCGGGCGAGATGATGATATAGAGCACCATGCCCACAGCAGCTGCAGCGATGGTGGTGAGCAGCGTGTAGCTGATGGTATGGCGGAAGATGCGACGTGTTTCGCGCTGCATACCGAACGTTGCGAGTGTTGTTGTCACGGCGAGTGCTATGGTCGGCACAGCTATAAACTGGAAGAGACGTGTGAAGATGGTAGCCACGAAGTTAGCCATCGTGTTCACCCACTCCACGCCGAGCAGTCCGAGGCACGAGCCCACGACCAATGCGCCAAGCCACAGCCAGAAGTTCTGCCTTCCGCCACAACAAGAGTGTTTTGTTTCTGATTTGTTGTTCATTCTAATATCTAAAAGAAAGGGTTATTAAACGGTTTTCTTATTTCAGCGTTTCGACCTGAAGAACTCGGTTATAAGCGTTCGGCACTCCTCCTCCAGAACGCCACTCACCACCTCGCACTTCGGGTGCAGAGCCTTCGGTGCGAAGGCTCGGAAGCCACGCTTCTCGTCGCCAGCACCATACACCACGCGCCGCACCTGCGCCCAGCCCAATGCTCCGGCGCACATGATGCAAGGCTCTACGGTGACGTAGAGCGTGCAGTCGGTGAGGTATTTGCCACCGAGCTGATTGGCAGCCGACGTTATCGCCTGCATCTCGGCGTGTGCCGTCACGTCACCAAGCGTCTCCGTGAGGTTATGCGCACGCGCAATGATGCGGTCGCCAGCCACGACAACCGCGCCCACGGGTATCTCGCCCTCGTCGCGTGCCGCCTCTGCCTCTACCAGAGCACGACGCATAAACTGCTCGTCCTTCTTCTGCTGTTCTGTTTTCTCCATGTCGTTTTATTTCTTCAAGTGGATACCTAATAAGCTCGTAGATACTTAATATACACATCGTAGATACTAAGTCACTAAAAAAGTGAATACAAAGATAATGCAAAAGAAAGACAACACAAAATAAGTGGTACTTATTTTTTTATAATATAAGTACCACTACCGCATTATTCCCTGTAGCGTACGAACAACATTTCCGCTACGTTATAACAACAAATCCAACACGAGGCTGTTTTGTCAAAATAATTTAGTGAATACTAATTATTATCCCATGGATCATCACTATTAGCAACACAAAGACTGTCTTCTAATGACCTTCCTAATATCCTTTCTTCAAAATTTGAACAGAATATAGAACCACCTATACGATCTATGAGATAACCTTTAACTTTGTCTCCCTCTTGCCCCGTAGCTAAAGTTTGTCCGTAAACCCATTTTTCATGATCGAAGTCATAAATTTCAGCGTATGTAATATTAAAATTGTAACGATAACCATTATGAAAAACTTGTAACATAGGTAGAACCAAGCTTTTATCTTCTGTACGAATATATGTCAAACCTTCATTATGTTCATGCACATAGGTATCTATAGAGAAATCGTGTAATTTACCTTTGGAGTCTTTTGATTGTTCTTTTTTTTCTTGGTATTCAAAACAACCATAAAAATCAATATCTAATCCAAAATCATAAGACTTGATATTAATTGTTTTATAATTATAATTTATGGTCAAAGTAAGTATGCCTTTATTTAAAGATTTTACAGTTCTTTCGCTATTAACTTCAATTTTTTCAGCATCAACACATGTTAATCTAATTTTACTACAATCTCTGTGAGTTGCAAGAGAAGAGCCATTAGAAATGTATGGATTATAAGTTAAAGGTGCTTTGGCAAAAGCAGTGTAAGGTAAAAAAGCCACTAATACAATAGCTAAAAAGAATTTCTTCATAAGCTTGTTCATCATGTAAGAATTTATTAGTAATTTAGAATATTTAATAATCGAGTTCAACGAATTAGAATAACGTTAATTGTTTCGTGATGACTTTTATTTTTGTAAATCCCAATTTGAACTCCTAAATATAAATCTAATGAATATGAGAAACGTTGGAACAATTTGATGTTGATTTATTTTCATTAGAAGAATTTGGGAGGTTCTTTCCTTTTGCCTTCCATTTTGCACGTAAATCTTTCATCTTTTGTTGCCATTGTTTAACTTCATTCCTTGTAGCAGAACGTCCGCCATAGAAATGGGCTGATAACATACCGTCATAGTTACTCCAGGTTTGCTTATCTGTATTGTAACTTTGCTGTTCGCCCAAATTGTATTTATTGCCATTTGACGAGGATAATATGTGAGTATCAGTTTCAGAACCACCTATTACATCAACGCCAATGCTTGGTGTTGTGACATTATCCGATAAATCGTCATCTTTAATTTGCCCTATCACACCAGCTAATTCAACACCAGCATCTAACACTTTGCTTAATGATTGTATCAACTCTGTTCTTTCACGTGTAGCAATAGTCTTGTTGTTAGTTTGCCTCTCTATTTGCTCATTAGAAGAAGATATTTGGAAGTAACGTTCATCTTTGACCCTAAATGTAGCCCAAAAATTAGGTGGAAAAATCATTATTCCGACTCCACTTTGTTTGCCATCTTTATGTTGGCACAAGCCTATAAAACCATCCTCATAAAAAGTCATGCCATAGCCCTCTGGCTTTCCATTTTCAACTTCGCCTATAAACAAATTTGTCTCATCATCTTCTTCCATTTCAATATACGAGAAATGTTTTGCAGTTTCAATTTCCTCACTTGGATATTTGCCTGTGGGCGTATCGTCAACAAACATACCAACATATATAGCGGTTCCGTTTCGACCGTAAACGATTCCTTTGCCATTCTTGACACCATACTTCCATTCACCTACATAGACATATGCTCCATCACAATTCGTGATTTCACCGTTCTCGCCAGCAATCATCATACCGAATCCATGAAACTTATTCTTTCTCAGATTTCCAGCAAACAAATTGCCTCCCTTCAGTCTTTGAATACCCAATCCATCCTTATTCTTTCCCTTATCTGTTAATTGTCCAAAGTAATCTACAGATTTGCCAGAGAACAATATGCCACTAACGTCTTGCGCATTTACGAATATGGGCAAAACAAAAAACAGTGTTATTAATATTTTTCGCATACTTTTATTTTTTAATGATAATGGAGGAAGTGCGACCAATAACACTTCCTCCAATGTATATTATTCATCTTTGTCAGAAGACCAATTTGGACATACGTGGAACTCCGATATTTTCTTTGTAAGTTTATCGTAATCCTTTGTGGTTATTTCTTTCATCTTCCACTTTTTGCCCCAAACTTCCACGTAATAAGTTTCACCACTTTTCAAATTGAGAGTAATTTCTTGATGAATTCGCTTACCTGATCCCATCTCAATATCATAAGAAAGTACAGTCGGACCTTCTTCATTGAATGTGCATTTTCTTATCATCTTCTGATACCATTTGAGATAACCCATACAAGTAGTTTTATGGAATGGCGAAGCCATTTCAATCATACCATCTACTCCTCCATTTACTTGAATCTGTAGACTTGATGCTGTTTGGTCATGGCTTGAAATTAGATACACAGTTGACTGTGCATAGCCATAAAGACTTATAAAAAACAAAGCACATGAAATAAATACTTTTTTCGCTAAACTTTTAGTTTTCATATTTTTAATTATTTTACTTTTGGTTACTAAAACTCATAAACAAAGCATATATCTACATTACCTGATACTCGGTCATAAATATCCAGATAGTTTTTTGTGGTCAGCTTAACAAAAGTCCATGCCAATTTTCTGAAACCAGCCTTTGGCACATTCATACTTGACGAGTAGAGCTGTCCTCTTGTTATCCAAGTGAGGGCTTCTTGTACAAGTTCATTATCTGACTTTATTTTGGGTTGCTTTGCCCATTTAAATGCACCAAGCCCATTATCCTTTCCAAGTCCACCTACATAGAACACGGCGAAGTCTTTAAGCTCTTTTTCCCCGGGAAGGAACCAACCTTCACCTTGTTCTTTAGCTGCATAAAAAGTTGGAAAGAAGTCCTTCAAGGAAATTCCTTTCTCTTTGCAGAACGCATCAACTTGTTCGGCATTTACTTTGCCGTTATCAGAAAGTCGTCCTACAAGCTCCGTGTAAAGAGGTCTCAATTCTTTATCCTTTTTAAATACTATTGCAGTACCCTGCGAATTAAAGTATTCTTTAAGTTGTGTTACCTTCTCAGATGAAAGTTTGCCTTCTTCAGACATTTTGTCAATGACCTTTATCATTCTCTTTGAATATTTGCTTAATCCAAAAGCATGATTATTCCGAGGAATTGTCATTGCCAACCCATGCTCACCTGTTTGGTCTATACTAAATACGAATGCAGGCACTCCATTTATTTCGATATAGTCTCCCAATTTCTTCTGGGCATTAGCTCCAATGCAAGTTATCAGTATTAAAGCGAATGTGATAAATATTCTATTCATATTACTTTTATTATAAAGACTAATCATTGTTTAGATGAAACCATTCGCGTAACAAAATCCCATTGGGGATTTCTCTGCTACATTAAGAATCTGCGGCGCACCTGAGAGCAGTATTGCTCCCAAGATAGGCAGTGCACCCTTGGCAGCCTTCTTGAAGAAATCTCTTCTTGACTGGAGTTCCTCATTCTTTTCATTCTTTTCATTCTTTTTCATAATAAATTGAATTTAAATTAAACAATATGCCTTTCGGCGTTATTTGATAAACTTGATAAAGTCTGTTGGTATATAAGCTGTTGCGACTAAGCATAGCCCTGATATTTCCACAACAACACGTTGTTGTCCTGCAATACGAGCCACACGACCTGTTACTCCCTTAAATTCTCCATCAATCACCTTTACCATATCACCACTTTTATAGTGGCATTGTTCCGCGGACACTATCCGTACATGCTCACTGTCTGTACTTGTAGCTTTGATAAAGTTCGTCATTGATGTAAATGGAATGGTGAGAGGGGGATGTTTGCCGTTTTTCTCCAGTGGTTTTGTCTTATCAAGATAAAATTTCAAAACAGATGTTTCTTCTCCCTTTTTCTTGATAATGGAGTTTACAGTCTCCCTTGTAGCATATACAAAAAAGAGATTGGGAAGAAGAGGCTGTAATATTCGCTTCTTCTTCCCAATCTCTTTCTTAATAACATAATGCATAGGCATATATGACTGAACGGCAGAGGTTGATATGATGCCATGTGCTTTCTGTGTTCTGTTGTATGTAACTCGCAACACGAACCACTCGTGATTTGCCTTTTGTACATAGTCCGAGGACACCCCTGTTTGTGAGCGTTGAGCTTCGGGGAGGAAATCGGAGACAAATCCGATGCGAGGAGACAATTGGTCTTCATGTTGGGTATGCGCATTAAGCAATGCGTTCATATCGTTTTTGTGCATGCATTAAATTAGCAACTATTTGACACAAAAAAGCGTGGAATCGTCCTGTTGTCCATTCCACGAACTGAGGCTCTTGCATTGCCTATCTAAGTCGAACAGACAACGTCAGAGCCCACGCCGATATGAAAACCAGTACCGTTAAGAGACCTATATAATACATTTGATTGCATCCGAAATGGTGCAATCCATGCTTACAAGGTCTCCACGGGAATTGATAAATCACACCCGGGACATCTACCGTTGACCATATTCAAGACTTAGATACTGAGAGGTTGCAAGATTCCAGTTCGTCTCAAACACAGCGTCAGATAAACGCCTTCTATATGTCTTGACTCTCTTCCCACCCATAGCCCGCTTATTACCGAGAAAGTTGTTTGGACTTCTCAGTTTTCAGCTCGGCGTTGGCTGTCTGCTTAGCGACATTGGGCGAACCCAATTTGACACACAGACTTGAGAGCCACTGCAAATTTAATGATATTTTATCATAACAAGCAAGGTTTATATGAAAAATCTGTCAATACCATCCAATTTTAACATTCAAACGACTGCTATCGCCATGTTTGGAAGTAGAAAGTGGCTTTACTCCGTAACGTGGTAGAGGTCGAATTAAACAAAAACAAGCCTACTAGCTTTGTCGTCTCTTCAAATAGCTGTACCTTTGCCTGCAAAACGAACAACATGGCAAAGCATAACGACACGGGAAAATGGGGCGAAGACCTGGCTGCCGACTATCTGCGCAACTCGGGATACGAGATTATTGAGCGCGACTGGCGCGACGGACACCGCGACATCGATATCATAGCGCGGTCGCCCGACCTGCGCACCATCGTGTTCGTGGAGGTGAAGACGCGAGCTACGGATGTCATTACAAAGCCAGAGGAGGCTGTAGACCGAAGGAAGATTCGCAACATCGGCAAGGCTGCCGACTCGTATGTGAAGATGCTGAACGTGCTCGACGAACTGCGCTTCGACGTGATCTCCATTATTGGCGGCACGAAGGAGACGGCGCAAGTGGAGCACATCGTCGATGCGTTCAACCCGTGTATGGCATTTTGAATTCAAAACTCTGAAAATGAAGATACTAAAACTCACGGAGACCACGTCGACGAACGATGTGCTTCTTGCTCACCCCATTCCTCCACCTAAGGAGATGGTGGTAGCGGTGGCTGAATATCAGACGGCAGGACGCGGACAGGCTGGCAACTCATGGGAGAGCGAGCGAGGCAAGAACCTGCTGTTCTCCATACTCACCAGTCCGCAGAACATAGCCGTGACTGACCAGTATGTGCTGTCGATGGCTGGCGCACTGGCGCTGAAGGCGGCACTCGACCGCTACACCGACCACATCACGCTGAAGTGGCCCAACGACATCTACTGGCGCGACCGCAAGATAAGCGGAACGCTCATCGAGACCACCGTGAAGGGAAAGACGATAGACCGCTGCGTGTACGGCATCGGACTGAACGTGAACCAACACGAGTTCCGCAGCAATGCGCCCAACCCCGTATCGCTATATAATATAATAGGTGTAGAGACTCCGCTGGAGGAGGTACTCGACAATGTGCTGCAGCACTTCAGCGAGTACTACCGACGTGCCGAGGAGGGCGACTGCGCAAGCATCTGCGCCGAATATAACGCTGCGCTGTTCCGTCGTGAGGGGCTGCACGCCTACGAAGACTGCGCCACGCATGAGCACTTCGAGGCACGCATAAGCCGCGTTGCACCCAACGGATGCCTGCATCTCATCGACGCAAATGGGCAAGAACGCACGTATTGGATGAAGGAAGTGAGGTTTATCCTATAATGGTTTGGCTACATCACGAAAAAGCAGTACATTTGCATCACAAGGGGGGGGGCACACAAGGGGGGCACATAAGGGGGTGCACTTGTCTCAAGTGCACCAACAAAGCAAAAAGTGCACCAATCAAGGGATAGCACCAACAGTTCTGTTGGTGCAGCTGAGACAGCTGCACCCCCTAAAGTGCACCAACCAACCAAAAAGTGCACCAACCAACCAAAGAATAGCACCAACAGCTCTGTTGGTGCAGCTGAGACAGCTGCACCCCCTAAGGTGCACCAACCAAGCAGAGATAACACCCCAACAATAACAAATAAAACAAACGAAACATACAACATGGCAAAATTCAAGAGAATTCTCCTCAAGCTCAGTGGCGAGAGCCTCATGGGCAAGCAGAGCTTCGGTATCGACCCCGTTCGTCTGGGCGAATACGCAGAGCAGATCAAGGAAGTACACGAAATGGGCGTGCAGATTGGCATCGTCATCGGTGGCGGCAACATCTTCCGCGGACTCAGCGGTGCATCGAAAGGCTTCGACCGCGTGAAGGGCGACCAGATGGGCATGTGCGCTACCGTCATCAACTCGCTCGCACTCAGCTCGGCGCTCGGCGCACTGGGCGTGAAGACTAAGGTGCTCACAGCTATCCGCATGGAGCCTATCGGCGAGTTCTACTCTAAGTGGAAGGCTATCGAGGCAATGGAGGCAGGATATGTCTGCATCTTCTCTGCCGGCACCGGTTCGCCCTACTTCACCACCGACACCGGCTCGTCGCTCCGCGGCATTGAGATTGAGGCAGACGTGATGCTCAAGGGCACACGCGTCGACGGCATCTACACAGCCGATCCCGAGAAGGACCCGACAGCTACGAAGTTCACCGACATCACTTACGACGAAATCTACACACGCGGCTTGAAGGTGATGGACCTCACCGCTACCATAATGTGCAAGGAGAACAACCTGCCTATCTACGTGTTCAACATGGACATCGTGGGCAATCTGAAGAAAGTGATGCAGGGCGAGGAGATCGGCACACTGGTACACAACTAAAAAAACAGAAAGATGAATATTTCTTTACGCAAATCATTATTCACTATCGCCATCTTCTCGTTCGTCGGTGCCTTCGCACAAGGCCCCAACAACAGTGGCACCTACTACAGCGCTGCTGATGGCAAGAAGGGAAAGGCTCTCAAGACAGCATTATCAAAGATTATCGGCAACCCGAAAGTTACATCTTATAACGGACTTATTTCGGCTTATCAGAAGACCGACCGTCGCGACGACGGCAAGGTCTGGGATATGTACTCCTGCACAACCAACTACAACTTCAACGACAATGGTGGCAGTTTCAGGAAGGAGGGCGACGGATACAACCGCGAACACTCTTTCCCAAAGAGCTGGTTCGGTGGTAAGGTTTCGCCTATGGTCAGCGACATCGTTCACGTAGTGCCAACCGACGGATACGTCAATGGTAGACGCGGACATGAGCCGTTCGGCGAAACAGACGGCGACAAGTACAAATCAAACAAGGGTTTCAGCAAACTCGGTAAATCGAAGACTCCCGGTTACACGGGCACCGTTTTCGAGCCGAACGACATCTACAAGGGTGACTTCGCGCGCATCTATCTCTACATGGCTACATGCTACGAGAGCAAGATAAGCGGTTGGTCGAGCCCGATGCTCGCCGGCAACTCCTATCCTGCTTACAAGGAGTGGGCGCTCAACCTGCTGCTGAAGTGGGCAGAGAACGACCCCGTGAGCGAGAAGGAGATTAACCGCAACAACGCCGCCTACGGCGTGCAGAAGAACCGCAACCCGTTCGTCGACTATCCTGGCCTGGAGCGTTACATCTGGGGCGATATGCAGAACGTGCCGTTCAGCTACGACAACTATCAGACCCCAACGTCTATCATCACCGTCAACGCGCCCACCACTCCGCGCCCGGTACGCATCTACACCATCAGCGGCACACTCGTGCGCACTACCAACGATGCCGACCGCGCCCTCGACGGACTCAACAAGGGCATTTACATCGTCAACGGTAAGAAGTACGTTGTGCAGTAGAGCTTTTAAAAGTAAAAGAGTAAAAAAGTAAAAAGATAGGAGGTATGGGCATCTTGCCCATACCACGCACCCTAAGCATAGCATTTAAATGTAAGAAAAGTAAAAGCGGCTGCCGGAAACGAAATGTTTCCAGCAGCCGCTTTTTCGTATGCCTTCGCAGATAACCTACACCTTAAAACGCCCACCTTACAGCCCACAGCGGCACATTCGTCAGCCAATCCTGCTCACGATAGTCGGACATAGAGAAGCGCACGCCGTGCAGACCTGCATTGTCTGTGACGAACTGGCGCAACGACTTTGCCCTGAGATTTTCCTCCGCCTTCACTTCTATCGGGATTACATGCGCTTCGTGTTGAACAACGAAGTCAATCTCCAATGTCGAATTGTCATTGCTATAATAATAGACGAAGGTGCGCGGCAACGACTTTAATTGTTGCAGGACATAGTTCTCTGTGAAAGCGCCTTTGTACTCTTCAAACACATTGTCGCCGATGAGTATCTGCTCGGGAGGTGTTTCAGACAAAGCACCAAGCAGTCCGCAGTCGAGCAGAAAGAGTTTGAACGAAGCCATGTCTTCATAGAACTTCAACGGCACAACCGGTTTGCTTATGCGATGCACCTTATGCACCAAACCCGAATCGACAAGCCACTGTATTGCTATCTCAAAATCGTTGGCACGTGCGCCCTTGCGCAACGCCCCGTAGATAAACTTCTTGTTGTCGCGAGCCAACTGCGACGGTATCGAGTTCCACACCATGTTTATGCGCTGCACCTGCTGCTTGGGCACGTGTTTCGACATATCGTTGCGATAGGCATCTATTATCTTAGAATGGATGGAACGCACCTCCCATATATCTCCACGCTCTACGTATGTCTTCACAGCCTCAGGCATTCCACCTACGAAATAATACTGACGCAACAGTTCGGTCAGCATACCTCGCAATGGTGTCAGAGTCGCCCAACTGTTATTGCGCAGCAATTCTACGAGCTGCTCCTTGCCCATAGCCAACAGAAATTCCTCAAAATCCATTGGATACATGTATAACATATCCACCTTGCCAACGGGAAACGATGTGCCCTCGTGCAGGGTTATACCAAGAAGCGAACCAGCTACAGCAACATGATATTCGGGTGCTTTCTCACAAAAATACTTTAACGAGGCAAGTCCACGCTCCACTTCCTGTATCTCGTCAAGAATAAGAAGTGTGGTTGAGGGCTTTATAGAGACACCGGAGATTGCACTCATACTGCGTATGATGCGATCTACATCATAGTCGACGAACATATTCTGCATATCGTTGTTGTCGTCGCAGTTGATATAGACCACTTCCGAGTATTCGCGTGCTCCGAATTCTTTCAATATATAGGTCTTTCCTACCTGACGTGCGCCTTGTAATATCAGCGGTTTACGGGTTGGCGATTCTTTCCATTTCTTTAAGCTCGAATATATGCTACGCTCCATAATTACTTAATTTACTAATTTACTGACACTTACAATGCAAAGATACACTTTTCTCGGCGAACTTACAAGCATTCACCACACTTTTCTAGGGGAACTTTCATACAAACACCACACTTTTCTCGGGGAACTTTCATACAAACACCACACTTTTCTTGGGGAACTTTCGCACAAACACCACACTTTTCTTAGGGAACTTGTTGATTAATTGAACTTTCGCAAGCTCAGAAGTTAATGGTATTAAAGAAGTTTATCACTCCCTTGGGTCGTTCAAGAGGTTAACGGATAGTAGCTTTTTTGCTTAAAAAATATTGCCACGCTACTAAAACAATGTTGCCACGCTACTAAAACAATATTGCCACGCTACTAAAACAACATTGCCACGCTACGGCAACATCGTTGTCGCAGCGTGGCAATAACATAATCAGATATAAAGGTGCGCGAGCCAGTGGCTACGCGAAACCAACAAATGCAGAGTCTTGCTATTCTATGCTTCCAAGGCAGCAGCAAACTCGCGGTGGAACGTGTTGTGGAAGTGGATGATCTCGCGGCGAGCCTCGTCGTCGAGTTCCCAGATGTTAGCTTCGCCTGCGCGGTGAGCCAGTATGTGGCGCACGCAGCGTGCTATCTTGCGTTTGTTGTTGCGCGCCTGGAGCTGGTCGCCCTGTATTGGTTTCTGCGAGATGTAGGAGAAGGCTGCGAGACGCTGCATGAAGGCCTCGTAGCGATTGAAGAGCAGCGCCTGGCGCATCATCTTCTCGGGGTCAGCATCGAGACCGTCCATATCAATGAGCCCGTCGAGGTTCTCGTGGCTCCAGTCGGCATCACTAAGCCAGTACCACTGAAAGCCGAGGTGCTGCTCCATGTGCATGAGTCGCTGCGCAAGCATGTCCTCGTCTACGCTCTCCTCGGCACTGAACTGCTCGAAGGCGAAGCGTGCGAGAGCCACACCGGTGAGCTCCACAGCGTCGGCACCCTCCACCTCGTCGCCTGTGAGAGCGATGCGCCAACGCATCATCTTGTTCTTCACGAGCACAGAGTGAGCACCCATGAGCAGGTCGCTGAGCGAGCCTTGCAGGTCGATTTCCTTCACGAGAGCCATGCGGTTGCGCATATCGCGCACCGAGAGTCGGTTGTCGTCGTTGAGCACGCACATATAGTTGAGTTTACCCTCGTCGAGTGCTATCTGGAAGCGGTCGTTAGAGTGGTCGCCCACGAAAGCGTACGAGTAGTTGTGGATGTCGCTGTGCGCTATCTCAAGGTCGCCCGAGAGTTTGTTGCCGTCGGCATCGAGGAGCGAGAAGCCTACGTATGGTATCTGCAGGCGCAGCGTGAACGGATTGCCCTTGCGCGGAGTGAGTCGGCAGACGATGCCGTCGTCGCCGAAGTCGTCCTTACGCACGACGAAGCCCTCGTCGGTCTCCTGCGCACGGTCGATTTCTATGGTGCCCTGTCGCCATGTGAAGTCGAAAACAATCTCCTGCTCGTCCTCGCGCACTACAGAGAGGAAGCGGTCGGGCGAGATGCCGAGATACACCGCCTCTACCGGCTGCACCTCCTCATCGCCGTCGCCAAGCACGCAGATGTCGAGACTGCCCACCATCGGGTCGTCCTCCCAATCGTCGGCATCGGCTCCGTCGGCGCGGAACACCACAAACGAGAGGCGGCACTGCTGGCGTGTGCCATCAGCGCGACATAGAAAATAAGAAGTTTCTTCGGGTACGTAGATCGGACTGCTGATGTAGGGGTTCATGCAGCGAGTCGAGTATTCTACCTCGGTCCAAGCGGACGAGGCGTGTGTGTTTTTACTGCTTGTCATATATGCTTTACAATGTTATCCTTTAATCTTTTCGGGTGCTGTCTGCCAGGAATTGCGGCAAACGGAGTGCAAAATTACTAAAAAATGGCGAAATGAGCAAGCACAAAAAGAGAATTGAGAGTTGAAAGTTGAAAATTACGAAAGAGCAGGAAAACGACTGGAAGATAGATGGAAGAAAGGCTGGTAGATTTCCCGTTTTCGAGAAAATCTACCAGCCTTTAAATGGTTTATAATATGAAGGTTACGGCGGTTCTGGAAGATATGGCAGATTTTTTCAGCAACCATACATTTCTACAGACAACCGTAAATTGAAGCGAAAAAAATTATTTCTTCACTTTCGAGAACGAATACGGAGCATCGCTCTCAGCCGTGCCACGCTGCTTGTTCGGTTCCGAAGCCATATCGTAGACGAACTGTGCACCGTTCATAAGGTCGGTGCGCGTAACGTAGTTCTTGGTGTATGGAGCGCCGTTGAGCTGCAGCGTCTTCACGTAGCAGTTCTCGTCCTCGTTGTTGCGTGCCTTGATGCTCACGCTCTTGCCGTTCTCCAGATGGAGCGTCATCTCGTCGAAGCGCGGAGCACCGAGCACATACTCGCCCGAACCTGGGCATACCGGGTAGAAACCCATTGCCGAGAACACATACCACGCAGAGGTCTGTCCGTTGTCCTCGTCGCCGCAGTAGCCGTCGGGGTTGGCGTTGTACATGCGGTCCATGGTCTGGCGAATCCAGTACTGCGTCTTCCACGGCTCGCCCGAGTAGCCGTAGAGGTAAATCATGTGCTGTACGGGCTGGTTGCCGTGAGCGTAGTTGCCCATGTTCATGATTTGCATCTCGCGAATCTCATGGATAACGGCGCCGTAGTAGCTGTCGTCGAACAATGGCGGCACGTTGAACACCGAGTCGAGCATCTGGTTGAACACCTGCTTGCCGCCCATGAGGTCGATAAGTCCCTGCGGGTCGTGGAACACCGACCATGTGTAGTGCCAAGCGTTGCCCTCGGTGAAGGCGTCACCCCACTTCAGCGGAGAGAACGGCTTCTGGAACTCGCCGTTCTGCAGACGACCGCGCATGAGATTGGTCTCCTTGTCGAACACGTTGCGATAGTTGAACGCACGCTTGCGGAACGGCTCAAGCTCCTTCTTCGACTTGCCCAGCTGCTTGCCGAACTGATAAATGCACCAGTCGTCGTAAGCGTACTCGAGTGTGCGAGCCACATTCTCGTTTATCTTCACGTCGTAAGGCACGTAGCCCAGTTTGTTGTAGTATTCGTAGCCGAGACGGCCGGTAGACGAAACCGTCGGGTGAACAGCCTTTGTGCCATGCACCACAGCCTCCCAAAGTTTCTCTGCGTCGTAGTTCTTCAGTCCGCAGAGGTAAGCGTCAGCCACGATAGACGCCGAATTGTTGCCCACCATGCAGCCGCGATGACCCGGCGAAGCCCACTCGGGCAGGAATCCGCTCTCCTTGTACGCGTTCACCAAGCCAGCCTGCATCTTCTCGTTCATCGACGGATACATCACGTTGAGCAGCGGGAAGAGACAGCGGAAGGTATCCCAGAAGCCGGTGTCGGTGAACATATAGCCGGGCAGCACCTCGCCGTTGTACGGCGAATAGTGTACGATTTCGCCCTGCACATTCTTCTCGTAGAACGAGCGTGGGAAGAGCACCGAGCGGTAGAGGCACGAATAGAACGTGCGGAGGTGGTCGATGTCCTGCGACTTCACCTCTATCTTGCCCAGCACGTCGTTCCATGTCTTGCGTCCGCGCGCCTTCACAGTGTCGAAATCGTCGTTGCCAAGTTCCTTGAGGTTCTCTACAGCCTGCTCCTCAGAGATGAACGACGAGGCGATGCGCACGTTGAGCTGCTCGCCGCGCTTTGTCTTGAAGCCTACGATGGCACCGGCGTGGTTACACTGGCTCACCAGCTCGCCACTCTTTATCTCACCATTCACAACTACGGATGTATATGCGAACGGACGATCGAACTTCAGAACGAAGTAGTTCTTGAAGTTTTCGGGCACGCCACCGTTGTTCTTTGTGGTATAGCCCACAACCATGTTCTGCTCGGGCAGCACCTTCACGTATGAGCCATCGTCGTAGGCATCCACTACGAAGCTCGCCTGCTCAGCTTCGGGATACGTAACGCGCATGATGGCAGCACGCTCCGTGGGCGCAATCTCGGTAACGACATCGTAGTCGGCAAGGTAGGCACGATAGTAATAAGGTGTAGCCACCTCTGCCTTGTGCGAGAACCACGACGCACGCTTCTCTTCGTCGAACACTGGTGCGCCGACCTCAGGCATAACGGCAAACTGACCGTAGTCGTTAATCCACGGACTCGGCTGGTGGGTCTGCTTGAAGCCGCGCAGTTTGTCGGCAGAATAGATGTATGTCCAGCCGTCGCCCATCTTTCCTGTCTGCGGAGTCCAGAAGTTCATACCCCACGGCATAGCCACAGCCGGATAGGTATTACCCGTAGAAAGCGAGTGCTTCGACTCCGATCCGACAAGCGTGCTGACGTAGTCAACCGGCTCGTAGGTCTTGGCAGTGCCTGCACACACGGAAGCGAGTGCGAGCACGGCGGTGAATAGTTTTCTCTTGCTCATATTTGTTTGTTTTAGTTATTGTAGATAATGCTAATGGAAGGCTTTCCGCAAACGACGGAAACGCACTTGGGCGAAGAAGACACGCTTCTTCACTGCAAAGTTAGCAATTTCAGCCGAAATACACAATAAACAACGCGCACATACGTTGTTTATTATAAACAATTAAACACATGAAAGCAATAATTTCGCTCGCTATATTACTAATGGCTACGCTTACGGCGTGGGCTGACAGCGCAAAAGACCGCTGGACAATCTATCCCAGTTACAGCAACATAACCGAGATTGAGCCTGTCGGCAACATATGTTTTGTACTCGCTTCGGGGGCAGTGTTCTCCTACAACATCACGGACGGAGATGTGCAAACGTACGACAAAGCAGGCGTAATGTCAGACGTAGAGGTGAGCCACATCGGATGGTCGAAAGTTGCAAAGCGATTGGTTGTGGTCTACACAAACTCGAACATCGATCTGCTGTCTGCCAACGGCGACGTTATCAACGTGCCCGACCTCTACAGAAAGTCGATGACAGACAACAAGACCATCAACCACATCGATTTCGACGGTCCATACGCCTATCTCGCTACGGCATTCGGCGTGGTGAAGTTGAACACGCGCGACGGTGCCATCATGGACACATACCAACTCGACACCGACGTGAGCTACACGTACGTGAAGAACGGGTACCTCTACGCCGAGTCGAAGGAGCGCGGACGCCTGCGCTGCAAGCTCACCGACAACCTACTCGACAAGAGCCGCTGGGTGCGCGAGGACGGATTTACGACGTTGCGCGAGAATCGCACAAACGTACAAGACAAACAGACAAACCTCTGGTGGACAAAGACCGCCGACGGCAAACTGACGTATTACACCGTAGATGCCGATGGCAAACGCACATACAAAACAGAAGGTGTGCTGCCCGAAGGTCCGGCATCGAACAACTTCTACCGACTCTACAATCACAACGGAAAGATATATGCCGTAGGCGGACTTTTCAGTCAGGAAACAAACGGCAATCTTCCTGGCGACGTGCACGTATGGGACGGCACTACATGGAGCCACTTCGAGCAACCTACAGAAGCACAACTCGGACATAAGAACGTCGACTATCTGTGCATGGACTTCGACCCGCTGAAGGAGGGTCACGTGATGGTGGGCGCCAAGAGCGGTCTGTACGAATTTCAGGACGGCAAGTTCGTGAAGTGCTACAACCGCGACAATAGTCCGCTCGAGTCGGCTACAGCCGACAAGAGCAAGAACTATGTCATGGCAACCGGCGTGAAGTACGACCCTACGGGCAATCTGTGGGTGCTGAACAGTCAGATTACAAATCCGCTGAAAATGCTCGGCAAGGACGGCGAGTGGAGCGTGATGAACAACATCGGATTGACGAAGGACAATGCTTGGGATGTGAAGGAGCTGTTTCTGAGTCCGACATACGGCTACATGTGGTTCGTGAACAGCTACTGGGAGGAGACGAAACTCTTTGCCTACGACTACAAGAACAACAAACTGTACGATGCAGGCGGACCAACATTCACAAACGAGGACTATGCAACAATCAAACCCTACTACCTGTTTCATGTAACAGAAGACAAGAACGGCAACATCTGGGTTGCTTCATCGGCAGGCCCATTATACCTCACCCCAAACGACGTGAAGAATGGTGGCGGTTGGGTGACACAACACAAGGTGCCGCGCAACGACGGAACGAACCTCGCCGACTATCTGCTCTCTAATGTAGAGACACGATGCATCGCCGTCGACGGCGGCAACCGCAAGTGGATAGCAACGTCTAATGGAGTGTTCCTCATCAGCGACGACTGCAACACGCAGGTCGAGCACTTCACCACCGACAACTCGCCACTGCTGTCGAACACGGTACACTACGTACTTGTCGACCCTAACTCAAGCACAGTATATTTTGCCACCGACAAAGGTCTGTGCTCTTATCAAAGCGATGCCACCACCCCGAACGAGAAGATGACGAAGGACAACGTGTATGCCTACCCTAACCCCGTTACGCCCGACTACACAGGCGACATAACCATCGTCGGACTGAGCTATAACGCCGACGTGAAGATTGTCACAACCAACGGCACTCTCGTCAACCAAGGCAGAAGCACTGGCGGTTCGTACCGCTGGAACGGATGCGACCTGAAGGGCAAGCGCGTGGCGAGCGGCATCTACATGGTGGAGACAGCCACAGAAGACGGCAGCAAAGGTACTGTGTGCAAGATAGCCATCATCAACTAACTCACGATGTATATGATTTCTATTTGCATCGCTACATACAACGGCGCAAGATACATCGGCGAGCAGTTGGCATCGATACTCAAGCAACTCTCAGCCGAGGACGAAGTGGTGGTGAGCGACGACGGGTCTACGGACGGAACCTTAGACATTGTGCGCAGCTTCAACGACCACCGAATACGCATCGTCGACGGACCGCAACGCCACTCGCCTACGCTCAACTTCGAGTGGGCACTGCGCAATGCCAAAGGCGAATACATTTTTCTTGCAGACCAGGACGACGTATGGCTTGAGGGCAAGGTGAGAAGATGCGTGGAGGAACTGCAGATGTGCGACTGCGTGGTGAGCGACGCGAGGGTTACGGACAGCCTTCTGAACACAACAAGCGAGTCGCTCTTCCAGCTGATGCACGTAAGGCGTGGACGGCTCTCGAATCTTCTCTGGCGCAATGGCTATACGGGCTGTTGCATGGCGTTCAAGCGTGAGGTGCTGAGCAAGGCACTGCCCTTCCCTACCGACATCCCGATGCACGACATCTGGATCGGCAACGTGGCAGCGTTCTGCGGTTCGTTGCACTTCATCGACGACCGACTGCTGCTGTTCCGCCGACACGACGCGGCTACATCGTGCAACGGCAAGGGAAGCAATTACTCGCTTTGGCAGAAACTTTCGTTCCGCTGGCACACGCTTAAGAATATCGTCAAACTGAAAACCGGAATAAGATAACCTTATCTCAATACGCAACAGAAAAAACGTAATCTATGACTCTGAGCATAATAATACCTATATATAATGTGGCAGACTCGCTGCGCCGATGCGTAGACAGCGTGCTTGCGCAGCGCATCAGCGACTGCGAACTGCTGCTCGTCGACGACGGTTCGACCGATGAGAGCGGACGAATAGCTGACGAATACGCGGCAAAGCACGCCAACATACGCAGCTTCCACAAACCGAACGGCGGACTCTCCGATGCACGCAACTTCGGACTGCAACATGCCGTGGGCAGATACGTAACGTTCGTGGACAGCGACGACGAGGTGGCGGCTGATACGTATGCGCCGCTGCTCGATGCGCTCGCCAAACATGCCGAATACGACATCATCGAATTCACAATGCTGCAGAAGCCTGGTTTGCCCGACGAAACGCAGTTCTGTCCTGGCGAACATGTTTTCGACGATGCGCTCGACTGGCTCGCCTACAAGGGTACGGAGCACTGCTGGGTGTGCAACAAGATATTCAAGCGCGAGCTGTTCGACAACGTAAGGTTCCCGATTGGAAAGAAGTTTGAGGATATGCTCACACACATCGAACTGATAAAGCAGCGCCCGTGCATAGCTACCGTCAACCACGGACGTTACATCTACCACTACAATACGGAGGGCATAGCTGCGAAGGACAAGGCAAACGGACTGTCATCGCTGCTCAAAGCACAGCTGACACTCGTAAAAGAGCTGGGTATCGACACGCGCAGACGGCGTTGGCACCGCCTGTACATGGACATGCTGACGGCGCAGCTATACACATTCCGCCGCACAGAAACCATACTTCTGAAGCCTCAACGCATTGCCATATGGGGTTACGCCACGTGGAAAGACTCGCTGAAGGCGCTGCTCGTAGACACAATCGGTCTGCGAATGACGTGCCGTTTGTTCAAAACATTAAGCCGATAAGATTATGAAGATAGTATATATTGTTGAGGATTTCGCCGAGAACGGCGGTGTAGAACGCATTGTCTCGCTGAAGGCCAACGAGCTTTCAACGAAGTACGGGCACGATGTGACGATAGTGTCTGTGTACAAGGACGAGCGACCCGTGCTGTATAGTCTCGACAAGAGCATAGGGTTCGTGAGACTCGACGTGCCGTTCGCCACGAAAAGCCACGGACGCATTGCGACACTCGCAAGTAGGGTGGCGACGCTCGCACGTGCTGCAAGCCGACTCAACAAGGCTGTGAAGCAGCTCAACCCCGATATCATCTTCTTCACCACAACGCTCGGCGCACTGCTTCTTCCGTTCTGCCGCACAAAGGCAAAGCGTGTGTACGAGTCGCATCTTGCGCGTCCATTCAATCCGTACCAGCAGCTGTTCTGGCTCACGAAGCGCAGCGCCGATGCCGTTATCTGCCTCACGAAGGGCGACATGCACGCTTTCGGAGACGGCAGGAACGTGCAACTGATACCCAACTTCATTGAGCAGCCGAAACGCAGCGTGGCAGACTATGGTCGGAAGAAGGCGATAGCTGTGGGCAGACTGGAGGATCAAAAGGGATTCGACATGCTCATCGACTGCTGGAAACGAGTGTCTGAACAGCATCCCGACTGGCACCTGGACATATACGGTGTGGGGTCGCTCCACGACAAGCTGCAAGAACAAATAGACCAGCTGTGTCTGAACGACTATATCACGCTCTGCGGACGCTCCAACAACATAATGGATGTCTACCCCGAATACAGTCTGCACATCATGTCGTCGCGCTATGAGGGTCAGCCGATGACGCTCATCGAAGCGCAGGCGTGCGGTCTGCCTTCTGTAGTGTTCAACTTCAAGTTCGGTGCGGCTGACATTGTGCAGAACGGTGTCAACGGCATCATCGTGGAGCAGGACGACTGCAAGGCGTTCAGTGAGGCACTCTGCACAATGATGAGTTCGGAAGATATGCGCAAGGCGTACGGACAGAATGCGTTCGAAGTGGGCAAACAGTATTTCAAAAACAACGTGTTCAGCAAGTGGATAGAGTTGTTGGAATTTATCTCAAAAGCGTAAATAACGGAAATGCAAAACAGAATACATTGGCTTGACAACCTACGAGGACTCTGTATGGTGGCAATACTATATGATCATACAGAGACATATTATATTGGTAAGAATGCAATAATCACAGACTTGTATGTAACGGATGCGTTGTACCTATTCTTCATCATATCAGGATACTTCATCTACAAACCTAACGGAGAAGTTTGCGTAAAACACAAGATAAAATCGATATTACGAACACTGATCATACCATATTTCATATTCACAACAGCAATGGCAATCCCAAAAGCCGTAGCTAATGGCAGAGAGTTAGACCTTATAGGTATAACAACAAATATATTGACCGGTCAGGCTTCGTGGTTTGTGGCGGCACTTGCTGTCGCTGAAATACTGTTTATCTCCACATTGAAAATAGTAAAGGGAAACATAAAATGGATGCTTGCGGTGTGCACAACTACATTTATAGCATCTATTTGGCTCTCGACTGTCACAAGCTATTGTTTCTGGCAGATAGACAATGCGCTGATGGCGATGCTATTTCTATTAATCGGTTATGCTTATCATAAATACGAGCCGAACATAAGAAACGACATCAAGTGGATAGTGGTGTGTCTATTGGCATTTATGTTTTTAAAGATTTATGTAGTACGGGCAGACATAACATTGACTATATGGCACATCAACATCAGCAACTACGTAGTATTCGCAGCAAACGTAGTAATTGGTTGCCTCGCTATGTTCGGACTATTCCGTAATCTTCCATCATGTAGAATGCTCGAATGGATAGGAAAGCACTCACTCGTTTATTACTTCCTGTGTGGTGGTGTGCCGCTTCTTGTCAGCAAATTAGCTGCGCATGTCGGTTTCTATTACAACAATAGTCATGTAAGGGTGTTCGTAGCATTTGCTATTGTACTTATTGTCTCTACAATCCTTACATGGACAATCTACCGCTACATACCTTTTGTCACTGGCAGAAGCCGTAGCAACCGCCAATGGATAGTGGGTTAGGCATTGTTGACCATTTAACCTTTGGCAAGCAGTGAGCGATATAATTGTTCGTACTGCTCTGCTACGTGGCGGTAGTCGTGATACTTATGAACAAACTGTATGCTCTCTTGCGCCATTCTTTCGAGCATTCCGTCGGTGAAGAGGGCACGCTCTATCGCCGTGATGTTCTCCTCGTCGGGTACATCGGGGCGCACGTTGATGATCGGGCGCAGCGTATCCTCGCCAATAAACTCATAGTATTCTTCTTCGCCTCCGCCTATGACAACCGTTCCGCGTGCCATTGCCGCGAGCGAGTTCATCGACGGGGTGTAGCTGTATAATTGATCGACGAGCACGTCAGCCTCAGCAAGCAGACGCATGTACTCGTCGTAAGGCACTCCTTCTACGTATTTAATCTGCACCTTGCCAGGATGGCGACGCGCCACCTCCTCCACGAACATGGCTATCTTCATTGCACCCTTCATGAAGTCGCGCTTGGGCTGAAGACCTATAAGGATGGTGAGGTGGTGAGATGGTGAGGTGGTGAGATTTGTTGGGAGTTGAGAGTCGTTGGGGTGAGAGGGTGTGTCATTACCCACACATTTCACCATCTCACCATCACACCATCTCACCATCTCTTCACACTCTGTCGGCAGCGGTATGTAATGGAGTTTGGCAGCGTAAGGCGGTTCGTTGTAGTCGAGCCAATACTCGTAGAGACAGGGCACGAGGGCATCAGCCATGGCTGTCGTTTTACGCCACGAAGCCTCAGCACCGTGCTCAACAACTTCAGCGATGCGGTCGCAATGCTGGTCGGTGTTCTGCAGTTGCCCGCTCCAATAGGTGTCGGAATAGGCAGGTACGCCTTGCGCCTGACGGCGGAATATCTGCGGGTCGTCGCCGAAGCAGCCTTTCACTACGCAGCGATTGGTGAGCTTGAGGAAACGCAGCAGCAGCGTGTTCCAGCGATACATGAGCGGCACGAACTGATAGTTGTGTATCTGCACCACGTCGTTGCCGCACAGTTGCGGTAGATGGCGCAGCAACTGCCACACCACCCACAAGCCTCCGAACTTGCCCCAACGCAGGTTACGGCGCAGGTTAATATCGCGCGGAGCATCGTGCCATCCGTTGCCGTCGGACATGGTTAGCACGCGGTGTCCACGCTCGAGGAGTCCTTTCTTCAGTGTATTGTGAAGAAAGCTTGCCTCGCCTATCAACAGTATCTTCATATATCGTCTTTTTTATGATGGTGAGGTGGTGAGATGGTGATGTGGTGAGATATGTGGGGGTAATGTCAACATCTCAACATCTCAACACCTCAATATCTCACAACCGCTTGAAGTTTCCGTTACCGTCGAGCACCTCGTAGGTCTCCACCGTAACACGCTTGCCCTTTATCTGCAGCACGTCGAACGAAGCGTTGCCGTCATCGTCGCGCCAGGCGTTATTCACCTGATGGATGTCGTAGCCACGATAGTGCTGAACCGACTTGGTGTGGGTGTGACCGACGAAGAAAGCTGCGAGGTTGTAGTGTTCGAGGATGTCGAAGAGCTGCGTGCGCTGCTCCTCCGTCCACCACTCCAATGCCCACGCGTCGAAGCCGTAGTGCTGCACGTAGACCACCGGCTTACCGTCGGAAGCGTACTTCTTCAGGTCGTCGGCAATCCACTGCATGTTGCTCTCGCAGTAGGTGGTGTCGCCGGCAGCGAGCTGTCCGCACACGAAGTGAACGCCGCCGATGTCGAACGAGTAGGAACGCGACGAGCGGTGTATGTTCAAGATGCGTCCAGCTTGCTTCATGTCGAGCAGCGTAGAGTCGAGGTAATGGAGGTTGAACTCCATGCCAATGCGGTTCTGCTCCGGTCTGCCACTTTCGGGCGAGATGTCGTGGTTGCCGAACGTGGGATAAGTGTCGTAGTGGATTTGTCGGTAGCCTGGTCCACGCTCCCAACGCTGCCGGTATAGGTCGAGTATCTTCGGGTCTGACTTGTCAAAGAGGTCGCCGGCGAGTATCACTCCATCGATGCGACGCTGGTCGCCGAGCGCATTGATGGCGAGCACATGGTGAAACTGGTCGGTCTCGGGTGGCAGGTCGAAATGCAGGTCGGCTGCTATGACGACGGTGCAGTTTGCCTCTCGCTTCTTCTCAGACGCATAGCCGTTGAGGGCTGAGAGCACAAAGAGCAGAAGTGTGGCGAATATCATTTTTGTAAGCATAGTGAGATGTTGAGGTGGTGATAAGATGTTGTTATGGTGAGATGGTGATGTGGTGAGATTTGTTGAGGTGGTGAGATTTGTTGAGGTGGTGAGTTGTGCGGAGTAATGTCAACATCTCAACACATCAACATTACATATCTCACCATCTCAACACCTCAACAGCAGAACGCAACTAAATTGCGTTCTGCCCAACCTTGATTTCCTTCTCCACACTCTCGCCATCGCCCCAGATGAGCGTCAGCTTGAATGAGATATTGGTGTTAATAGTTACTTTTGGCTTCTCGTTGACAGAGTTGCGCTTAGCCACCTTGAACGAGATATTGCCGTCGGCACCGAGCGGATAGCGGTCGATGCCGTAAGCATCGAGAAGCTGCACATCGAGCGTTACGTGCGAGTCTTGTATGTCGGCACGTATGCCGAAGATGTACTCGATAAGGTCAGCGATTGGCGGCAGACCGGTCCAACCCACAAAGTCCTTGCGAGCCATGAATCCCGGCGCAGCATCCTCCGGAGCATAATACTCCCAGAACGTGCCCGTCTTCTTATACACCTTCAGCACATTGTTGTAATGGTTCATCACGATGTCGTGAGCCAGTCGGCGATAGCCCTTCTCCACGAGTCCGGACACAACCATATAGTTGGTTCCGGGCCACACGCCACCTTCCCAGTAGCGTCCGTTAGCCTTATACTTCGGGTTGTCGGCAGCAAGCGACGCCACACGGTGTGGGCGGTTGAACTTGCAAGTGTCGTCGAGGTGCTCCACGAGGCGGTCGAGGCGCTGCTTGGGCAGCACATCGGTATGCAAAGCCCAATAAGCATAGATGCCCTGCGTCGCAGAGAGCGAGTCGTTGGCATACTGGTCGTAGAGGAAGCCGTCGCGTTCGCTCCACATGTTCTTGTTGATGTACGCCGAGAGATTCTTTATGTCGTCCTCAAACTCCTCTATCTCCTGCCAGCGTTCAAGATAGAAGCCCATCTTCAGCAGTATGTTCGCCACCATTATCTGTTGCAGACAGGCGTCGAGCCATATCATGTGACCGTTGCTATAGATAGTGTTGTAGCCTTCGGGCACACGTGGCATATTGTCCATACCCGTGCCCCATCCGCTGCTCCAGTATGTTCCGTTGCGCCAGGTGCGGTTAAGTTTGAGCCACTTGTAGTAGGCTGCAAGCACGGGGAACACCTTGTTCAGACGGTTGTCGTCGCCGAACTGCGTGTAGTAGAGCCACTCCGACCACGGCAGCAGATTCGGACCGGTAGATGTAGGGTCGTAGCGACCGAAGCAGTCGGAGCCGTCGGCGCGTATCTCGCGACAGATAAATCCGTCGGGATGCTGCTTAGCGTAGAAGTTGTCGAGCGTCTTCTGGAACGGGAAGAAGCGGTCGCCGTAGCGGCAGAACATCGTGATGAACGCATCGTCCCACATGAAGATGTTGCCGTTATAGGCGGGCGAGATGTATGAGGTGACGAAGCCCGAGTCGTCGAGCGGCTGACAGACGTTCTTCAGACCTATCTGCCACGCCTTCCAGTACATCTCTATCTCCTTCGGGTGTCCATCCCAATAGGGCGAGGGCAACACCTTGCGTGCCTGTTCGAAGGTGCCGGGCTTCGGTTTCTCTACCTTTGCCGTACGGAACGTGTTCTCCGCCACGAGTGTCTGCATTACATACGTGTTTTTGTAAGGCAGTTTGTAGAGCGGCGAGCCGGAAGAGATGAGGTTCTGAGCCGGTGCAAGCACCGCAAAGAGCGAGGCTGTTAGGGTTAATATCGCTTTCTTCATCTTATTTGTATATTACTTGATTACTCCGTATGTGAGCAGCTGCTTGATGCGCTTGAACACGTCGGTGTTCTCGAAGATGCCGGTGAAGTGTTCTGCGCCAGGACCGAACGCGTAGACCGGAACCATAGCGCCAGAGTGGTCGCGTGTAGAGAAGCAGCACTCTACACGTCCTTCGTTCTTGTCGCCGTTGACGAGCGTGAGTCCGCCCGTCTCGTGGTCGGCTGTTACCACAACGAGTGTCTCGCCGTCCTCTGCAGCCCACTTCATCACCTTACCCACGGTCTGGTCGAAGTCGAGCGTCTCCTTCATGAGCATGTCGAGTTGGTTGAAGTGTCCGTAGTCGTCGAGCTGTGAGCCTTCGATCATCATGAAGAAGCCCTTCTTGTTGCGGTTCATCAGTTCGATGCCCTTCATCGACGCACGCGCAAGCAGGTCGCCGCGCTCGTCGGGCAGCGGAGTGTCCTTGTCGTAAGGCACGGCAAAGATGTTGCTGTTGGTGTCGTATGCGAAGAAGTCGTCGAGCGAACGCGAAACGTGATAGCCCTTCACACGCAGTTCGTTGAAGATGTCGCGTCCGTCCTTGCGGTTGGTGAACTTCTCCGCTCCACCGCCGAACACGAAGTCGACACCACTTGTAGGATAGTCGCCGACGAGCTCTTCCTCCTTGTCGCGGTCGACGTTATGGCAGCAGAAGTCGCATGGCGTAGCGTCCCAAAGTCGGCATGTGACGGCGATGCCCGCATCCTTGCCGAGCTCCTTCGCCACATCTACGAGCGAGGGCACTGGTTTGCCTTCTGTGTCTACACCTACGGCATGGTAGTTGGTCTTTACGCCCGTAGCAAGCGATGTGCCACCCGAGCCGGAGTCGGTGACGAGCTTATTGGCTGCCCACGTCTTCGACAGACCTGTGGCGGTGGCGTTCTCAAGCCACAACTTGCCGCGGTTGGCTGTCCATGCGGTGTAGACGTGCATGAGACTCATGCCGTCGCCAATCATCAATATCACATTCTTCACCTTCTTGCCCTTCGGTGTCGTGATCTTCTCTACGGCGTATGGCTTGTCGTATGTGAAGGTCTGGGTGGGCATGTTGTACTGTGCGCTGGCACTCTGCACGCAGAGGGCGAGGGCTGCTATGACTAATGCTTTCTTTATTTTCATAATTTTCTATTATAGATTGCTCATTGATTGCTATACAAACACGACTATGTTAGGTCGTAGACAAAGGTAAGAATTATTTTTGTGAACAGGAAAGTTTTCTTAACATTGCGAGACATAATTGCGTTTTTTTCTATATTTTTGCAGTGTACTGAAGATTTGCTTTGGTCGACATTCAGAATTAATTCGTTAAAACATAAAAAGGGAATGAATAAAAATCTATTACTCTCATTGCTCTTCTTGCTTATTGTGGGAACGACATTCGCTCAACACCAGTTTCACTTCAAGGACGGCAAGTTCAAGGTGGTACAGTTCACCGACATCCACTGGGACCATACATCGCCCAGATGCGACACTACACGCAACACCATCCTGTCGGTACTTAACCAAGAAAAACCAGACATCGCTATACTTACGGGCGATGTCGTCACAGCCAATCCTGCCAAGAAGGGCTGGGAGGCTGTCATAAAGATATTCGAAGAGGCGAAAATGCCGTTCGCGGTAACGTTGGGCAACCACGATGCCGAACCGCAGTTTATGAGCAAGCAGGAGATATTCGACATGCTTCTGAAGTCGGCTTACTTCGTAGGTTCGCACGGACCGGAAGGCATACCGGGGCACGGTCAGTACGTCATTCCGGTGTATGGCTCCAAGGAGAAGGACAAGGTGAAGTCGTTGCTCTACTGCATCGACTCGAACAACTATCCGGAGACCGACGAACTGGGACACTACGACTGGATTCACTTCGAGCAGATTGCCTGGTACCGCGACCAGAGCAAACGCTATACGGCGATGAACGGCGGCAAACCGCTGCCTGCGTTGGCGTTCTTCCACATCGCGCTGCCCGAATACAAAAATCTGATGAACCGCAAAGGCACCTGGGGCAGATGCGACGAGGGCGAGGTATGTTCGGCTGACATCAATAGTGGCATGTTCGCTTCGTTCGCCGAGTGTAAGGACGTGATGGGCGTGTTCGTCGGTCACGACCACGACAACGAGTTCATAGGATTGGAGAAGGGTATCTGCCTCGCCTACGGACGTGTTACGGGTGCGGATGCTTACGGCGGACTGGTGCGCGGTGGTCGCGTCATCGAGATGTACGAGGGCGAGAGACGCTTCGACTCGTGGGTGACTACGCCGCAGGGCAAGGAATTCGCTTTCTATTATCCGTCGGGTATCACCTCGATTGACGAAGAGGGACCGTACCTGCCTGCCGTGAACGTGAAGCCGAAGAAGCACGGCGTGAACTACACCTACTACGAAGGTAAGTTCAAGAAGACTGCCGACATCTTCAACAATGGTAAGAAGATGAAGGAGGGCGTGCTGAACAACTTCATCATTACCGAGGCTCGAAGCGAGGACCACTTTGGCTACGACTTCCGCTCGTACATAAAGATTCCGAAGAAGGGTGTCTATTATTTCGACATCGCTTCCGACGACGGCTCACGACTGTTCATCGATGGCAAGGAGATTATAGACAACGACGGCTCGCACAGTCAGGAGTTCGTGGCTGGAAAGGTAGCACTCGACGAGGGTTTTCATGAGATGCGCGTACTCTACTTCGAGGATTACATGGGACAGAGCCTTAAAATAAAGATTACGGATCGCTACAACAGCAGCCGTATACTGCCTGACGATATGCTTTACGCTAAATAAAGGTAAAGTTATTACGCAAAAAACTCCGCACAGCGAAACATTCTGCTGTGCGGAGTTTTTTTGTTTAATAAATATTAGTAGCCGACGGCTAACGAGTGTTTGAAACCGTCGGTTAATGAGTTTTTAATAGCCGTCGTTCTGGTGCAGCGCACCACCCGACTTCGTTATTTCTGTTGACGGATACGGGAAGACCATAAGGTGGTCGTCGTATGCAACGGGCTTCACAGCAGGGTCAGCCTCGTTCAGATAGTCGGCATATGGACCAACGACGAAGGTGCTATTCCAGTCGCTACGCTCGGCATAGTGGCGTGCACGTGGGTGAGCGTTCAGCTCCTTCTGAGCAAGTGCCTTGATTTCTGCATCGCCGGAGTGGAACCAACGCTTGAGGTCGTAGAGGTGGTCGCTGTACTCGAAGGCGAGTTCGCAACGGCGCTCGTGGTAGAGGTCAGTCCATGTGGCGTTGCCCGAAAGCGGAGTGAGGTGCGAACGGTTGCGCACGTGATTGATATCCTTTGCAGCGAGGTCGGCATGACCGAGCGCAAGGTTTGCCTCGGCACGGAACAGAAGCATCTCGGCAAAGCGGATAAGCGGCATATTCACACGCGCTGTAGGCCAATCGCCGTTAGAGCTTACATATTCCTTCGTTGCATCTTCGTGCTTGAACGGATCCATGTACTTGTTGATCATGAAGCCCGACTCAACGTCTGAGGTAGAGTAGAACTTGCGTGTCTCGCCGAAGAACTGGAATTCCTGTCCGTACTCAAGTACTGAGCGTGTGATGCGGGCGTTGCCTGCACCGTCCTTCAGCATTTCCTCGAAGATGTCATAAGAGGGTTTAATCTGACCCCAACCATTGTAGATGCCCCAACCCTTGTTCTCAAGGATAACGCCAGGGAACTCAGAGCCGCCAGGTGTGTCGCCACCAGTGCCTGCAATACCGAAGAGGTACTCCTTGGTCCAATAGTTGGAGAAGTCGGAAGAAAAGACATCGGCGAACTCCGGAGCGAGATCGCGGCCATAGTCCTGTTCCAACGAGTTGACCATAGAGATGACGTTCGACCACTGCGACTTGTCGAACGCAGCCCAGTAAGCATACACCTTAGCCTTGTAAGCAACAGCGGCTGCCTTGTGAGCACGTCCGCGGTTGTCGATGTCGTACTCCTCGAATGTAGGCAGATACTTGATGGCATTGTCGAGGTCTTCGATAATCATCTTGTAGTTGTCTATTACAGTAGCCTGCTGCTTCGGAATAGAGTTGTCGTAGCCGCCAGCGAAGTCTTCATAACGTACAAACGGTACGCCCTGTTTGTCGTTGCCATAGCGGTAAGCAACATAGAAGTGGCTGAAGGCACGCATAAAGAACGCCTCGCCAAGCGAACGCTTCTCGACAGCGGTAAGAGCGGTTTTCTGCTCCTTATTCAGCAACTGCTCCACAACCCAGTTGGCGCGAGAGATAACACCTGTCAAACGCTCGTATGTACCTTTAAGAGGCGACTCGTCACCTGTGTACTGGAGCGTGGCGAGGGTGTTGTAGCTGCGCGTACGACCCCAAACGATGTCGCACGCACCACCTTGCTCCCAATAGATTTCGCGACCGAAGAGGCCCTCCTGATGAATCGGTCTATAGAGAGCATCGATGGCATCTATCGCCTGGTTGTCATTAGTAAAATATTGCGTCGTCGTCGGATCGCCCTCCTTCTGTACGTCGAGGAAGTCGCTACACGAACTCAACAGTGCCGCAGAGAAAACGGCTGCCAATATATATTTTGCTTTCATAGATATTGCTTTTTAGTTGTTTTAGTAAGTAAGTTTCACACCGAATGAGAATGTGCGAGCCACCGGGTACTTCATTGCGTCCCATCCGCCACACTCGGGGTCAATACCGGTGTAGTTGGTGATGGTGCAGAGGTTCTCGCCACTTACGTAAACACTCAGACGACTATTGCGCGAGTTGAGGTGTGCACTCTTGCGAATGAGGTTGGTGAGGTCGTAGCTCACGGTCACGTTCTTCAAGCGGAGGTAAGAGGCGTTCTCAAGATACCAGTCGGAAGGCGTAGAGAAGTTGCCGTTCGGATCGTTCTTTGAGAGGCGCGGAATGTCCGAATCGAGGTTTGTCTCACTCCATGCGTCGAGGATGCGCGAGTCGCGGTTGAAGTTGCCCTCCACGTCAGAAAGTGTCATAAACTTGGCTACGTTCATAGCCTTGGCACCTGCCACGCCCTGAAGCATTGCAGAGAAGGTAAGGTCTTTCCACGTAAAGCCGGCAGAGAACGAGAAGGTGTACTTCGGTGTGGCTGAACCACAATATTGGCGGTCGGCATCGGTAATCTTGCCGTCGTTGTTGTAGTCGATGAACTTCAAGTCGCCTGCCTTTGCGTTGGGCTGAATACGATTGCCGTCCTTGTCTACATAAGCTGCAGCTTCAGCGTCGCTCTGGAAGATGCCACCGTTCTTTATGAGATAGAACGAACCGAGAGGCTGACCCTCTGCATCCTGATAGCAGTAAGGCAGATTGCGGAACGAACCGTCGCCGGTCCATACGCCGGGCTTACCGTTGGCATCACGCACGCCGATATTGCTAACCCAGTTCTTGAGCCAAGCGAAGTTGCCACTAACGTAGTACGACCAATCCTTGTTGATGCGGTCGTTCCAGTTGAGCGAAAGCTCTATACCACGGTTGCGTACCTCGCCCTGATTGATGAGCATCGGGTCGAGACCGATAGAACTTGGCCAGTTCATCGACTGGGTCTGGATGAGGTCGAAGGTGCGCTTCTCGAACCAGTCGAACTGCATAGCCAAGCGGTCGTTGAACATATTGAGGTCAACACCGAGGTCGAACTGCTCTGATGTCTCCCAAGTAAGCTTGTTGTTGAGAGCGATAGAGTTGTAGATGAATGTGTCCCACAGCAGGTTCTTCTCAACGCCATACTGTGCCTGCTCCTGCCATGAGTCCTTAGAGAGCACTGCCGAGCGGTAGTTGTAGCCGATAGAGCCGAGGTTGCCTACTCTACCCCAAGAAGCGCGGAGCTTCAGAAGCGACACAACGTCGGTCTTCGGGAAGAACGCCTCATTAGAGATTTTCCAACCGGCTGTCACTGCAGGAAAATCGCCGTGGTTCTTGTTCTTAGGCAGACGACCAGCGTAGTCGCGACGCCAAGAAGCGGTGAGGAAGTAGCGGTCGTCGAAAGAGTAAGCCAGACGGCCGATGAGCGACACGTTGGCATCAGGACCTGTGAGATAGTCCTTGCCCGACACCGAGCCTGCGTAAGCGATATACTGCAGATAATCTGACTCGTCGGCGAAGGTCTTGCCGTTCAGCTCGAAGCCACGCACGTTGAAGTGGTCGGCTGTGGTAGAGAAGAGTGCGCCCACGGTATGCTTGCCGAAGGTATTGTCGTATGTAAGGGTGTTCTCCGTCTTCCACTGGTCGGTGCGGTAGGTGCTCTCGGTGAGCGAGTTGCTGCCGTCGGGCTTACCTACTTCGTCGCGACGTGGCGAGAAGCCTTTGTAGAAGTTCGACTGCAGGTTGTATGTGAAGCGGCTCACAAACTTCAAGCCCGGCACTACGTTAGCTATCTCTAACGATGTGGTTGACCAGGCATCGTTGGTGCGGTCGAAGATATTCTTCGATGAAAGGGTGTTGATTGGGTTAACTGCGTCGCCATGGGCATCGGCGAAGTTGTTGCCATATGTAGCGATGTACTTTGGATCCTCGGTTGTTGTTCCGCCGAAGCCGCTCTTTGTGAACGGACTATAAACGGTGGCACTTGCCGGCATATAGATAGCCGAGAGAATCGGTCCGGTGTAGCCCTCGTTTGTAGCGGTGGTGCGACTCTCGGTGTTCTTCCAAACGAAGTCTTCGCTGATAGATACCCACTTATTGATTTGATACTTGCCGGTATAGTGCAGCGCAAGGTTCTTGTTGAACGTGTAGCGCATGATGCCCTCGTCGTTGTCGTAAGCGAACGAGAGGCGGTTGGTGAAGGTGTCGGTACCGGTGCTGATGGCTACGTTGTGGCGCTGGTAGAAGGCGGTGCGGAACACCTCGTCCATCCAGTTGGTACGGGTTGTTGCAATCCAAGGATTCTTCTCAACGTTCCAGCCGTCGGGCAATGGGAGTCCGGCGTTTGCGAACGAGCGCTTACGCATCTCAATCTCTTGCTGAGCATTGAGCGGTTTTGGCAGGTTAGTGGCGTTACGCACACCCACCATACCATCGTAAGACACAGATGTAGCACCCTTCTTTGCCTTCTTGGTGGTGACGAGCACTACGCCACCTGCTCCCGACTGCGCACCGTAGATAGCAGCCGAAGCGGCATCCTTCAACACTACGATCGACTCAATGTCGTTGAGCGAAGCAATCGGTGCTCCAGGCACTCCGTCGACTACCCACAGCACGTTGTCGCCGTTCTGCGAACCTTGACCACGGATTACGATGTTAGGAGCGGCTGTAGGGTCGCCACCATCGGCAGCCACTGTAACGCCTGCCAGCTGCCCCTGCAACATGCCCTCGGTAGAGGTGACTGGACGCACTGCAAGCTCGTCGACATTGCTCACAACGCCAACGGCTGCCGAAAGGTCCTTCTTCTTGGTAGCGGTACCGTAGCCGATAGCCACCACCTCGTTGAGCATCTTGCTGTCTTCTTCGAGAACAACAGCGATGTCGCGATTGTTCGCTCCTACCTTTACGTTCTTGGTTGTATAGCCTACATACGATATCTCAAGCGTGCCTCCAGGCATCACCTGAAGCGCAAAATTACCATCTATATCTGTTACTGTGGCAGCCTTATAGCCCACCAGTTTTACCGAGGCTCCGATGATCGGCTCTCCGTTCTGATCCTTCACAACACCATGTACGGAAATGCTACCGCGCAACGGCTGCTGAACCTCAGTGGCATTGGCAAAAGCAGTGCCTGCATAAGCCGAGGAGGAAAACGACAACATGGAACATGCGGCTACTCCGAAGATACCCCACATCCAATTTTGTTTAGAAAAACCTTTTCCCATGTTCAATAAGTTTTAATTAATATATGCAATAGATTATTATTCGCTGTAAATGTAATAGTTGATATACATTGCAAATGTAGGCAAAATATTAAAATCAAGCAAATAAATGTTTCAAAGATTTAAATAATGAAACGCTATTTTAAAGATTACGTATCAAAACAACTGAGAAACAGAGCGAATCCGACTGATTAGCAACATCTTTTTGCATTGATACAAGACAATACGAGGCAAAAAAAACGTGCATAACTTTTGCCGTTACATATTAAAATGCTAACTTTGCAAATGGAAAAAGCTATACATTATTATATAATGTGGCAGACCGACAACGAAACAAACGTTTTTATACATAAAACAATAAACAATTATGGTAAACTACAAAGAATTGGGCTTGGTGAACACACGTGATATGTTCGCAAGAGCCATCAAGGGTGGTTACGCTATCCCTGCATTCAACTTCAACAACCTCGAGCAGCTTCAGGCTATCATCAAGGCTTCTTCAGAGCTGAAGTCACCGGTTATCCTCCAGGTATCTAAGGGCGCACGTGCTTACGCTAACGAGACTCTTCTCCGTTACATGGCAGAGGGCGCTGTAGAGTACGCTAAGGAGCTCGGCTGCGAGCATCCTGAGATCGTTCTCCACCTCGACCACGGTGACAGCTTCGAGCTTTGCAAGAGCTGTATCGACCTCGGCTTCTCTTCTGTAATGATCGACGGTTCTTCACTTCCTTACGAGGAGAACATCGCTCTTACAAAGAAGGTTGTAGACTACGCTCATCAGTTCGACGTAACTGTAGAGGGCGAGCTCGGTGTATTGGCAGGTGTAGAGGATGAGGTATCTTCTGAAGTATGCCACTATACAAAGCCTGAGGAGGTTATCGACTTCACAACTCGTACAGGCGTTGACTCACTCGCTATCTCTATCGGTACTTCTCACGGTGCTTACAAGTTCACACCGGAGCAATGCACACGCGACCCGAAGACTGGCAAGCTCGTTCCTCCTCCATTGGCATTCGACATCCTCGACGAGATTATGGTGAAGCTTCCTGGTTTCCCAATCGTTCTCCACGGTTCTTCTTCTGTACCACAGGAGTATGTTGACATGATCAACGAGTACGGTGGCAAGTTGCCTGACGCTGTTGGTATTCCTGAGGAGCAGCTCCGCAAGGCTTCTACTTCTGCAGTTTGCAAGATCAACATCGACTCTGACTCACGTCTCGCATTCACCGCTGCTGTTCGTAAGGTATTCCACGACAAACCAGGTGAGTTCGACCCACGTAAGTACTGCGGTCCTGCACGCGACCTCATGGAGCAGATGTACAAGCACAAGATCACTGATGTGCTCGGTTCTGACGGCAAGCTCGCTCAGTGCTAATCAAGCAGCTTAGTATTAAAAGCTAAATAAACACGGCGCGCCCGAAACGTTCATTCGTTTCGGGCCGCGCTTCTTTTGTCAGAATAGATGTCAGAGCTAAAACTGCTTTAACTTTTGCGTGCCATCCTCCGGCGCAGAATATGTGCATTGGTAGCCATCGAAATGAAAAAAGGTGAACCGTTGGTTCACCTTTTTATATTTGTAAAAGTTAATAAGCATTACTTCAGTTCCATAATCTGCTTTGCAGTCTCATCATCAGGACGTACCTCAAGCAGCTTAGCAGCCCACTGCTTTGCGTCGGCTACCTTGTCGTTCTGTATGTAATGAACAGCAAGATACTGATAAGCAGTGCCGAGCTTCTTCAAGTCGGCAGCTGTCTTCTCCGGCAGCGACTCGATCTTCTCAGCAAGCTTCTTGTAGTAAGGCATAGCCAAGCCAACCTTCAGATCAGGGTTGATAGCGTGGAACACGTTAGCCTGCTTGAAGAGAGCGTAAACAGCAGCGTAGTCGTACTTCTCTGCAATAGTGCCGTAGATGTCAGCTGCCTTCTGCAAAGCAGCCTTCTTAGCAGCCTCGTCGGCAGCAGCCTCTGACTGCTCAAGATAGATGTCAGCGAAGTTGTCGTACTCCTTGTATGTGCACTCCTCACCCTTAACAGCGAGATATGCCTCGTAAGCAGCTACTGCCTCGTCGAACTTCTTTGCCTTGAGGTAAGCATCAGAGATGAGTTTGTTCACTTCCTTGTTCTCAGGATCAACCTCTGGAATATGCTTGTAAGCTGTGATTGCATCGTCTATACGACCTACGTTCAACAAAGCGTCAGCGTAGTAGGTGTAGTCGTTTGCTGTGTACTTAACAGTGTCGGTAGCAGCGAAAAGCTTGTCACCATACTCAACGGCTGTTGGGTAGTTCTTCTGCTTGTCAGAAGCGTAGAGCACAACGCGGTTGAATGAACCGTAGTTAGGATACTTCTGAATACCCTTCTGCGCGAGGCTTACTGCCTTGTCGTACTCCTCAAGAGCGTACGCTGTGAGAGCATAGTCGAAGAGGATATAGTCCTCGATTGTTGTCGGGTCAGCCACCTTGTCGTAGTGAGACATAGCCGACTTCAACTGACCATTGCGTGAGTACATACGACCTGCAGCAGCATCTACAGGATAGTCGGGCTTCACAGCGCGGAGCTTCTCAAGCATAGCGACAGCTCCGTCTGGGTCTACCTTCTGGTACACCATAGCATATCTTACGTATGATGTCGGGTTAGCCGGCTCATAGTATGTACCCTGCTCATAGTAGCCAGCAGCCTTACCGCCGTCGTCCTGTGCAGAAGCGATATCGCCGAGGAGGATGTAGCCCTCGGCGCTCTTGCCGTTAGCCTTGATTGCAAGGTTAGCAATCTCTTCTGCCATCTGGTAGTTCTTAGCCTCAAGGAAAGCACGACCGAGAGCTGCGATAGCTGTAGCGTCCTTCTTGTAAGTCTTCTTGAAAGCCTTTACCTGATCCTTAGTAGCGATAGCGTCGCCCTTAGCATCAACAATCACTTTTGTGATGGCGTCGATATCAGCCTGTGATGTCTGCGCCATTGCTGGTACTGACAAGCCTGCGAGGAGCAGTCCAGCTACGAGGTATTTCATTGTTTTCATAGTTCTGTATAATTTGAATGTTAATATTCTGTTTATTTCATTGACGTACGACTACCGCTCTTGGTTTAAAGCGTGGGGGTGCGTATTAGCATACGTTTACGTTAATTAGCACAGCACAACTATTGGTTGTGTACCTGTACGTCGCGTATGGTTATCTCGCCACGTGTGGGGAGCAGACCTGCCTTAAAGAGGATGAGCTGACCCTTCGGCGACTCGATGAAGTGGGCAAAGCCCCAAGGCAGTCCGCGCTTCGGGTCGTTAAGCAACGCCCATATTGTGCGAACGAATGGATAGCGTCCGTTGAGGAGCCACGCCTGATATGGTTTCCATGAGTTATATGGTGTGGCTTTATCGAGTTTCGATACCGACATTACGCGTATTGCCTTGTTCCATGTGGTATTGGTTGAGTCACGCTTGTCGTTGAGCCAGTTGCTACCGATAACGCCGATGGCATTCGGTGTGGATGCTACGTAGTCGATAACGTCCTTACTGTCCTTTGCTGCGAACACATTCGGACTGTCGATTGGCTTTCCGCCGAGGATTGAGTCGCAACAGTAGTTCACGGCACTCGACTTACGATTGTCGAAGCACACCCAAATCTCGCCGAGTTTTGAGCCTTGGTTCACTTCGCTCCACTTGGTTTTCTTGCCTAAGAGTATCGCCTTGATATCGTTGACGGTGATACATGAGTCGAGGTTCTGATTGTTACAGATGAGTGCCATGCCGTCGTAGGCGAGACGCACTGCTTCGGGCAGCATATTCAAGCCGTCCTTCACGTATGTGTACTCCTTCGGAGTGAAATTGCGTGCGGTGATTGTGAGCCATGTCTTCTGCTGGAGGAGCATGTTGATGCCGTCAATCTCGTTGGTATAGATAGGCTTGAGCTTGGTGTTCGGGCACTGCATGTGATAGACTTCTACGAGTTCGTCGATTATCGGACTGAAGCTCTCGTCACACGCGAAGCTTATCTCACCTTGCGTAGTGGTATCGGTTCTGCCGTCCTTACGTTTTTTTTCGCCACCGCAAGACATCATTACGAGCGTCATTGCAAGCAGTGCGAGTATGGAGATGTTCTTAAAATTCGTTTTCATAGTTGTATCTAAACAAATAGTTTAACACAATAATATATATAATGTATAGAATAACATTCACTTTAAGTGGACCACATGTGGGTCGTGGGGTGTGTCTGGCTACGTGTGCCGCAAAGGTGGTTAGGGGTATATTGGTTGCCGATTGCATCGGAATACGATTCAAGTATATTGCCGATTGCGTCGGAATGCTTATTCAAGGTGCTAATGTTCGACAAACAAATGTTTATTTAAGCTACAACCATCCATGAGTTCCGGCATAAAGCCGAAGCTACGTGGATGGTTGTTATTGCTAATCTTACTGTCTAAGCATGTAAGATGTTCGTATGCGTCAAGATTACTGGAGGCGGAATGCTACCGGCACCTGATACTTAACACGCACAGCTGAACCATTCTGCTTACCAGGAGTCCAGCGTGGCATGCTCTTAACCACGCGCATAGCCTCACGGTCGAGTGACGGGTCAACACCACGCAATATGCGTACATCGGTGATAGAACCATCGCGTTCAACAACGAAGCCTACAACAACACGACCCTGTACGCCGTTCTCGGCAGCTACTGTCGGATAGTGGATGTTGTTAGCGAGGTAGCTCATAAGTGCAGCGTCGCCACCAGGGAACATAGGCATCTGCTCTACGACTGTGAAGACCTTGGTTTCCTCAACATGCTTCGGAGGCTCCGGAGCTGCGATATCTTCCTTGGCCTTGAGTACAGCGCCACCGACCTCGTCGTTACCCTCTACTGTGAAGGCACCGACAGCCTTGTCGCTCTTCTGTACCTCGTCGAGCTTAATCTCGTCCTCTTCCTTAACCTCTTCGTCCTTCTTGATGACAGGAGCGGTGAACTTAACAGAAGACTTAACCTGCTCTACGACCTTTTCAGGCTCTTGTCTGATTACTTCCTTCTTCTCAACCTTAGCCTCTTTCTTCTTTTCAGTCTGAAGTTTTGCGAGCTCCACTGCTTGAGTGTTCTCAACTTTCTTATTAGCCTCAGCCATTTTCTGAAGCTGAAGTCCGAGATAGAGAAGTGCTGCAGCAAGGCCTACGATTAACAAAGCCCAAACGTTACGCTTGGCAGTGCCTTTGCGCAACTTATAGGCTCCATATGCCTGGTTTCTGCCCTCAAACACGAGGTCAGTCCATTCATTGGATATCAAATCTATTTTTGACATTTCTTCGTCCTTTCTTTAATTATTAGTCATTTACTTGACACCTCTTGAGCGCAGAAGCTTAGCATCCTGCTCATTGATCTTGTCAATGACATAAGTACCAATACTGCAGATAGTCATTTCGTCCAAAGCATCAACCATGTTCTTGTATGAAGCCTCGTCAGTACACTTGATGATGATGGTCATTGTCGGCACCTTGCCAGTCTCGAGCTCACCCTTCTTAATCTTAGTCAGCTCAGCGTCATACACTGCCTCTGGATAAGCAGCTGGGTTAGCGAGCTTCTTCTTGTCAAGAGCGTCCTTAGCCATCATAATGTCCTTAACAGGCTGCGAGCCGTCTTCGGTGATGTGGTTGAAGAGCACCGAGCGGATACCCTTCTGACCCCATGTTGTTTCCTTCAGACAGGTCGGGTCATCATACTTAGGCAGACCGTCAACGTGGTAGATCTTATCGTTACCACACACGTAGATAGTGACAGTCTGTGATGACTTAGCAGCGTTACGATCCTTTTCAGAGATATTCTCGTCGTTCGAAGGCATGGTTAAGTTCATAGTCTGAGGCTTAGCCAAAGATGTACAGAGCATGAAGAACGTGATAAGAAGCATCATCATGTCCACCATCGGCGTGAAGTCCACGCGGGTCTGCATCTTTTTCTGTCTGCTTGCTTTTTTCTTTGCCATGTCTTAGTCCTCCGAATTAGATTTAAGCGCGGTAATGAGATAGTAGCGGTTCTCGCTCATGTCCTGGAGCTCCGACATCATCTTCTTGATGGTCTTGTACGGAGTGCCTGCGTCCGCCTTGATGGCGAGCTTCATTTCCGAGCCGTTGTTATCGCGAGCCATCTTCACCCAATCCTGGAACTGGCTCATCTTACCGTCCACGCTATCAGTAGGGATACCCTTTGTAGCCTGGTATTCATTCAATTTTTCCTCCAAGTTCAGTGCAGATGCAAGGTCTTGCATCTCGACGCCGATAGAGGCAGCACTACGGGCAGTTTCCATCTGTCCCTTAGTGAGCTGCACGCCATACTGGTCTGCCATGCCCTGAACGAGTTCGCCCATTCTCTTTGGATTATCCATTCCAACGAAGATACGGCCGTCCTTATCGCAGAGGATTGTCAAGACATTTGTCTCCGGCACCTTTACTTCAGATACCGAGCCCGGAGTAATGACCTTCACTGCTTCGTTCTTCACGAATGTTGATGTCAACATGAAGAAGGTGAGCAAGAGGACCATCACGTCGGACATAGGAGTCATATCTATCCAAACATCCGCTTTCTTAACTTTTACTTTACCCATAATGATAAATGTTTTAAAGGGTTAGTAAAATTAAGCCTCGTCTGCGTGGTTTGCTTCGTATGTCTTAGCAATAGTGTAACCTACTTCGTCAAGAGCGTATGTCAGCTTGTCAATCTTGTTTGAATAGTAGTTATATGAGACTACGGCTACCCATGATGTCAAAATACCAGATGCGGTATTAACGAGGGCCTCAGAGATACCTTCAGAAAGCTGGAGTGAGTCACCACCACCACCTGAAGCAAGAGCAGCAAATGAACGGATCATACCAACCACAGTACCGAAAAGAGCGGTAAGAGTACCGAGTGTAACGATAGTTGCGATGATAGGCATGTTCATCTGAAGTGTAGGCATCTCGAGCTGTGTAGCCTCCTCGTGAGCCTGCTGGATCTTAGAAACCTTAGCAGCACGCTTGAGGTTTGTAGTTGCCTCCATCTCCTTGTAAGCTGCGATAGAAGCGCCAACAACGTTAGCTACGCTACCCTGCTGCTTGTCGCAAAGCTCCTGTGCCTTAGCCATATCACCTGCTGTGATAGCCTTCTTTACAGAAACAACGAACTTACCGAGTGAGCTCTTACCGAAAGCTGTACGGAGAGCGAAGAAGCGCTCGATAGAGAGAGCGATTACAGAGAAGAGAAGAGTGATGATCACAGGAACGACAACACCACCTTTGTAGACTGTACCCATGAGGTTACCGTCCTTAACCGGCTGTGTCGGATCACCGTTTACGAAGTGCTCAGGTGCACCAAGGATGTACTTGAAGAAAAGCACTGCGAGTACAAAACATACAAGGATGATAAAGAACGCATTTTTAACACCCTGGAATCCAGAAGACTTTTTCGGATTCGCTTTAGCTTGTGTAGTTGCCATAATTTTTTGTAAAGTTTAATAAGTTATTAAATGGTTAATAAAAAAATTCATTTTTATGTTAGCACTATTTCAAATAGTATTAGTGGTTTCTTGCCTATATCCACACTCGATGCTATATCAGCATGGCAAAGTTAGCAAATAATGGCAAATAATCACCCTATTGTCATAGCTTTAACATTTTTTTATTTGAGTTTTGCCAGTGTCTCTTTAATACGGCGCATTGCTTCGCGAATATTATCGTCACTGGTGGCGTAACTCATGCGGAAACATTCGGGGTCGCCGAAGGCATCACCGCCGACTGTTGCCACGTGTCCTTCTTCAAGCAGGAACATGGCAAGGTCGGTCGAATTGTTGATGGTCTTGCCTTCGTAGCTCTTGCCGTAGAAACCTGAACACTTGGGGAAGAGATAGAATGCACCCTGAGGGCAGTTCACCTCGAGTCCGGGTATCTCCTTTGCCAACTTCACGATGAGGTCGCGGCGGCGTTCAAAGGCTTTACGCATTGTCTCAACGCACTCCTGCGATGTGGTGTATGCTGCTTCTGCTGCCTTCTGGCTTACTGAGCACGGACCGCTTGTATATTGTCCCTGCAGTTTGTTGCAGCCTTTGACAATCCACTCGGGTGCTGCGATGAAGCCGATGCGCCAGCCTGTCATGGCGTATGCTTTCGACACGCCGTTGACGATGATTGTGCGCTCCTTCATGCCGGGGAACTGAGCGATACTCTCGTGCTTGCCTACGTAGTTGATATGTTCGTATATCTCGTCGGCGAGTACGAACAGGTCGTCGTGACGCTTGATGACCTCTGCCAGTGCTTCAAGCTCATCCTTTGTATATACGCTGCCGGTTGGGTTGCTTGGCGAGCAGAGTATGAGCATACGTGTCTTCGGTGTGATAGCTGCCTCAAGTTGCTCGGGAGTCATCTTGAAGTTCTGCTCGAAACCTGCGTTCACAATGACCGGCGTACCACCTGCCAGCTTCACCATCTGCGGATAGCTCACCCAGTAAGGAGCCGGAATTATCACTTCTTCTCCGTCGTTGACGAGTGCCATCACTGTGTTGCAGACGCTCTGCTTGGCTCCGCTCGATACGAGTATCTCGCTTGTTGTATATTCGAGATTGTTTTCGTTCTTCAGTTTTGCCACGATAGCCTTACGCAGATCCATGTATCCCGGAACTGGCGAATAGCGTGAGAAGTTTTCGTCGACAGCCTTCTTTGCAGCCTCTTTAATGTGGTCGGGTGTGTTGAAGTCGGGCTCACCAACACTCATGTTGATTACGTCTATGCCCTGTGCCTTCATCTCGCCGCTCTTCTGCGACATTGCAAGTGTCTGTGACGGAGCGAGACGATTGAGTCGATTTGATAATTCTGCCATTATTATAAATATGTATAGTTATAATTTCTTGCAAAATTATAAAGAAATTCTGAGTTTGGCGAATAAAACAAAGAGGAATTAAAAGTAAAACTACAAAATGCAATGAGATTTTGTTATTTTTTAGACATCCAGAGTCGTAGAAGTATGCATCGGACAGCGGACGCAACCTGATTAGGTGGCGGACGCAACCTGATTGGATGGCGAACGCAATCTGATCGGACGGCGGACGCAACCTGATCGGGCGGCGGACGCAATCTGATCGGACGGCGGACGCAATCCGGTCGGACGGCGGACGCAACCCGATTGGACGGCGAACGCAATCCGATCGGGCGGCGGACGCAACCTGATCGGACGGCGGACGCAATCGGTGACGAAAAAAGGGTATGTCAGAAATCAAACAAGATGAGCTGCAAGCCCAAATCAATTGATTTCTGACACACCCTTCATACTAAATATGTACAATGGGGTTCAAAACCGCACTATTAATTCTCAACGCTCTCGCTATTGAAAGCCGATGTGATGCGATACTTCACGTCGCCGTCGTAGGTGACGGTAGAGTTTTTGAGGGCACTCCATACGGGGGCGATGTAATCGCTCTCGCCATTCTTGTCGGAGAGTTTGTAGTAGGAGTGTATCTCTATGGTGAGTCCGTCGTTGTAGCGGCGTTCGAGAGCCTTGAGCAGTTCCTTTGTCACGCCGGTGACATTAATTGTGATGCCTGCAGGCTGACGCTCAACGGTGAGCTTGACATTGGCACCGATAGTTGCATCGTAATCCTGCACCTCGAAGTACTTCTCGAAGTAGCGCACAAGAGCTGCCGACTCGACACCCTCTACTGTATAGTCGATGCCTACGGGGAGGAACACCTTCACGTCCTTAGCTTCCTTGATATGCAGGGATGTCTTGATCTCGCCCCATGAAGAGTGCTTCTGCTGATGGATGTCAACCAAGAGGGTCGGGTCAATGGGTTTGATGTTGTAAATGGTTGGATAATAGTCGGCAAGCTGCTGATAGGTGAGCTGCATCTTACCATCGTTCTCGCCGAAGGTTATCTCCTGGAAGCCCTCGTCCTTGCAGGCATCACATGCTGCCTTGATGTCGTCTTTGTCGGTGAGCAAGCCGTCAACATGCCAACCGTTCTCCATGCTCTTGGCGAGATACCATATCACACGGATGTTCTTTTCCACCACGGTAGGCGACACCGGATTGGTGCGACCACACCAGCTTGTGAGTTTCTTTACAATGGTGGCAGTGGTGGTGTCGCCTGCTGCAATAAGGGTGCGCAAGCCCGAACCATTTGTACTGAGAAGATAGTCGAAGTTCTTGTCCTTATTTATAGTAATGTATGGGCAGTCGGTGTACACCTTGCCGTTGTTCATAACTCCAACGTACTTGTTTGGAGCGACATTAAAACCAAGGCGTGGGTCGACCTTTACATTGAAATAATTGACGTTGGCAGTTGGAGACAGAGGATTGGCAGCACGTGTTACAGCGTTTACCTTCTGATAGTTATTCAGGACATCAACGCCCATATACACCTCGGTTTGAGGCGCATTAGCCAACAAAGAGTCGTCAGTACCATTGGCCTCTTCTGAGTTTGAACATGCTGTAAATGCAGCAACGGCTGCAAAGAGAGCAAATAGCTTGTGTAGCTTTATCATAATCTATTGTTTGTATGTTAAATCAAGATTGAATACATATCATAAAATCGGCTGCAAATGTACATCATTTGTTGAAAACGACAAAGTTTTTGAATAACTTTTTCGTAAAAAGAATGACTAAAAAAGCAAAAAATAGCAGATTTGAGCTTTTGTTTTGAGTTTCAAGTGGTTGTGGCAGTCGTTGGCTTTTTGTGGCATTCGTGAGGAAATGCGAAAATGGCGGATTTGAGAAGTAGAAACGCTTTCAAGTCATTACCTCAAAGAAACGCTCTAATAAGCATTTTTAACGGCTTCGGTTTTTACTTCTCAATTCTGCACAGGTTGTGAATTTGCCATGCAACTCTCAT
>ERZ839489.248-NODE-248-length-61932-cov-24.004784_pt1 | contig 61932 bp, 44 predicted proteins | sample MGYA00519938_ERZ839489 | MGnify/ENA primary metagenome ERZ839489 (study PRJEB31850, sample SAMEA3708846) | human gut metagenome | biome: human gut; feature: human-associated habitat; material: faeces | place: China | collected 2014 ...
AGGCTTGACCTTGCATTTCCGTCCAATCCCGGAATTACCTTTGCGCCCAGAACGGAAATGACTGCCTGATGCGGCTCACTGAAAGACGCGAAAATGGAGGTAAACGGAAGTGGAGGCAGATTGGGTAGAAAAAACTTCAGGAGAAAATCCGTAAAAAAGGAACCACGAAAAAGGGAAAAGACATCACCGGAAGCGTGAAAAGGGCAAGTCCCGACAAAGGAAGTATGAATGTTTCCGATCCGATGGAACTTGTTCTGCCGGACGGCAACAGTCATTCTTCCCGATTTGCCCGCTGTGTGTGACTGCCTGTTTCATTCATGAGGCAGGCTGACACACTCTGCATTCACTTTCCGCTTACGGCACAAAAGGTCATCAAAAAAGAAAAATCATCTGAAACCTCGTAAAAGCACCTCTTGGCATAGACGCAAAAGAAAGAGGCATTGCAATAGTCGGCACACCATCGCCCAAACAAGTTTAAGAATCGTGTGCCAACGAATATCCCGAAAAACCAACTAGATTAAGAAAAAATCATAGCGATGTTACCTTAATCTCCTGATTTATTAGTAATTTTGTGGAAATTAAACTATATTTTGGTAAGGAATATAATATGTATATTAAGGAGATTAAAATTTCAAACTTTCGTAATTTTAGGGATGCTTCGGTTCCCTTCCACGAAGGAGTGAATGTCATAATAGGTCATAATAATACAGGAAAAAGTAACTTGCTCCGTGCAATAGGTTTAGTGCTTGGCTATAGTGACGGTCGTCGGTTGGGTACATGTGACTTATTTTATGAGACAGATGTGGTTACGCTTCAACAGCAGTCTCCACGGATTAAAATAACTCTTATATTTCACAGGAGTCAAGGAGAAGCCTTGGATTCTGCCGAAATGGGGCTATTCTCCGGTATGATGACAGATCCTGCATTGAGCGAAGAGGCAAAATTGAGATACGAGTTTAAATTGGCTGATGATCAAGAGGACAACTATAAGGCAGATGTTGCAGGTGTAACAACTGCCAAAGAAATATGGAAAATAATTGACCGCGACTATATCAGACTATATAGAAGCAGTCGCTCTGGAGGTAATCAGGCCGCAGGTATCAGTGTTAATGATGCTTTGGGACAGATGGACTTCCAATTCCTTGACGCTATTCGGGATGTTAGTCACGACCTATACGCCGGTTATAATCCACTCCTAAGGGATGTGTTAAATTTTTTTATTGATTATTCAGTTAAGAATGATGCCACAAAGACCGAGGATGAGATTAAGGAACAGTTGAAAGCCCTAAGAAATGATTTTGTCCAACAGTCTAGTCCATTGATGCAGACTTTACAAGATAGATTGCATAATGGCAAAAACGTATTTCTAAAGTACGCACTGGATACAGGAGCAACATTCAACGGAGCCGTGCCGGACTTTGATGGTGAAGTGACGGAAAATGAGATGTTTGCGGTATTGAGAATGATTATCAAGTATACTGTTGGTATCGAAGTACCAGCAACATATAATGGGTTAGGTTATAACAATCTAATCTATATGTCGCTTTTGCTTGCAAAGATGCAGGCAGACAGTAGCATTACTTACATGAAGCGCAATGCTAAGGTAATCTCATTTCTTGCAGTAGAGGAATGTGAAGCACATCTGCATCCAGCCATGCAATATAAGTTTCTACAGTTTTTGCAGGATAACAAAGCAAATGGACATGTGCGTCAGATATTCATGACCTCACATTCTACCCAGATTGCCTCCGCTGTAAAACTGGATGACTTAATTTGTCTAACTTCACCCGTATTAGGGCAGATCAATGTTGGCTATCCACGTGTCATTTATAAAGAAGATAATGATGATGATGTGGTGTCCAAGCAATATGTTCAGAGATTTATAGATGCTACTAAAGCGGATATGTTCTTTGCCAACAAATTGATATTTGTCGAGGGCGTTGCAGAAGAGTTGTTACTTCCAGTCTTTGCCAGATATTTGAATAAGAATCTTACAGATGAGCATGTGTTGGTGGTGAATATGGGTGGTCGCTATTTTAACCACTTTCTAAAATTGTTTGATACGAACAATCCATACACCATCAACAAGAAAATTGTCTGCTTGACTGACATTGATCCCTGTAGGAAAAAGAATGAACCTGACGAGGATTATGAAGCCTGCTACCCATACGAATACAATATAGATACAGCTAACTACGACTATAAGCATCATGCAGATACAGAGGTAGCTCAATATGCAGCCCATCCAAATATTCGGTTCTATAGGCAAGATGTAACATATGGGAAAACGCTGGAGTATGACATAATGCGTGAGAATCCCGATTGTGAACTGTTGCTGACTAACTCCGTTTCCAATTTGAAAGAGATAAAAGCTATGATGGCAGAACAGGATATGAACAAGATGATGAGTAAAATGCGAAATAGTGAAGCAAATACACGTATCAAGACATCCATAGGTGCATCGAAGTGGACGGATGAGGAGAAACGAAAAGCTTTACTTGCATCACGCTATTTGAACTCTGTTTCAAAAGGCAGCAATGCGCTGGAACTAAATGTGGTACTTATGGCTAATCTAGATAAACCTGTAGCAGATAGAAAAGAGTTTCATGTACCCCAATATATTGTTGACGCATTGACATGGCTATTATCATAACATCAGAACAAACCATACCTATAGACGAACCGTTTAAGGTTTGTGCTGGTCCCGGTGCGGGAAAGACGCATTGGCTGATAAATCATATTAAGAATGTGGTGTCAAACAGTCACAAACTTGATATTGTTAAAAAAGTAGCTTGTATCACCTATACCAACGTGGGTACTGATACTATCACCTCTCGTTTGAATATTGGGAATGACGTGGTTGAGGTATGTACCATCCACAGTTTCTTGTATGCCAATGTGGTAAAACCCTACGTTCACTTGGTAGCTGAAGATTTCGAATTGAAGTTAGATGAACTTGTAGTGATAGATGATTCTAATTTCAAATCAGAAGGAACTGCTAAAATCGTACTAAACCATATTGGTAGGTCATGGTTAGATGCCAAAATCTATTTGAAAGGATTGGAGAGTGCAAACTGGCGTTATGAAAACCATGAGTACAAACATTACAAACCCAATTACCCACAGGTTTATTACACTAAGAGTGGCAAGCGGTATGTGGGCAATGACTGGTATATGGGGTTCAAAAGATGGCTCTGGAGTGGAGGTTATATGTCTTTTGATGACATTTTGTATTTCTCTCATATTCTGCTTTCAAGATACCCAAACATATATAAATTAATAAAAGCTAGATATCCGTATATTTTTGTGGACGAATTTCAAGATACAATTCCTTTTGTAGTTGATTTCTTGACACTATTAGGCAATGATGGGGTAATTATTGGTGTTGTTGGCGACAAGGCTCAATCCATATATGACTTTCTTGGTGCCACAGTGCAGCAATTTGACAATTTTGCTTTGCCAGAGATGCAAGAGTTTGAGATAAGAGGAAATAGGCGTAGCACGAAGCAGATTATAGAATTGTTGAATATTGTCCGAACTGATTTTTCACAAGACTGGCTGAATGGAGCAGAAGGAATGGTGCCTGAATTACTTGTGGGCGATATGCTAAATTGTTATCAACAGAGCATAGAAAAAAGTGGGACTGACGAAATTCAATCTCTTGCCTTTCAAAACGTACTTGCTAATTCGATGCGTAATAAGAATGGAATGCGCAAGGCAGAGAAAATATTAGAGATGGATTTTGACAGCAATGTCGAGCGTCAGATGGTGATAAAGGCGTTGATAAAAGCCGTGGAATACACAAGAATGAACGACTTGCGAAATGCTTGGCATCAGTTAGACATTATAGATCGCGAAAGGTCACTAACTATCGTGCTTCTAAGACACTTGCTGAATGGCTATAAGGATTACAAAGACGGAAGCATGATGGATTTCTACAATTTTCTAGTGAATGATTTACATGTCAAGATGCCTAAGATAAAAAAGAAGACAATCAAGGATTTCTACATGAACCATACATATGCCGATGCTGCCCTTGGGGTGAAGTATGGTGATTCAAACGATAAGCATAAGACTATCCATAAGTCAAAAGGAGAGGAGTATGATAACGTGTTTGTCGTTCTGAAAGAAGAAAATGACATAGAATTCTTGCTGACACCAGACCTGAATGGCAACAATGCGCATCGCGTATATTATGTAGCTGCCAGTCGTGCGATAAAACGATTGTTTATCAATGTACCTACTCTAAGTGCAGAAAACCGAATCAAGTTTGAAGGTAAGCCTATTAATATTTCATAAGGATAAATTAATCTATGTAATGGCTCGAAACGATTAAGGATGATTATGCCTACCGATTTAGTCATGTTGATGCTAGGCAAGAATGGCATGGGCTGGAAATATATTGCCTATCACCTGCACGATCAAAAAAGGTCTTTCGTCAAGCACTACGTTTAGCTCTTCGTACAACTAGCACAGTCCCCCTTATTCGGATACGTCAAAGGTACGATTATGCAGTGGACTGTACAATAGTAGGATATTTTCAAGAGGTAAAGAGTAGTCGCCGTTCTTGGACGAGGTGAGTCGCCTATTATGGAAACCAAACAGATGTTGCTCTGTGCCATATAGGAAGTATGAATGTTTCCGCTCCGACGATGCTTGTTTCGCAGGGCGGCAACTGTCATTCTTACTGATTTGCCCGACTGTGTATGGCCGTTTGTTTCATTCATGAGGCAAGCGTATACTCTAGACAACCTTTCCGTTTCTGGTACAAATGAACAGCGAAAAAGAAAAATCATCTGAAAAGCCGTAAAAGCATCTCTTTGGCATAAGCACAAAAGAAATGGGCCTTGCATCATCAGTCTAAACTATTGTTTAGGCGTGAGGCAAAGCCCTTTTCTCCGCTTATGCGGCAGTCGGCACACGTTCGTTCAAAATCTTTTTGGGCGATGGTGTGCTGACGGATAAAATCGCTTTTACGGAAAAACTTGTGTGAGAAGAAAAAATCAGGAGATTCATTTCTAAATCTCCCGTTTTATTGTTACTTTTGCATACGAAGAGTTCTTTGAAGGTTACGCAACGCACAGAAGAATAATGCAGTAGATAACTAACTAATTCGTAACCTATTACTATTATGAGCGATTACCCAATGCTCATTTCCAATAAATTACACTCTTTTCGTAACTTCATGCTGCAAAGATACTGGTTTCTTGCGGATTCTGCAAGGCGTTTGGTATTTTTGTGGCGTTTTGTTTGGTGTTTTTGTGGTATTTTGTTTGGTGTTTTTGTGGCAATTCGTTTGGTGTTTTTGCGCAGTTCGCTATTCCGTGTGAGCCGCTGCGGCAGCGCAAGTTCAAGTTAAAACTTTCTTCCCAGGTACAGGCGCATGCGTTTTCGAAAACGTCAAAGTAAAGAAGCCAAAACAAAAACGTTAAACGTTATAACGTTGATTGGGTAGGCTTGGCAGGCTAAGAAGCCAGAAGAGTGAACGGATATCACCAGAATACGCCTTAACGAATTCTTTTGTGACATTGGTTTTGGCTTTTACGACATTTTCTGCCTCTTTTACGACCTCTTCGGGTGCTTTTACGACACGAGGGTCGTCTTTTATGACATCCATGTCATAATTGAGGTTCCATAGGGTAACATGAAATTCAGAAGCATTGGAATTGAACTCCGGAGCATGGTAATTCTCCAATTATTCAAACCGCTTATATTCACCTATAATCTTCTTCATACCACTCCCTCTCCGTTCCATCAGTTTTAAACGATGAAAGAAATCGGCGAGCAAAGGGTTGCAACGTTTCGATGCAACTGCCATGGGGTTGAGTTGTTGTATCAAGCGTCCGTCAAACATGCTGCCAGTCGGAGCAAAGCCGAAACGTCAAAACAAAGATGCCAAACAAAAACGTTAAACGTTATAACGTTAAGACGTTAGTAGGGTGGGGCTTGTGGCAGACTAAGGAACAAGAAAAGTGAACGGATATCCCCGTTTTGAGTGGGTGGATATCCTCCGTTTTCAGCATATAGTACGACTTCATTCTTTCCCTGATATTGTTTTTGCATGATCGGCAATGTGGAACGAAATTGGCTGATTTCGCCAGCATTATCAGCTCTGCTAATTTCATGTGATATTAAGCTCATAAATTTCAATTTTATTTGCCATAACCGGCAATATCTACAATAAATACATAACCTTGATTGCGGGCATCTTCGCACCATTTTGGGGCAAAAGGCTCTGGCTTTTTAAAGTTGAATTTTGCGGGATTTTTTAAAAATTCCTTCTCTTTTCTTTTATCTGCATCCAATGTGTCTTGGTAAGACCAATAGAAAACATCGCTGACAAAAAAACCAGTCAATAATTCTATATTATTGGTTCTCATACGGTGGTCTATACTGCTACTTCTGGATAGTTGACCAACAATGCTTCCATTATGAATGATATTATATGTAGTAAATTGCTGACCCAATTTGGTCATACCTATGTGACGTTTAATTACTACAGGATCATTTTTTCGCACATTATATGCGATAGCTTTATTACCATTAAAATTAAATCCAGCATTAAATCCAATATTATAATTGTCGAGTCCAACATTTCTTTCCCTTATTCCCCATTGGTCTTCAAGGCTGGTAAAGCGCTGCATGTTTTCAACAGCCCTTTCTCTATTGCCTTTGTAAACGAAGAGGTATTTCTTTGCACGAGTATAAGCAACATATAGCAGTCTTCTCTCTTCCTCAATTTGTTCTATGTCTTTAGGGGAGAGTGGAATAGACTCATCAATATCTTCAGTCGGGTTAAAAGGAAGAGACGTTACTGATGGTGTTATAATGACAGCATCAAACTCCAAACCTTTCACTTTATGCATAGTGGTAAGCACTACATTAAGCTGTTGGTCTAATAATATACGTCTGTTTTGGAACCGCTCATCGTCATATAACTTATATAATTGGGGATTGTCTTCTTTTAAGGTCTTCCTAATACTATCAGCCATATCCCCATAAGTATGTGATTCCTCATCAGTCAATGCAAAATCAAGATAATCAAGTATTAGCACAAATGCAAAATCCATATAGAATGAGTCCCAATTAGGACGTTGACTCATCCAATATGCAATTTTTTCCTTCAATTCATATTCTGTTTGGTTATTCTCCAGTTTGATCTTCTTATTACATTCTGTATCCAGTAGTGTGAGTACAGCAAAGATCTCACGCATTCTATATAACTCACATGTAGAAGCACCTTGTATTCTGATTCTAATACCAGGTAGATTAAGGGCTTTTATAAGTGAGTAACCGTGATAGACTTCGTTATTCGTTCTGAAGAACACGGCCAAATCAGTCACACCTTGTTCTTTTAACCACAGAACGTATCCTCCAAAATCCTTTGACCAGTCCCTGTTGTCTTGATAAATATACACATACTCTGATTTTGGTTCGTTTTTTTTGTCATTTTTGCATATAACAGGTGGACGAGAATCTTCTGGGAGATAGCGATTTGCTTCTTCGGGGATCTTAGGATATGAACGATAATTAATATACATTTCCATCTTTTGGGGATGTAAAGTTTCGTACAGTTGCTTGTAATAATAGTTTGGATCCATGGATTCCTTCTTCTCAAATCCATAAATACTTTGATTTTTGTCTCCAATTGTAAAGAACGTGAGGCCATTATAGATTTTTTTTAACCCAAACATAGCATCAAGTCGTGTTTGAGTAATATCTTGGAACTCATCAATAAATACATATTGAAGATCTGGCATTGCAGCACGAACGTCATTTGGCTTCTTTTTTATTGTATCGAGTAGTACTCCTTCCCACTCATTCATTTCACATTCAGAGAGTGCGGTATCTCCGCACACTCTTTTAGCAAAACTGCTGAAAGTGTATACATGTAATTGACTTGCTGAACGACTCAATCCTAACGATGCAAATAGTTTAGTCAAACGAGTTCTTAGCTCGATAACTACGGCCCTGTTATAAGCCAACACTAAGATGCTCTTAGGATTTACATGTTGGTAATATATAAGTTTGGCACATTTTAAGGTCAGAACATGTGTTTTTCCTGATCCAGGGCCTGCTTCAACGTTAACATTTTCATTTGAGTTCTCATTGTAGATAGCCCATTGCTCAGGATTATCTTGTAATTGTTCCTCTGCCTTTTTTATTGCTGTGGCACGAAGAGCATCCCAAATAGGATCAGACTCTTCGTAGTATTTGCTTAATAAGGTTCTAAAGTCCTCGGATTTTTTTAGTGAAAAATACGATCCGATCAATTCCTGGAATTCCTGTTTTGAATGAATCTTTGTTGTAAGAACGTCCATAACGCATAAGCGAAGATTTCTGATTTCTATAGCTTCATCAAATGCGACTTTGTCTTGATAATCTTTCGAATCTTTTTCAACGTTCTCAAAGATTACTTTTTCAGAATCGTCCGTTGTATATATCTCAATGCCGGTAGGAAGTAATGCATCCGTAGCGATGTATGCCATTCCATTTAGAAAACGCAGAAGATTCTCGAAATATACAAATCCTTTGTTTTCAAATCCCAACTCAATGGCGGCGTCAGACCAACGAATTGTAGCGTTTAGGCGTTTGTTGATATATTCCAAGGTTTTCAAACAGTCGGCCTGAAAATCATTTAAAAAATCTTTCCATGTATTTTCCTCTACTATTACAGATTGAAGAACACATTTCTTCTGTGTGTCTATGAATGATTTTACTTTTACATCAGGAATGATTTCCAATAATGTAATGATTTGTCTCAGACGTTTCTTGTATAAATCATTATGGTATGATCGAGCAATAGACAAGCCTTTATTTTTTTGTCTATCATTCTCGTTATACCAAATCATGTATTTTTCTGTATACTTCTTGCCATCTTCATCAGTATTGATGACCGTCTTTACAATTTCTTCTAGCGTATCTGATTTTTTAATGAATTGACGAAGATCGGAAAGAGTATAATTCTTCTCGATTTTTAACCCATTATTCTGTAAGAGTAATCTTGTAGCATTCAATATGACATGGAATGCTACATCATGTGAATTCTCGCCCAGCAAGTATGATACTTCACTCAGTCTGGTGAATGCAATGCGGCATCGAGTTTCCTCTTCTATTCGAATGATTTTAAATTTCTCGCACCAAATCAAACTATCTAGCAGTTTTGCTGAAGGCATAGATAGAATTGCTGCAACTTCCTGAATAGAGACTTGAATATTTGAATTTTGTTGTTTTCTTTGAATTTGTCTCAACTCTGCCAAAATAGCTGAAGCATGAGTGGCACTACTTGATGCAGAAAGCCTTTTGTCTCTTTCTTCTAACGACTCTTCATTTGGATCTGCTGAATTATGATCAAGAATTGTAATATTAATATGCGCAGGACTTAAAAATCCCATCTTGATTCTTCCCATTCGCTCAAGCCAATACTGGCCAAGTTTGAAGTCTGTAAAGTCATGATCGAACTGTCCACTAGCCCATAATGTATTTGGAACTACTACAGGATATTTTTTTGTTTTATCTATTGGCTGTATTTTTGTAATGTACGAATTAATAGCTACTCTTATCTCCTCAAGGTTTTTCCAGCTTAGAGTGCTTTGGAGAAGCTGCTCTTTAGCTTTCTTGATGTCATCCTTTGAGCACAGGCATAAGGTCGGTATAGGAGTTGATTCACTAAATCCTGCGTCTATATACATTTCTTTGTTTCTTCCAGCTCTACCAACTTCCTGAAGATAATCTTCCATTACGCTTGGTGGCATTAAATGGACAATATAGTGAATGTTAGGTATATCCATGCCCATGCCAAACGCTTTTGTTGCACAAAGTATATATAATGGATCATTGTCATCTTTGAATCTTGTATATGCCTCTTCTCTATCATCTCCATCCATACCGGCATGGAAGTAGCCTATTGCTTGTGTTGACAATTTTTCACTTAGGATTCCAGCTTTGTGCAATTCATCTGCTAGAAGCAAAGCCATTTCTTCACATTGATTTCTGGTTTTACAGAAAACAAGCATTCGGCTCTTTTGGGCTTTGATGTTATGTTCTTTGATATAGTCAACGATTTCTTTCAAACGATGCGGAATATCATGAAGCACCTCTTTGAATTCCATCTTTATGTGGCTCCTGATAGGATTGTAAATTTTCTTGTCATTTTCTTGGCCCAATCGCTTTACGGGAATTATATTATTTATTTGTTCATATATCATGTCGGTCACTGTTGCTGAGAACATTGATATACACATGTTATCGCCATAAGTATCCTTAAACTCCTTACACATTTTTGTAACATTTAGATACTCGGGACGGAACTCCATTCCCCATTGTGAAATACAATGAGCTTCATCAAATACCATGTACTCAAGTCCATGATCATTTGCCATTCTAGTGGACAAAGCATTTAAAAAGCCTCTTGAACGGAAACGTTCAGGAGTGACATAAAGAATCGCTATTTCGCCACCATTAATTTTTCTATATATACTCTTGACTTCTTGGTATGATCTGTCTCCGTTTAGATAATCAACATTGGAGATAAAGCCTTTTTCTCCAAGTTCTTTCACCTGATCTTGCATCAAAGCCTTCAATGGAGTTACTACAATTGACAGTTTGTTTGTATATGCAGCATTGTAGAGCGCAGACCCTTGGAACAAAACAGATTTACCACCACCTGTAGGAAGTGAGACGAGATAGTTTTCTTGTCTTTTAAGGATATATGGAATGATTTCCTCTTGAATAGGACTCCATTTCTTTTCAGGATCATGCTCGGGATTTACTAATACTGAGAATATAAGATCTTTAGCCTTTTCGATATCGGAATCGTTTTCATAAATGGATGAGCTATCCGTAAAGAAAGCCTTGCTAACATTTAGTGAATCGTTAAACTCTTCCTCTTTGGTCCATAATTGTTTTACCCCATAAGAAGATACGCCCCATAATGCTGAAAGTGAGTGATATTCCTCTAGGAAGGAGTCAAGTACATACATCGTTGATTCAATGCTGTTAGCTTTTATGAAGCGATAATAATATTCATATACTGGCCAAATAGATTGCAATATAGACTGGTAAGTGTCCTTTGCCGAACCTATTGCAGCAGATGCTCCTTTTTCTTCTATACCATCATTCAAGAATGATTTATTAAGCTCATTTGTAAAACCATTCCACATCATCATGTGCTTTTCAACCGCTAGATTATCCCACACGTAACAATATGGTGTATCTTTTCGCCAATCTACGATATCAAAAAAATGTTTTTTGCTTGTTACAAGCATTCCATTGTTATGATGTTCTATCAGTTCAAGTCTTCTGACCAAAGTTCCATTATCAGGAATATAGAAGCCTAATGTTTTCGCATAAGACACGACATTATCTATTTCCAGAGAATCATCTAATAAAAGAATTATAGGACGTTGGTCCTTATTGAAATGAATGTATTTAAGTAAAGCCATTTGATACGTCCAGTAGGTCGCTCTGTATCTTGATGTTGCACTGACGCGTTTTTGCAAAGCATCAAATCCTCTTCCGTGTTCACTATATACCAAATGTATAGAATCGTTGTTTCCTTTGTCAGTTATCCACGGAATTGTTTCTATTGTCAACCCCTCCGAATTGTTTTTCAGTGTCTCTAAAATAGAGAAGAAATCATAATTGTAGCTGACAATATACTTACCTTCTCTAGTTCTTTCTATCCATACGTTAGCAGCTTCTGATGGAACATCATCGAAAATATTTAGTTTTCGTTCTTCCTGACTTATAGCAATGTATCTAGATGCGCCTAATCGCATAGGAATACTACTATCATTCTGCCAAAAATCAGACGGAGAATAATGAGTTGGCAATGAATACTGATTTACTCGATTTTCAATTTCACAACCAACAAACCAAATATGTTCGTAATTTTTCAGGTTGCTATTTTCTCTTAGGAACTCCATGTCTGCACAATCTACATTTCCTGAGCTTTCAATAACGTACTCTTCAAGTAGATCGTCAGGTAAATAATTGAGTCTAAGATATTGAGCAAGATTTGCTACAACGGGAGTTTTTGACATTGTAACAAATCTGTTCAAGATAGCATGAAGGAAAGTGTCTTCAAGAGGTTTTTCATGCAGCATTTTTTTGCTAATAGACATGTATTCAATACCTTCCTGCTTCTGAACAAACTTCATGTCCACATATTCTGCGATTCTTGTCCATAAGCGCTTAGGAGCAATAATTAGCCTCTTAGAATCAATGTCGTTTATTGCTTTTATACGAGAAACAACTTGCTCATCTGTATCAGCAAGGGGTTGATAATAGTTGTCTTCTTCAGAGTCCTTGCTAAAGAATTTAGAAAATTCTGGTTGTCTCAAGACTTCTAATATCTTGTTAATTCTTGCAGGAAGTAAATCTTTAAGTTCGCCACATAAAGATTCATTTTTTGAGAGTCTATAGAGTTGATTCCAGAATAATCGATCTACCAGTTCTGTGTCTTCTTGTGCTGTATGTCCAGTGTGAAGTGCATATGAATATCTGCAAGGATTTAATAGAATCTCCATTTCTAAAGTATCCCAAACAAATGCATTTGACTCAAAGCCTTTCTTGCTTAATACACTGCCCAAATCCCACGCTTTGATTCTGTGTCCAACAATAATCTCTGTATGTTTTAATGCATGTAGAAGTGTGCTAAGCTGCTCTTCTCCCTGGTACGCCGTTGTTTTTTCGTCTTTTCTAAAAGCAAATTCCTTTATAGAGTCTCCATCTGATTCTAAATCGAAGGACACATATGGAATTTGTGATTTAAATTTCTTCCATAGCTCACCAATAAACAGATAAAAGAGTTTGGTTGAAGCAAAATACTGAACAACGATGTCTTTTGCATAAGTTTCTGGACATAGCTGAAGAATTTTGTACTGGTAATCTTCAGATAACTCAATGATAGAATCTCTAAATATCTCACTATTTATTGATGCTAGGGTATCGGCAATAGCCTCTTTGCCTTTATCATCAACAAAAGAACTCTGACAACTTAGGAGAAAATGGCTAACAAATGAAGGCTCTTGCTCATTAATCCAAAGAGGTATGGAATCGAAATCTTTTATTTTGTTTAGATTTTCCAGATTAGCGGTTAATGCAAATAGTTCAACGTATAATTCGTCCTTCACGGTGTTGGTGACGGAAATAATATCTGCTGGTTGGATGTAATTATTAATGCACAAATTGAAAAACGAACGAACCTCTTTCTCGTTTTCTGTTATTAGGCTATTCAGACGTTCCCCAATCTGTGGATATATATGTCGTACATCTAGCCCGCTTAGTATATAATGGCTGATAATGTTGAAATCGTTTTCTATAAATCTTTCGGCCAACAGATGTAGAACTTCTAAATAATATTGTGGATCATCTAATAATTTGGAGACTAGTTTCTTTGACGTTTCATAGTCAAGCTTGTTTGTTAAATCTGCTTGTTCCACGAACGCCTTGTCTTTATCAGAAAGATAACAACTCAAGAAAGAGAATGCTTCGGAATCAGACTTTCCCTTGAGATATTCGAATGTCTCGTTCCATGGTTTACCAGCTTCGCTGAAGATGGAATTGCTCTGCGTAATAAGAGAAATTACATATAGCAGATTCATCGAAAGGCTTGTCGGATTTTCCAACAAAGCATTTAATATGGAAGTATGTGCGGAAAGCCAATGTCTAACATCTGTTAGGTGGTCTTCTGATGAGTTGTCAAGGGATTCAATTGTCTCTGTAAGACATGAGGAAAAATCAAAATTATCGGGAAGTCCTTGTAGGGTATTTATGTCTTTTGGGGTGAAAATTCTTTTTTTTACGGTAGCTACTAAGAATTTTATAGCGTTGCAATAAGTGTCATTGTCGGATGTGTATGATTTTAGTTCTGGAAACAATGCAATTAGTCGTTTAAGCAAATTGTCATCCTGAAGAAATTCTTCGGTAACTTGTGAATATTCCACATTATTATAATCCGATAGATACTCGGTGAAAGCTTCTATTACAATTTCTTTTCCATCTGTCTTTCCTAGAATCTTGTCAATAACATGACAGATAACGTCATGCTCATGGTATGATCCTTTAGAGTCTTTTCCTTCTATTTTAGCGAACATGCCTCTATAAGGAAGAGCTAATAATAGTCCATTTTTGTCATATGTCAACCAGTCGCCATTTGTGGCTTCACGCCGTCCCTTAAAAGTTCTTAGGTTCATTATAATCCAATCATTTTCCTGAGGAGGAATGGTTGGATTCCAATTCCTCTCATTGAGATTGATGGAGTATAATTTGCTGGAACTATCTTCGTTATTAATACCAAGAGCATTGGTAAGAACTCTTCCGAAATAATTAACGTGGTTATCATAGAATTGAACAACAGCTATACTCTTTTCAAGTTTATGCTGTTTTTTCTTTTTCGGTAGTTTTGCCTCTTGGCTTGTTTTGGGCACAAGGTGGCTTGTGATGTCAATTTCTACTAGATGATTACTAATGTCTATGTTTGTAATTTTGCCAGAAACCGAATTCCCAATTGGATAGGTATATCCGTTCGGAATGGAAGCTTTAACAATGGCGCCATCCTGAATTTCAATATACGCACGGCTTTTGATTATCTTTTTAACAACACCTTGGATTTCACCTCCAATTGAGAGTTGGTCGATTTGCGATAGTAAAGGATCATCCATTAATTGTTTTCTTCCAATTCTCAGCTTTTTCTTTTCTTCTTCATAACCAATAATGATGACGTCAATTTCCATGCCTTCATACAAGAAATAATTTATGTCATCGATATACCTCCAGCTGACATCCTTTGCGTATAAGAAAGCGGAAAGATTCTCAATGGTTACATATGCGCCATGATGCATAACTCGTTGAACCTTTCCTGTAAATCGCTCGTTTTGATGTGTATTGCCAAATTCTCTTAATTGGGCAATCGTTTCTTCGGAAAGAATATTGTTTTTATTCTGTTTCTTCTCGTATTCTTTATTTGGCTTGTGTGTAGCTCTAAAACTTTGGTTTAATGAACTTAAGTCAATTTTATTGAGAACCCTAAGATTTTCGCTAGGTTGTTTCTCATTCTTTAATGTGAGTGTCTTCGGTGCAGATTCGTTAGAGTCAATATTGTTCCCAGACATTATCTGTTTGTATTTGTTTTGATGAGCGAAGATAGGATCAATTTGATTGAGTTGCGAATCATCTAATACATATTCAGGGTCCTCTGGTAGTATTACTCCTTTTTCCTTCGCATTTTGAGTTACATCATAGACCGTTAGACCTTTGGTGTTAGCATATTCTAGTATCGTAATTTTCTGTGCCATATAGGATTTGTTGAAATTTACACTCGTTTACAAACAGTTAACTTGTTGCCAGCTCTGTTATATTAGATTGCAGACAGAAAAACTATTACCATTAATGTCTTTATGAAAAGAATTCAATGTGTCTGTGTTATTGAGACTCATAAGTTTTTGTCTTGTCTGTCATACATATACTGACGATTTTATGTTCATTATACATTTCCATTGCCCTCTTCGGTATATACGCCGTAGCTACCAAGCACCCATCAAAAAGCTCTACCACCACCCTCTGCTGGCCTGCTATCCTTGCCACTCTTCCACGTATATCTTTAAACTCACCCTCTGCAATCACGACTTCATCCCCTAACTTGTATTTGATGTTCTCCGAAGTGACAGGGATGATGTGAGGATTCTCGATGGAGGTTAGATGGATGAAATTATCCATAGCTGTATCGGTAATGACAAGAGGTGGGTTCTTGGTTGGCGCATTTTCGCGATGAGAGGTATGGTCGTAATAGTAACTCAACAAAGCCCTGTTTTCAAGATCCTTGATGTTCTTATATTGCAAAAGAGAGTCAACTTGCTCCGCTGGGGCATGAACGAACACAAAAGAAGAAATAAGAGGCTCTGTTATGATTCGCTTCTTTCCTTGCTTCCTTACCTCTTTATACCTCAGAGGCACATAGCATTCCAAGCCTTTAGCCTCTACTGATGCTTTTGCCTTGAGGACGCGTCCATACGTAACGCGCAGAACAAACCATTGCTTGTTTTCAGAAGGCACATTCTCTACCGACACCCCACCTTTGTCCTTTGAGATGGAGGGCGTACAAGAGGTGAGTCCTGCACTTGGACACGATGAGCCTGTGTCGGTAGGCTGCCCATTATACAATGAAGCATCAGCCGTTGGAGGCTGCTTGGTGATATCTTCCAATGTTATAGTTCGGAGGTTAGGTTAAACCAACAGACTATTTCTTGTTGGAGTTGTCATTTGTTGACCACAAAGGTATAAAAACTAATCAATATAAAAGAAGAAAACAGGGTAAATATTATGATTGAATGCGGGCTTTAACAAATAGGATTCTCTCCGTTACAACCGGCTATTTTGCTTCACGCCCTTCGTCGGACAAGTCTTCATCCTCGTGAAGCAGATATTCGTATTCGGTCCCGATAAGACTCTCGCGGTCATATTCTTTTCTGTACTCCATGATGTAGAAACTGATAGTTTCGGGATATTCATAGACGAATCTTCGGCACACCTTCTTGTACATGAGTAATATGCGTTCGTCGTCGGCAAACTCAAACAGAAGGTCAAGCATCCGTCCTACTTCGTTTTCCGACGCCTGTTTCCTCGCGCAGAATTCCTCCACAATGGGAGCGTACTCTATGGCTGCTCGCTCGCGAATCTGCGTCAGCTCCCTTGCCAGTTCTTTTATCCCCGTAAGGAAGTCTTGGCAGTCCTTGTCTTTGCTTATTTCATGACTATCCTCTTGCATATTTTATACTTTCTTGTTTTCGATACAAAGTTACTGATTTTTATTTGGTTACAAAAGTTATTTTGAGTTTTCGCTGTGTTTTATTTGTAGTTTTTGCGGTAAAACGTTTGGTGTTTTTGTGGCAATTCATTTGGTGTTTTTGCGGTAAAATCCATGTTTGCTGCAGATTTGCACAGGCGTGGTTACAAATGGAGCAGATGGAAAATTCCATGGGCTGCTGGGGAAACGCGTATGCGATTTTGAAAACGTTAAACGTTATCATGGAAAAACGCGCGTCTTCCATGGCAAGGGTGGTTGGATTGCTCTAAGGCGTGATATCGTGGCAACGTGACTTCTTTCTTTTGTCTGAGCAACATCAAAGCAAAGATGCCCAAACAAAAACGTTCTAATAAACCGTGTTTTGCCTGTAATTGATGATGTGTGCAACGTGCTTGGCAATCAATTGATTATGTGTTTTTCCACTAACTTTTGTGTCATTTTACCACTAACTTTTGCGGTGATTCGTCACTAACTTTTGTGGCGTTTTCTGTTCCATCTTATTTTTTCTTCTTGTTCTCCAAAGCCTTTTCTGTTCACTTGCCAATCTGCGTTCAACCTTCTTTACATCTTCTGCCGCAGGAAGGTTCTCTGGAACTATACCACGCTGCACAAGCATATCTCGAACAGCAGCATTGTTGGCAATATGCTCTTGGCTTATACGACTTTCTCCTTGAAGGTCTTTGGTCTGCACATTCACACTCGTCATTTCTGCCGCAAAATCTTTTGCTTTGATACTGATAGTGGGAAGAAAATCTGCTAATGGTCGTTTCTCCGGGATTCCCATGCGTCGCTTCAGCGTTGCAGTATTCAAACGAAATAATGCTTGGTCTCCTTTGGAACGTATCACAGCAAAACTCTTGTCATTCACCCCTCGTTCATAAAGTACGCCAGAAAGTTTACGTTCTGTTTCCTGTAGTTTAGCACGTGCCTTAACTCTTTCAACTTCAACAAGACGCTGTTCTATAAGTTCTGCACGACGAGTTTGCACAGCAAAGTAAGTTTGTGCAAATGCGATTTGTGGTTTACGAGGGTCGCCATTTTGAGCGACAAGGTAGCAAGCATAGCGTGTTAGCATAACGTCATCTATCTGACGCTCAGCACCAGAATCGATAACAACCATTTTATTGACGTCAATAAAATGGTCTTCTACATTTTGTCCTACATTTACACACGCTTCCTTCTAGTTTTAGGCAAGTTCTAACTCTGTCTTATGGATTGCTCTTTTCTTGGAGTTGTTTGATGTTCTCGTGGGTTGTTGTGGTAGGCGTATGCGATTTTGAAAACGTTAAACGTTATAACGTTATCATGTAAGAACGCGAGACTTCTATGGCAAAGGTGGTTGGGTTGGATTGCTCTAAGGCGTGATTTCGTGGCAACGTGACTTCTTTCTTTTGTCTGAGCAACATCAAAACAAAGATGCCCAAACAAAAACGTTTTAATAAACCGTGTTTTGTCTGTAATTGATGATGTGTGCAACGTGGTTGGCAATCAATTGATTATGTGTTTTACCACTAACTTTTGCGGCATTTTACCACTAACTTTTGCGGTGATTCGTCACTAACTTTTGTGGCGTTTTACCGCTAACTTTTGCGGTGCTTTGTGGGTTTTATCAAGGCGAGCAAGGCGGCTGCTTGAGTGTTTGCTTGGGCGCCACTTAGGGGGACCTTGGCGATGGTAGCTTAGGGGCGAGGCGGATGGTTGCTTATGACTGGCGCGGAGGGTAAGTGAGGGGCGTCTGTTGGCATGGGGTGAGAGTCGTCGTTTTGCATGGTTTGTGAGTTGTTGTTAGCATGGGTTATGAACTGTCGTTTGCATGGGGACTGGCGTGCTTTTTGCGTGACCAGGGGAGGTTAGTGGAGAAGAGAAAACGTTAAACGTTAAGAGTGACAAGAAGGGGTGAATAATAACGTTTTAACGTTTAACGTTTTTGTTTCGGCATCTGTCCATTGGGGCAATCAAGTTATACGGTTGAAAATGCCGAGTTGCATATAGCTTTCACTCGGCCAAGAAGATTTTTAACCGTACAGTTTTGGTGTTGTTGAAAAAGTTGCCCTCTTTATTCGAACCTGATCATTTGGGCCAGTTGAAGGAAGTAGTCGTTGGACCAGATATCCAAATCCTTGGGGTTGTGGATGAATGGCAGCACGTCGGCCTTCACTTGGTTGATGTCTGCGGTAGAGAGGCGATTGTTCAGTTTCTCAAGGAAAGACTCTTTGGTGATGTCCTCCTGATTGAACTGCAAGGCTCTCTCGCGCAGGTGAGGGAAGTCGAGCGGGGTATTATGTCGGACGTACCATTCAAAATCGTACCAGTCACGACCCTTGACGCGGTTCTTCCAAGCTCGATAAACCAAGGCGTGCATCTTGCCTGCAAAGAGGTCGGGAAGGGTGAAGCAGCGAGTCATGAAGGATTGTGGGAGCAGAAGTAGTTTCTGCTCGGTGAGGAACTTCAGTGGCGGCTGCGTGTCCACTTCTATTTTTATCTTTATCGATTTCTCTGTTTGGAATGTGATGTCGTAAACATCGGTGTTGTCCTTCAGGAATGCTGATTCGACCTTGCAAAAATTCTTCTTGTCCTTCTTCTTTATTTCCACCTCTCGGCCCACCATGGCAAACTGGTCCACTATGGGTTGAAAGTATTGTGTGAAGTCAAAGTCTTGGCTTGGAGCAAGTAGCGAGAAGTCCATGTCCTCGGAATACTTATCACAAGTTGTGATAAATTTTCTTATCAAAAGTAAAGCATTATCCAAAGTCCTTTTGGCAGCAACCTTGATTGCCAAGATTTTAAACTGATTACTTTCTTTTAGGACTTTGGATAATATTATCATTTACCAAGGCTTTTGAGCCATGTCTTTAGCTCGGGATCTTTTTCCCACGATGATGATTCTTCTGTTGATTGAGGTATGAGAGGCACGTATATCTTCTCCATCGCCTCTCTTTTTTGTTTGGAATCGGCCCTTGCATATACTTCTGTTGCCTGTATGGACACATGACCTAAGATGTCTCTGATATAAACAAGATTTAGACCTGCCTGTAGGAGATGCATGGCCTTGCTGTGGCGAAGGCTGTGAGGACTTATCTTTTCAGGGATTAGGTCGCTGCTCGTGCCCCTCGCTATTGAGGCGTAGTTTTTCAAGATATAGGTTATGCCGGCTCCTGTTAGTTTGCCACCTCTGTCATTTTGGAAGATAGGTCGTTGATTAACATGCTCTTCCAATAGACGGTTTTCTTCCATATATGATTTAAGGAGTCCAACGTGGGCATCCTGAAGAGGCACGATTCTCTTTTTGCGTCCCTTGCCAAAAAGCACGGCGTGGCATGGCTGGTTTAAACTTATGTCCACTGGTCTAAGGCCTATGAGTTCCTGCACCCTGGCTCCAGTCTCATATAACGTGGACAGCAGGGCCAGATTCCTTCTTCCTCGTCTTGTGTTCGTGGGGATTACCGACAGGAGGTGCTTCATCCCATCTAGGGTCAGATAGTTCATAGTCCCCTTTATCGTCTTCTTTATCTTAATGGACATGACCTCCTGCCATTGCTGAAGACGGCCAACATCCTCATACTGCATATATTTGCAGAACGCATGCAGTGCGGCAAGGCGCTGGTTTCTAGTCGATACGGAGCATCCTCCGCTTTGGATCCAGTCAAGGAACTCCAGGACATTTTTGCGATTCATATGGTCAAGAGTAAGCCTTTCGGCCGTAGTTCCTTTCTTTTCCTTCATGAAGTCGAGGAAGGACGCAAAGGATGCTCCATAGGAGCGCATTGTATTGGGGCTTACTCCTCTTTCTGCAGAGAGATAGTTGGAGAAAAAGCCTGTAACGTGTTTGGCAAAATCATTCTTCATTTTCACGGACTAATTTTTCAAGTGATGGAAAAACATAAGAGGACACTTCCCCGATCTGCATGTTGAGTTCTGGGAATATCTCACTTGTTAGACGCACATAATGCTCGGTTCCCGCAAGGGTTTTGTGCCCCATGAAGACCGACAGTATAGGAAGAAGACAATAGATGTCTCGACCGGAGCGTACCTGTTTCATGAGTGAGTGAACGGCAAAGGTATGTCGCAGGTCGTGGACACGTGGACCACGGTGATCGCCTATAAATGGAATGCCTGCCATCCTCAGTATTTTCCTAAACCAGCAGTAAGCAGTGCCTTTGGTGATTTTACTTCCTGTGTAGCTGATAAAGAAGGGCGCGCTGGCATCTAGATGATTCCGAAGAGGCATTTTCGTCCTGTGGACGATGTATTGTTTTAGGACTTCCTCGAGTGAGGGAGTTATTGGTATCAAGCGTTGGCGCTGGTTCTTCGATTTTACGATGGTAATTAGACCCTTCTCCAAGTCCACGTCAGAGAGGGTCAGACGTACAGCCTCTCCGATTCTCATCCCCGTGGCATACAGAACGCGTAGTAATGCTGGTATTGAGAACATAGCGTTCCTTTTGCCATTTGTTGAAGAGAGTCGCAACTGGTCAGCTTTCTTAAACAGTGCATTAATTTCTTCTGAGGAAAAGATTCTTGGAATGAACCTTTTATCCTTCTGGCGAGGCATCGGTGGAACATAGGATATGAATCCACAGTGGCAAAGATAACGAGCGAACTGGTTTATGGCTGACCATTTGTCGTATAGTGTTCTTTCACGGTCGTTGACTCTCCCTTTCCTCCATTCAGCAACGATTTTTTTCGTCAGGATGGGCTCTTCAATATCGAGGTCAAGGACGGTAAGGTCGAGTTCCTTGAAGATATACTCGAACTTTTCTGTTGTGAAGCCCATCGCAGCTTTCATTTTTATGAAGCTATCAAAATAAGGCGCAAAGATGCTTTTAAAGGTGTAGTTAATCATAGAAAACACCTCCTCCCTGCTCATAAAATTCCTCGGCGACAGGAGGGATGTCAAGCACACATTCCCTGAGATTCGTCACATCAATGCGCAAGTATTCCATGGTGGTCTGGGTTGACTCATGCCCCAGCGCGCTGGAGATTGTGGAGATTGCTGTTCCCTTTCTCAGCATATTGCTCGCCAGAGAGTGGCGCAGTGAATGAGGACCGAAGCGTCTTCCGGTCAAGTTTATTCCAGAAGATTGCATGATACGGCTAACCACTCCATTGAGAGATATACGTGTCATGGGCCTAAAGGGAGCCGCTGCCGTGAGGAAAACCTCATCGTATTTACTTTTGGGTCTGGCGTCTCGGGCATAGGTAACCAAAGCTTCCCCGACCTCACGAAGCAATGGAAGTTCCACTGGAGCTTTTGTCTTGCTCTGGTAAAGACAAATCGTGCCGTTATCCCAGTCTATCTGACTCCATTTTAGCGCTGCGATATCCGACACTCTTAACCCGAGTCGCGAGGCAATGATGAATATGGCATAGTCACGTTTGCCCACTTGAGAAGAACGCTCTATGGTGTTCTCAATTTTGAGTATTTCCTCAGCGGTATATACGGAGGGCAGTTTTTCATGATTTGGGAAGTTATTGGATTGCAACGCATATCCAAGATCTCTGTCGACAAAACCTTCTTTACTTAGGAATCGGCAGAACTGGCGGATGGAGTAGAAGTGTTCTCTCTTGCAGGTATGGGCGTGGTCAACAAACTCAATGATTGCTGACTCCGTGAGGTCTGCCAACTGAGATATTCCCTTCCGCCGTAATCCCTCAAGAAAGTAGCTGAGAAGCCGTCGGTGGTTTGATATTGTCTGGTCTGCGCGTCGCTGCGCCTTCAAATCCTCAAGGTACTTAAGGACTATAGTGCCCAACTCTCCGGGGAGAGGATGCTCCACCAGTGTGACAATCCGTCGGCGCACAACGCCTGTGTGCATAAATTCGGTCAGAAGATTGATTCCTCTTTGATGACCTCTTTGGGTGGAAGGAGCTAGACCTGGTAATATCCTGGATAAAAAGTCCAGCCCAGCTTGTTCGGTGTACTCTGAAGTCCCCTGTGCATTCAAATAGGAGACTATTCCTTTCTGCCATCGTCGCCGATGGACCTCGATGCATGTCTCGTCGTATCGATCTGCACGCATTTGTTCGATGCAGGCATCAATCAAGACATTGATGTTTTGTTTAACCATGTTTCTTTGTTGCTCATATGAGAGCAATACGCAAAGAAACAGAATATTATCGAGAAATATTATCAAAAGTTGATTTGATTCTCAATAATTTGGCCATGCATCATTGAAGCCACTTCTGATAAAATTTTACTTTTGATAAGAGAATCGTTGCAGGCCATGGAAGATGCGCAGGCAGGTGCCTCCGTAGAAGGCGGCTTCGTCAAAGAACCCGCCATTATAGAGCCCGGCGAGGATGATCTGCTGGTTCACTTCGAAGGTGGCATTGCGCTTCTGCTGGTGAGTCGCCAGGTCGTAGGCCGACAACATTTGGTTGAATAATTCGTTGCTCATTTCTTCAGATACTTTATCAGGGTTTCGATAGAATTGGCTTTCTTGCCATCTGCCTGGGCGTAGCGCTCAAAGATGCTGGCGTCCATGTGTAGGAAGTCTTCTATATCCATGCGTAGGTCGTCCTCCAGATAGGTCTCGACGTCCTTGAGATAGCGAAGATAGAGCTTGGGCGAGTGGGCTATCAGGTCGCAGAGTGCCTTTTCGGGCGTGGCCATCAGAAAAGCGTAGCTCTGCTTGTTGATGCTTGTGATGCCTATCGGGAAAGCCTCGCGAGCCACCCTTTGGTACTCGAATCGTCCCACGGGCGTGTCGAAACGACGCGTGTGCTTCAGTGTCATGGACTGTGTGGTATAAACCGCTTCGGGTATCAGTCCGTAGTAGCGCAAGGCCGTCTGCATGGAGACGTATGAAGGGGTGTAGAGTTGGTTGGCTATCAATTCGGTAGATAGAGCCACGTGCGAGACCTTGGGGTCGAGCACATAAAGCCCCTTCTTGAGTCGGATGATCTTGCCCGCTGCCTCAAGTTGGCGCACCTTCTGGTTGCCTGCCTCCAGTTTGGGGAACAGGGATGCTAGCGTAGCGGTGCTCACAGGGATGTTGCCAATATGCTCTAAGTCTGTTATCATGATGCAAAGGTAGTAAAATTTGGAATAGCAAACGAAAGAAAAGTTATTTTTCTGTTCCAAATATAGCTATTTCCGGTGTTAACAATCGACTTGCCACCTTACATCTTAACGCTTTAACGCTTAACATTTTTGTTTCGGCATCTCTCCATTGGAGCAATCCACCTTACATCTTAACGTTTAACGTTTTTGTTTCGGCATTCCCGCAATAGTTGGCTGACGGCATTTTGTACCATCATAGGGCAAGAAAGTGCCATCATGCGCTGGGCAAGAAAAAACCATCAAGGCGTCTTCGTGGAGAGAAGCCTTGATGGCTTTATGTTGGTGGGAGAGGTTGGCGCTTTACTTCTTGTCGAGCACCTCGTACTTACTGTGGCGGCTCTTATATTCCGGCACGATCTCCTTCATTTTTCTCACGATCTCCATGTCGTCATACTGCAGGGAGAGGTCGTAGAGGTCCATTTCGTTCTTGCGCGCCAGCTTGTAGGAGTATTCGCAGACGGCAGCCACCTTGATCTTCGGGTGGACGGTCGGCTTGGTCTGCTCCGCGTCGTTGAGCACTTCCTCGTAGAGTTTCTCGCCGTCGCGCAGACCCGTGTATTCGATCTTGACGTTTTTGGCTCCCGAGAGTTCTATCATGCGCTGAGCCAGGTCGGCGATGCGGACAGGATCGCCCATGTCGAAGACGAAGATCTCGCCGCCGTGGCCCATCGTGCCAGCCTCCAGCACCAGGCGGCAGGCCTCGGGGATGAGCATGAAGTAGCGGATGATGTCCTTGTGGGTGACGGTGACGGGGCCTCCCTTCTTGATCTGCTCTTTGAAGAGCGGGATGACCGATCCGTTGGAGCCGAGCACGTTGCCGAAGCGGGTGGTGACAAACTGCGTCACGCCCTTTACCTCGCCGTCCTGGATGGCCTTGTTGAGCGACTGGCAGTAGATCTCGCAGATGCGCTTGCTACAACCCATGACGTTGGTGGGATTGACGGCCTTGTCGGTGGAGATCATCACAAACTTGCGCGTCTGGTATTTGACGGCCAGGTCGGCGATGACGCGTGTGCCGAAGACGTTGTTCTGTATGGCCATGGCGGGGTTGTCCTCCATCATCGGCACGTGCTTGTAGGCCGCGGCGTGGAAGACATACTCCGGCTTGTGGGCGGCGAAGATCTGCTCCATCTGCGACTCGTTGGTGATGGAGCCGACGATGGACCACACCTTCAGGTCCTTGTGGTGGTTCATCATGTAGAGGCGTACGTCGTGCATAGGCGTCTCGGCCTGATCGACCAGTATCAGCTCCGAGGGCTTGAAGGTAGCCACCTGGCGCGCCATCTCCGATCCGATGCTTCCTGCCGCGCCCGTGATGAGGATGCGGTGGCCTGTGAGCATCTTCTTGATGGCCTCCATGTCCACCTCGATCTTGTCGCGCGGCAGCAGTTCCTCGATGTCCACCTCGTGGAGCAGCGTGTGGGAGATGGTCGATTTGCCGTCCCACTCCTCTGCCGGCGGCATCATCATGATCTTGATCTTGGCGGCGATGAGCCCGTCGATAAATTGGGTGTCGTGGGTGAAGTGTTCCGTCTGCAGCGGCGAGACCAGCAGCGCCTGCACGTGGAGCTTGCGCATGGTCTCCACCAGTTCGGGAGAGTCCTCATAGACCTTGATGCCGGAGATGCGCGAGGAGGTCATCATCTCGTTGTCGCTGATGAATCCCTTGATCTTGTAGCGCGAGCTCGGGTCGGAGACGATGCTTCGCGCCAGGGCTACGGCCCCCGACTGGGCGCCATAGATAAAGACGTTCTTGGAAATGCCAAAGTTGTTGTAGAGGTCGTGGAGCGCCTTGGCCGCCATGCGTGCCGTCCACATCAGCATCGTGGCCGTGATGAAGATTTGCACGCCGCTGACGAAGCGCGGCACGAGGATGTAGTTGCTCAGACCGAAGCGTATCTGCAGCTGGTGGAAGACGCAGATGGCGATGCTCGCCGTGAAGCTGGAGTAGGCCACGCGGCGCAGGTCGATGAAGCTGGAGTAGCGGAGCACGCCGTTGAACGTGTGGAAGATGAAGAAGGCCAACATGTAGAGTACCATGCAGAGGCCAATGCCCAGGCCCACGCGATTCAAGTTCGTGTAGAGGTTGTCCACGCCATACTGAAGGGTATAGACAAACAGTCCAGATACCAGCACCGAAAGGGTGTCGTAAGCGAAGATACACCAATAAGGAAGCGTGCCTCGGGAGAAGGCCCATTTGACAAATCGGTAGAGTAGTTTCATTTCATTCCAACTTTTGTTAGACTTATGCAATTAATTTAGTTTGAGCGATGATAGAACCGTCCCACTCGCCTTGATGCAAAACTACAGTAGAGGGAGTGATCCTGTCGGTCCTTGTCGGCGCCGATTCGGCTCTTGGTCTCCCAACCCCTGCTTTGTGTCGTTTTCGTGGAAAGTGTCTCTGTTCTCTCTCTCATAACGCCAAGTTGATGGCTGCACGAATCTATTGCGAATGCAAAGTTAGTATTTTATTTGTTTACACGCCGCCTTTTCTATGAGTTTTTTTACCTCCTTGCCTTGATTTGTGAAGAGGCTTTACAAAAATGTGGGCTCCTGCCGTTTCGTGCAAGCGACCTGTCGCCCCCGTGGTTAGGGCCAAAATGGGACACAAGGCTGATGGCCAAGCATGCGAGAAAGAAGAAGGACCAGCGGCCCGAGGCAAAAGAAAAAAGCAAAAGAAAGCGGCCAATCCAATAATTAGTAGTATCTTTGCCGCCCCATCGTCCCTTCTGCCAGCGAGAGCGGAGTGGGGGCGTGAGGATTTTGATCACAAAGAAGACGATGACAGAAGAAAGCTCTGATGCGCTCAGCGCAGACCGCGGAGGCAAGCAGTTGCCCAAGGGAATCCACATAGTCGAGGCCGACCCGCTGATAGCCTCGAAGGAGAAGGTCGTGCCCCGCCGCCCTCTGGCTGAGACCTGGGGCAGCACCTCCGAGAAGCCCACCTCGTGGAGCTATCTCTACCTGCGCCATTTTGCGGTCAAGACCTTCAAGAAATGGCTGGAGCACTACAACGAGCAGACCGAAGGCCGTCCGCAGCCCTTCTTCATCCATCAGTCCTACCACTACGAGTACAAGAACCCCGAGAAGCAGCGGGGCGTGCGCAAGGTCCTGCAGCCCTCCATCAGCGGACTGGTCTTTCTCCAGGGCACGGTGCGCGATCTGCAGGCCTTCCTCGACGAGCATTTCCCACAGTTTCATCTTGTCAACGACCGCAGCCGCGGTTGTCCCGCCTCCATCGAGGACGCCATCATGCGCCCCTTCATGAACGTCTCGCGCATCCACCCCGAGCGCCTCACCTTCCTGCGCGAACCCCTGGAGAAGTTTGCCAAGGACCACGTCAGGCTCCGCGTCCTCACCGGCCCCTTCCAGGGCTACGAGGGCTACATCGTTCGCATCCAGCGCAACCGTCAGCTCGTCTTCGATTTTGGCGGTTGTGCGCTGGCTATCAGTGGTGTACACAACGAGGACTTCGAAGTGGTGGAGGAGTAGGGGAGGGCTGCTTTTATAACTTTTATGAAAGAAGCGGGCTGCTTCGTAAAAAGAAAAGAGGCTGCTTCGTAACAAAAACTCTCCTTCTATAATAAATAAGGTAAGAAACAACGAGACCATCAATATGACGAAAGGAAAGAAAGCCATCATCGTCGGCGCTTCGTCGGGAATCGGCTACGAGGTGGCCCGCCTATTGCTCCAGGAAGGGTGGCGGCTGGGCTTGGCCGCGCGCCGCACAGAGACGCTGGAAGCCCTGCGCCGCGAGTTTCAGGACCAGGTCGTCTATGCGCCTATCGACGTCACCCAAGAGGAGTCGGAGGAGCGTCTGCTGCGCCTGATCGACGCGGTGGGCGGCATGGACCTCTACCTCCATGTGGCCGGGGTGGGGTGGCAGAACATGGATTTGCTGCCCGAGAAGGAACTGCCCACGGTGAGTACCAATGCGCTAGGCTTCGCGCGGCTCGTCGGTGCTGCCTATCGCTATTTCGCCGTCCAGGGCCACGGCCACATCGCCGTCGTCTCGTCGATAGCGGGCACAAAGGGCCTGGGCGTGGCTCCCGCCTATAGTGCTTCCAAGGCTTTCTGCAATGTCTATATCGAGGCCCTGGAACAGCAGGCCCGCCTGCGCCATCTCGACATCCACTTCACCGACCTGCGCCCGGGCTTCGTCCGGACCGACCTGCTCGGCGACGGCAAACACTACCCCATGCTCATGTCGGCAGAGAGCGTGGCCCGGGATATAGTCAAAGCCATAAGGACACGTCGCCATGTCTGCGTGATCGACTGGCGCTACCGTGTCCTTACGGCTTTGTGGCGGACCATCCCCCGCTGGTTGTGGCGGAGGATGGCCGTGAGCAATTAGGCTTATACTGCTACATGCGGTTCACCTCCTTGAGATCGTCCACCTGCTTGAGGTTTTCGATGATCACCTCCAGCTCCTCGGCATCGTGCACCCCGAGTTCGATGGTGCCGTCGAAGATGCCATTGTTGGACGTCACGGTGATGCGGCGCATGTTGAGACCGAGCTTGTCGGAGAGCATTTCGGCCACGTCGCGCAACATGCCCTGACGGTCGATGCCGCGGATGTGGATGGTCGCGTCGAAGTAGAGCTGGTGGTGCATGTCCCACTTCGCGTCGAGGATGCGGTTGCCGTAGCTCGCCTTCAGTTTGGAGGCCACGGTGCAGTTGCGGCTATGGATCTCGATATGGTTGCGGTTGTCGATGAAGCCCAGCGCGTCGTCGCCCGGTATGCAATGGCAGCAGGAGGGGAAGATGTAGCCGTTGATGGTCTTCTCGCTGATGAAGATCGGCTTCTTGCGGTTGAGTTTCTCATCGACGGTGATGAGTCCCTCCGACGAGGCCATCAGATCCTGTGCGTCCCGTTCCTTGCCCGTTCCCGCGTCTTTCTTCTTCAGGAAGGGCACGTATTTCGTAAACCACGCCGACGTGCTCCCGTCCTTGTTCTTCTTGCCCGTGAGCGCGTCCATGTCGTCGTCGCCCAACTGGATGGTGTGCGAACCCAGTGCGCGCAGCAGGTCCTCCGAATTCTGGAGGTTGTGCGCCTCGCAAAGTCTCTCCATGCGCTGCGCCGAAGGCTCCAGCTCGTGCTGAGCGAGCCAGTCGTGGAGTATCGTCTCGCCCTTCTTCTGCAGTTCGCGTCCCTCCTTGCGCAGGATGGCCTGTATCTTGCCCTTGGCCTTGGCCGTCCCCACGAAGTTGACCCACGAGGGCTGCACGCGCTGTGCGTTGGAGGTGAGGATCTCCACCTGGTCTCCACTGTTGAGCTTGTGGCTCAGCGGCACCAGTTTGTGGTTCACCTTCGCGCCGATGCAATGGCTTCCGAGGAACGTATGGATCTGGAAGGCAAAGTCGAGCGCCGTGCTTCCCGCCGGCATGGTCTTGAAGTCGCCCTTGGGCGTGAAGACGAAGATCTCGGAGGAGAAAAGATTGAGTTTGATGGCGTCGAGGAAGTCCATGGCGTCGGGCTGCGGGTCGTCGAGGATCTCCTTGATGGTGTGGAGCCAGTCGTTGAGCTCTCCCTCGTCCTCCGTGATCTCGTAGCCCTCCTTGTACTTCCAGTGGGCCGCAAATCCCTGCTCCGCTATCTCGTCCATACGGTCGGAGCGGATCTGCAGTTCGATCCACTTGCCCTGGTTGGACATGAGCGTCACGTGGAGCGCCTGGTAGCCGTTGGCCTTGGGATGGTTCACCCAGTCGCGCAGGCGGTCGGGATGGCTGTTGTAGATCTTGCTGATAGCCACGTAGATAGAGAAGCAGTCGTTGATCTCGTCCTCTCTCACGTTGGGCGTGAAGACGATGCGCACGGCCAGGATGTCGTAGATCTCGTCGAAGGAGACGTGCTTCTTCTGCATCTTGTTCCAGATGGAGAAAGGCGTCTTGACGCGCGCCTTGATTTCGTATTTGAGTCCCATCTTGTCGAGGGCCGCGCGGATGGGCGCCGTGAAGTCGCGGAAGAGTTCGTCGCGCTGCGCCTGCGTCTCCTCCAGCTGCTTCGCGATGTTCTGATAGATCTCCGGGTGCTCATAGCGAAAACTGAGGTCCTCCAGTTCGGTCTTCACCTTGTTGAGTCCCAGGCGGTTGGCCAGAGGCGCATAGATATAGAGCGTCTCTCCTGCTATCTTATACTGCTTGTTGGCCGGCTGCGAGGCCAGCGTGCGCATATTGTGCAGGCGGTCGCAGATCTTGATGAGGATGACGCGGATGTCGTCGTTCATCGTGAGGAGCAGCTTCTTGAAGTTTTCCGTCTGAGCCGAAGCCTTGTCGCCGAAGATGCCACCCGAGATCTTGGTCAGTCCGTCCACGATCTGTGCGATCTTCGGTCCGAAGATGTTCTCGATGTCCTCCACCGTGTAGTCGGTATCCTCCACGACGTCGTGGAGCAGGGCCGCGCTGATGCTCGTGGCTCCCAGTCCGATCTCCTCGCAGGCGATCTGCGCCACGGCTATCGGGTGCATAATATATGGCTCGCCCGAGAGACGCTTCACGCCCTGGTGCGCCTGGCGCGCGAAGTTGAAAGCCTTGGTGATGATCCCCACCTTCTTTCTGTGGCGCGAGGCCAGGTAGGTGTCGAGAAGGTGCTGGAAAGCGTTGTCCACCATTGCCTTCTCCTGTGCCGCCTGGTCGGCAGCTTTCTGCTCCATAGGCTTCTGGTCGGTGGCCTTCTGTTCGATAGGCTTCTGGTCAGCAGCCTTCTGCTCGATGGGCTGCTGATCGCTGGACTTCGTCTCCATCATGCCAGGCTTCTGATCCTGGTCGCCGGTAATAGTATTGTCCATGTCTATTCCCCCCTTAGTTTAGATGTGTATTGTTGTGATATATATAGTTGGTACTAATGATTTTGGCTTTAGGTGTGGTCTCGTCTCAGAATCTCAGGCTGCATCCCAGTCCGATGGCGTTTTGTCCGAACGGGCTGCGTCGGGTCGTCATTGCGCCGTCATTGCCCATCACGACGGGCGCCACGCGCAGCGACAAGTCCTCTGAGATGTCAAACTCCGAGAGCGACGCATCGACGTAGGCGTCGATGACGGAGAGCGCATAGACGGCTATCGTGGCGAAGACGCTCAGGTCTCGCCATCTGCGGTAGCGGTTCTTGCGCTTGCGGAAGATCTCCTGGTAGCGGGCCAGGTTGCTCTCGTTGATCTCCGTGCCGAGGTGCAGGAAATTTTTGTAGCTCTCCGTGGTCGGGTCGTCGTCCATGATGTCCAGGTAGGCCTGGCTGTAGTCGTGGTACATCTGGTTGTTCCACGTCATGGCGTAGATACATCCTGCGAACCCGCCATAGATGATGGGCAGCTTCCAGTATTTGCGGTTATAGACCTGTCCGGCTCCCGGCAGTACCAGGGCCAGCCACATCGCCCGCTTCGCCTCCGGTCGCCACTGGCTCCAGTCGCGCCTTTGCCGCTTCTCCTTCCCCTTGGTCTGAGCCTTGGAAAGAGTCGGCGCTACGTCGGCCTCCCACAGCGATTGCAGCGTGGGGTCGGCGGGATCGGTGGAGTGGAGCCTCACGGCAACGGTGTCGTCAGGATAGACCACACGGATGGTGTCGGGACCCGCCACCTGCGCCACGGCCATCCCGCGCACCAGGACCAGCGCCAGGAAGACGCTCCAAAACCTGCCTCTCGTCATCATCTTCATGGCCTGCTTATTCTCCCGGTTGCTGCTTCATTCTGTCGAGCACACTCATGATGTGCTCCAGCTCCTCCTCCGAGGCGAAGGGAATGCTGATCTTGCCCTTGCCCTTGTCGTTGCAGCTCATCTGCACCTTCGTGTCGAAGAGCTGTGAGAGCTGGTCCTTGAGGATGTTGTACTCCTCCGGCAGACGGCGCGTGGCAGCGATGGTCTTCTTCGCCGACTGCACGTCCTCGCCGTTCTTCAGCTGCTTGCACACCTCTTCGACGCGGCGCACGGTGTAGTCGTTCTTCTGGATCTCGCGAAACACCTTCAGCTGGAGCGACGGACTGTCCAAAGAGAGGAGGGCGCGGGCGTGGCCCATGTCGATCTCCTTCTTCTGCAGCGCCATCTGCACCTGGGCGGGCAACTTCAGCAGTCGCAGGTAGTTGGCGATGGCGGGGCGGCTCTTGCCTACGCGCTCGGCCACCTTCTCCTGCGTCATGGCGCTCTTCTCCAGCAGGTGCTCGTAGGCCAGGGCTATCTCGATGGCGTTGAGGTCCTCGCGCTGGATGTTCTCCACGAGGGCCATCTCCATGACGTTCTCGTCCTTGATGGTGCGGATATACGCCGGGATGGTCGTCAGCCCCGCCAGTTGTGAGGCTCTCCAGCGGCGCTCTCCCGCTATGATCTGGAAGCGGTCGTGGTCCACCTGTCGTAGCGTGATAGGCTGTACGATGCCCAGCTGGCGGATGGAGCTGGCCAGTTCCTCCAGGGCCACGGGGTCAAACTCGCGTCGTGGCTGGTTGGGGTTGGCTTCGATCTGCTGCAGCGGCACCTCGTTGATGGTGCTGCTGCCCTGCGTGCTCACCGATTCTGTGGAGATGAGCGCGTCGAGTCCGCGTCCGAGGGCGTTGGTCTTGACGTTGCGGTTGTATTTCTTGTGTACGGGCATGAGTTATCCTTTCTTGTTGTGTTCGATGATCTCTTTGGCCAGGGACAGGTGGTTGCGCGCGCCCGCCGAGTCGGCGTCGTAGAGGATGACGGGCAGTCCGTGGCTGGGACTCTCAGAGAGTTTGACGTTGCGCTGTATGACGGTGCGGAAGACCAGTTCCTGGAAGTGGCGCTTCACCTCGTCGTAGATCTGGCGGGCCAGGCGCAGGCGGCTGTCATACATCGTGAGCAGGAAACCCTCGATCTCGAGCTTCGGGTTGAGTTTGCTCTTGATGATCTTGATGGTATTGAGCAGCTTGCTGATGCCCTCCAGGGCGAAATACTCACACTGCACGGGGATGATGACGCTGTCGGCTGCCGTCAGCGCATTGACCGTGATCAGTCCGAGCGAGGGGCTACAGTCGATGAGGATGTAGTCGTACTCGTCGCGGATCGGCTGCAGGAGGCCCTTGAGCACCTTCTCGCGGTCCTTCATGTTGAGCATCTCTATCTCCGCTCCCACCAGGTCGATGTGGCTCGGCACGATGTCCAGGCCCTCGATGTCCGTGGTGTAGATGGCGTCGCGTATGTCGGCGTGGTCGATGATGCACTCATAGACCGAGCAGTCCACCTCCTTGATGTCCACGCCCAATCCGCTCGATGCGTTGGCCTGAGGGTCAGCGTCGAGGACAAGCACGGTCTTCTCCAGCGTGGCCAGGGAAGCGGCCAGGTTGATGGTGGTCGTGGTCTTGCCCACGCCGCCCTTTTGGTTGGCTAAAGCTATGATTTTTCCCATTTTCAATATTCTCAAAAATACGCCATGAGGCTGCGCTGCGGAGCGTCCTTCGGCGGAGGTTGTCCGTTGCTGGGCGCTGGGTGCTCGGCGGGTGAAGTCCCTGATAAGCATCCCTTTTGTCCGCATCCTTCTTGTGTATCTGTCTGTTTCAAGTGTAATATTGGGCAAAGGTACATAAAAACTATGAGAAACCGACGGCTTTAAAAACTTTTTTTCGTACTTTTGCGGCTCAAAGATTGATGCAATGATGAATCAGAACAGACCCCTCATCCTCGTTTCCAACGACGACGGCTTCGATAGCAACGGCATCAGAAGCCTTGTTTCCTTCATCGCCGACCTGGGCGATGTGCTTGTCTGTGCCCCCGATGGAGGCCGCTCGGGCTTCTCCTGTGCCTTCACCGCCGCCGACCCGCTTTATCTGCGTCGGCGCGAGGATTATGCGGGCGCCCAGGTGTGGTCCTGCTCCGGTACGCCCGTGGACTGTGTCAAATTGGCCATCGATCAGCTGCTGGACGGCCGCAAGCCCGACCTTGTGATCGGCGGCATCAACCATGGCGACAACTCCACGGTCAACAACCACTACAGTGGTACGATGGGCGTGGCCTACGAGGGTGCGCTGAAGTATATTCCCTCGATCGCTTTCTCCTCCTGCGACTATGATCCTCAGGCCGACCTCATGGCCCTGCGACCCTTTGTGCGCCAGGTGGTGGAGAAGGTCTTGGCCGAGGGTTTGCCGAAGGGTACCTGCCTCAACGTCAACTTCCCCAAGGGCTCGGAGTTTCGTGGCGTCAAGGTGTGTCGTATGACCTATGGGCGCTGGACCAACGAGGTGGTCGATTGTCAGCATCCGCGTGGTGGCAAGTACTACTGGATGGTGGGCCATTTCCACAACGATGAGCCCGAGGCCGTCGATACCGACCAGTGGGCCCTCAATCACGGCTATGTGGCCGTCACGCCATCTACCATCGATGTGACCGACTATGAATTGATGCGGAAGTTGAAGTTCTGACGATATGAAGTACTATCTGATAGTGGGCGAGGCGAGTGGCGACCTCCACGCCAGCCGGCTGATGGCCTCGCTGCGCCAGTATGACCCCTCGGCGGAGTTTCGCTTCTTCGGCGGCGACCTCATGTCGGCCGTCGGTGGCGAGCGCGTGCGCCACTACAAGGACCTGGCCTATATGGGTTTTGTGCCCGTCTTGCTTCACCTGCGCACCATCTTTCGCAACATGAAGTGGTGTAAGGAGGACATTGTGGCGTGGCGTCCCGACGTAGTAATCCTGGTCGATTATCCGGGCTTCAATCTCGACATTGCCCGCTACGTCCACAAGCATACGCAGATACCTGTCTATTACTATATCTCGCCGAAGATATGGGCCTGGAAGGAGTGGCGCATCAAGGCCATTCGCCGAGACGTCAAGGAACTCTTCTCCATCCTCCCCTTCGAGGTGCCGTTCTATCAGAAGCACCAGTATCCCATCCACTATGTCGGCAATCCCACAGCCGAGGAAGTGATGCAGTTTCGCCGCGACTACTCTGAGAGCCGCGAAGCTTTCCTCGCGCGCCACGCCCTCTCCGAAAAGCCCATCATCGCCCTGCTCGCAGGCAGTCGAAAGCAGGAGATCAAGGACAACCTCCCGGCCATGATCGAGGCCGCGCGCCATTTCGAAGACTATCAGATGATCGTGGCGGGCGCTCCCTCTATCAGCCGCGACTATTATAATAAGGTGTTGGGCAAACAGCAGGTACCCATCGTTGACAACGAGACCTATGCCCTGCTCACCCATTCCGTGGCCGCGCTCGTGACAAGTGGCACGGCGACGCTGGAGACTTGCCTCCTGGGAGTGCCACAGGTGGTCTGCTATAAGACGCCCGTGCCTAAGCTGGTACGCTTCGGTTTCAACCACGTCCTCAAGGTGAAGTATATCTCGCTGGTCAACCTGGTGGCCGATGCCGAGGTGGTCAAGGAACTTTTTGCCGACCACTTCACCATCTACCGCATCATCAACGAACTCTACCGCGTCCTCCCTGGTCAGCCCCACCGCGAGGAAATGCTCCAGGGTTACCGCACCGTCGCCGACCGCCTGGGCCGCCTTATCGCTCCCGACGAGGCCGCCCGCCTTATGGTCAGCCTCCTGCGTTCCGCTGCTCCTGCTGCTCCCGTCGTAGAGGACGAGCCCTCTGGTCCGTCCACCGATTCGCCCTCATCCACCAATCCGTCCTCATCTTCCAATTCACCCTCTGCCACCAATCCGCCCTCACCTTCCGAAGAAACGGCCGAGGAACCGGAGGAGGGGTATGAATTGGTCTCCGTCAAAGAGTTCGACTGATTCGAAGACTGTGGCTTCTGCTTTGGGCTGTTCGCCAAGGATCAGCGCAAAGTAGAAGCCTGTTGTACGCTTCTTCGGTAGTGTCTCTCAGTATTTCTTCAAATCTTTTATTTGCCTCATTGTTAGACACTTTTGTCTCATGCTTAGCGTGTTGTTGGGCTGATATTGCCTTCTTCATCGTCTTGTAATATCTTGGTAACGTTTCTGTCACATCGTCGGAATACCTTTGCACCGTCAAAACAGAAAAACGAACGAAAGACAAAGATGAAGAAGTGTTATCATAGACTCGCGGGCGTTGCCTTGCTGACGCTCTCCCTTCCCGTAGGAGCATGGGCGCAGGACATTCGGGGCATGGTGGTCGACTCCAAGACGCAGGAGCCGCTGGTCGGTGCAACCGTGCAGGTGAAGGGAACGTCGCTGGGTGTGGCCACAGACATTGATGGAAAGTTCCACTTCGAGGGTCTCGACAAGAGTAAGAGCTACACCCTTGTCATCCAATATGTATCCTACAAAACCAAAAATATTGACGGAGTTCGGGCTAAGGCCGACGGCGCAGAAGATGACTTGCGCATCACGCTGGCGGCTGACGAACAGCAGCTGGGCGACGTGACCGTGACGGCGGTGAAGAGATTGAATACGGATGCCGCCATGATCGACGCCGCACGAACCAGTTCCGTCATCGTGAGCAACGTCTCCGCACAGGAAATCAAGCGGAGTCAGGACAGCAACGCCGGCGAGGTGATCCGCCGCATCCCTGGCGTGAGCCTTATCGAGGGAAAGTTTGTGATGGTGCGCGGACTCTCCCAACGCTACAACAACGTCTGGATCAATGGCGGGGCAGCGCCCAGTAGCGAGGCCGACAGTCGCGCCTTCAGTTTCGACATGATTCCCAGTGGACAGATCGACAACATGATGATTGTCAAGACGCCCACGGCTGAGTATCCTGCCGACTACACGGGCGGATTCATCCTCATCAACACCAAGGAAATTCCGACCAGCAACTCTCTCCATCTCACGCTGGGTGGCAGTTGCAACACGCAGACGGCCTTCCGCACCTTCCTCTCGCCGAAGTCGTCGCCCACCGACTTCTTGGGCTTCGATAGTGGGATGCGGTCGCTCTCGGGCGGTATGGACGCCAAACTGAGCACGCTGGGCACCAATGGGGGCGGCAATCCGATGATCGACCTCCTTCACAACGGACTGAACAACGACTGGCACGTTCGCCAGTATACTCCTTGGGCCGACCTCAAGCTGGCGGCTGACTGGAGTCGCAGTTGGAGTCTTGATGGGGCAAAACTCGGTCTCATCGGCGCTTTCAACTACAGCAATGAGTATCGCACGATCTGCGGTATGGTCAACAACTTCTATGCTGCCTACGATACTGACAACGACCGCATCAACCCGCTGCGCCTCTCCACCGACGACCAGTATACCCACTCGGCGCGTCTGGGGGCCATGCTCAACCTGACGCTATTGAGCCCCAATGGCAAGAACAAATACCAGATGAAGAACATCTTCAACCAACTGGGCTACAGCCGCTACACGCTCCGGCAGGGCGTCAGCGCACAGTCGGAACCAGAGCGGTCGGCAGAGTACTACTATCAGAGCCGCACCACCTATACAGGACAGTTGACGGGACGGCATACCTTCGGTGGCGATGCACTTGACTGGAGTGTCGGCTATGCGTATGCCAACCGTCGCTTGCCTGATCGTAGAAAATATATCCTCTACTGCGAAGATCCCAGTCAGGGTGATCAGTACCAGTGGCTCTATCAGAACGATATCTCGCGCGAGTGGACTTCGCTCGACGAGCACATCCTCTCCCTCCAACTCAACGATACCCATCGCTTCGACTTCGAGTCGTGGAGTCCATCGCTCAAAGGGGGAGCCTACGGGGAGTATCGCACGAGGAGGTACAAGACGCGCAACCTCTTCTACTGGTACGACCACGAGGGTTGTCAGTTGCCCGAGGGATTCCGATCGATGGATATGACTGCCCTGCTTTCCGACGAGACCTATTTTGGTGCCAACAAACTCTATCTCCTGGAGGATGTCAACAAACTCAACGACTATAGTGGCAACAACTTGCTGGGGGCTGCCTATATCGAGGCCGAACTGCCACTGGGCAAGTTTGAGGCCCATGCTGGTCTGCGCTACGAGTACAACCGCATGGAACTTATCTCCAACACCAAGTCGGCTGTCGAGAGCCACGAGAGCCATTACTACCGCCAGGGCGACTGGTTTCCATCTCTCAATGTCACTTACCACCTTCTGCCTGAGCACCAGCTGCGCGTGAGCTATGGACGGAGCGTCAACCGCCCCGAGTTTAGAGAGGTGTCGCCGTCGGTCTATTACGACTTCGATCTCGCCTCCGACGTACAGGGCAACTTCGACCTGCGCAACTGTTATGTGGACAACCTCGACCTGCGCTACGAGTGGTATCCCTCGCGCGGAGAGGTCATCTCGCTGGCAGCCTTCTGGAAGCATTTCGATAGTCCGATAGAGTGGGTCTACACGCTCTCTGGTGGCACGGACGTCATCTACTCCTACATGAACGCACGATCCGCCAACAACTACGGACTGGAGCTCGACATACGCAAGCAGCTCGACTTCATCGGACTGAAAGACTTCTCCTGGAGTTTCAACGGGGCGCTCATTCATAGCCGTGTGCGGTTTGCCCCGGGTAGCAATGAGTACGATCGCCCCATGCAGGGACAATCGCCCTATCTGGTCAATACGGGAATCTTCTACTACAATGAGCCATTGCAGCTCTCGGTCAACCTACTCTACAACCGCATTGGCAAGCGCATCGTGGGCGTGGGACGCACCACGGGTGGCGGCGACGCTTCGAGAAACATCCGGGTGCCGGACAGCTACGAGATGCCGCGCGACGTCTTCGACCTGACGGCCAGCAAGCGCTTTGGTCCGCTGGAGATCAAACTCGCCATCAGAGACCTCCTCAATCAGCAGGTCACGTTCAAGCAGTTTTCCGATGTGATGGTGCAGGGCGAGGGCCGCCGTATAGAGCAGGTGACGCGCCGCTACCGTCCAGGAATGAACCTCAATTTCTCGGCCACTCTCACACTTTGATCTCTCCCCGGAGATGCGTGGGCGCCAAAGGCCACTATATCAGTAAAAAAACAATGAAAAGTCAACAAGTGGGGTGGGCGCAAGCCCGCTTACACAACACAACAACTAATTACAACAAAACAATGATGAAAACAAGCAAGATGATTGTCGGATGCCTCGGCATCCTCGCTCTCTCGGCCACGCTGACGGCGTGTAGTGATGATGACAATGACAGCCCTGTCACGCCACCAGATTCCAGCGTCTCTTACGTCTGGGGCACGGATGGTGGCTTCAAGTCGTGCGACCATGTGCTCTTCGATGCAGAAGGCAAGGAGGCTCCCGAGGGCAAGGTCATCGGCAACGGCGACCAAAACTTTGTCTTCAAGGGTCAGCAGACGCTCGCCAAAGGTACTTATCTGCTGCGAGGCTGGGTCTATGTGGCCAGCGGATCTACACTGACCATTCCTGCTGGCACTATCGTCAAAGGCGACAAGGAGACCAAGGCGGCTATTATCGTGGAGCCCGGTGGGAAACTCATTGCCAAGGGTACGGCCACAGAGCCGATCGTCTTCACCTCGGAGCAGGCTCCTGGCAGCCGTCGTCCTGGCGACTGGGGTGGTGTGATCGTCTGTGGCAAGGCTCCCAACAACAATGGCGTGCTCGCCCAGCAGATAGAGGGAGGTCCGCGTACGAAGCATGGTGGCACCGACGCCAACGACAACTCGGGTGTGTTGCAGTATGTCCGCATCGAGTTTGCTGGCTATCCCTTCAAGAAGGACCAGGAGATCAACGGTCTCACCCTTGGTTCGGTAGGTGCTGGAACGACGGTTGACCACGTGCAGGTCAGCTATAGCAACGACGACTCCTTCGAGTGGTTTGGTGGCACGGTCAACTGCAAGTACCTCATCGCCTATCGTGGTTGGGATGACGACTTCGACACCGATAATGGCTATTCGGGCAACGTGCAGTTTGGTCTCAGCGTCCGCGACTCGCATATAGCCGACGCCTCCCAGAGCAATGGCTTCGAGAGCGACAACAACGCCGAGGGTTCCACGGCAGAGCCCTTCACCAGTGCCACCTTCTCCAATATGACATTCCTGGGCCCGAAGGTCTTCGACGCCAACTTCCAGAGCACTACCGACTATCTCGATGGTGGCAAGATGAACCCGGGCAACGGTTCTTCCACGGGCCGCTTCCAGGCAGGAATGCACCTGCGCCGCAACACGCGTCTCAATTGCTACAACAGTGTCGTAGCAGGATGGCCTATTGGTCTTATACTCGACAGCGAGAAGGGCAACACGCAGAAGGCCGCTACCGATGGTCTGCTCCAGCTCCACCGCATTGTCTTCGCTGGAACGGACCTCACGGGGTCCGACTTCAACAAAGTCTATAAGGATGAGCTCTACGACTACAAGACCAAGACGACTGACCCTTCGAAGAAGTCTTTCTCCAGTACGTTCTTCCTCCTCCCGGCCAACGGCAACAAGGTTGTTGATCAATGGGTGGCACGCTCTTGGCAGGGCATTCAGTCCATCATTGCTGCCAGCACCTCGGTGGGTGGCGCTCTCCAGGGATCGTTTGCCGAACTCCAGTCCAACAACTGGTTTGACAAGTCTGCTACTTTCGTAGGTGCTTTCCGCGACGCTTCCGATGATTGGACGGCAGGTTGGGCCAATTTCGATCCCGAAAACACGATATACTAAAAAGATCTTGAAAGTGTTCAAGATGACTTATTTTCCCCAATAGATTGAGTTGTTTCTTAGGTAAGAAGAAAAGGGCTGAGCATAGCGCGTTTGTGACTACGGGTCATGGATCGCTATTGTTCAGCTTTTTTGTATCCTGTTTTTTTGACTTCTTTTCCATCTTATCAGTTCCTTTTTGTGGAGTTGGAAAGCCGAGTGTTCTTTCAAGTCATGTTCTTTCTTAATCTGGGTGCGTTCGGAAGGTGTACCGGCATAACCTTTGTTGGTTCTATGATGATCCCAGTGTGCCATAATCTCAGGCGATACGCCAATAAGGTATTTAAGGTATCGCCACCGATGGGAAAGGAACTATGGGCTGGTGTCACGGCTTCAAACTGCATCTTGCGTGCAATGACAGAAGCGAGATTATAGCCTTTGTCCTTACAGGCGCAAATGTCAGCGACAAGGATCCTGCGGTGTTTAAGGTCTTGCTAGCTATTGCTCCTTAGGTTTCGGTGGTCTTTGTCGTAAATGATTTTCAAACTTAACAGTTTCGTTTGTTCGCAATTTTAATAAGTCAAAATATGCATCTCTTGGCTGCTGGTAGAGATCGGAGATAGCAACCTTTGGGCGGATAAAACAGGAGGAAGGGCATGAGGAAAGACCGCAATGAAGGCTTTTGGCCTGAGATGGGCTTTGTTAAATGGATACGGAGGAATAGTTAATGGGGCGTTAATTCATGCTAATCGGCTTGCATTCAGCTGAACGGAAGGTTATCTTTGTATAGAGGCTGCGCCAGGGTAAATGGTGAGCTCGTCTTCTTGGCATAAACAGCTGAAAGAGGCAAGTGGTTGAAATGTAAAATATAATCAAAAGGAATAATGATAAAAAGATTAAATTTCTTATCAATAACTTCGGATGGGAGTCGGAAAAGACCGTTCTCGTATTGTTCTCGTATCGTTCTCGTATCGTTCTCGTATCAATCCCGTATTGATCCCGTATCGTTCTCCTATCGTTCTCCTATCGTTCTCGCTTCCGGAAGCGGAAACAATACGGAAACAATACGGAAACAATATGAGGTCGATATATGCTGGAAGGGAGGAAGATACGTGGTGGGTACATGGTCTGCTCCATGAGGATGATGACTTGTTTGACAAAGAACAAAACAATAAATCAGAATAGAATATGGGAATGGCATTATGGCACTCTGCTTCTGTGCATTGTCACTCGTCCTTGCCTTGTTTGTGGGCATATTATGCCTAGTTTTTGGATAAAGAGATAATAGAATAACTATAGCAAAAGCCTATGAGGATTTACACTTCGTTGTACTTTCCTTTGTCATTTTCTGCGGATTTGCCTATCTTTGCAGCCTAAATCAAAAAGTAAGATGATGGAAAACAAAGAACAGAAGACTTTTGAACCGCAGTCTGCCTCTGGCGTGGCAGAGAAGTATGCTGAGATCCTGCTGCAGGTGAAAGGATTGATGGAGGGAGTGGACAACCCCGTAGGCGTGCTTGCCAATGTGGCGGCGCTGCTCAAGGAGGCTTTCGACTATTATTTTTGGGTGGGATTCTATGTGGTGCGCCACGGCGAACTGCAGCTTGGTCCGTTCCAGGGATCTTTGGCCTGTTTCAGCATCAAGCACGGGCGTGGTGTCTGTGGCACATCCTGGGCCGAGGCGCGGACGCTGATGGTGTCCGACGTGCATGCGTTCCCAGGCCATATCGCCTGCTCCTCGCGGTCGCAATCGGAGATCGTCGTGCCCGTCATGAAAGATGGCGTGGTCGTAGCCGTCATCGATGTCGATAGCAGCGAGTTGGATTCCTTTCATGAGGCTGACCAGCAAGGTCTTGAGGCCATCGCGCAGGTTCTTGGCAGTTTGTTTCCTATCGGCTAAGACGGTCTTCAGGCTGGCTCTTGTCCCGATTGTTGGGCCGACCGTTGTCGCGATTACCCGACTATTTGTTGCCACCGTTATTAGGCTGTTCACTACCGCGTTGCTCGGGCTCTGCTGCCATTCCTGTCATTTCTTCCTCCTCCCTCAGTCTGTAGTGGGTCGGCCCTTTGGGTCGACTGTGGTCCTGTAGGAAGATGTGGTTGAGCGTGTGTGCCAATGCTTCCAGCGTTTGCTGGCGCCGAGCAGTTTTGAGTTCGCATTCCCACACCGTGATGCAATGCCAGCCCATCTGTGCGAGCTTTCTTTGCTCCTCGCGGTCACGCTCCTTGTTTCGTTCTATCTTTCGCTGCCAAAATGCCACATTGGTCTTGGGCAGGCGGAAGCCTCCACAGTCGGCGTGCCCATGCCAGAAGCACCCGTTGACGAAGATGCAGGTACGATATTTGCGGAGCACGAGGTCGGGGTGGCCAGGCAGGCGCGGACTGTTCAGCCGGTAGCGAAAGCCTCTGTGCCACAGGTATTGGCGCACGATGCGCTCGGGCTTTGTTCCGCTGGAGCGAATGGCCGCCATGTTGTTGTGTCGCTGCGTCGCTTTGTCCATAACTTCTGAGGGTGAACAAACGTTGGTGATGGAACGTTGGTGATGAAATATTGCTGACGAAAAATTAGTGATGTAACGTCGGTGATAAAATGTGGAGAGGGGAATGTGGGGGATGGTGCATAATATGAAAAGGGGTATCAACCTCGCTGGATGATACCCCCTCATTCTATGAAGTTGTAAACAAAAAAGCTTATTTACAAATTCCGAACGGATTAGAGGTTCGGGTTCATCTTCGTCCACTCAGAGACCTCGGGGATGATGCCGAGAGCGATGATCTCGTCGCGCATCTTGCAGAGGTGCTCGTAAGACTTGTTGAGGGCAGCCAGCTCCTCTTCCGTGCCCGTGGGAGCGCAGAAGTGAACACCCGTCTTGTCGATGGTAGAAGGCATAGCCATCATCACGTTCTTGAAGCCACACTTATCGCAGTTGACATAGCAGCCAGCGGGGAGCGTAAACTCCTTGCCGCCCATAGCAGCCTCGATCATCTTCACGGCGTTGTAGGCAGGGCTCTGGAAAGAACTGCGGCCACGAAGCTTGATGATGTTGGAACCACCCTGGATGGTGTGGTGCTTGATCTCCTCCCAGCGCTCCTCAGAGAGACCCATCTCAGAGAGGGGCTTGCCGTCGATCTTCACCTTGGAAGCGAAGACAGCCATCTGCTCGCCGTGGCCACCATAGGTGTGAGCACCCGTGACCTTGTCCTGCTGCACGCCAAACTCGAGGGCGAGAGCCTGCTGCAGACGCGTAGAGTCGAGAGCAGCGAGAGAAGTCAGCTGGTTGGGCTTCAAGCCAGAGTGGATGAGAGCGGTGAGGGCAGTCACGTCGGCCGGGTTGAAGATGACGACCACGTGCTCCACCTCGGGGCAATACTTCTTGATGTTGTCGCCGAAGTCGGCAGCGATCTGGCAGTTGCCCTTGAGCAGGTCCTCGCGGGTCATACCGTCCTTGCGGGGAGCACCGCCAGAGGAGATGATGTACTTAGCACCCGTGAAGGCCTCCTTAGCATCAACGGTGTAGGTGATGTTGGCACCCTCGAAAGCACACTGCTGGATCTCGTCGAACACGCCATGAACGCCCGGCTCATAGATATCGTAGAGGCAAATGTTAGGAGTGAGGCCGAGCATCAGAACGCTCTGCACCATGTTTGAACCAATCATACCGCCTGCACCGACGATAACGAGCTTGTCATTTGTTAAATACTGCATTGTTTTATCTTTTAAAAGTTTTATGCTATTTGTTTTATCCCTTTGTGCAACCTGTTTCTGATTTGCACCGCAAAGTTACGCAAAAAAGTAGAGAGCAGAAAATATTTAACCATACTTTTACACTTTTTGTTTTATGAAAGGATAGAATGGGTTTTTTAGAACCATTCGAAAACGATTTGTCCCGTCCGAAACGATGGGATGGCAAAGACGGGGGGACATAAAAACCGCGGCAGGATCCCGACTTTTTTTGATCCGTCTCTCAAAATATATCAACCCTCATGGCAATAAAAGGGGAAGTGGTGCGTTATTGGAATGTGTTTAAACGCATTATTGTCATATCCCTCACGCTGTTGGCCGTCATCGGCGCACATGCGCAATACGACCCAGTCTTTAGCCACTACTGGCTGATGGAGACTTCGTATAACCCGGCTGCAGCGGGAAAGGGTAACAAACTCAATGCCGTGGGCGCCTACTCAATGGGCTTCACGGGCTACGAGGGCAGTCCCAAGACGTTCTATGTGAGCGCGGACCTGCCCCTCTACCTTCTGCGGCAGTATCATGGCGTGGGCGCCTCGATGCTCAACGACCAGATAGGCGCGTTCACCCACCAGCGTCTTTCCGCCCAGTATGCCTTTCGCAAAAGCCTCTTCGGGGGTATGGTTTCGGCAGGTCTACAGCTCGGCCTCGTCATGGAGAAGTTTGACGGTACGAAGATTGATCTGGAAGACAGCAGCGATCCAGCTTTCTCCAAGTCGCAGCTCAGCGGCAACGCCCTTGACATGGGCTTCGGCCTCTACTACGTCCACCGCCAGTGGTACGTCGGCGTGAGCGGACAGCACCTCACCGGCCCGACCGTGGGGCTCGGCGAGACCAATGAGATGAAGGTCGATCCCACCTTCTACCTCACGGGAGGTTACAACATCAAGTTGCGCAGTCCCTACATCAGCGTTCCCACCTCGATGTTGGCTCGCTACGACGGTACGGCCTATCGTGCGGACATCACTGCCCGTGTGGTCTATCAGAACGAGAAGAAGCGTATGTACGCTGGTCTCGGCTACAGTCCTACCAACTCCGTCACGGGCTATATCGGCGGAAGCTTTCAGGGCATCAACGTCGGCTATAGCTACGAGATGTTCACCGGTGGCGCCGGTATGGGCAACGGCTACCACGAACTGGTGGTGAGCTATCAGATGGATATCAACCTTCAGAAGAAGGGGCGCAACCTCCACAAGAGTGCGCGGATATTGTAGCGAGTGGGCGAGAGTAGATAGCAGTGAGAGTAGATGGATATGGGTGAGTGTAGATAGACAAAAGAAGAGTTGATCGATAAATTAAGATAAATAAATAAGGATAAATAAAAATAGAAAGAAGCGCCGCCCTTTTCCCCAGACGGGGTAGGGCGGGTGCTCCAAACCAGTAAGATATGAGAAAAGGAACGTACATATTGGCTATTTGCGCGAGTATGATGGCCACCATGTTGCTCTCGGGCTGCTTCGGTGGCAAGAGCGCGTCGTCGTCAGGAAGAGGCGGCGAGGTGGTCGGCGTGAGCGGACGTGGCTTCAAGGAGCCCACGCCCTACGGTATGACGCTCGTGAAGCGCGGTTCGCTGCGGATGGGCGTTGAGAAACAGGACAGCCTGTGGGGCAAGTCAATGCCCGTGAAGGACATTAGTGTTGATGGCTTCTGGATGGACGAGACAGAGGTGACCAACTCGCAGTATAAGCAGTTTGTCCACTGGGTGCGCGACTCCATTCTCCGTACCCGACTGGCAGACCCGTCCTACGGTGGCGACGAGAGCTACATGATCACCGAGGATAAGAACGGCGACCCCGTCACTCCTCATCTCAACTGGAACAAGCGTTTGCCTCGCAAGCCGACGGAGGACGAGCTGAGAGCCTTCGAGAGCCTCTACGTCACCAATCCTGCCACGGGAGAGAAGATGCTCGACGCGCGCCAGCTCAACTACCGCTACGAGATCTACGACTACACGGCAGCAGCCTTGCGCCGCAATCGTCTCAACCCGCAGGAGCGCAACCTTAACACCGACATTACGGTCGATCCCAACGAGGTGGTGATGATCAGCAAGGACACGGCCTATGTCGATGACGAGGGCGTGATTCACAGCGAGACCATTAACCGTCCGCTCTCCGGACCGTGGGATTTCCTCAATACCTATATTGTCAACGTCTATCCCGACACGACGTGCTGGGTCAACGACTTCCGCAACTCTGACAATGAGACCTACCTGCGTTCCTACTTCAGCAATCCGTCGTTCAACGACTACCCCGTGGTCGGCGTGTCGTGGGAGCAGGCCAACGCCTTCTGCGCCTGGCGCACCGACTATCTGCTCAAGGGACTGGGCGGCGAGGCACGCTATGTGCAGCGCTACCGCCTGCCGACCGAAGCAGAGTGGGAGTTTGCAGCCCGTGGCAAGGATCAGAATGAGTTCCCTTGGAACAACCAAGACGTGAAGAGCGGCAACGGCTGCTTCTATGCCAACTTCAAGCCCGACCGTGGCAACTACACCAAGGACGGCAACCTCATCACCAGCAAGGTGGGTATCTACTCGGCCAATAGCAACGGACTCTTTGATATGGCTGGCAACGTGGCAGAATGGACCAGCACGGTCTATACCGAGGCGGGTGTCGATGCAATGAACGACCTCAATCCGCAGCTCGAATACAAGGCTGCGCTCGAAGATCCCTACCGACTGAAAAAGAAGAGCGTGCGTGGCGGCTCGTGGAAGGATCCTGAGAGCTACATCCGTGCAGCCTGGCGCACCTGGGAGTATCAGAACCAGCCGCGTTCCTACATCGGCTTCCGTTGTGTGCGATCGTTGGCAAGCAGCGCGAGCGAGGCAGCGAGAATGAGTAAGAAAAGTCAAAAACGAAGCAAGAAAAGATAATGTCGAACTACAGTAAATATAATGTCATCTACCGACTGCAGAAGTGGATGGACAGCGTCCCTGGACAGACCTTTCTCAACTACGGATATAGCTGGGGCGCCTCAATCGTGATCCTTGGCGCACTCTTCAAGCTCACCCACCTGCCGGGAGCCAACTTCTGGTTGTTCTTCGGTATGGGTACGGAGGTTGTCGTCTTCTTCCTCTCGGCCTTCGACCGTCCTTTCGACAAGACTGACGATGGTCGCGAACTTCCCACCCGTGTCACCTTCTCGGGCGAGCAGGTCTTTGCCGACGATGAGGCTGGTGACTATGCTGACGAGTCTGGCGACGATACTGACAAGTCTGGCGACTATGAGCATAGCGATGAGGCCGACGAGGCCAACGTCGCTGGTGGGGCTCAACCCCGCGTGGTCTATGGCCGTTCGGGCCACCATCGCACGGCGGCTCGCTCAACGGCTCCTTCAGCGGGTCCCGCTGTTCACCACGGCGCTCAGCAGACTGCTGCTGACGAGGCCTTCGATGCAGTCCATGCTGCCGCAGGCGCACAGCCTGCAGCTGCTACCATGCCTACGGCAGAGCAGGTGGCTATGGCTATGCTCAACTATCAGCGCGGCGATGTGGAGGGTGCACAGCAGCAGGCTCCCGAGATGGTCGAGGCACAGACGAAATATGTCGATGCGCTGAAGAGCCTCACCGACATGCTGGGCAAGGTCAACGAGCAGAGCCAGCGTCTCGCCCGCGACAGCGAGGAGATGGAGAACCTCAACCGTACGCTCACGGGCATTGCCAAGATCTACGAGATGCAGCTCAAGGGCGCGAGCCAGCAGGTGGGCACCATCGACCAGATCAACGACCAGACGCGCAAGATGGCACAGCAGATTGCCGACCTCAATGCTATCTACGCCCGTATGATAGAGGCCATGACGGTCAACATGCGGGCCGCAGCCCCTGGCGCAGCAGCCCCCACGGCTCCTGCTGCCGAGTAGTTTACAGCATACAGTAGGGGAGAGCCAGGGCTTACGGCTCCGCCCCCTGCATTATCACAACGCAAAATATGGCTATCAAGAAAATCAAGATATCGCCCCGCCAGAAGATGATCAACCTCATGTATGTCGTCCTCATGGCCATGCTCGCGCTGAACATCTCCACCGAGGTGCTCAACGGATTCTCCATTGTGGAGGAGAGCTTGAACCGGACGACGGGCAACTCCACGAAGGAGAACGAGGCCATCTATCGCGAGCTGGAGCAGATCATGCGCAAGAATCCTGCCAAGGCGCGCGTGTGGTTTCAGCGTGCCACCACGGTGAGGGCTATGAGCGACTCGCTCTTCAACTACGCCCAAGAGCTGAAGACGCTCATCGTCCGTGAGGCCGACGGACCGGAGGGCGATCCGCTTCACATCAAGAACAAAGACAACCTCGAAGCCGCAGGCGTCGTCATGCTGAGCCCGGGCACGGGACAGGGACGCAAGCTCTTCGACGCTATCAATAGCTACCGTGAGCGGATACTCCGTCTCATCGACGACCCATTGCAGAAGCAGATCATCAGCAGCAACCTCTCCACGACCGTGCCCTCGGCGGCGCTCAACAAAAACTGGGAGGAGTATATGTTTGAGGATATGCCTACGGCGGCCGCCGTCACGCTGCTTTCCAAGTTGCAGAGCGACATACGCTACGCGGAAGGCGAGGTGCTTCACACGCTCGTGGCCAATGTGGGACTCAAGGACATTCGGGTCAACAAGCTCGAAGCCATCGTTGTCCCCGACCAGACGCGCCTCTATCCGGGCGAGACCATCACGGCCCGTATGATGCTGGCTGCTGTTGACTCCACCCAGTCGCCGGAGGTCTATGTCAACGGACAGAAGATCAAGGGCAACACGATTCAGGTCAAGGCAGGAGCGCCAGGCAAGCACACCATCCAGGGCTACATGCTCGTGCGCGACTTGATGGGCAATGTGCTGCGCCGCGACTTCAAGCAGGACTACATGGTCATTGGCGGTCCGAAGCCAGAAAACTACATTTCGCCCGACGGAATGCAGCAGATACCGCCCTTCGACGGAATGGCGACGATTGCTGCCGACCTGATGAACGTGCTCTATGCGGGCTTCGACAACCCCATCACCATCTCCATCCCCAACACCTCGCAGAGCGACGTGCAGGCGACGATGACGGGCGGTACGCTGACGGCCCGTGGTGGTGGCCACTTCATCGCACGACCCACCACGCCCGGCAATCCCGTCACGCTCCGCGTCTCTGCCAAGGGCCGACTGGTTGGCGAGTATAAGTTTAGGGTGCGCAAACTGCCCGATCCTGCTCCCTACATCGCTATGGGCGCTGACCGCTTCAAGGGAGGCAGTTTCTCCAAGGCCAACCTGATGGCAGCCTCGGGAATTCATGCAGCCATCGACGACGGACTGCTCGACATCCCGTTCCAGGTGACGAGTTTCCAGACCGTCTTCTTCGACAACATGGGCAATGCCGTTCCCTTGTCCTCCAACGGATCGCATTTTACGGCCCAGCAGAAGGAGCAGTTCCGCCACTTGAGCCGCAACCGTCGCTTCTACATCACCAACGTGGTAGTCCACGGTCCTGATGGCACCACTCGCAGCCTGGGTGGAGGCAATGCCATGCAGGTGATCGTGAGGTAGCGAATGATATTACATCTCGAACAGAATAGACAATACTTAGAATAGGAAATATACGATGAAACGGATATTCTTCATCCTTTGCATGACTCTCTCGGTGGTCTCGGTCGTAGCCCAGCCCGCCAAGCGAAGAGTCGAACAACAGAAACAACAGACGCAGACGGGAGCCAACGCGCTCACCACGCGCGCCCTCATCTCTTTCCCCACCGTACAGGAGATGCCGGAGGACGTCGTGTGGCGCCGCGACCTTTACCGCGAGGTGAAGTTGACGGACGACGCCAATGCTGGTCTCTATTATCCGACGGAGCCCATTGGCAGCCAGATGAACCTCTTCACCTACATCTTCAAACTGATGCTCCACCGCGACATCTACTGCTACGAGTATAGGCTGGACGGCAACGAGCTCTTCACCGACTCGGCCCGTATCAAGCCGATCCAATTTCTCGACAACTACAAGATCTACTACGAGCGGCGCGGCAAGGGCATTTATCTCGATAATAGCGACATTCCCTCGGGCGAGGTGAAGGGCTACTACCTCAAGGAGAGCGCCTACTACGACCAAGGCACGTCCACGTTCCGTCGCAAGGTCATCGCCCTCTGTCCGATACTCTATCGCGAGGACGATTTCGGCGACGGCGAGACGAAGTATCCTTTGTTCTGGGTGAAGTACGACGACCTGGCTCCCTATCTCTCGAAGCAGACGATGATGACCTCCAATCTCAACAATGCGGCGGTCATGAGTGTTGACGACTATTTTACGCGCAATATGTATGAGGGCAAGATCTACAAGACGACGAACATGCTTGGACGCACGCTCGCGCAGTATTGTCCTACCGATTCGGCCATGAGCGCGGAGCAAAAGAAGATCGAGAAGGAGCTCCAGGACTTCGAGAAGAATATCTTCGGCAACCCGGAGAAGCGTGATAGTCTGGATAGCGTACAGACCGCACAGGAGAAGGTTGGCAGAAAGCCGAAGCGTAGTGCCCGCACGCGCCGTTCTGGCGACAAGGAGCCTTCTGTCAAGCGCAGCCGCAGACCTTCGGGCGGTAGTGGCTCGGGCAGTGCAGCACGCGTCTCCGTGCGCCGCCAGCGCCATTGATGAGAGAGTGTGTGGGTCCTTTGGCGTGTAAACGCCAAAGGACCTGATGGTTATAATTTTTCTAACAATTTAAAACAGAAACCGTATGAAAAAGTTTTTTACTACTTTATTGGTTGCCGTTGGCCTGATGAGTGCCACCACGGCGAGTGCTCAGGTGCAGTTTGGTGTCAAAGCTGGTGTCAACGTGACGAACATGTCGCTCGACAAGGAGGTTCTCGACGCTTCCAACCGTGTTGGCTTCTTCGTCGGTCCGACCGTGAAGTTCACCCTGCCCGTAGTCGGTCTCGGTATTGATGCTTCCGCCCTCTATGACCAGCGCGAGGCCAAGGTCAGCGTGGATGGAGTGCAGGGTGTTGTCGATACGGAGCAGACGCTCAAGCAGCGCCAGATTGCTATCCCCATCAACCTTCGCTACGGCATTGGACTGGGCTCTACGGCCAGCATCTTCCTCTTCGCAGGTCCGCAGTTTGGCTTCAACGTGGGCGACAAGGAGCAGAGCCTCTGGAATGAGGCAGCTGAGTGGAAGTTGAAGACTTCCAACTTCAGCGTCAACGTGGGTCTTGGCGCCATGGTGCTCAACCACCTGCAGGTCACGGCCAACTACAACATTGCTTGTGGCAGCACGGGTGACATCCGCGCCAATAGCATCGTCGGCAATGTTCTTGACTTAAGCAAGTATGCTACCAAGGGCAAGAACAACTCTTGGCAGATTGGTGTGGCCTATTTCTTCTAAAGCGTAATTAGGCCAGAATAAACTGTTCTGATAGTAGGGTCGTGGCGTTTTCTGAAAAAGCTCAGAAGTTGCCACGGCCTTTTTTGTGCTTCATCTGGAAAATGGAGTGATAGGCTTGTTTGTGTTGTTTCCTATACGACTTGCTGATTTGGAAAAACAACTTGAACAACTTTTACAACAAGTAACAACGCTTCGCGGGGACATCGCCTCTTCGAGGCCCATGCAAACCAAGGGTCGCTTGTATGGAAACAACAAAATACAACGCTTCGCCTTGGGTACATTTATATTATACATTATCCGGCAAAGGTAGCTTCTTTGGATGAGTCAACAATAAAAAAGAATTGTATTTTTTTTGTATTGTCTTCGATTTGCATTATCTTTGCATTCGAATAAGAGAGCGAATTGAGAATCCCCCCTGGACAAGGAGCCTGTGACGAGGGTAGTGCAGCGGGTGGAATGAACCAATCAATTATCAACAACCAAACGAATCTCATGGCGACAACGGTACTTCTTCTTGAACTCGCAGTCGTGCTGGCGATGATTTTCATTGGCGCACGGATGGGAGGAATCGGATTGGGCGTTTTCGGTATGCTCGGCGTCTTTGTGCTGGTCTATGGCTTCGGACTGAAGCCGGGCAGCGCACCTATTGATGTGATGATGATCATCCTTGCCGTAGTGACTGCCGCTGCGGCCCTACAGGCTGCGGGCGGACTGGAATATCTCGTCGGACAAGCGGCGATCTTCCTGCGCAAGCATCCTCACCATATCACCTATTATGGTCCGCTCTGCACCTGGCTTTTTTGCTTGGTGGCGGGTACGGCCCACACTTGCTATTCGCTGCTGCCCATCATCAGCGAGATAGCCCAGGCCAATAAGATTCGGCCCGAGCGTCCTTTGAGTTTGGCTGTCATTTCGGCCTCGCTGGGCATTACGGGTTCCCCTGTCTCTGCAGCCACGGCAGCTATCATCTCCCAGGACCTCTTGGGCGGCGCGGGAGTGGAGCTGGGTACGATCCTTATGGTCTGTGTACCCGCCTCGCTGGTGGCCATCCTTGTGGCCGCCTTCATCCAAAACCGTGTCGGCAAGGCGTTGGAGGACGATCCGGAGTATCAGCGCCGCGTCAGAGAGGGGTTGATCTGTCCTGAGAAGGATACGGAGAGCTTGCGACAAGCCGAGACGATGGCGCGCCCCGAGGCCAAATACTCCGTCTGGGTTTTCCTCTTCGGTGTGGCCTTGGTCGTGTTGTTCGGTTTCCAACCGCAGTTGCGCCCCGAGGGAGTCACGATGTCCGAGACCATCGAGATGATCATGATGGCCGACGTGATCCTCATCATGCTGGTGGGCAAGGTCAAGGTGGGCGACGTGACGAAGGGCAGTGTGTTTTCCGCAGGCATCAATGCCGTCATTGCCATTTTCGGAATCGCATGGATGGGCAGCACTTTCTATACGGGCAACGCCGAGGCCATCAACCAGTCTTTGTCCGGGATGGTAGCCGAAGCCCCGTTCACGTTTGCCGTGGCCCTGTTTGTGATGAGCGTCATGCTCTTCTCCCAGGCTGCCACCGTCACCACCCTCTATCCCTTGGGCCTTGCCCTGGGCATCAGTCCGCTGCTTCTGGTGGCCATGTTTCCCGCCGTCAATGGCTATTTCTTCCTCCCCAACTATCCTACGGAGGTAGCTGCCATCAACTTCGACCGCACGGGGACCACGCGCGTGGGACGCTGGGTCATCAACCATTCGTTTCAACTGCCCGGCTTCGTCACCACGTTTGTGGCTATCGGCGTGGGCTATCTCATCACGCTTTTCCTCTGAGCCCTCTCTAATGGCAGGAGGACCAGCCAGCAGAACAGCACAAAAGATGAACAAGTCTAAAGCAGAACGGCTCTAAGCAGGACGGCCCTAACGACCGAACGGCAGAACGGCAGAACGGATCTAACGGGAAAATGGCTCTGTCAGCAGACGGAAAGTTGACGCGATATGTGGCAAGAGCACGACCATAAAGGGCGACCATACGGACAACAAAAAAATAAGAGAGAAAAAACAGATAGAATAATATCAATACAATCATATCGACATGAAGAAAATCTTTGTAACAGCCGCCGCGCTGACCCTCACCTTGGGAGCAAGCGCACAGGGCAACAACACAGGTATGGGCGGCGACCATGAGGGATGCACCAGCCTGGCTGAGCGCGTGTTGAAGTTGGAGAAGAAAAACGACGCCTTCAACGTTTACATCAACTACGCGGCCAGTTTTCAGGAGACGGACAACGGCACGGAGTGGGGTTCGGCCTTCAAGAACCGCCAGGCGCGCCTGGAGTTTATGGGCCATCTGACGGACAAGATCTCCTACCGCTTCCGCCATCGTCTGAACAGTGGCAACAATGCGCAGTCGGAGGACAATTTCGCTGCTGCTACGGACGTGCTCTGGGTAGGCTACCAGTTTAACGAGAAACTGGGCGTCCATGCGGGTAAGGTGTGTCAGTACTGGGGAGGATTCGAGTATGACGAGAACCCCATGTATATCTATCAGTTTAGCGACATGGGCAACAATATCGACATCTTCAAGGCGGGTGTGAATGTGTCCTATCGTCCCGTGGCCAGTCAGGAACTCACCCTCAGCATCACCGACGCTTATAGCAACAAGTTTGCTGAGGAGTATGGCGAAGGAGCCTACTCCTTGGAGGCCGACGGAACGAAGCGCCTCCTGGAGGCTTCCAACCATCCGCTGACCTATATCTTCGGCTGGAACGGCAATTTCTTCGGCGACAAGCTCCAGACGCGCTGGTCTTGGGGTATTCAGACCGAGGCCAAGCATAAGTATAGCCGGATGCTCTTCCTCGGACAGAAACTCAACCTGCCACGCGTGCAGTGGTATTTCGACTACATGGGCGCCTTCGAGGGCCTCGACCGTCTGCGCATTGCAAGCCGCGAGGGAGCAGCGCTGCTGGCGGATGCTGACAATCCCGATGCAGGCCCAGGCTATTTCAGCGACGTCCACTACCATTCGTTCGTCACGAAGCTCAACTGGCAGTTTGTGCCGCAGTGGAACCTGATGGTCAAGGGAATGTACGAAATGGCCAGCGTGGACAATGTCGCTGCCATGAAGGACTTCCGCAAGAGCTATGGCTACCTGGCCAGCGTGGAGTATTTCCCCGTCAAGGGCGAGGACTTCCGCGTCTTCCTGGCCTACACGGGTCGCAAGTTTGATTATAGCAAGGAGTGCGGGCTGCAGGACTACAATACCAACCGCATTGAGCTCGGCCTCATGTACCGCCTCAAAATATTCTAAAGCATTGCCTCTTAGGGCAGAAAGCAAGAAAATATGAGAAATCCGCAGTCTTTGTCTATGAGGCTGCGGATTTTTTTCTTTTTTTGGGGGGCTCCCAGGGGTAAATGCCTGCTGAGTAGGGAAAACGACCAATACAACATTTACAAGAAAATACAACGCTTCGCGGGGATATGGAGTTATTTCCTGATTTCGAAATGCTGGTAGTCCTTCACGGTCCGCCAGTTGCCGCCCCACACAAATCCGCGGGCGGTGAAGAGGCGATAGCAGAGGTCTCCCTTGACGATTTTGTAGGGGAATTTGGCTTCGCGCTGCAGGTATTTTCGCCCTTGGCGCGGCTCCACCACTACCTTGCCGCCTACCGTCCGCCGACACGGGTTGTAGAGCGGATTGATGTCCACGGCCAGTCCTCGGGCGTGGGCCGAGAGTTTGGTGCTTCCCGTCGTGATGCGGTAGTTGAACGCCGAGGAGTTGTTGGCCGCCATCGATCGCTCGTCGTCTGCGCCGTAGTCGTCGATGAGGCGCATCCGCTCGATGGGGTAGTGGGCGTCGTAGAGCTTGCGCAGGATCTCCAGGACGTCGTTGGCAATGGCCCGATTGACTACCATCTCGCCGACGATGCTCCTGCCCTGCGCGTCTTTGTGGAGACAGAGCAGGTAGCGTAGGTCCTCTCTCGCCACACGACAACCTTCCTTGTAGGACCGCCCCCGCATCCTTTCAAACACCGAGTCGCTGATCTTGGAAACCGAGAAAAAACTGCTCACGCCCCTTCGGGCCACAACCTCCTCGCCGACAATGTCGCCCGGGCGGAAAGTAGCTCCAGTCTGCGCCGCCATCTTGCCTGGCAGGCTCTGTGGTGGAACAACGCCTCCGACTCCCATGGGCAGCAAAATCAGGCCCACGGGCAGCAGGAGGAAGCCCACGAGGGCGAGGCGAGGGAGCGGGCGGAGCGCCTTCATAGAACGGAGTGCTTTCGTAGAATGGAGCGCCTTCGTAGAATAGAGTGCCTTCGTAGAATAGAGTGCCTTCGTAGCATGGAGCACCTTCATAGAGCGGGCGAGGCGGGCGATTCGCATGGAAACCATCAGGTGAGCGATTCGAGATGCTTCTTGATGTCCTTGAGTTCGTCGCGCACGTTGATGAGGCTTTCCAGCACCTGCTGCGTGCGTTCCGATCCGTCGCGGTTCTGCTGGAGCATCTTCTTGGCTGCGGCGATCTTGAATCCCCTTACTTTCACTAAATTGTAGATAAGGCGCACCTGCTCTATGTCCTTCTTCGTGTATTGTCTGACGCGGTTTTGGTTGGTTTTCGGTTTCAGACTGGGGAAAACCGTTTCCCAATAGCGCAGCAGGCTCTCCGCGACGTTCATCATCTGAGCCACCTCTTTGATGGAGTAGTAGAGCTTATTGGGGCGCTCTGCATTGATCTGTTCCATGTTTTTTCCTTCTTTAATTCAATCGGTTTCCTTTGGATTTGCAAAAATACTCAAAAGTCATTACCTTTGCAACTGTTTAGGATGAATTTTAGGAATTAAAAACATAAGACGATGATGACAGCAAATGAAATCCGCGACTCGTTCAAGAAATATTTCGAGTCGAAAGGTCACGCCATAGTGCCCTCAGCCCCTATGGTCATCAAGGACGACCCCACGCTGATGTTTACCAACGCGGGCATGAATCAGTGGAAGGACATCATACTTGGCACGAAGGATCCGGAGCCGCGCCGCCGCGCCGACTCGCAGAAGTGTCTTCGCGTGAGTGGCAAGCACAACGACCTGGACGTGGTCGGTCACGACACCTACCATCACACGATGTTTGAGATGCTGGGCAACTGGTCTTTTGGCGACTACTTCAAGCAGGGCGCCATCGACGCAGCCTGGGAGTATCTCGTTGGTATTCTCCACCTCAACCCCGAGGACCTCTATGTCACGGTCTTCGAGGGCGACGAGAAGGAAGGCCTGGCCCGCGACGAAGAGGCGGCCAAGTTCTGGCGGAAGCACGTGCCCGAGGACCATATCATCAACGGCAACAAGCACGACAACTTCTGGGAGATGGGCGACACGGGTCCCTGCGGTCCCTGCTCTGAGATCCATATCGACAATCGCCCCGACGAGCTGAAGGCGCTGACGCCCGGCCGCGAACTGGTCAACAAGGACAATCCCCAGGTCATCGAGATCTGGAACCTCGTTTTCATGCAGTACAACCGCCGCAGCGACGGGTCGCTGGAGAAGCTCGGCATGAACGTGATTGATACGGGTATGGGCTTCGAGCGCCTCGTCCGCATCCTCCAGGGCAAGCACTCCAACTACGATACCGACATCTTCCAGCCCATCATCAAGGAGATCGAGAACCTCTCGGGCCTGAAGTACGGATTCACCACGCCCAGCAGCACCGAGGATGAGGGCGCGACCGACCAGGAGAAGGTCGATATCGCCATGCGTGTGGTGGCCGACCATCTGCGCGCCGTGGCTTTCTCCATCGCCGACGGCCAGTTGCCGGGCAACGCCAAGGCTGGCTACGTCATCCGCCGCATCCTGCGCCGTGCCGTCCGCTACGCCTACACCTTCCTCGGTCAGAAAGAGGCCTTTATGTTCCGCCTCGTCAATGTCCTGATCCAGGAGATGGGCGCTGCCTATCCCGAGTTGCCAGCCCAGCACGAGCTCATCGCCCGCGTGATCAAGGAGGAGGAGGACAGTTTCCTCCGCACCCTCGACAAGGGCATCAACCTCCTCAACGGCGAGATGGACGAGCTCAAGGCCCACGGCGAGAAGGAACTGCGTGGCGCCCAGGCTTTCCGCCTCTTCGACACCTATGGCTTCCCCCTCGACCTGACGGAGCTGATCTGCCGCGAAAACGGCTATACCGTCAACGAGCAGGAGTTTGACGAGGAGATGGCCAAGCAGAAGGCCCGCGCCCGCAATGCGGCCCAGGTGGAGAACGGCGACTGGGTCGTGCTGCGCGAGGGCGAGCAGGAGTTTGTGGGCTACGACCATACGGAGTATCCCTGCCACATCCTGCGCTACCGCGAGGTGAAGCAGAAGAAGTCCACCTTCTTCGAGGTCGTGCTCGACTATACGCCGTTCTATGGCGAGATGGGCGGCCAGGTCGGCGACCAGGGCAAGCTCGTCAGCAGCGACGAGACCGTGGTCGTGAGCGACACGAAGCGCGAGAACAACCAAAGCATCCACATCCTCAAGCGTATTCCGCAGGACCCCACGGAGGAGTTTACGGCCTGCGTCGATGTGCCGCTGCGCGAGGCTTCCGCCCGCAACCACACCGCCACCCACCTCTTGGACTACGCGCTGAAGCAGGTGCTCGGCGACCATGTGGAGCAGAAGGGATCCTACGTCAGCGCCGACACGCTGCGCTTCGACTTCTCCCACTTCCAGAAGGTCACTGACGAGGAGCTGCGCCGTGTGGAGCAGCTGGTCAACAGCCTTATCCGTCAGGACCTCCAGCTCGACGAGCATCGCGACATGCCGATGGAGGAAGCCAAGAAGCTGGGCGCCGTTGCCCTCTTCGGCGAGAAGTATGGCGACCGCGTGCGTGTGGTCCGCTTCGGACCCTCTTGCGAGTTCTGCGGCGGTATCCACGTGGCTGCCACGGGCCGCATCGGCTTCTTCAAGATCGTTGGCGAGAGCAGCGTGGCTGCTGGTGTGCGCCGCATCGAGGCCATGACGGGCGAGGTCTGCGAGAACGCCATCTACCTGCTCGAGGACACGCTCCGCGACCTGAAGTCGCTCTTCAACAACGCCAAGGACCTCAAGGCCGTCGTCACGAAGTATATCGACGAGCACGACCACATGAAGAAAGAGATCGACCAGTTCCGTGCCCAGGCCGTGGAGCGCATGACCCAGGAGCTGGTGCGCAGGGCCGAGGAGGTCGATGGTCTGCGCGTCGTCAAGGCCGTCGTTCCCCTCGATCCCGCCGCCGCCAAGGACCTGGTCTTCAAGGTGCGCCAGGCCATTCCCGACAACCTGGTCTGCGTCGTCGGTTCCGTCCACGAGGACAAGCCGCTGCTGAGCGTGATGTTCTCCGACGATCTCGTGGCCAGCCATGAGCTCAACGCGGGCAAGATCATCCGCGAGGTGGCCAAGCTCATCAAGGGTGGTGGCGGCGGCCAGCCCCACTATGCCCAGGCCGGCGGCAAGGATCGCGATGGTCTCGCAGCAGCCGTCGACAAGGTGCTCGAGCTGGTGAGGAAGTAAGTCGGCCCTCGTTTTCCGCATTTTTTCTATAGCGTCAGCCCGGGGACAGTCCACGTCCTGGGGCTGACGCTTTCCTTTTCCTTTGGTTATCCGATATTTGGAGTGACGCACGGAGTTGAGTAATATAAAAATCATTGAAAACAACGCTTTTCAAGCAAAAATTCCTGCTGAGTAGGGGAAAACAACAAATACAACATTTACAACAAGTTACAACTTTTCACGCTTCGCGTGTTGCAATCCTGCTGCAAAGGTAAACAACAAAATACAACACGGGTTCCATGAATGGAACCTTCGCGGGGACAAATCCTGCTGAATAGGGGAAAACAACAAATACAACATTTACAACAAGTTTACAACTTTGCACGCTTCGCGTGTTGCAATCCTGCTGCAGGGGAAACAACAAAATACAACAAGGGTTCCATGAATGGAACCTTCGCGGGGACATAACGCCAGGAGAAATCAACTGGAAATGTGGCCAAGGCGAAGCGTTGTATTTTGTTGTTTCGCAACAAGCAAGCCTTGATCTGCATGGGCCTCGAAGAGGCGATGTCCCCGCGAAGCGTTGTTCAAAGTTGTAAAAGTTGTTCAAGTTGTTTTCCCATTTCAGCAGGCCGTATTGGAAACGCAAGTGCCCTGTCGCTCCAAATATCGGATGCCCCCTTTTCCGCCCCTTTTTCCGCCTCGCGGGCGACCTTGTCGTGCGATTGTTGGACGATTGTCGGGCGATTGTCGGAGAAAATAAGGATAACTTAACGCTCCATTGTCGGAAATGGAGAGAAAACATCGTACCTTTGCACCTTCATAGTAGGTAAAACAAAAAAGCGAAGCTTTGAGAACCATCTATCTTCAAAAAGACTGCCCAGCCGACCTGGCCGCGAGCGTGGCCACCATCGGCTTCTTCGACGGCGTACACCGTGGGCATCAGTTTCTCATCTCCCATGTGGTTGAGACCGCGCGGGAGGAGGGCCGCCAGTCGATGATCATCACCTTCGACCAGCATCCCCGCGAGGTGCTCCATGCCGACTACCAGCCCCGCCTGCTCACCCCGCTGCAGGAGAAACTCTGTCTCCTGGAGCGCACGGGTGTGGACGTGGTGGCCGTGCTCCATTTCGACGTGGCCCTGTCGCAGCTCTCCGCCCGCGACTTCATGCACGACCTGCTGCAGGAGCGGCTCCACGTGGCCAAACTCTTCATCGGCTACGACCACCGCTTCGGCCACAACCGCGCCGAGGGCTTCGCCGACTATGTAGCCTATGGGCGCGAGATGGGGATGGAGGTGGTGCAAAACCCCGTCTTCGAATTGGAGGGCGTCAACGTCAGTTCCACCGTCTGTCGGCGCCACGTGGCAGCGGGCGAGATGGAGGCGGCCTCGCGCTGCCTGGGCTATCCCTATAGGATGGGCGGACGCGTGGTGGCCGGATTCCAGGAGGGCCGCAAGCTCGGTTTCCCCACGGCCAACATCCAGCTCGCCGACCCGCGCCGTCTCGTGCCCGCCTCGGGCGTCTATGCCGTGAGGGTCAAGGTAGGCGACGAGGCGACGTGGCGACTGGGCATGATGAACATCGGCACGCGCCCCACCTTTGGCGGCGAGAAGGTCTCGCTGGAGGTGCATATCTTCGACTTTGCGGGCGATCTCTATGGTTGTCATGTCGAGGTGGCGTTTCTCCGCCGCGTCCGCGAGGAGCGCAAGTTTGCCTCGCCCGAGGAGCTGGCCGCCCAACTGGCCCGCGACAAGCAGACGATCCTCGATGCGTGTTGTTTATCATAATCGCTTGTAGTGGTTGTTTATCATAATCGCTTGCAGTAATTTATCATAATCGTTTAAGAAAAAAATAAAGAAAAAATAGAACAACAGATGAAAGAGAATAGAAAGCCAGGAAGAATGGCGGTGGACCTCCTATTGATCTTCATCGTCTTTCTCGTCATTCAGATGGTGGTCAACGGACTTGTCACCCTCGTCTATGTGTATCTGAACCACGTCGATGCTGCCCAGTTTGCGCAGCAGGTGGCCAGCGGTCAGCAGGGGCAGTTTGTCGCCGCCACGTCGGTGCTCTCCAGCCTGCTCACGATCATGGTCTATCCGCGCCTACGGTGGACTCCCCTCGACCGCACCTACCTCCGCTCCCGCCCCTGGGCCACGCTCGTGTGGTGCGGCCTGCTCACGCTGGGCACGATCCTGCCCTTCGAGTGGGTCTATGAGCAACTGCAGATACAGATGGCCGACTCCCACCAGGCCCTCTTCGAGAGCGTCATGCGCGAGCCCTGGGGCTATGTGGCCCTGGGCATCCTGGCGCCCGTGGCCGAGGAGTTTGTGTTTCGCGGCGGCCTCCTGCGCACGTTGCTCTCGATGATGCGCGTGCGGGGATGGGAGAGCGGACGCTACGTTGCCCCCACGGCGTCGAGCGCCTCCGTTGCGCCCACGAGGTCCAGCGCCTCCGGAGAACCTGCGGGCCGCGCCTGGGCCCCCTGGTTGGCCATTGCCTTTTCGGCCCTGCTCTTCGGCGTGGTCCACATGAACTGGGCGCAGGGCTTCCACGGCTTCATCATGGGCCTCCTGCTCGGTTGGCTCTACTACCGCACGGGCAGCATGATGCCTGGCATCATCGTCCACTGGGTCAACAACACGGTGGCCTACCTGATGTTCAAGCTCCTGCCCGGTATGGCCGACGGCCAGCTCATCGACTTCTTCCACGGTTCGGAGCGCCTGATGGTCGTGGGCCTGCTCTGCTCGCTCTCGATCCTCGTCCCGAGTCTTTTCCAAATCATCTTGCGAACAAAAAAATAGAATGGCCTTCGGCCCCCGGGCCAAGGTTTTTTCTCTGACACAGATAGAAAAGTTTCTCTGACACAGACAGAAAGTTTCCCCGACACAGACAGAAACAGTTTCTTTCCCGACACAGATAGAAAAGATTTTCTCGACACAGACAGAAAAGATTTTCCCGACACAGACAGAGAGTTTTTCGAACTGTACGGTTGAAACGGGCTGAAAGCCCAACAGACCCTAGCCCAGGGCATCGCCCTGGGTATAATAGCAATCAACAAGACGCCCTGTAAG